>Ga0265797_10000206_pt1 | contig 114913 bp, 90 predicted proteins | sample P2T30metagenome_FD_192433 | JGI IMG/M metagenome (GOLD analysis project Ga0265797, IMG submission 192433) | Plant litter microbial communities from East Loma Ridge, Irvine, California - P2 T30 | ecosystem: Environmental > Terrestrial > Plant litter > Unclassified | place: USA: California... | reverse complement strand
TCGGGTGGCGTTGCCGTTTCAAGCGGGCGACAGCGCGAATATATCGCGCAGGTCGTCGGCGCCAATGCCCGGCGCCAGTTCGGTTTCCGACGTCAGGACGGCATTCGCCAGCTCGGCCTTGCGCCCCTGCATTTCCTGGATTTTTTCTTCCAGCGTCCCGCGTGCGATCAGCTTGTAGACGAACACCGGCTGATCCTGGCCGATGCGCCAGGCGCGGTCGGTGACCTGGTTTTCGGTGGCCGGGTTCCACCATGGATCGTAGTGGATCACGGTATCGGCCGCGGTCAGGTTCAGGCCGACGCCGCCGGCCTTCAGGCTGATCAGGAAGACACCCACCTGCCCCTCCTGGAACGCCGCCACCGGCGCCGCGCGGTCGAGCGTGTCGCCGGTAAGGACCACGTAGTTGCGCTCGCGCGCGCGCAATTCGTCGCCGATCAGCGCCAGCATGCTGGTGAACTGCGAGAACACCAGCACCCGGCGGCCCTCGCTGTGCAGGGTGTCGAGCAATGCGAGCAGCGCCTCGAGCTTGGCCGACGGGGCGTCGACCGGCGCGCCGTCGCGCTTGACCAGGCGCGGGTCGCAGCACACCTGGCGCAGCTTGAGCAGCGCGTCCAGGATCAGGATATGGCTGCGCGCCAGGCCCTTGCGGTCGATCTCGTCGCGCACCTTCCTGTCCATGGCGACCCGCACCGTTTCGTACAGATCGCGCTGGGCGCCGCCCAGCTCGACCGGCAGCACGATCTCGGTCTTGGGCGGCAGCTCGGTCGCCACCTTGTCCTTGGTCCGGCGCAGCATGAACGGTTTGATGCGCCGCACCAGCAAGTCCTTGCGCGAGGCGTCGCCGCCCTGCTCGATCGGCTTGCGGTAGGCGGCATTGAAGGTCTTGTCGTCGCCCAGCAGCCCTGGCATCAGGAAGTGAAACTGCGACCACAGCTCGCCCAGGTGGTTCTGCACCGGCGTGCCGGTCAGGCACAGGCGGTGGCGCGCGTCGAGCAGGCGCGCCGTCTGCGACGCCTTGCTGCGGCTGTTCTTGATGTACTGGGCTTCGTCCAGGATCAGCAGGTGATAGCGGTGCGCGCGCAGCGCGTCCTCGTCGCGGGGCAGCAGCGCATAGGTGGTCAGCACCAGGTCGGCCCCGTCGATCCTGTCGAACAGCGCGCCACGGTCCTTGCCGTGCAACAGCAGCACGCGCAGGCCGGGGGCAAAGCGCGCCGCCTCGGCCTGCCAGTTGGGCATCAGGCTGGTGGGCGCCACCACCAGTGCCGGGCGGTCGAGCCGGCCGGCTTCTTTCTCCAGCAGGATGTGGGCCAGGGTCTGGACCGTCTTTCCCAGGCCCATGTCGTCGGCCAGGATGCCGCCGAAACCGTATTCGCGCAGGAACTGCAGCCAGGCCAGGCCGCTGCGCTGGTAGGGGCGCAGCTCGGCCTGCAGGCCGGCCGGTGGCGTGGCGGGAGGGATGCCGTCGAACGCACTGAGCTTGCGGCCGATGTCGCGCAGACGCTCGCCGCCGACCCAGCGCAGCTGTGCGGCCCGTTCCAGTTCGGCCAGGCGGGCGGCATCGGCATACGGCAGGCGGATCGCCTTGCCGACGCGGTCGCCGAAGTGCAGCTCGCGCAGCGTGGCCATGATCGGGGCGATGCGGGCCGATTCCAGGAATACCTGCGTTCCATCCACCAGTTCGACCACCAGCTGGCCGGCAGGCGCGTCATCGACCAGGTCAGTCACGTCGACACCGCGCGGCATGGCGCGGAGCATCTCCACCAGGATCGGCAGCAACGCATGACGCACGCCGTCGACGACGATGCCGAGTTCCAGCGCGAACCACGCATTGCCCTCCCCCTCCTCGCTCAGTTCGGCGTACCACTCGTCGGGGTCGCGGGCATCGAACCGGTAATCGTCCTCGATCTCGATGCGCCAGCCGTCGGCGCGCAGGCGCGGCAATTCGCGGCGGGCAAAATCGACCCAGTCGGCCACGCTCGGCAACACCATCACCGGCGCCCCCTCGGCCAGGACCGCGTCGTCTGGCGGTGCGGCGAAACCGATGCGCGCGAGCCGGGCGGCGGCGGCGCTTTCGGCGTCGAGATCGCGCGCGATCAGGTCGATGGAACCATCCTGGACGAAACGCAATTGCGGGGTGTCCACATCTCGGGTCGAGACGCCGTCGTAGTCGAAGTACAGCATCGCGTAGTCGTGCCACACGAGCACGCCGGTTGCGTCGTCCGGCATGCTGTCCAGCACCAGGTGCGGTGTCGGGACGATGCCGCGGCGCTCGCGCTGCGGCATGACGCGCGGCGCGGGAAAGAGGCGGTCGAGGCCGAGGGCGGCGAGGCGCTCGGCCATGACCGCTCCCTGTTCAGGCATGACCGGCGGCGCCTGCCGTACCAGATCGACCAGGGCGCGTGGCGCCACGCCATCCAGCGGCGCCGGCAGCGCGAGTTCTCCCAGCGTCCCACCGGACAGGTAATACGGCGGCGCCGTGGGCAGGACATGCTCGACCGGCTCGCCCCCAGCATCGGCGAAATCCCAGCACAACCTGAATGCTGCGCCCCCATTCGCCAACGACTGCATGCGCCAGGCCAGTGCAGCCTGGCGGCGCGGACCGGCGACCAGGGTGTGCACGCGCCCGCGTTTCAGATCGTCGAACGACATCGCCTGCAGCAGGCGGCGTTCGGCGCAGGCGCGTTCCAGCAGGCTGGCCCCGGACGATCCGACCGGCACGATGTCGGTCGTATACCGGCTGCCGGCGGACAGGCTGGCGAACAGGCGCAGCAGCGCATCGTCGTCCGGACGGATCCACGCCGGCGGCGTCGTCAGCAGGCCGTAAGTGTTGCTTGCGGTAGTGCTCGCTGTGACGGCGCCGATGCTGCCATCCTTGCGCAACCGCGCCATGCACTGGAGCAGGTACGGGCTGCCTGGAGCAGATGCGCACATCAGCACGTACACCAGCCGGTGAGCCGGCGTCGCCGCCAGGCTTGCCGGCGCAGGCGGTTGCAGCAGGGCTGCCTGTTTCAGCCAGGCCTCGGCCACCGCCCCCATGCCCACGGGCTGGAGTGCACCCTGGCCGTCCGGGATGATCGCCCGCGACGCCAGGCTGGCAAGCAGGGCCGCGACGACGTGCTTGCAGTTGTAGTCCATCGGGCAGCTGCACTGGCCATCGACCTGCACCTTGTTGCGTACCGCATGCAGCCGGATCGACTGGTAATAGACCGCGCCACCGCTGCCGCTGACTTCGGCCAGCAGGTCGGGAGCGTCCCATTCGAGGGACAGCACCTTGCCGCGGCGCGCATAATCCTCGCCGCGGGCAAAGGTGGCGGTGTCAACACTGCGCGCGATATCGGATGAAGTGAAGTTCATTGGCACGTTTCACGATCGGTTCAATGTGCCATTATCGCGTACCGCGCGCGCTGCCCGAATCTAGTTCGCCAGCACCTTGATCTGCTCCACGTCCAGCGTCGATTCGCCGAAGCGTTCCTTGTCGAACTCGCCGGTCAGCTCGACCAGCGTGTTGTGGTCGACCGTCACGCCCTGCGGGAAGCGGTCCGAATCGATCTCGACCGTGATCTTGCCGCTGGCGTCGGTGAACTCGTAGTCCTCGTCGCCCTTGTGGCTGGTGATCTTGCCTTTCAGGCGCACGTACTGGTCGTCCTTGCCCTTGGCCAGCAGGTCCTTGGCCGTCATCATGGGCGCGCCCGATGGGCCCGCGTAGCCGGACTGCGCCGGCTTGGCGACCGCGGCTGGCGCGGCCGCGGCGGCAAGTACCGCAGCAGATGCGGCGGCAGGTGCAGCCGCAGCCGCTGGTGCGGCGCTGTTCTGGGCGACCGCCACGGCCGAACCGGCGATCAGCATGGCGATGCAGGAGAGTTGGAAGGTGCGTTTCATGATCGGTCCTTTGTCGTAGTCAGCGGAGTTGGTGTTTGCCTGTCGCTGCAGGCATGGACGCATTACACCGCCCGGACATTAAACCGATCTTAAGGACTTGCCCCGGCTAGCGGGGCGGCAGCGACGCCGGCCTGCCGGGACAGGTTCAGGATTCGCCGGCGGGCGGGAAATCCAGCGTCACGCCCAGACCGCGCCCCTCGATGCCGGCGCCGAACGCCAGATCGATCCCGTGCAGATCGGCGATGCGCTGGACGATCGACAGTCCCAGCCCGCTGCCCGTCTGCCCCTGCCCCAGCACCCGGAAGAAACGCTCGGTCAGGCGCGCGCGGCTGGCCGCATCGACGCCCGGTCCGTCGTCGCGCACGACGATACGGTCGCGCCCGGCAACATGGTGCGCGGCGATCTCGATGCGGCTGCCGTCCGGGCTGTAGCGCAGCGCGTTGTCGACCAGGTTGCGCAGCACGATCTCGAGCAGCTGCGGGTCGGCCGCCACCGTCGGCAGTGCGCAGTGCAGCGCCAGCGCGATGCCGCGCTGGGCCGCCTGCGGCGCATGCTGGGCCAGGACGCGCTCGCACAGCGGCTGCAAGGCCACCGGTTCACGCGCCAGTTGCTCGCGCGCCAGCGGATCGAGGCGCGCCAGCGTCAGCAGGCTGTCGACCAGCGCCGTCACCCGAGCGATGTCCTGGCGCAGCCTGGCGAATGGCGCCGCCAGTGCGGGATGCTGACGGCCCAGCAGCTGCACGTGCATGTGCAGTCCGGCCAGCGGGGTGCGCAGCTCATGGGCGGCGTCGGCGGTAAAGCGCCGCTCGGCCTGCAGCGCCGATTCCAGCCGCCCCAGCACGCCATTGAGCGCGCCCACGATCGGCAGCACTTCGCGCGGCTGGCCTTCGGTCGCGACCAGCGTCAGGTCGCTTGGTGTCTTGGCGGCGATGCTGGCGGCGGTGCGGCGCAGCGGTTTCAGGATGCGCCCGGTCAGCAGCCAGCATGCCAGCGCCAGCAGCACCAGGAAGCCCAGCACCGGCTGCCACAGGGATTCGGCCAGTTCTTCCAGGATCTCGCGGCGCTTGCGCAGCTGCTGGCCGACCTGCACTTGGTAGCTGCCGGCCTCGCGGTCGTCTTCGCTCTGCACCACGAACACGCGCCAGCGGTGGCCATTCGCCTCGGCTTCGGCAAAGCCGTCCCCGTCGTCGAGGTTGGCGACGAACGGCTGCGCCGGCGCACCGCCGGTGCGCTGCACCACGCGCCCGTCGGCCACGATCTGGTACTGCATGTCGACCTTGCGGCCGTGCTTGCCGCCGGCGCCGGGCTGCAGCAGCAGGCCGCGCTCGTGCCAGTCGGCGGTGGCGGCCAGCAGCATGTAGCCGGATTCCTCGAGCGCCTCGTCGAACACCTCATTGGTTTCCTGCCAGGCGATCACGGTCACGATGCCCAGGCTGGCCAGCCACAGCACGATCGACGCGCCCATGGTGGCCGCCAGCAGGCGCCGGCGCAGCGACCACGGCGCCTTCACGTCATTCGCCATCGTTCTTGAGCCGGTAGCCAAGGCCGCGCACGGTGACGATGCTGTCGCCGCCGAACTTCTTGCGCAGGTTGTGGATATAGACTTCGATCGCGTTGCTTTCGACCTCGTCGCCCCAGCCGTACAGGGTTTCTTCGATCTGGGCGCGGGTGACGATGGCGTTCTTGCGCAGCAGCAGCGCGTACAACACATTGTATTCGCGCGCGGTCAGCGCCACCGGCTGGCCATGCAGGCTGGCCTGGCGGGTGTCGAGGTTGAGCGCGATGGCGCCGTGGACCAGCGCATTGCTGACCTGGTTGGCGCCGCGCCGCACCGCCGCGCGGATGCGCGCCGACATTTCCTCCAGCTCGAACGGCTTGACCAGGTAGTCGTCGGCGCCCAGGTCGAGGCCTTCGACCCGGTCGGCCAGGGCATTGAAGGCGGTGATCAGGATCACCGGCACGCCGTTGCCGGCCTTGCGCAGCGCCGCCAGCAGCGCGTCGCCCGACATGCCGGGCAGGCCGCGGTCGAGCAGCACGCAGTCGTAGTGATGGGCCAGCAGCGCGGTATGCGCGGAGTCGCCGCGCTGGACCCAGTCCACCGCGTGCTGGTCCAGGCGCAGCCAGGCCTGGATGGTTTCACCAAGTGAGAGATCGTCTTCGACTAACAGGATGCGCATGTACGGGATTCAGGTAGGTCAATGGGCGCGAGTATGTCATGGCGCTAAGTCAGGCGGCTCATGCACGTCGTTCCCGGACTCGGCGTCCCCCTTGGCGGGAACCCAAGTTCTGCGAACGTCATCGAAACGCTTGCAAACTCAGGTTCCCGCCTCCGGGGGAACGACGTTTTGACGCTAACTCGAGCAGGCGTGTCGGCTTGACTTAAGGGCACCTCGAAAAACCGTCGCGAGCGGCAGCATTTTCGGTCGAGAAGCGCAGCTGTACTGGGGTACAGCGAGCATCGCAGACCGAAAATGCAACGCGCAGCAGGTTTTTCGAGGTGCCCTTAATGGGATTGGCGCCAGTATGGCGTACTCCATGGCCCTGCCGAGCATGCCCCGCTTACCTGAATCGAATCTTAAGGTACTACGCTTTCTTGAGCGCCGATCCCTTGTGCGCCGCTTCGGCGCCGGTCTTGTCGCTGACCACCAGGTATTCCGGGTGCTCCTTCGACGCCGCCACGTGGTGGTGCTTGATGTCGGTCGGCGCGGTCAGCTTTTTCTTGACCTTGCCGGTGACCGTTCCCTGCGACGACTCCCACTGCACCTTGTCGCCGGCCTTGAATGACTCCGTCATATGCGCTCCTTGTGTGAACGGGACGGGCCATGCCCCGCCCCGCGAACTGGTTGCCCGTTACTGGCCCGGTTTCAGGATCACCTTGGTCCAGCCTTCGGCGCGCTGGTCGAACTGCTTGTAGGCTTCCGGCGCCTGCGCCAGCGGCAGCTCGTGCGAGATGATCATCGACGGCTTGGCCTTGCCCGCTTCGATCACCTTGGCCAGGCGGCGATTGTAGGCCTTGACATTGGCCTGGCCGGTACCGATCTTCTGGCCCTTGAACCAGAACTGGCCGAAGTCGAAGGCCAGCTTGCCCTCTTTCGCCAGCGCGTCCTTGGCGCCCGGGTCCTCGGGCAGGAACACGCCGACCACGCCGATGCCGCCGGTCGGCTTGACCGCTTCGACCAGGTTGTTCATGGTCAGGTTCGGTACTTCCTTGCCATGCTTGTCGCAGCACTGGTAACCGACGCATTCGCAGCCGCAATCGGCGCCCTGGCCGCCCGTCAGTTCCTTGATCTGCTCGACGCCATTGCCTTCGGTGTCATCGATGGCAATGGCGCCGATCTTCTCGGCCAGCGCCAGGCGGTCCTTGTGGGAATCGACCACGAACACGCGGCTGGCGCCTTTCAGGAAGGCGGAGGTAGCCGCCATCAGGCCGACCGGGCCGGCGCCATAGATCACCACCGAGTCGCCCGCCTTCATCTGCGCCAGTTCGGTCGCGTGATAGCCGGTCGGGAAAATGTCGGACAACATGACGTAGTCGTTTTCCTTTTCCTTCGCATCCTTCGGCAGCACCAGGCAATTGAAGTCGCCGTAAGGCACGCGCAGCAGTTCGGCCTGGCCGCCGCTGTACGGGCCCATGCCGGCGAAGCCGTAGGCCGCACCGGCGCTGCCCGGATTGCAGGTCAGGCAAAAGCCGGTCAGGCCCTGTTCGCAATTTTCACAAAAGCCACAGCCGATATTGAACGGCAGGCAGACCATGTCGCCCACCTTGACCCGGTCGACCGCCTTGCCGACCGCGATCACTTCGCCCAGGTTTTCATGGCCGAGGATGCGCCCGGTTTCCATCGGGGTGCGGCCCTCGTACATGTGCAGGTCGGAGCCGCAGATATTGGTGGTGGTGATGCGCACCAGCACGTCGGTGGCTTTTTCGATGGTCGCATCGGGCATGTCCTTGACCTGGACATCGCATGGTCCGTTGTAAACAAGTGCTTTCATGGGCAGATTCTCCTGATTCGCTGTGATGAGGAACGCTCTACTCTGGGGGGCGCACTGTTGATGCTCTGTTCGCCAACTCACCATCGCTGGCAATGGCGGGCCGCCAATGCGGCGAGAAACACGGTCACCGGTTACCAGCGGAAACGAACGGGCCGTGCTCCCCTGATCAATCAGAACGTGTGCATGATCCCGACCGCCGCGCCGGTGGCGCTGTCGGTGGTGCGCTCGTGGTACAGGTCCGCATACAGGCCGGTGCGCGGCGACAGATGGTGGATCGCACCGACACCCAGCTTGTCGTGGTCGAGCAGGAAGTTGCGGCCGTAGCCGGCGCGCCAGGTGTACGCGCCCACGCGGTAGTTGGCCGCCACCATCGCCACGCGTTCGACCGCGCCGATGCGTGGCAGGTGGCGCGCGGTCGACGCCATCAGGCGCAGCTTGCCCGTTTCCCACGATACCGAGACGACGCCGATGCGGTCGTCGTTCGCGTTGCGCTCGAGCGCGACATGCCCCAGCACGCTTCCCTTGGCGTAGTTGAACGAGACCCCGGCCGGGCGCCGCACATCGAGCGGGTCGCGCTCGAGCTCGGTCGCGGCATGCACATGCCAGCCGCCGGCGATCGGGCTCGTGTAGAACACGGCGTTCTCGAAGCGCGAGAAATTCGCATAGCCATTGTCGAGGTCGTGCACACCGTCGCTGGTATAGCTGCCCGTCTGGTAGGCGAACATCGAGGCATTCTCGCCGCTGTTGATCCACGGGTCGTATTTCCAGATCTCCCACCACAGCGGCGTCATCGCGCGTCCCATGCGCACGCTGCCCAGTTCCTTGCTGCGCATGCCGATCGTGGTTTCGCCCTGCATCAGGTTGTCCGGACGCTCCTGGCTGCCGTCGTCGAGGTTGAAGCGCATCTCGGTAACGAAAAAGACCTCGAGGCCGTTGTCGAGGCGCTCGCTGCCGCGCCAGCCGAGCCAGTTGTTGAAGCCGCGTCCGACCTGCACCACGTCGCCGCTGCGCTTCTTGATCCCGATGTCGAGGTTGCCGTACATGGCGACTTCGCCAGCCTGCACCGCACCCAGGCCGCAGGCTGCGCAGGCGACGCCTGCCAGCCAGTGCCGGGTACCTCGGAACGGGGTCGAAAACTGTTTCTGCATACTGCTGAACCTCCTTGCTTGGACTTATCGTAAAGACATTATTTTTACTAAAACGCTTGTAGAATGCGGCCTCCGGCCGGGCCTTGCGGCGTGGCTTCCGACCCAACCTCGATCCTGGATTCTTGATGCCAACTGCACCTCCGCTGGTCACCAACGACGCCGTCGTCCTCGGCATGCTCGCCGCCATCCTCGGCGCCGTTTTCTGGAGCGCGTCCCGCACCTCCGGCTTCTGGAAGAAGTTCTACAGCTATGTGCCGGCGCTGCTGCTGTGCTACCTGATTCCTTCCGTGCTCAACAGCTTCGGCGTCATCGATGGCAATGCGTCCAGCCTGTATCCGGTGGCGCGCGACTACCTGCTGCCGAGCGCCCTGGTCCTGCTGTGCATCGCCATCGATTTCGGCGCCATCGTGCGCCTCGGCCCCAAGGCCATCATCATGTTCCTCACCGGCACCTTCGGCGTGATGCTGGGGGCGGTCGTTTCCTTCCTGGTCATGGGCGTGATCCATCCCGACACCGTCCAGGGCGACACCTGGCGCGGCATGACCACCATCACCGGCGCCTGGATCGGCGGCGGCGCCAACCAGGCCGCGATGAAGGAAGTGTTCGAGGTCGACGCCACCCTGTTCGGCCAGTTCGTCGCGGTCGACATCCTGGTCGCCAGCCTGTGGATGGCGGTGCTGCTGTTCCTGGCCGGCCGGGCCCAGGCTTTCGACCGCTGGACCGGCGCCGACGTGTCCGCCATCAATGCCCTCAAGACGCGCATCGAGCAGTACCAGTCCGAGCATGCGCGCATCCCGACCCTGACCGACGTGATGGTCATCCTGGGCGTCGGCCTGGGCGTGACCGGCCTGTCGCATGCGCTGGCCGGCCCCACTGTCGCCTGGATCGCCAGCCTGCCGGCCGAATGGCGGCTGCAGGACTACAGCCTGACCTCGGGCTTCTTCTGGATCGTGGTGTACGCCACCACCTTCGGCATGCTGCTGAGCTTTACGCGGGCCCGGTCGCTGGAAGGCGCCGGGGCCTCGACCATCGGTTCGGCCATGCTGTACATCCTGGTGGCGACCATCGGCATGCACATGGACCTGAACGCCCTGCTCGACCGTCCATGGCTGTTCCTGCTCGGCCTGATCTGGATCGCGGTGCATGGCGCCGTACTCCTCCTGGTAGCCAAGCTGATTCGTGCGCCGCTGTTCTTCCTGGCGGTGGGGTCGCAGGCCAACGTGGGCGGCGCCGCCTCGGCGCCGGTGATCGCGAGCGCCTTCCATCCGTCGCTGGCGCCGGTCGGGGTATTGCTGGCGGTGCTCGGCTACGCGCTGGGCACCTACTGCGCCTACATCACCGGCCTGCTGCTGCGCACCCTGGCCACCTGACGGGCCGCCGACCGGGGGCGCCGTGGCGGCGCCCCTCCTGCTCTCTTCCCTGCCGTGCTCCTTACTTTTCGACCATCTGGCGTACCCGGCGGCGCAGCTCGCGCTCGCGCTTGTCCTGCGCGGTCCAGTCTTCGCACACGCCGCGCCACAGCGAGACCATCATCAGGATGATCACCAGCGAGAACGGCACGGCGAACACGATGGTCGCGGTCTGCAGCGCCTTCAGGCCGCCGGCCAGCAGCAGGCTGATGGCGATACCGGCGATCAGGACGCCCCACAGCAGCTTGGTTTTCGCCGATGGATTCGGGTTGCCGTTGCTGCTCATCATGCCCAGCACCAGCACCGCCGAGTCGCCCGAGGTGACGAAGAACACCAGCACCAGCACCGTGGCCACGGCCGACATGATCATCCCGAACGGCAGCGCATCGAACATGGCGAACAGCGCGGTCGCGGTATCGGCGCGCACGGCGTCCGAGATCGGGATCTGCTGCCAGATCTCCATGTGCAGCGCGGTGCCTCCGAAAATCGAGAACCACATGAAAGCGGCAAAGGTCGGCGCCAGCATGGTGCCGATGATGAACTCGCGGATCGTGCGCCCGCGCGAGACACGCGCGATGAACAGGCCCACGAATGGCGACCATGAAATCCACCAGGCCCAGTAGAAGATGGTCCAGTTGCCGACCCAGGTGCTGTCGCGGAACGGCGTGGCGCGCAGGCTCATGCGCACGAATTCGGTCACGTAGCTGCCCAGGGTGCTGGTAAAGGTATCGATGATCGCCACGGTCGGGCCGATCACGAACACCGCCAGCGCCAGCAGGCCGGCCACGCTCATGTTGATGTTCGACAGCAGCTTGACCCCGCGCGTCACGCCGCTGAGCGCCGAGGCCAGGAACAGGGCGGTGGCGACCAGGATGATGCCGATCTGGGAAACCTGGCTGACCGGCAGGCCGAACACGGTATGCATGCCGTTGTTGATCTGCAGTGCGCCGACGCCAAGCGAGGCGGCCACGCCGAAGGCGGTGGCGACCACCGCCAGGCCGTTGAACAGGCCGCCCATGCGCCGGATGATGGGCGACGGCAGCGCGCCGGTCACGGTGCTGACCAGGGCGTCGCCGCCACGGCGGTACTGGAAGAACGCGATCGCCAGCGCCACCGCGCTGTACACCGCCCACGGGTGGATGCCCCAGTGGAAAAAGGTGAAGCGCATGCCCACGCCGGCCGCTTCCGGAGTACCCGAGATCGTGCCGGGCGGCGCGTCGATGTAGTGCGAGACCGGTTCGGCCACGCCGAAGAACACCAGGCCGATGCCCATGCCGGCGGCAAACAGCATCGAGAACCAGCTGCCCAGCGAAAACTCGGGCTCGTCATCCTCGTCGCCGAGCTTGAGGTTGCCATAGCGGCTGAACGCCATGAACAGCGCGAACGCCACCATGCCCAGCACGATCCACAGATAGAACCAGCCGAAGTTGCGGGTAACGGAAGCGAGCGCGGTGTCGAACACCGATCCCATGGTGGCGGGCGAGATCACGCCCCATAAAACGATGGCAAGGATGAAGCCCGCCGAGAGTGCTGTCTGCATTATTTCTCCCCTGAGACAGTTACGCGCCTTCGGCGTCGTGGTTTATTGTCGTAATTCATCATTGTAAGTGATTTATTACATTCTTGCACCGCAACGGTGCTTTCCAGTGTGCACGGTGCTGGCACAGTGGCGTTTATACGACGCAACTTCGCTCATCTGTACCGATCTGCATGAGGTAGTAGGCAAGCGCTTCTGTACAGTACAACCCGGCAGCGTAAAGACATTATGCAGTGCAGGTGAGCCGCGCCTCTGTTAGATCCCGCGCTTTGCCACAGCCTTAGCGAGGTAACAACAATGACAGAGGCCTGCGTGTTAATTGTCTGGACAGAAATATTCAATTACGCAATAGTTTCTGTCTTTACCACCTCTACTCGTCAAGACCCTGTCATGCGCCAGCCCTTTGCTCCAGTTTCGTCCTATCTTGCCGGCATGCCGGTCGCGACAAGCGGCGGTCCCGTCCTGGCGCCCGTGCACGTCATCGGCACCGACCAGGACGACACCATCGATGGCAGCGACCTGGCCGACACGATCGATGGCGCCGGCGGCAACGACCTGCTGTACGGCCATGGGGGCAACGACAATCTGCGTGGCGGCGCCGGCGACGACCGGCTGGAGGGCGGCAACGGCGACGACCGCCTCGCGAGCGGAGGCGGCCATGACCATCTGCTGGGCGGGGCCGGCAACGACGTCCTGGAAGCGGGCAGCGGATCCACCGGCATCCTCGATGGTGGCGACGGCGACGACGAACTGGAGGGTTACGGCGGCATGACCTATCTGGGTGGCGCCGGCAACGACCGCATCCGCGTGTACCTCTACACTGCGGCGACCACGCCCACGGTCGTCGACGGCGGCGCCGGCGACGACATCATCGACGTCACGCTGCATGGCCGCCTGGCTGGCGCCGGGACCCTCACCGGCGGCGCCGGACGTGATACCTACGTGCTGCACCGGATGCTTGAGCCCACCCTGTCGCAGCAGGCCGTCATCGCCGACTTCGCGGCGGGACCTGATGGCGACCTGATCGATATCCGCGATCTGTTCAACTTCGATCCGGGCGGGAATCCCTTCGCCGACGGCCGGCTGCGCCTGAGCGCGTCCGGCGCCGACAGCGTACTGGAATGGCGCAGTACGACCGACGCCAGCGGTTATTTCACCCTCGTCACCGTGCGCGGCGTAACGCCGGAACAGATCGGCGCGGCCAATTTTGTCGATCACTACGATCCACGCGGAAGCAGCAGCGGACCGGTCCTGACCGGCACGGCCAGCGACGACCGCATGAACGGCACCGGCCTCGACGATACCCTGCTCGGACTTGGCGGCAGTGACAACCTGTTCGGCGGCGATGGCGATGACCTGCTCGACGGCGGCGACGGCAATGACGAGCTGGATGGCGCTAACGGAAGCAACACGCTGCGTGGCGGCAATGGCAACGATATCCTGAGGACAAGTTCGAGCGGCACCAACCTGCTCGACGGCGGCGCTGGCGCCGACCGGCTGTTCGCCGGCGCGGGCAACGACACCCTGGTGGGCGGCGCGGGCGACGACTACTTTTATCTGTACGGCAACGCGCAGGCGCCGCATACGGTCGTCCTCGACGGCGGCGACGACAACGACACCATGCGCTTCGACGCGATGCCGGCCCTGGCGACGATCCGCGCCACCGGCGGGGCCGGCGCTGACTTGTTCGAGATCGCCGCTACCGGCCTGGACCTGACGATCACGGACTTCGGCGCGAGTGACCGGATCGACCTGACGGCGCTGGTGCCCAGGGACCTGAGCGGCAATCCGTTCGGCGCCCCGGGCTACCTGCGGGCCGTCCAGGCTGGCGCCGACGTGGCCCTGTATGTGGATCGCGACGGCGCCGCCGGCAGCGCGTATGCGCCGCAGCTGTCCGTGGTGCTGGCCAATGTGTCGCTGGCGGCGCTGCGCGGCGCCCAGTTCGTCAACGGCTACAACCCGAACGGAAGCAGCCAGGGCACTGTTCTGACCGGCACGCCCGGAGATGACGTGCTGGCTGGCGACAGGCTCGACGACCTGATCGACGGCGGCGCCGGCGACGACCGGCTCTTTGGCGATGCCGGCAACGACATCCTGCGCGGCGGCGATGGCGTCGATATGCTCGAAGGGGGCGACGGCGACGACACCCTCGAAGGTGGCGCCGGCAATGACGACCTGCGCGAGTTGCACGGCAACAATATCCTGCGCGGCGGCGACGGCAACGACACACTGTACGACAGCGGTGCCTGGCTGGGCGCCGCCGGGTCGCTGCTCGACGGCGGGACAGGCGACGACACCATCCACGCCGCCGGGACGGCAGTGCGGCGCGTGCTGGGCGGGTCCGGCAATGACCAGATCGTCATTTCGCGTGGCGCCGATCCGGCCGGCGCGCCGGCGCTGCAGATCGATGCCGGCGACGGCGACGACCTCTTGCGGTTCTGGGGCCTGGACGTGTCACAACGGATCGAGGTCACCGGCGGCGCCGGCAGCGACCGCTATGTCTTCGCGCAGTCTTTCGGGCCGGACGGCGTGCTGACGATCCGCGATTTCCAGACCGGGAACGGCGGCGACGTCCTCGATGTGTACTCGTTCCTCGCATACACCGACGGGAATCCGTTCGGCACGGCCGGCCAGGCCCGCCTGGTACAGGACGGCGCCCGTGTGCTGCTGCAGATCGATGCCGACGGCGCTTCCGCCCCCGGCGCCTTCGCCACGCGCGCCGTGCTGGAGAACACCACAGTCGGCGCATTCACCTCGGCCAACTTCAGCGAAGGCAGCCATCCGGATGGCTCGTTGCGCGGCCTGACGCTGGGCGGCAGCGGCGGTAACGACATCCTGGCCGGCGGGCGACTCGACGATGTCCTGCGCGGCGATGGCGGTAACGACACCCTCAACGGCAACGGCGGCAACGACCTGCTCGAAGGCGGCGATGGCCACGACACCCTGGATGGTGGTGTGGGTAATGACATCCTGCGCGGCGGCGCTGGCAACGATTATCTGTCCGACCTGCTGGGCGACAACCTGCTGTACGGTGGCGCCGGCAACGACAGCCTGTCCAGCGCCGCCGAGGGCATCCAGCGCCTGTACGGCGAAGCTGGCGACGACGTCCTGGCAGTGACTGCAGGATATGGGTTTGCGCCGACGACAGGCGTCGATATCCTGCTCGACGGCGGCGACGGCAACGACCGCCTTGAAGTCGCCGGCAGCATCAGCCAGCGCAGCAGCGGTACCGTGCAGATCCGCGGCGGCGCCGGCAACGACCATGTATCGGTGCGCGTCAATTCCGACACGCTGCATGTGGTGGCCGAAGGCGGCGCCGGGATCGACACCTACCAGCCGCTGATCCTTGCGCGCCAGGGTGCGTTCACGGTGACCGACTTCGCCACCGGCAAGGGCGGCGACCTGATCGACGTGCTGCCGCTGATCCAGGCGGACGGCGTCAATCCATTCGCGGCCAGAATACAACTGGTGCAGCGCGGCGCCGACACCATCCTGCAAAGCCGCCTGGCCGACCAGGCCGATGGCCCGTCGGCGTTCGTCGACATCATGACCCTGAAGAACGTCGCGCTCGCCGATCTGACTGCCGAGAATTTCCTGGGCGGCATCCACCCCGACGGTTCGCAGTACGCGACGATCCGCGACGGCGGCGCAGCAGACGATGTACTGGTGGGCAGCGCACTGGACGACCGCCTGGTCGGTCGCGGCGGCGACGATGTGCTGACCGGCGGCAGCGGCCACGACACACTGCTGGGAGGCCTCGGACGCGACACCGCGCTGTACGCGGGCCGGCGCGACGAGTATCAGGTATCGGCCCAGGCGAGCGGATACTGGATCGTCGACGACGCCGGCAGCGCACACCACGAGGGCCGCGACACCCTGTACGCCGTCGAGCGCCTGCACTTCGCCGACGGCGCCATCGCGCTCGACATCGATGGCGTCGCAGCCCAGGCCTACCGCATCTACCGCGCCGCCTTCGACCGCACGCCGGACGAAGCCGGGCTCGGGTTCTGGATGGCCGCGCTCGATGCCGGTGTGGCGCTGCGCACGGTCGCGCGCGACTTCATCGACTCGCAGGAATTCAGCAACCTGTATGGCGCGGCGCCCGATAATGCCGCCATCGTGCTGCGGCTGTACCACAACATCCTGCATCGCGCGCCGGATCCGGCTGGCTACGCATTCTGGGTCGATGCGCTGGAGCGTGGCCTCGACGACCTGTCCGGCGTGCTGGCAGGCTTCAGCGAGAGCACCGAGAACGTGGACGCCGTGGCAGCACTGATCGGCCAGGGCATCGCCTACCAGCCCTGGAGCGGATGATCGGCCCCGGCAGGTGTTGCGCGGACCGCACAGTCGGCCATATGCGGCCGTTTGGCCGCATAATCGAACCATTCTGTAATGACGTTATGCGCGATCGACATGACCTCCCACACAGCCCCGCCTCCTGCCCCGCCGTCCCTGCGCAGCGCGCGCACGTCGCGCCTGTACGAGGTGATGGACCGCATGCTCGATTCGGTGTCCGATCCGCTGGCGCTGGACGGCCTGGCCGCCTCGGCCAGCTATTCGAGCTTCCACTTCGACCGCATCTTCCGCGAGCTCACCGGCTTTTCGGCGGTCGAGTATCAGCGCAAGCGCCGCCTGCGCCGCGCCGCGCACCTGCTGCGCCATGAACCCGATGTCGCGGTCGGGCGCATCGCCCAGGATTGCGGCTTCCCCTCGAATGCGGCCTTTGCCAAGGCGTTCCGGCAGCAGTTCGCGATGTCGGCCGGCCAGTGGCGCGACGGTGGCTGGCGCACCTACATGGACGCGCTGGTCGGCCGCGAGAGCGACGTCAGTCATGTCGTTCCCGAACGCGACCGGCTGGCCGAGCTGGCGGCGCCCTATTGCCCGCCAGCGCCGGGCAGCATCGCCGCACGCGTGACGGTGCGCTGCCTGCCCGCGCTCAGCCTGCGCTACCAGCGCTTCCTGGGCCAGTCGGGCGTCGACCTGTCGCTGGCCTGCCAGGCCTTCATCCGCACGCGCGGCGGCGCGCAGGGCGCCGGCGCCGCCTGGTACGGCGTGTTCGACGAAGACCCCGGCTTCACCGGCGCGCGCGAACATTGCTATGACTTCGGCGTGGCCGGCGACGCGCTCGACGACCCGGCGCTCGGCCTGCGCGTGCTGCCGGGCGGGATGGCCGCCTGCCTGGCGTTTCGCGACGACGGCGCCCCGTGGCCGCGCTTCCGGGCGATGTACGAAGACTGGCTCGAACACCAGAGCCTGTGGCGGCTCGACGCCACCCGGCCTCACGTCCAGAAGATCGAGCGCGATGCCGACGGACGCTGGCAGGGCTGGCTGGCGCTGCCGGTCAAGCGGCGCTAGCCGGCCCTTCCAGCGCCTCCTGCGCCGGCGCGGGCTGCATGAAACGGTGCATGAAGCGACTGAGCACCAGCACCGGGAGCGAGACCAGCAGCACCCACACGAAGAAGTGCCGGTAGCCCAGCGCCTGCTGGATGTCGCCGCTGATGGTGCGAAACAGCACGAAGCCGAGCTGCATGAAGCCGGTGCCCAGCGCGTAATGGGCCGCCTGGTACGGCCCGGTGGCCACCGCCTGCATGATGAACAGGATCACCCCGACGAAACCGAAGCCGTAGCCGAACATCTCGATGCCGAGCGCGCCGGCGATCAGCGTCAACGAGGTCGGCTGGGCGTCGCTCAGGTACCAGAACACCGCGTTCGGCAGATTCATCGCCACGATCAGCAGCGGCAATGCGCGCGCCAGGCCGCGCCAGGCCGTGAAGTAGCCGCCGGCGATGCTGCCCGCCAAAAAGGCCGCCGTGCCGACCGTGCCATACACCCAGCCCACGTCGGCGGTGGACAGGCCCAGCCCGCCGACCGCGCGCGCGTCGCGCAGGAACAGCGGACCGATGGCCTGGATCTGCCCTTCCCCGGCGCGAAACAGGATCACGAACAGGATCGCCACCCAGATGCCGGGCTTGGCGAAGAAGGTCTTCAGCACGTCCTCGAGCGTGGCGCCGATGGCGCGCACGCCCTGCCCGGTCGCCCTGGCGAGGCGCGGCGTGGGCGGCAGCGCGTGCAGGTGGTACAGCGCCAGCACCGTCATCAGGCCGCCCAGCAGCAGGAACACGACGGTCCAGGCCGAGGCGATGCCGAAGCGGCTTTCCAGTTCGCCGGCCAGGATCAGGAGGCCGCCGAGCGAGACGAACTTGGCGGCATTGAAGAAGGCGCCCTGCCAGCCGGCGTAGGCCGCCTGCTCGCGCGTGTCGAGGCTGGAGATATAGATGCCGTCGGCGACGATGTCGTGGGTGCTCGAGGCCAGCGACACCATCGCCAGCAGCGCCAGCACCAGCGCGAACCACATCGGCACATGCAGCGCCAGCGCTACCAGGCCCAGGCAGGCGCCGCCGATCAGCTGGCAGGCCACCACCGCCAGGCGCCGGCTGGGGGCCAGTTCCATGAACGGGCTCCACAAGGCCTTGAAGGCCCAGGCCAGGCCGAGCAGGCCGGTCCAGCGCGCGATCTGGTCGTTCGGCACGCCCAGGCTCTTGAGCATCTGGCCGGCCACCAGCGCCACCGCATAGAACGGCAGGCCCTGGGCCAGGTACAGGGTAGGCACCCAGGCCAATGGATGGCGGCGTGGTTTCAAGGCGACTCCGGATGCAGGGTGACGATGCGGCTGGCACGGCCGCGCGTGTCGAAGCTGGCCAGTTTCACGGTCGCGCCCACCCGCAGCGCCACCGGCTGCTGGTAGCGCGGACTGTCCGTGGTGGGGTCGAGGCCATCGACAGTGTAATGCAGCGCCAGGCCGGGGAAGGCGACATTCGCATGCAGCGCGCCGCCCTGCACGATCGCTCCCGGCGGCGGCAGGCGGTAGTCCCAGGCCGGCTGCAGGCGGTCGAGCCGCGGCAGCTCGCGCCGGCCCAGGCGGTTGGCGAATTCGTTCCAGTCGGGCGGCCCGGACGCGGTATCGGGCGCGGCATCCCAGGCGCGTTCGGCCAGCCCGATCAGGCGCGGCATGGCGAGGTATTCGAGGCGCGCGCGCGAATCGATATTCTCGCCCCACAACTGGCCCTGCAGGCCGGCTAGCCCGGGGGCCGGCGCCAGCGCGAACGGCGTGCGCGTGTCGACGAAACCGGCCCAGTAGTAGCCGGGTTCCAGCGGATGCTTGGCGTAGGCGAAGTCGAAGTACAGGCTCGATGCGCTGCACGCGACCACGTCGAAGCCGGCGTCGACCAGCTCCGCGGCGCAGTCGCGCTCCGGCGGCAGGCCGCCGTTGTTCCACACATAGACGTGGGTGTCGGCGCGGTCGCCCCCCAGCACCGTTTCCTCCCAGCCGGCGAAGGCGACGCCGTGGCGCGCCAGGATCGCGCGGCAACGCGCCTGCCAGTCGTCGCGCAGCTGGCGTACGTCGCTCCAGCCGCGCTCGCGCATGCGCGCCTGGCAGATGGGGGAGCCGATCCAGGCGCCGGCCGGGACTTCGTCGCCGCCCGTGTGCAGCACCCGCAGCGGCACGCCGGCCGCGCGAAACAGCGCCGCCACCTCGCCCACCACGGTGTCGATGAAACGGTCGCTCGAAGCCAGGGCGATACACATCACGTTGTCGTGCCACAGCTGCACCGATTCGTAGACCGAGGTGTCGTGCGGGTCGCTCAGCAGGAATGCGTTGGCGCCGTCCACGTCGCCTGCCGCCAGCAGGCGCGCATGGCGCACCCGCATCGCCTGCACCGCCGCGCGCGCGTGGCCCGGCATATTGAATTCGGGGATCACCTCGATGTGGCGCGCGTGCGCGTGGCGCAGGATCGCGATGAAGTCGTCGTGCGTATAAAAACCGCTGCCGGTCGACCCGTCGGGTGCGGCGCCGGAGCCGAACGATGGTGGCAGGCAGGGACGGTCGCCGCCGGCATCGACGCCACGGCGCGCGCCGACCTCGGTCAGCTCGGGCAGCGCGGCGATCTGCAGGCGCCAGCCTTCGTCGTCGGTCAGGTGGAAATGGAAGCGGTTGAGTTTGTACGCGGCCATGCAGTCGAGCAGGCGCAATACCGTCTCGACGCTGGAAAAATGCCGCGCCACGTCCAGCATCAGGCCGCGGTAGGCGTAGCGCGGCGCGTCGTTCACGACGCCCAGCGGCAGCGCGCCATCGCCCGCCATCAGCTGCGCCAGGCTTTGCAGGCCGTTGAAGACGCCGTGGGCGCCGCCGCCGCGCACCAGCACCCGGTGCGCATCGATGTCCAGCGCATACCCTTCCGGCGCCAGCGCCCCGTCCAGCGCCAGCACGATCGCGGTCGTGCCCGCGCCTTCAGGCAGGGGCGCCAGCAGCGCGGCCAGCAGCGCCGCCTCGTTCGCCAGTCCCGCATCGTGCGTGACCGGCGTGGCGCGGCCGACCAGGCACGTCGTTTCTTCGAAGCGCGCCATCTGCGGACGTGGGGTGATGCGGCCGACCGCCTGCTCCGGCAGGCCGGTCAAGGGCGCGTTGTGCGCGAAGCGCGCGGCCGCGTCGAAGGTCGGCACCGGATCGCCGCGCCAGCGGTGGCGCTGCTCCGGGCGCACGAACGGTGCGATGGCCGGGTCGCCCAGGTCGTACGGGGCGGCGCCGCCACCCGGCACGAGATAAAAGCCGAGCGGCGCGTCGGTGATGCTGATCGCCCAGTGCAGCGCCTCGTAGTCGATCGTGTGGGTCTGGCCGGGCAGCCAGGCGCCCTGCCCGGTCAGCGCGAACAGGTCGCCGTTGACGTGGGCGATGGCGTAGCCGGGGCTGACGGTCTCGGGAAGGATCTTGCGGCAGGTGTTGAAGTACAGCGTCCAGCCGGGCGCGATCGGCGCTGCGCCATCGCTGCCCAGACTCAGGCTCAGGCGCGCACTGAAGGCGTCGGTGCGGATGAAGTTGCTCAGGCATTCCCAGGCGATGGCGATCGCCGGGCCGCCGTGGGGTCGGTCCGTCATGGGTGTCTTGTCTGTGATGCGGGGAAGCACCGGGCTTCCCCGCAGATGATTGCCCGTGTGGCTTACAGCTTGCCGCGCAGGCCGAGATAGAAGGTGCGGCCGTTCGAGTAGAACGCGCGTGGGCGGTCCTCGTTTTCGGCGTACATCTTGATGGTCTCGTTGGTGAGGTTGAGCGCATCGAAGGTCAGCGTCAGCCGCTCGCTCAGCTTGACGTTGAGCGAGGCGGCCAGCGAGGGCATGTCGTCCACGTGCTGGCTGGCGCCGCGGTCCACGCCGGCCTTGTATTTCGAGCGCCAGTTGTAGGCCAGGCGCGCCGAGAAGCGCTCGTTCTCGAAGTAGCCGGTCACGTTGTAGGTGTTCCGCGACGAGTTGAGCAGCTCGCCGCCGTCATCGAGTTCGCCGTCGGCAAACGTGTAGTTGACCAGGAAGCCGAAGTTGTTCGCCACCGGCTGCTGCCAGCTCAGCTCCACCCCGCGGTTACGCCCGCCGGTGTTGTAGGGGGACGTGATCTGGTACTCGGTGAAGGTCTCGCGCTTGTTGTTGTAGTAGCTGCCGGTGGTGGTGCCCTGGGCCACGATCGAGCGCAGGTCCATGTAGAACAGGCCGGCCGACAGCAGTGCCTTCGGTGCGTAATACCATTCGGCCCCGATGTCGAAGTTGGTCGAGCGCACCGGGTCGAGGTTCACGTTGCCGCCGCTGCCGCTCAGGGCGTCGTCGTTGAGCGAGACCGAGCCGCCCAGCGCGCTGTAGTCGGGCCGCGCGATGGTCTTGGCCAGTGCGGTGCGCACCGTCAGGTCCGGCGTCAGGTTGTACCTCAGGTTGGCGCTGGGCAGGTAGTCGCGGTAGCTGCGCTTGAACGTGGTCGGCGTGTACGGTCCGAACGCCGAACCGGTGATCGGCGCCGGTCCGCCCGGCAGATTGACGATCGTGGTCTGGCGCGTCTCGATCGCGCGCAGGCCGATATTGCCGCTCCAGCCGTCGCCGCCAAAGTCGACCATGCCGTACAGCGCCGCGGTCTTTTCGGCCACCTCGAACTCGTTCATCCAGTTGTGGCGCAGCACATAGTCGAGCAGGCGGTTGCCGGGGATGGCGCCCCAGGCGCCCAGTGCCGCGCCGTCGTACTTGAAGTAGTTCGATGCGACATTGCCACCGAGGTCGCTGCCGAAATCGTGCGGATACAGCGTGCCGTTCCAGGCCGGGCCCGGATTGGTGAAGCCGACCGGGCCGGGGCGCGTCTCGAGTGGCTGCTCGGCGCTGCGGGTGTGGTCGGTCCAGCGCGCGCCGAAGCGCAGCGCGTGGAAAGTCGGGCTGTCCAGGCGCAGTTCGCCGTCGAGCTGGGCGTACTTTTCCTGGTCCACCGACTGCGATTCGCCGCCGCCGGCCCAGGCGGTGCTGCCGGGCGCGACCGTGTTGCCGCCGGGGTAGCTGACCGAGGCCGGCGACAGGCCATTCAGGCCATACACCATGCCGCCGTCGACATTGTTCTGGTAATAGACGTCGTCGCGGTCCCAGCCCACGCCATGGGTCTTGCCGGCCTTGCCCGACAGGCTGAAGCGCTGGTTGACGCGCCACTTGCCGTTCAGGTCGAGGTACCAGGATTCGCCGCCGGCATCCGGCCGGTAGATGTTGTCGACTTCACCGGCGTTGCGCGTGAATTCGGCGCCCACCAGGGTGTTGTTGCGCACGACCGGATTGATGGGAATCAGGTTCAGGCTGTTGATCGAATTGGCCGGCGCGGCCAGCCAGTTGGTGTTCTGGTGCGGCGCTTCGAGTTTGGAATAAAAGCCGTTGACGTCCAGCGTCAGGTCGCGGTTCGGGCGCAGCTCGACATCGAAGGCGCCGCCTTCGCGTTTCTTGGTCTGCTCGAACAGCGCCGCGCCGATGAAGGTCGGCGCCACCACGCCGGCCAGCGACGGATTGGCCAGCGCCGCCGCGCTGGTGGCGCTGATCGGGGTGTAGCCGAGGATTTCCTGGCCGTCGCGCCGCACCGCCGCTTTCTCGGAAAAGCCCTGCAGCAGCACGCCCAGCGTACTGGTGGCGTTCTTCCAGCCGACCAGGGCCGACACATGCGGCTCGGTCTTGCCCGACAAGTCGTTGTAGTTGGCCTGGACCGAGCCTTCGACCGTGAGCGGCTGCTTGAAGTCGAGCGGACGGCGGGTGATGACGTTGATGGCGCCCGACACGCCCCCTTCGACCAGGTCGGCGGTGGGGCTCTTCTGGACCACGATCGAGCCGACCAGCTCGGACGGCAGCAGGGAGAAACTGCTGGAGCGGCCCACGTTGCCGCCGACCTGGTTCAGCACGAACCAGTCGCCGGTGCTGATGGCATGGCCGTTGAACAGGGTCTGCTGCAGGCTGGGACTGGTGCCGCGCAGGCTGACGCGGTCGTTCTCGCCGAAGCCGCCTTCGCCGCCGGCCGACGATTGCGTGTTCACGCCGGGCAGGCGCTGGATCGCATCGGCCACGTTTTTATCGGGCATCTTGCCGATGTCCTCGGCGGTCACCACCTCGACCACCGCGTCGGCATTGCGCTTCTGGCGCAGCGACTGTTCGAGCGCGGCGCGTACGCCGGTCACGACCACGGTCTGCGATTCCAGCACCGGGGCTTCCTGCGCATACGCCTGCGGCGCCCCCATGATTGCCACCACGCCCGCCACCGCGACCGCGATCCGTGCGCGCGGATGCGGGTATTGCCGTGCCATCGACTCGTTCATGTGCCTCTCCATTGCCAGTTGGTTGTTCTGACGCCCTGGCGGCCGCAAGCGGTCCGCCCGGCTTGTTATGGAGGGATTGTGGCGGCAAGCTGGCCGCCGTGTTTGTCAAATCTTGCTATTGCTGCTGCGGCGCGCGCTCCATCGCCAGCTTGAGCGCGGCGAAACAGGCCGGGTCGAGCGCGCTGCCGACCGTTTTCGCCATCATCTCGAGCGCCTGCGGCACGGGGATCGCGCCGCGGTAGGGCCGCTCGGCGGTGATGGCGTCGAAAATGTCGGCGGTGGTGATGATGCGGGTCTCGAGCGAGATCTCGTCGGCCGCCAGGCCGCGCGGATAGCCGCCGCCGTCGAGCCGTTCGTGGTGGGCGCCGGCGATCGCGGCCAGCTCCGAGAATGCCGCGATGCGGCCCAGGATGGTCTCGGTGTATTCGGCGTGCTGGCGCACCGCTTCCCACTCCTCACGATCGAGGGCGCCGGCCTTGTCGAGCACGCTGTTACTGACGCCGAGCTTGCCGACGTCGTGCAGCAGCGCGCCGCGGCGCAGCCAGCGGCGGCGCTGTTCGGACAGGCCGAGCGCTTCGCCGATCATGTCGGTGTACAGCGCCACCCGCGCACTGTGCCCGCTCGTATAGGGACTCTTGGCGTCGACCACCTGGCCGAAGGCGGCGGCGATGTCGTCCAGGTAGTCGTCGTCCAGGCCGACCTCATGGCCGGCCGGTTCCAGCGCGAACACGTGGTAATCGATGCCGGGCGCGGCCAGCGTGAACCAGAAGGTGTCGTTGGCGGACACGGCCTCGAAAGCCTCCACCAGCCGTGGATCGAACCAGCTGCCGGCGCGCTGGCGCACTTCCACCAGCGCGGCCGCGCGGCCGCCGGCGGTGTGGAACACGTCGATCACCTGGGCCAGCAGCGCGATGCGCGCGTACACAGGAATGGCCTCGCCCGCCAGCTTGGCCGGCTTGCCGTTGCCATTGAAATGCTCGTCCAGCGAATAGATGCCGTTGGCCACGCCGTCCGGGAAGCGCAGCAGGCGCGCGATCTCGGCGCCGCGCTGGCAGCGGGTGGCGATCAGGTCCTGGGCAATCGCGGGACCGTCGCGCAGGATGGTCATCACGCTGCGCAGGCGGTCGGCCAGGCCCGCCTTCAGCCCGGTATGCTTGAACACGAACGACAGCACTTGCGGCAGGCTGTCGCCGACAGTCTTGAAGTCGCGCTTGAAATCGAGGTCGTCGGTGAGGTACAGCTCGCAAATGCGCGCCGCGTTGCTGCTGCAGCCGAGATCCTTGAGCAGCAGCGTGTAATACAGTTCCCACAGCTGGTCGTCATCGAGGCCGATGCGGCGGCCAATGTGCATGCCGATCCAGCAGCAGCGCACGCAATGACCGGCCGGTTGCCCTTCCGTGATGTCGAGCGCATGGCTCAGCGCGCCGATCAGTTCGGACAGCTTCATGGCGCTGGGAGCAAGCGCATCCGGCGGCGCGGCAACGGGCTTCATTGATGATTCCATGCTGAAATAATGGTTGATGGTACGACATAAAATCGTCACCTATTCAGCATGCCGCCTGCATTTTTGATCGGTGAAGCGTAATTACGACACATCGTTACACCGCTGGCATCGGGCTGTCGGGCTTTTTTACATATTTACAGGTGTCATGATCGGAGAAGCAATCATTTTTCCAATTAAATCAACTGCATGGTCAAAACGGCATGATATTTGCTCTGCATTAAATATCGGCACATCAGGGGCAGCTCGACCGTAGCGTGCTGGCGGTCCGGCTGATGGATGTGCCTCAATTAAACAGAGGCAATTTTCATGAAGAAGACCATACTGCTGGCCCTGATGCTGACGGGCGCAATGGGGATGGCGCGTGCAGGTGTGCTGCTCCAGGAAGACTTCGACGACGTCGAAGCGCTGAAACAACAGGATTGGGTATTCAGTAACCAGAGCGTTCCGCCCGGTCCGGTGACCGGCTGGTTCCAGGGATTCGAACCGACCTTTCCTGCGCACCAGGGCGAACCTTCCGCCTATATTGCATCGAACTTCAATGCGGCCGAGCAAGGCGGCTTCCTGAACAACTGGCTGTTCACGCCGGAATTCTCGCTGGCCAACACCGTGAGCGTATCGTTCTGGCTGCGCGCCGAGGGCGTTCCCGGCTTCAGCGACCAGATCCGCTTCGGCTTCACCGACGGCAGCACCGATCTCGACGACTTCCTGCTCGACACGGTCGTGACCGCACCGGTCGATGGCTGGACCCGGTACACGCTCACGCTCGGCAGCCAGGGCAGCGGCGCCACCGGCCGCTTCGGCTTCCAGCACTTCGGCGTGGCCGACCTGTCCAATTACGTTGGCCTGGACACCCTGCGCGTGGTGGACGTGCCGGAACCGTCGACCGCCATGATCCTCGGCCTTGGCCTGGCCGGGTTCGCCGCGGCACGCCGTCGCCGCGACTGATCACACCGACTGGATGCAGTAACGACAACACCGGCGCGAAGCCGGTGTTGTCGTTCTGGCGGCCGGGAAAAGCCGCCGCTGCTGCGATGATGCTGACCCGCGATCAGTAACCGCGGCCGGTCGTGCCCGTGGTGCCGGTCGTACCCGTGGTGCCGGTCGTTCCGGTGGTGCCGGTCGTACCCGTGGTACCGGTCGTCCCGGTGGTGCCCGTCGTGCCGGTGGTTCCCGTCGTACCGGTGGCGCCGGTGGTACCTGTCGTGCCCGTCGTACCGGTGGCGCCGGTACCCAGCGTGCCGCTCGTGCCCATGGTCGCGCTCGATCCGGTGGTGCCGGTGGCGCCCGTGGTCCCGCTCATGCCGCTCGTGGTACCCACGGTGCCGGCGCGGCCGGTCGAATCCATGGCGCCGGTGGTCACGCCCGTCGCCGCGCTGGTCGAGCCGGTGGCGCCGCTGGTGCCCGACGTGCCGCTGGTGGTGCTGCGGCGGTCACGCTCGCGCTGCATGTCGGCGGCGCTGCCGGTGCCGGCGCCGGTCACGGAGCGGGCGCCGTCCTGGCCGATCGTGCTGCTGCCGGTTGCGCTGGTGCTGGTGCCGGTGCGGCCCGTTTCACCCATCGTGGTGCTGGTGGTCGATTGTGCGTGGACTGCGGTGGCGCCGAACATGGCAGCGGCGGCCGATGCGCCGATCACGGTCTTGAGTAGTTTGTTCATTTTCATGTCGTTCTCCTCAATATCAGTAGTGGAATACCCGACCTTTCGATCACATTGCGTCGAGACAGGGTTCCAGTGTAGGCAGTTAGTACAGATGGGAGCGCACGGTAGCCGCGCAGAAACACATCATCGTCTTTTATCTGGCACGCATCTGACGGCATCTTGCGCTTATTGATGAGCGGCGAGCACAGCCTGCGCGGACAGCGTGCCAAGCTCGGCATACAACCCCAGGATGTCGCTGCGCTCGTCCGGATAGACCCGGTTCGACAGGAATACATAGAAGCTGCGCGAGTGCGGATCGACCCACAGGATGCAGCCGGTGAAGCCCGTGTGGCCATAACTGCCGACCGGGAACAGCTTTCCACGCGGGCGCTGTGCAAACGGCGAATCGATGTCCATGCCCATTCCCCGCAAGGCAAGGCCGGGCGGCGATTGCACCGTGGTCAGGAGGCGTACGCTGTCCTCGTCCAGGATCCGCACGCCATCGTGCACGCCGCCAGCGAGCAGCATGCGGGCAAAGCGCGCCATGTCGCCGACGGTCGAGAACACGCCGGCCGATCCGGCCACGCCGCCCATCCTGCGCGCGCTCGGATCATGCACCATGCCAACCGGGCCGCCGGTGGGCGCGATGCGCGCCGCGTCGGTGCGCGCCAGTGGCAGATAGCCGGTGTCGGCCATGCCCAGGGGCGCGAAGATGCGCGCGCTGGCAAAACGGTCGAGCGGCATCTGCGCCACCCGCTGCACCAGCAAGCCGAGCAGGATGTAGTTGATGTCCGAATAGCGAAACGCCGTGCCGGGGGTGGCGGTCGGGGTTTGCCGGCACGCCAGCGCCAGCGCGGCCGCTTCGCCATGCCAGGCCGGCTTGCCGGGCAAACCCGCCGGCAGTGCCGAGCTATGGGTGAGCAGCTGGCGCACCGTGATCGCATCGCGTGCGCCGCCGCCGCATTCCGGCAGGTAGCGGGTGAATGGCGCTGCGAGGTCGATCTTGCCTTCCTGCGCCAGGATCAGCACCGACGGCGCCGTCGCCATCACCTTGGTGAGCGACGCGGCGTCGAAGACCGTGGCGGGTGTGACGCTGGCGGCATCCGCGTCATACGCCAGCCGGCCGTAGCCCCGTGCATGGACCGCGCCGCCCTGCTCGAGGTGGTAGGCGGCGCCCGGCAGTTTGCGCTGCGCAATGGCGGATTCGATGGCGCGGTCGATGGCGGCAACGCGGGGGGCGTCGAAACGGGATGCGGCGGTCATGGTCGTCGATATGGGAGGCGCAGGAGGGACGGAAGGGGCGCTGGCACAGCCCGCCAGTATCAGAGCGAGTGATATCGTCCTGCAAAATTGACCGATCGTCATGCAACGCACTATACCTTGCGGCAGTTTTCAGGTGGCCGCGTACGCGTTTTTTCTCATCGGCGTATCATTGGCGGCATGATTCCTCTCTCGATACTCGACCTGGCGCCGATCACTGAAGGCAGCGATGCGGCAACCTCCTTCCACCGTTCCCTCGACCTCGCCCAGCATGGCGAACGCTGGGGCTACAACCGTTTCTGGCTGGCCGAACACCACGGCATGCCGGGCATTGCCAGCGCGGCTACCTCGATCCTGATCGGGCACGTGGCGGCCGGCACGTCGCGCATTCGCGTGGGCGCCGGCGGCATCATGCTGCCCAACCATTCTCCGCTGGTCATCGCCGAACAGTTCGGCACGCTCGCCTCGCTGTACCCGGGCCGGATCGACCTCGGCCTGGGCCGCGCCCCGGGTTCCGACCAGGTGACCGCGCGCGCCCTGCGCCGCAACCTGGCGTCGGACGCCGACGAATTCCCGCAGGATGTCGTCGAACTGCAGGATTACTTTGCCGGCTCGAACCGCCGCGCCGTGCAGGCGGTGCCGGGCGCCGGCCTGGACGTGCCGATCTGGATCCTGGGCTCGAGCCTGTTCGGCGCCCAGCTGGCGGCCCATCTCGGCCTGCCGTACGCCTTCGCATCGCATTTCGCGCCGCAGATGATGATGCAGGCGATCGATATGTATCGCAGCAACTTCCGGCCGTCGGAACAGCTCGACAAGCCGTACATCATGCTTGGCTTCAATGTGTTCGCGGCCGATACCGATGCCGAGGCGCAGCTGCTCGCGACCTCGATGCAGCAGGCCTTCGTCAATCTGCGCACCGGCCGGCCCACCAAACTCAAGCCACCGGTCAGCGGTTATCTCGACGCGCTCGACCTGCCCGAACGCATGATGCTCGACAGCGTGCTGTCATGCTCGGCGATTGGCTCGCGCGTGACGGTGGCGCATCAACTGCGCGCCTTCATCGAAAAGACCAGGCCGGACGAGCTGATGATCACCTCGCAGATCTATGACCATGCAGCGCGTTTGCGTGCATACGAGATCACGGCGGAGATCCAGCGGGCGGGATAAATCCGCCGCCAGTGTCATCGGCATATGGTGGGGTGGACGGCTTGTCCGTCCACGCGTCCAGCCACTGCATGCATGATCGCAGTTCCGGTGGGAGTTGAACGCGTGGACGGCAAAGCCGTCCACCCCACGATCGTTTCAGGCCATCAAGAATTTCAGGCCCTCGCGAAGGTCAGGCCATCGTGACTCACGCCGCGCCGGTTCCTGCCTGCAGGATATCGATCAGGGTGCGCGTCGAGCGTACCCGTCCCATTTTCGGGAAGATCGTGCCGCAGGCGAAATGGTGGGCCTCGGCTTCGGCGCCGCTCATCGCATCTTCGGCGAACACCAGCTTGTAGCTGCGGTCGAAGGCCGCCCGCGCCGTCGATTCGACGCCAAAATTGGTGATGATCCCGCCCAGCACCAGCGTGTCGATGCCGCGCCGGCGCAGTAACTGGTCGAGTTCGGTACCGTAGAAGGCGCCCCACTGGCGCTTGGTGATCACCACGTCCTGGGCCTCGATGCCGGCTTCCGGCGCCAGCGTCGACGCGTCCGGCGCCGCGGCCGGTGCGCCGGGCGGGCGCAGCGGCGAATCGGCGGGCAGCTGCGGCAACTCGTTGACCAGCACGCGCACATACACCACCAGGGCGCCGCGCTCGCGCATTTCCTGGGCGAGCAGCACGCAGTTGCCGACCACTTTCTCGGCACTGTGCGGCGCCAGCGCGCGTTTTACATTGCTGTTTTGCAGATCGATCAGGACCAGCGCCGTGTGCGCCGGATCCAGGCTGAAGTCGGTCATGAATAATTCCTCCTGACCGCCAGTATTCATCAGACCGGCCATGCCCGGCGCACGCCGGACATGGCCGGTCTGCGCCGGCCTTTCCTCTCCGCTTACGGCAACGGCTTGCCGTCCGCGTCGATGCGGCGTACCTCGCCCAGGTTCAGGGCGCGCACATCCTTCTCGACCTTGCCCATGTCGCCCACCACCACCCATACCAGGCTGCCCGGCACATAGCTGCGCGCAGCCAGCGCGTTGGCCTGCTGCGGCGTCAGCGCCAGCGCCTTCTCGGTATAGGTATTGAAGTAGTCATCCGGCAAGCCATATTGCAGGATGGTCGCGTAGGCGCCGCTCAACTGGCCGGCGGTCTCGAAGCTGCCCGGCAAGCGCAGCGTGCGGTTTTCCTGTGCGAACTTGAGCTCGTCACCCGCGACCGGCCTGGCGCCGGCGATGTTGCGGTACTCGCTCACCAGTTCCTTCAGCGCCGGGGCGGTCTTGTCGGTCTGCACCGGCGACGTGCTGAAGAACAGCCGCTGGCCGATCGCCGGCGAGACCGTGCTGCGCACGCCGTACGACCAGTGCTTGTCCTCGCGCAGGTTCATGTTGATGCGCGAGCTGAACGTGCCGCCGAACACGTCGTTGACGATCTCGAGCGGCAGCGCGTCGGGGCTGTTGCGCGGCGGCGCCAGCTGGGCGCCCACGATCACGCTCTGCAGCGCGCCCGGGCGGTCGACCAGGTACACGAGCGGCTTGGCCGGCGCGGCGACCGGTGCGATGACTTTCTTCGGCACGTCGCCCGGCTTCCACGCCGCGAACGCTTTTTCCAGTTGCGGCGTGATCTCGGCCAGCGTGGTGTCGCCCACCACCAGCAGGGTCGCGTTGTTCGGCTTGAACCAGGTGGCGTGGAACTTCGCCAGGTCGGCGCGGGTCATGCGCTCGACCGCCTCTTCGGTGCCGGTGCCGCCGAACGGCAGGCCATAGGCATGGTCCTTGCCGTACACCAGGCCCGGCAGCACGCGCAGCGCGATCCCCTGCGGATCGACCTTCTCGCGCGCGATCGCGGCCAGGCGGTCCTTCTGCAGGCGCGCGAATTCGTTCTGCGGGAAGGCCGGATTGAGCACCAGGTCGGCGTAAATGGCGAGCGACGGCGCCAGCGTGGCCTTGAGTGCGTTCATGCTCACGAACGCGCCGTCCAGGTTGGCGCCGCTGCCGAAGTTGGCGCCCAGGCTTTCCAGCTCTTCGCCGATCTGCAGCGAGCTGCGCCGCGCCGTGCCCTCTTCGAGCATGCGCAGCGCGAAGCTGGCCACGCCCGGCATGGCGGCGGTGTCGGCGGCATAACCGCTGTCGACCAGCATTTGCAGATTGACGATCGGTGCCTCATGGCGCTCGGCCAGCACCACCTTCAGGCCGTTCGACAGCGTGGTGCGCTGCATTGGCGGGAGCTTGAGCGACATGGCCTTGCCGGCTTGCGGCGCCTTGCTGCGGTCCAGCCCGGTATTGCTGGCGGCCAGGCCGGTCGGGTACGGGTCGATCTGCAGGATGAAGTCGCCGTCGCTGAGCCAGTCGTTCATGGCCTTCTTCACGGTCGCCGGGGTGGCATCCTTGATGCGCTGCAGGTAGACCTTGTAGCAGTCCGGATTGCCGGTGTAGGTTTCGCACGAGGCCAGCAGGTCGCTCTTGCCGCCGAAGCCGCCGACGCGCTCGATCATGCGCGTGTACTGGGCAAGGATGGTGGTCTTGGCCAGGCGCAGTTCGGCCTCGCTCGGGCCCGATTTCATCAGCGCCTGCAGTTCTTCATCGGCCAGCCGCTCCATGCGCGCGGTGTCGGCGCCGGGACGCGCGGTCAGCGTCATGTCGAACTGGCCGCCGATCTCGGACGCATCGTCGCTCGCGGTCGCGCTGGTGGCCAGCTGTTCCTTGTACACCAGGCGCTTGTAAAGGCGCGAGGTCTTGCCGCGGCCCAGCACCTGCGCCGCCAGGTCGAGCAGCGCTTCCTCGGGCGTGTGGGCGCCCGGCACGTTCCAGGTGCGGTAGATGCGGGTCTGCGGCACGCGGTCCTGGGCCACCGTGCGGTGGGTGCCGGTACGCTTGGCGATCCAGGCAGCGTACTTGGCCAGCGGCGGACCCGGCGGAATCGCGCCGTAGAAGCGCTCGGCCTTTTCACGCGCTTCTTCCGGCGAGATATCGCCCGACAGCACCAGCACCGTGTTGTTGGGACCATAGTTCTGCTTGAACCAGTCCTGCACATCGGTCATCGAGGCCGCGTCGAGGTCTTCCATCCGGCCGATCACGGTCCACGAGTACGGGTGGCCGACCGGATAGGTATTGGTGGTCAACAGCTCCCAGGCGATGCCGTAGGGCTGGTTCTCGCCCTGGCGCTTTTCGTTCTGCACCACGCCGCGCTGGATGTCGAGCTTCTTCTGGTCGACCGTGCCCAGCAGGTGGCCCATGCGGTCGCTCTCGGCGAACAGTGCATAGTCGAGCATCGAGGTCGGCACGTTCTGGAAGTAGTTGGTGCGGTCCTGGTTGGTGGTGCCGTTCAGGTCGGTCGCACCGATGCGCTCCATCGCGGTCAGGTAGGTGTGATTGAAATTGTCGCTGCCGCTGAACATCAGGTGTTCGAACAGGTGGGCGAAGCCGGTCTTGCCGACTTTCTCGTTCTTGGAACCCACGTGATACCAGGTATTGACTGCGACCACCGGCGTCTTGCGGTCTTCGTGCACCAGCACCGTCAGGCCGTTCTTCAGCGTGAACTTGGTGTACTTGATGTCGGGAATCGGAATGTCCGGCATGGCAGCCGTCCTGGCCGGCGCGGCGTGGAGCGCGGTGGCGCCGGTGGCCAGCGCGAGCGCGAGCGCACCGGCCTGGTAAAGGGAACGACGAACGAACACTGCCATGCTGCTCCTCCTGAAGAGGTCCGGGAAGGACGGAAAGGGAAACGGGCATGGCGCGCGATCGGCGTCATGCCCGTCGTCCATTCTAGGCAGCTTTCACATTATCAACAAACAAAATGATGGTCGAAAGCACCACGCGGCGCAATCGATGCGCGCCGCATGGGATGGGGATTTACTTCGGTACGATGCGCAGCAGGCTGCCGCTGGCTTCGTCGGTCAGCAGGTACAGCTCGCCATCCGGCCCCTGGCGCACGTCGCGCACGCGCTTGCCGATGTCGAAGCTGTCCTGGGCAGTTACCTTGCCGGCGGCATCGAACTGCACGCGCCGCACGTCCTTGCTGGCCAGGCCGCCGCTGAACAGGCTGCCCTGCCATTGCGGGAACGCCTTACCGGTGTAAAAAGCCAGGCCCGACGGTCCCGGCGACGGCGTCCATACGACAACCGGCTGCGTCATGCCGGCCACCACTTTCTGGCCGACCGGCTCGCGGGTGGTGTAGTCGAGCGTGTAGCTCTGCAGCGGCCAGCCGTAGTTCTTGCCCGCTTCGACGACATTGATTTCGTCGCCGCCGCGCGCGCCGTGCTCGCTCGCATACACGCGGCCGCTCTTCGCGTCGAGCGCCAGGCCCTGCACATTGCGGTGGCCATAGCTGTAGATCTCGGGCTGGGCATTCGGCTTGCCTGCCAGCGCGCCCTTGCCCACCGGCTTGCCTTCAGCCGTCAGGTGCAGGATCTTGCCCTGGTGCGTGGCCAGGTTCTGCGCCTGTTCGCGCGCCAGCATGGTGCCCACGCGCTGCGGCGGATTGCCGCCGTCGCCGATGCTCATCAACATGGTGCCATCGGCCAGGAACAGCAGGCGCGAACCGAAGTGCTGGCCGCCGCTCTTGCCCTGTTTGACCGAGAACAGCGTCTTGATGCCGCTGACCTGCTTGCCGTCGAACACGCCCTGCACCAGCACGGTCCGGTTGTCGTCGTCGCTGCCGCTGGCCATGGTCATGTACACGCGCGGATTGGTCTTGTCGGCCGGATGCACCGCGATGTCGAGCAGGCCGCCCTGGCCGCTGGCGAACAGCTGCGGCAGGCCAGGTACCGGGATTTCCTTGAACCCCTTGCCGTCCTGCAGATGCAGCGTGCCCTTCTTGCCGGTGATTAGCATGCGGCCGTCCGGCAGCCAGGCCAGGCCCCACGGCTGCGGCAAGCCGGTGGCGACCGTGTCGAGCTGCCAGCCCTTGGCGGCGGGAGGCTGGTCGACCGGCGTGACTTCCTGGGCCATGGCATTGACGGCGACGCCGGCGACCGCGGTCAGCACAGCGGTCCGCACCATTTTTTTGCTCAAGAACCTTGTGTCAATTACCGACATACACATCCTCCCAAAATCGATTATGAAGTTGATATCGTATCTGATTCGCGTCATTTTTGATTCATTTTGTCTGCACGATCAACGCTTTAGGCGTATCATTGACGGCTCAGCGAACCAGCGTAAGGACTCCCTTCAATGATTCAACGACGCTCCTTCCTCAAGAGCTCTCTCCTCCTCGCCTCCTCCTCCCTCGCCCTTCCAACCCTTGCCAAGAATACATCGTCAGAGTCGATCATCGATTCCGGTGAATGCTGTCTGCGTTTCTACAATACGCATACAGGTGAGAAATTGAAGAGCACGTTCTGGGCCGAAGGCGAGTTCATTCCCGATGCGCTGGCGGACATCAACAAGGTCTTGCGCGACCACCGCAGCAACAAGGTCGCCGAGATCGATCCGCAACTGCTGCTGCTGCTGGGCCAGCTCAATGGCAAGCTCGACAACAGCAAGGAACTGCACATCATCTCGGGCTACCGCGCCCCGGAATCGAACGCCTTCCTGCGCAGCCACGGCAGCGGCGGCGTCGCCAAGCGCAGCCTGCACATGGACGGCAAGGCCATCGACATCCGCCTGCCGGGCACCGACCTGCGCCACCTGCAGAAAGCGGCCATGTCGCTCAAGGGCGGCGGCGTCGGCTATTACGCCAGCTCGCAGTTCGTGCACATGGATACCGGCCGCGTCCGGTACTGGTAAGCATTGGCGCGGCCGTCGATCGTCCGCCTTGCTGTCTCGTGGGCCATGGGTTTCATGCTCATGGCCGCCACGCCGTACGCGCCGGCGCTGGCTGCCGGCCAGAATACCGTCACCGTCACCTCCACCCGCGACCCGGTCGACAAGTCCTACCGCAAGATGCTCAGGGGCATGGAGCGCTTTGAACGCGAGCGCGCCTTCGCGCCGCACGCCACCCTGCGCTTCCAGCTGCTGCCGCGCCAGCCCGGCGTCGACATGACCGGCATCACCCTGCGCATCGCCGGTGACAGCGTGTCGATCCCGGTGGCCATCGACGACGACAATTTTTTCACGCTGCCGCGCGATGCCCGTGCGCTGCAGGAAAACGCCGCCGTGCTGGCCAGCCGCAAGACCGCCAGCATGACCTGGCGCGCGCGCATCGAGTCACCCGGCGTGCCGGCCGGCATGCGCCGCCTGGGTGACCTGCGCCTCGAATGCCGGGTGGGCAAGGAAGCCGGCCTGGTCTCGAACAGCTCGCCGCTGTTCGGCTGGATCTCGGATGCGCTCGATACGCCCGAAGGCGTGTGCACCAGCCCGGACGGCAATTACCTGTTCTTCGCCGAGCGGCCCGTGTTCGCGGTGACGCTGCGCGCGGGCGCACGCGTCGAGACGCTGCCGTTCTCCATGCTGTACGCCGGCGGCGAGCAGACGCCCGCCATGCTGCCGTTCTGCGATTGCCAGGTGCTGCTCGACCGTACTTATTACGTGCCGCTGTGGGATGCCAGCTGGCCGGACGATACGCTGGTCGAGTTCGAGTACATGGTCGATGCGCCAGCCGGGGTGGCGCCATGAGGGCGCGTGCGCTGCTGTGCGCGTTCGTGCTGGCGCTGGCCGGTTGCGCCAGCCAGTCCGCCGCGCCGCCCGGCGCGCAGGTGGCCGCCGAACGGCTGCAACGGATGGTGGTGGCCGGACAGACGACCAAAGCGCAACTGCTGGCGGCCTTCGGACCGACCCGGGCGGTGCGCTTCGACAGCGGCTACGAGGCCTGGGTGTACCAGACGCCGGCCGGTGACGGGCGGTTTGCCGAATTCGTCGTGCTGATCGATCCGGCCGGCATCGTGCGCAAGACCCGCAGCCGCGCGAGCGCTTCCCCCGGCTAGTGTCCTGAATCTTCGATTGAGGACACTAGTTCTTGCGTCGCTTCTTCTCGCCACCGGCGAACAGCTCGATCTTCCTGGTCGGTCCCGACACGATCAGCAGGTCGGCCGGCCGGATCCGGGTTTCCGGCAACGCATGCTGGAAATCCTCATGGGCCCGTTTGACCCCGACCACCGTGACGCCGAAGCGCGAGCGCACATGCGACTCGGCCAGCGTCTGGTTGTGGGTCTCGGCCGGCGCATGGATCTTGGCGATCGCGAAACCGTCCTCGAACTCGATGAAGTCCATCATGCGCCCGGTGATCAGGTGGGCCACGCGCGCCCCCATGTCGGCTTCGGGATAGATCACGTGGTGGGCGCCGATGCGCTGGGCGATCTGGCCGTGCTCGGGCGTCATCGCCTTGACCCAGATATCCTTGATGCCCAGTTCGGTCAGCACCATCAGCGTCATCAGGCTGGCCGCCAGGTCGGAGCCGATCGCCACGATGGCATGCGAGAAATCGGCCACGCCCAGCTGCAGCATGACATTCTCGTTGGTCGAGTCGGCCTGCACCGCATGGGTCAGGCGGTCGCCCCAGACCTGCACCAGGTCTTCGCGCTGGTCGATGCCCATCACGTCATGGCCCAGCCGCATCAGCGACTGCGATACCGCGCCGCCGAAGCGGCCCAGGCCGATGACGACGACGCTGTCGCCGGAAGAAAAGGCGAACTGCTCTGTAAAAATCCTACCCAACAATTGGATGCTCCTCGGGATAACGGTAAGGCATGCGCCGTTCGCTGAGGATCAGCGAGGTCGCAAGCGTGATCGTGCCCACCCTGCCGAAGAACATCAGCAGGGCCAGCACCAGCTGGCCGGCGGGCGGCAGCTCGGCGGTAATGCCGGTCGACAGGCCGGCGCTGCCGAAGGCCGAGATCACCTCGAAGATGACCTGGTCGGTCGGGTAATGGGTGATGCGCAGCAGGATCACGGTGCCGGCCGCCACCACGACACTGCCCAGCACCAGCACCGTGATCGCCTGGCGCTGGGCCGAGGCGCCGACGCGGCGCCCGAATGCCTCGGTATCGCCATGGCCCTTGATCTCGGCAATCACCAGCAGCACCAGCACCATGACGGTGCCGACCTTGACCCCGCCGGCCGTGCCCGCACTGCCGCCGCCGATGAACATCAACAGGTAATGCAGGGCCCAGGTCTCGTGGGTGAGTGCGCCGATCTCGACCGCATTGAAGCCGGCGGTACGCGCCGCCACCGACAGGAAAGCGCTATTGAGCACCTTGTCGAGGAACGACATCGATCCGATGGTGTCCTGGTTGCCCCACTCCATCACGAGCATGCCGAGAAAACCGCCGCCCAGCAGCACCCCGGTACCGACCAGGGTCAGCTTGGTGTGCAGCGACCAGTGGCGCGGATCGCGCCAGCGGTGGCGCAGGTCATGCAGCACCGGAAAGCCGATGCCGCCGATCACGATCGCCACCATCACCGGCACCAGGATCGCCGCATCCAGCGCGTAGCGCACCAGGCTGTCGGGGTGCAGCGCGAAACCGGCGTTGTTGAAGGCCGACATGGCGTGGAACAGGCCGCTCCAGGCGGCTTCTTGCCAGGCCATCTCGTAGCCGAAGTGCAGCCTGGCCGACAGGATCACGGCAATGATCAGCTGCGACACGGTGGTGGCCAGGAACACGATGCGCGCCACGCCGGTGATGTCGCCCATGCCCAGCGAACGGCTCTCGGTCTGGGTCACCAGGCGGGTGCGCAGGCGCGGCGAGCGGTTGACCATCAGCCCCAGCAGCGTGGCGGCGGTCATCATGCCGACCCCGCCCAGCTGGAACAGCATCATGATCGTGGCCTGGCCGAAACCCGACCAGTAGGTGCCGGTATCGACGATGGTCAGGCCGGTCACGCACACCGCCGACACCGACGTGAAGAAGGCGACGATCAGCGGCGTGGCCTGCCCTTCGGGTCGGGCGAACGGCAGCATCAGCAGCAGCGTGCCGGCCAGGATCGCGCCGAAGAAGCCGAGCGCGACCGTCCGGGCAGGGTGATGGCCGAACGACTTGTTCACCGCCGCGCGCGCCGCCCGCTCATGCGGTGCGGCCGTCCTCGAAGTCCATCGTGTCGGGGTCGCGGTCGAGCGGCGTCGGCGCGCCCATCGCCTTCAGCCAGGTGAAGCCGAGCACGCCGGCGATGAGCGAACCGAGCAGGATGGCCAGTTTCGAGGCGTCGATCAGTGCCGCCGCGCCCGGGAAGGCCAGGTTGGTGATGAAGATCGACATGGTGAAACCAATTCCTCCAAGCATGCCTGCACCCAATACATGGCGCCAGGTCAGGTCGAGCGGCAGGCGGCACAGGCCGATCGCCACCGCGGCAAAACTGAACAGCAGGATGCCGACCGGCTTGCCCGCCACCAGGCCCAGCATGATGCCAAGGCTGTTCGCCGACAGCAGGCCGGCGCTCCAGTCGGCGGCGATCACGATGCCGGTATTGGCCAGTGCAAACACCGGCAGGATGCCGAATGCCACCGGTGTATGCAGTATATGCTCCAGGCGGTGCGACGGCGATTCGCTATCGTCCTCGCGGGTCGAATAAGGGATCGTGAAGGCCAGCAGCACGCCGGCGATGGTCGCGTGCACACCCGACTTGAGCATCAGGTACCACATCAGCGCGCCCCCCAGCAGGTAGGGCCAGAGCGCCAGGATGCGCAGATAGCGCTTGACCAGCAACAACGCGACGAACACGGCCAGCGCGCCCACCAGATGCAGCACCGACAGTTCGGCCGTATAGAACAGGGCGATCACGATGATGGCGCCAAGGTCGTCCATCACCGCGAGCGCCGTCAGGAACACCTTCAGCGAGGCCGGCACCTTGCTGCCCAGCAGCGCCAGCACGCCCAGGGCGAAGGCGATGTCGGTGGCCATCGGAATGCCCACGCCGGGCTGGGTCGGGGTGCCGCTGTTGAAGGCGAAGTGGATCGATGCCGGCACCACGATGCCGCCAAGCGCGGCCAGGATCGGCAGCATGGCGTTGCGCAGGTCGGACAGTTCGCCGTTGTACAGCTCGCGCTTGAGCTCGAGGCCGATCAGCAGGAAGAAGATCGCCATCAGGGCGTCGTTGACCCAGTGCGAAATACTCAGGCCGGCGACGTAGGTGTGCCAGAAGCCCAGGTAGCCCGGCCCCAGGGCCGAATTGGCCACCAGCATCGACAGCAGCGTGCACACGATGAGCACGATGCCGCCGGACTTGCCGGATTCGAAGAATTTCTTGAAGGTGTGCGTGAGTCTTTTCTCAATATGCATGCGTGTCTCCAGTACGAGAACGTCGTGGTGGCCCGCTATGCGGGCCGGACGGGAATGGTGTGATTGCGTCAGCCAGCCGGCGCCGCGCGCCGCGCCGGCGTGTGCACGCGCGAGCGCAAGCCCGACAGAGGGGAGCGACCAGACAGGGGAAGTAGCGGAAAGCGAATGGTGAAAGGATGCATGATGACGTGACTGGACCGCGTGGCGGCCCGACCATCGCTGCTCCTGTCATACCGTGTTGGCGGTATGATCACCCTTGAGCGATTATAACGTATGGCCGCGCCCGAAGAAGACCCGCGCGCCGCGGCGGCGCACCTACCGGAGAACATCGATGGTCGAGCTCATGCACACCTGGCAGCCGTGGTACCGGCGCATTGCCCACTGCGCGGCAACCGCGGCCTTCCTGTTGCTGGCCGCCTGCGGCGGCGGTGGCGGCAGCCCCGGCACACCGGGCCCGGTCACACCGCCCGCGCCCACCACCGGCGCCCTGACCGTCAGCGTCAGCGGCCTGCCCTCCGGCATCAACCCATCGGTGCGCGTCACCGGTCCCAACAATTACCTGCAAGACCTGACCCAGGGCCGCACGCTGGGCGACCTGGCACCGGGCAGCTACAACGTGTCGGCCACGGCCGTCACCGCCAACAACGTCACCTACCAGCCCACGCCGGCCTCGCAAAGCGCGGTGGTCGCCGCCGGCGCCACTGCCAGCGCTGCGGTGGTGTATGCCAACGCCACACTGGCGCTGGGCGTCACCACCGTGGTCGCCAACCTGGATAACCCGACCTTCCTGGCCGCCCCACCCGGCGACACGCGCCTGTTCGTCACCGAGCGGCCGGGCCGGGTGCGCATCGTCGACAATGGCGCGGCGCGCGACATCCCGTATCTCGACATCCGCGATCGCATCGCCACCGCAGGCGAAGGCGGCCTGCTGTCGATCGCCTTCGACCCCGGCTTTGATCGCAATGGCTACTTCTATGTCTACTACACCGATCCGCAGCGCAATATCGTGGTCGAACGCTTCAGCGCCGGCGCCACGCCGAACGCGGCCAACCCCACCTCGGGCCTGGTAATCCTGCGCATTCCGCACCCCGACTTCCTCAACCATTTCGGTGGCCAGCTCGCTTTCGGTCCGGACGGCTACCTGTACCTGGGCACCGGCGACGGCGGCGGGGCCGGCGACCCGCTGGGCAATGCGCGCAACCTCGGCAGCCTGCTGGGCAAGCTGCTGCGCATCGACGTGGCCAATGCCACGACCGCGCAGCCCTACACCATCCCGGCCGGCAATCCCTACCGGGACGGGGCCGGCCGTCGCCCCGAGATCTGGGCGTCGGGCCTGCGCAATCCATGGCGCTTCAGCTTCGACGGCAGCCAGCTGTACCTGTCCGATGTCGGCCAGGACCGGCGCGAAGAAGTGAATATCGCCGGCGCCGGCCAGGCCGGGCTCGACTACGGCTGGAATGTCCTGGAAGGCACGCTGTGCTACAACGCCGCCACCTGCGAACGCACCGGCCTGACGTTGCCGGCCTTCGAGTACGACCATGGCGCGAACAATGTCAACGGCTGCTCGATCACCGGCGGTTTCGTGTACCGCGGACGCGCCCTGCCCGAACTTTCCGGCCATTATTTCTATTCGGATTTCTGCGGCGGCTACCTGAAGAGTTTCGTCGCCAGCGGCAGCGGCATCCTGGCCCAGCGCGACTGGGACCTGCCCGATATCGGCCGCGTGGTGTCGTTCGGCCAGGATGCGGTCGGCGAGCTGTACCTGATCACGGCAGCCGGCGCCATCCATAAAATCGGCCGCCGCGCCGAATAATGCGGCTAAAATCATTAAATGGCTCGATTACAACTCAACTTCCCCGAAGACCAGTATTACTATTCGACGCAACTGACGGTACGGGTCACCGACATCAACGCCGCCAATCACCTGAGCAACGAAGCGATGATTGCCATGATCTCGGAAGCGCGGGCACGGTTCCTGTTCGAGTTCGGCGTTGCCGAAACCGAGCGCGACGGCAACGGCATCATCGTCACCGACCTGGCCTCCACCTACCGCGCCGAAGCGTATGGACGCGACCAGCTGCTGTTCGAAGTCGGCGTCATGGATTTCAACAAGTACGGCGGCGACCTGACCTTCCGCGTCACCCGTCCGCGCGACCGCAAGCTGATCGCCATGGCCAAGTCCGGTTTTGTCTTCTACAACTACAAGATCGGCCAGGTCTGCACGATGCCCGAGGATTTCCGCACCAAGTTCGACCGGGTCAACTGGATCGACTGACGCTGCGCGTTCTGGCCAGTCAACGACAACGGCGCCCGTGGGCGCCGTCGTTGAGGTCGATGCGGCTCAGCCGCCGCGGCGCTTTTCCAGGATCGTCTCGTTGAACCATTCCTCGATCATGCGTTTTTCGGCGCGCAGGCTGTCGCTGTCAGAAAAGCGGTTGATGCGCTGCATGTAGTTCATGTCGGACAGGCGCGCGTCGCCGGTCTTGCGCACCTGCCCGTTCTGGCTCAGCGTATAGCGCAGATTCATGATCGGCCAATCCGCCGTTCCCTGCAGGACGCGCAGTTCACGGCCGCTGCGCATGTTCGGGTATTCGCGGCCGGCCAGGTCGATGTCGGTCACTTCCAGCGCCAGGTCCTGGCCCTCCGGGAGCTTCTCGCCCAGCTTGCCGAAATACTCGCTCAGCTCTTTCAATACCTGCTCGCGCTCCCATGGCGCGAACGGCAGGTCGGCAAATTTGTCCGACTCGATATACGTCACGGTCACGCCGGCCGAGGCAATGCCGGCCGTCAGCGCGAACAGGCCCGCCACGGCCGTTTTCATCAGTAATGCTTTCATCACTCGCTCCCGGTGTCATTCTTCAGGTCCGAATATACGCCGCCTGCCCTGGCCGCGCTGTTTCCGGCACGTCGAATCTTGTATCGAAATGTTAGGCCCCGCACAGGCTTCATAGATGGGTCCGGAACAGAATGGTTCAAGGAGGTTGCGCCATGCCGGAAGGACCGTCGCTTGTCATACTCAAGGAACAGACTGCCCGCTTTGTCGGGCAGGACATCGTGCGCGCCGACGGCAATGTGCGCGCCATCGATCCGGCGCGCCTGGCCGGCCAGCCGATCGTCGGCCTGCACACCTGGGGCAAGCACTTCCTGATCGAAACGCCGGACCTCATCCTGCGCATCCATTTCCTGCTGTTCGGCACCTACCGCGTCGATGAACGCCGCGACAAGCCGCCGCGGCTGTCGCTCGGCATGGCCGATGGCGGCGAAATGAACTTCTATGCCTGCGCCATCCGCGAACTGTCGCGCGCCGAATTCGACGCCTATGATTTCACGGCCGACGTCATGGCCGATGCCTGGGACCCGAAACGCGCCCGCAAGAAGCTGCGCGCCCGGCCCGAGCTGCTGGCCTGCGACGCCCTGCTCGACCAGGACATCTTTTCAGGCGTGGGCAACATCATCAAGAACGAGGTGCTGTTTCGCATCCGCGTGCATCCGCTGTCGACCATGGGCGCCCTGCCCGCGCCCAAGCTGCGCGCCCTGGTCGACGAGGCGCGCCAGTACAGCTTCGATTTCCTCGCATGGAAGAAGCAGTTCGTCCTGAAGCAGCACTGGCTGGCGCATGCCAAGAAGATCTGTCCGCGTTGCGACATTCCCTTCCACAAGGGGAAGCTCGGCAAGAGCGACCGGCGCAGCTTCTGGTGCGAACGCTGCCAGAAGCGGTATGACCAGAAACCTGTCCCGTAAACGATGGCCACGCTGTCACCCATTGGCAACGTTCACGCGGTGCGCATGGTTTATGTGACATCCAATTCTCAACATTTTTCTATTGCCTGTTGTTAAGGGTCATGGGCCGTACTACAATCGACTTGACCACAGGCTATTTTCTGCATGTGAAACATCGTCTGCCGCATCCATCCGCTACCTACGCTATCGGAATCGTCCATGTCCTTCCTGTCTTCCCCCACGCCCAAGCTGGCACCATGGAAAGTCCTGCTGGTCGACGACGAACCCGACATCCATGACATCACCAGACTGACCCTGTCGCGCTTCCGCCTGGATGGCCGCGCACTGCACTTCGTGCATGCTTACAGCGGCGCCGAGGCGAAGGAAGTGCTGGCGCGCGAGAGCGACATCGCGCTGGTGTTCCTGGACGTGGTGATGGAACGCGAGGACAGCGGCCTGGAAGTGGCGCGCTGGATGCGCCAGGACCTCGACAATCGATTTACCCGCATCGTGCTGCGCACCGGCCAGCCGGGCCAGGCGCCGGAAGAGCGCGTGATCGTCGACTACGACATCAACGACTACAAGGAAAAGACCGAGCTCGACCGCACCAAGCTGTTCACCACGACCTTCGCCGCGCTGCGCGCCTACCGCGACATCATGAAGGTCGAGGAAGCGCGCCGCACCCAGCAGACCTACCGCGAAGGCCTGGAGCGGGTGATCGCCGCGTCCGCCCACATTTTCCAGCAGCGCAACCTGAAGGATTTCGCCAACGGCCTGCTGCTGCAGGTGGTGGCGCTGCTGCAGCTCGAGCAAAGCATGCTGCTGCGCCTGAAGGCGGCCAGCGTGATCACCGGCCAGAGCCAGTACGAGGTGCTGGCCCAGATCGGCGACATGGGCGCCGACGAGATCGGCGCCGAACTGATCGCCCAGCTCGACGATGCGCGCAAGAACCGCATCTCGCGCCTGCATGGCGACACCTATGTCGGCTATTTCCCCAACAATAGCGGCAAGGCGTCTCTGCTGGTGCTCAAGGGTGTGGAAGAAATCTCGGATCTCGACGCCCAGCTGCTCGAAGTGTTCTGCTCGGGCGTGGCCATCGCCTTCGACAACATCCTGCTGAACCAGGAAATCACCGATACCCAGGCCGAACTCATCCTGCGCCTGGGCGACGTGGTCGAATCGCGCTCGCACGAAGCCGGCAACCATGTGCGCCGCATGTCCCAGGTGTGCTACATGCTGGCCCAGGAGTCCGGCATGCCGGACGACGAAACGGCGACGCTGATGCATGCCGCGCCGATGCACGACATCGGCAAGATCGCCACGCCCGACGCGGTGCTGCTCAAGCCGGGCCGTCTGACCGAGGACGAGTGGGACATCATGAAGCAGCACCCGACCGTCGGATTGCAGATCCTGGACGGCTCGCAGCGCCCGATCCTGAAGGCGGCCGCCGTGATCGCCCACCAGCACCACGAGAAGTTCGACGGCAGCGGCTATCCGCAAGGCCTGCGCGGCCACGACATCCACCCGTATGCGCGTATCGTGGCGGTGGCCGACGTGTTCGACGCCCTCAGCCACAAGCGGTGCTACAAGGACGCCTGGCCGCCGGCCAAGGTGACCGAACACCTGCGCGAAGTGGCGGGCCACCACCTCGATCCGCAGTATGTCGACCTGCTCATCAAGAACATGGACAAGGCGCTCGAGATCAATCGCCAATGGCCGGATTGAGCCAGCGGCGTCATCGATAACGCCGGGTTGGCGGCGGCGGCGCGCTACGCCGCCGATGCGGTCGACCGGCGTGTGCATGGGCATTCAAGCGTCGTTGAACGCGTCGGCGGCGCAGCCGCCAACCCTACCGGTGTTTGTGCGCCCGCTGCGAACGGGGAAAACGCAGGTGATACCGCAGGCCCTGCCCCGGCGCACTTTCCACCCGCACGGTTCCGCCCAGCGCCCCGGTCACCAGGTTGAACAGGATATGCGCTCCCAGCCCGCTGCCGCCGGTACCGCGCCGGGTGGTGAAGAACGGCTCGAACAGTTTATCCAGCGTGTCCTGGTGCATCCCGGCGCCATCGTCCGCATAATCGAACCCCACCCAGCCATCGTCTTCCAGCACGGCGCGGATCGCGATATTCCCGGGCTGCTCGTGTTCGAACCCGTGCACGAGTGAATTGACGACCATATTGGTGACGATCTGCGACACCGCTCCCGGATAGCTCTCCAGCACCAGATCCTTGGGACACTCCAGCGCCACCTTGACCGGCCGTCCCTTCAGTTTCGGCTGCAGCGACAGCAGCACCTCGTTCAGGTAAGCGCACAGGTTGAAACTGCGGATATCGTCCGACGACTGGTCCACCGCCACCTGCTTGAAGCTGCGCACCAGGCTGGCGGCGCGCTGCGTGTTGGTGGTCATGATGCGCAGCGACTGGTCGACGATGTCGAAGAAACTGCCCAGGCTGTCCTCGGTCATTTCCCCGGCCGCCAGCTCTTCGCGGGTGAGTTTCAGTTCCTGCACCAGGTGGCTGGTCGCGGTGACGCAGATGCCCAAAGGGGTATTGATCTCGTGCGCAACGCCGGCCACCAGCCGGCCCAGCGACGCCAGCTTTTCCTGGCGCACCAGCTCGGACTGCGCTTCCTGCAGCGCGTGCAGGGCATCGTTCAGCGCCGCATTCTGCTGCTCGAGCTCGAGCTTGGCGCGGCGCACCTTGCGGTCGGACTGCATGCGCGCGATCGCCACCGCCACGTGGCTGGCCATGAAGGCCAGCAGGTCCAGGTCGGCCCTGGTGTACACGGTGGCCGGGTCGTAGCTCTGCACCACGATCACGCCGTAGGGCTGGTCGTGCACCAGCATCGGCGCGCCCATCCAGCTGGCGATGCCGGTGTCGCCCAGCGGTTCGGCCACGATGCCGTTGGCGACCAGCTGGCGGAAGCTGCCCTCATCGTGCAGTTGCGCCTGCTTGCTCGACAACACATACGAGCACATCGCCTTGCCGAACGGGAAGCGCTGCAGCGGCGGCGCGCTGTCCTTCTGGTCGACAAAATACGGAATGCTGATTTCCCGGGTGTCCGGGTGGTACAGGCCGATCAGGAAGTTCTCGGCCACCATCAGTTCGCCGATGATGCGGTGCAGGCTGGCGCTGAGCAGGTCGGTGTCGAGTGCCTGGGCCGACAGGTCGGCGATCTGGAACAGCGCATGCTGCACCTTCTCGGCGCGGCCGCGTTCGGCCACTTCATGGGCCAGCGCGGCGGTACGCTCCTGTACGGCGCGTTCGAGCCGGTCCATGCTTTGCAGGCCCTGCAGCGCGTTCGACACGTGGTTGGCGGTCAGGGCGAACAGCGCCTGGTCTTCGAAACTGTAGGTTTTATCGCTGGAATAGCTCTGGATCACGATCGCGCCCAGCACCTGGTGATTCTGGTCGAGCAGCGGACAGCCCATCCAGTGCTCGGCCGCGCTGCCGGTGCCCCAGGCGCCGGCGCGGGCGGCGAAATCGGCCGCGGTCAGGATCAGGGTTTCGCGGTTGAGCAGCACCCAGGCGGTGGGCGACTGCTCGGGCGAGGCCAGCGTGACGCGCTGGGCCGGGTCTGGCGCGGCATCGGCCTCATCGACAAAATAGGCGAAGCGCACGGTGCCGTCTTCGCGATCGGCCAGCGCCACATAGAAATTGGCCGCGAACATGACGCGTCCGAGCGCCCCGTGCACGGCCCGGATGAAGGCAGTGATGTCGCTGCAGCTGGTCGACAGTTGCCCGATCTCGAGCAGCATCGATTGCACCGCTTCCAGCCGGTCCAGACGTTCCATGATTTCCTCGACGTATTTTAAAGTTCGCAGAGGAAATGGTATCAGTTCACGGCTTTCCGTAGCACGGCATCAACAGGACTTTCTCAGCGCGGCGCGCGGAAATCGTTGTCGATCCAGGCCTGCGCGGACGCCGGGGTCAGCTTGAAGTTGGGCGCCACGCGCACGCGCGCCACCTGCTCGCCCATCTCGTCGGTGGCGGCCAGCATCGCGTACGGATCGTCGTCGTCCGGCACGATGTCGAGCGTCACCTTCAGTTCGCCCTGTTCGGTCGACACCGTGGTGTTCTTGTGCAGCATCGCGTGCAGGTGCTGCTCATGGCGGCGGATCACTTCGGACGCCGTCTTGATCAGCGTGTTGAAGGCATTGACGTCGAGCGGCTTTGGATTCTTCTTGTCGCGGCCCATGGTCCACGGGCCAACCAGCGCCGGCTCGGGCTGGCCATCCTTGTACATCGCCACCGCCCAGCCTTCGTCATCGTCGTTCTTGATGACGCGCGCGGTCCAGCCGTTGCCCTGCCACAGGCGGGGCTCCTGCACCGGGCCGGTGTCTTCCTCATCGTCCGCGTGATCAATGGTGTGATCGTTCATCGTGTCCTGTCCTTCGGCGCGATTGCGCCCAAAGCCAGGATGATAGAGGAAAGCGCAGGCGCGCGCCAAGAAGCTGCCTAGGCGGGAACGTCGTCAATGATGCGCGGGCAGCGCCAGTCGGGGCCGGGCGGCGGCATCACCGGCGGCCCGACCGGAATCGGGCGCGGATCGCCGCGCGGCGAAGGTTCGTGCCGGTTGAACGGCTCGATGATGATCGGCGGAATGGCGGGTGGCGCCGAGGGCGGACTCTTGGGGCCGCCGCTGGCGAATGACCAGGCAGGCATTGCTTCCCCCTATGACAGGACAGGCATTCAGTATAGGAAAGACTCGCGCGAATTCAAGCAGAGAATCCCGACAGTCCGGCCGGCCCCGGCCATGCACATTTCAGGCCGCAAAACGTGCACTCTGTCGCACGCCGATGGCGGCGCGCGCGGCCCGTCCCTACAGTACAACCATGCAAGCGAACCTGCTTGAAACAACGCCACCAACCGCGAGGACCGCCATGAAACGATACGCCCCCTGGATCATCCTGTTCCTGTTCGCCGCCATGCTGTTCAATGCCATGCTCTGGAGTGGCGACGCGCACGTCAACTTCGATGGCGACGACATCGACGGCCCCTTGGGGCTGATGCTGGCCACGCTGTTCGCCGGCGGCGGCACCCTGCTGGGCGCCTTCATCACGATCGTGGTGGGCACCGTGCTGGCGGTGGTGTTTGCCGGTGTGGGCGTGATCCTGCTGGGTGTCGTGGCGATGATCGCGGTCGGCATCGCGCTGGCGATCTCGCCGCTGCTGCTGCCGTTGCTGCTGCCGGTGGCGATCGTGTGGTACCTGGTGCACCGCTCGCGCAAGGTGCAGTTGCACAAGACCGTGGCGCCTGCCTGATGCAGGCAATCGCCTGGCGTGGCCGCACAAACCGTAGGGTCGGCGGGTCTCCCGCCGACGCGTTCAAGCGGTCCCGGATATGCCGCACAGTGAGCCGACGCTGGTTGAATCAGTCCCGGATATGCCGCGCGGTAAGCCAGCGTGCGTTGAACGCGTCGGCGGCGTAGCCGCCAACCCTACGCCTGTTTGTTTGCCACGTACTGGTCGTAGCCGCGGGCGCGCAGCGCGCACGCCGGGCAGGTTCCGCAGCCATGCCCCCAGGGATGCGCTTCGCCGCGCTCGCCCAGGTAGCAGGTATGGGTGTCGAAGCGGATCAGGTCGACCAGTGCATCGCCACCTTCCTGCTGCGCCAGTTCCCAGGTTTGCGACTTGTCGATCCACATCAGCGGTGTTTCGACTTTCAGGCGCGTCGCCATGCCCAGGTTGAGCGCCACCTGCAGCGCCTTCATGGTGTCGTCGCGGCAGTCCGGATAGCCCGAGAAATCGGTTTCGCACATGCCGCCCACCAGCACGTTCAGGCCGCGACGGTAGGCAACCGTGGCCGCGACCGTCATGAACATCAGGTTACGGCCGGGCACGAACGTATTCGGCAAGCCGTTTTCCTGCATCGTGATCGCAACATTGCTGGTCAAAGCCGTGTCAGAAATCTTCCCGATCAGGGACAGGTCGATCATGTGGTCGTCGCCCAGGCGCTCGTCCCAGCCCGGGTTCAGCGCGCGCATTTTCGACAGCAGCGTGGGGCGTACCTCGAGTTCGATCGCATGCCGCTGGCCATAGTCGAAGCCGATGGTCTCGACGCGTGCATAGCGTTCGAGCGCCCAGGCCAGGCAGGTGGTGGAATCTTGGCCGCCGCTGAACAGCACCAGCGCGGTGTCGGAAGTCGAAATGGTCATGGTATAGGGACAATAGTGCCAGGAACGGCGAGGAAAACGGGGCATTCTGGCATAAATCGCTAGCACCGTGTGATTGTGAAGTCCAGCGGCGCACGTGCAACATTATGTGTCCGACACCGGCTTTGCTATTCAGTTAAGATGCGATCGAGTACCCCAACGGAGTCAAATGTTGTCATCCCGATCGCCTTCCTGCCCGCGCCCGGGCCGCCGCCTGCGTCCCCTTCCCCACGTCGCCATGACAGTCGGGACGCTGCTCCTTGCCGCTGCGGCGCATGCGCAGGACACCAACGCGCCCGTCGTGGCACCGGTCGCCGAACCGGCCGCCACGACCGCGCCGGCCACGCCGCCGGCCGCACCGGCCCAGAATGAAACGGTGAACACCCAGGGCGTGGACTACACGGTCCGCATCGACGCCCCCGGTGCTCTGGAAGAACTGCTCGAAGATAACCTCGACCTGGTGCGCTGGCGCGGCAACAACCGCGTCGACCTCGAACAATTGCAGCGCCTGGTCAAGGAAGCGCCCGAACAGGCGCGCGCGCTGATCGCCACCGAAGGCTATTACTCGCCCAAGGTCTCGGCCGGTCTGGACACCAGCGGCGCACGGCCGGTGGCGCGCGTGATCGTCGACCCGGGCCAGCCGACGCTGGTCGGCGACGTCGACCTGGTGCTGCAGGGGTTCGTCCCGTTTGAACAGGGTGGCGCGCCGTTCGATGCCGGCGCGCTGCGGCGGCGCTGGTCGCTGCCGGTCGGCGCCCAGTTCCGCCAGTCCGACTGGGAAGGCGCCAAGGGCGGCCTGCTGCGCGAAGTCACGCAGACCCGCTTCCCGCGTGCGCGCCTGGTCGAGACCAGCGCCACGGTCGATCCGGACACCCGCCGCGCGCTGCTGCGCGTGGTGATCGATTCCGGCCCCGAGATGCGTTTCGGCGCGCTGCGCATCCGCGGCCTGAAGCGCTATCCGCCCAACGTCATCACCAACCTCAACAAGATCAACCCGGGCGACCTGTACAGCGAATCGGCGCTGCAGGCGCTGCAGTCGCGGGTGCAGGACACCGGCTACTTCAGCAGCGTCGAAGTCAGTACCGACATGCGCGCCGTCCTCAATGCCGAGATCGCCGACATCAAGGATGACGACGACAGCGACGCCAATCCCGCCACGCCGCAGCCGGCCACCGGCCCCACCACCCTGCCGGTGGTGGTGCGCGTCAGCGAGAACAAGCAGAAGAACGTCGAGGCCGGCGTCGGCTTCTCGACCGATACCGGCGCGCGCGCCCAGCTCGGCTATGACGACCTGAACGTGTTCGGCAAACGTTTCAAAAGCGACCTGATCTACGAACAGAAGCGCCAGACCGCGCGCGGCGAGTTCTTCTGGCCGACCAAGCCGAACGGCTACAACGACAGCATCAGCGCCGGCGTCGAGCGCGAAGACCTGCGCGGCGAAATCACCACGCTGGCCAGCATCGCGGGGCGCCGCACCTGGGGCTCGCCCGAACTCGAGCGCAGCCTGACGCTCGAAGTCCTGACCGAAAAACGCGAAGTCGAAGGGCTGGAACCGACCCGCACCAAGAGCCTGCCGCTCACCTACAGCTTCACCCGCCGCAAGCTCGACAGCCTGATCCAGCCGACCAACGGCTATGTGTTCAACGCCCAGTTCGGCGGCGCCGTGCTGCCGGTGCTGACCGACGAGAAATTCCTGCGCCTCTACATGCGCGGCCTGTACTACAAGCCGATGGGCAGCGCCGGCACCCTGATCCTGCGCGGCGAGACCGGCGCGGTCGCATCGAAGGAAAAGCTGGGCGTGCCGAGCACCTTCCTGTTCCGCGCCGGCGGCGACCAGTCCGTGCGCGGCTACGGCTACCAGGAACTGGGCGTGCAGGAAAACGGCGCCACCGTCGGCGGACGCTACCTTGCCACCGCCAGCGCCGAATACCAGTACTGGTTCAAGCCGCCCTGGGGCGTGGCCGTGTTCTACGATGTCGGCAACGCCGCCGACAAGTTCGGCGACCTCAATCCCAAGTCGGGCTACGGCGTCGGCGCGCGCTGGCGCAGCCCGGTCGGCCCGATCAATGTCGACCTGGCCTATGGCCACGCGGTGCGCAAGGCGCGCCTGCACTTCTCACTCGGATTCACCTTCTGATGGACAAGCCTGACAACACCCCGGCGGCGCCGGACAACGCACCGACCACCCCGAAAACGCGCCGCTGGCCGCGCCGTGTCGCCATCGGCGTCGCCGTCACCGGCGTCATCATCGGCGGCACCCTGTGGTACCTGGGCCGCGAAACCACGCTGCAGATGATCGCCCAGCGCGTCGCCAGCGCCACAGGCGGCAAGCTGACGCTCACCGGCGTGTCCGGCTCGCTGTATGGATCGATGCATATCGACCGCCTGGTGTGGCGCACACCCGAGCAGGTCATCACCGCCGACAAGATCGACCTCGACTGGTCGCCGGCCCAGGTGCTGTCCGGCGGCATCCTGGTCGACAAGCTGTGGGCCGCCAGCGTGCGCATGCAGACGCTCAAGGAAACCGACGAGCCGAGCGTCATGCCGACCTCGCTGGCGCCGCCGTTCCGGGTCGAACTCGATGATGCGCGCCTGACCCGCATGACGATGGTAAACATTGCCGGCGCCGAAACGCAGATCGACAATATCCGCGCCAGGGTCAAGGGCGACAAGCGCAGCTGGGTGGTGCAGGACGCCGCCGCCAGCACGCCGTTCGGCCAGGTGGCTGCGAATGCCACGGTCGGCGCCCAGCACCCGTTCAAGCTCGACGCCGCCGGCAGCCTGACCCAGTCGCAGGCCAGCGCCGGTGCGCGCGCGGCCCAGCTCAATCTGAAGGTCGGCGGCGACCTCGAAAACACCCTGGTCGACGCCACCGGCCAGGCCGGGCGCGCCATCGGCGACGCCCATGTCGAACTGTCGCCGTTCGCCGAGATTCCCCTGCGCGCGCTGCGCATCAACGGCCGCAACGTCGACCCGGGCTTCTTCAGCCCGGGCCTGCCGGCGGCCGACCTGACCTTCGCCATCGCCGGCAAACTCGACGCCAAACGCACCGTCAGCGGCAGCGTCGACATCACCAACGACGGGCCGGAAGGCACGATCGACCAGCAGCGCCTACCGCTGCGCGTGGCGCGCGGCCAGCTGGGCGGCAGCCTCGATGCGGTGCAGCTGGGCGGCGTGCTGCTCGACTTCGGCGCGGCCGGCAAGTTCACCGGCGAAGGCGGCATCCAGCGCGACAAGGATGAAGAAGGCCTGGGCACCGCGCGCTTCGCGCTGCGCACCGACCGCTTCGACCTCCGGCAGATCCATTCCGCCATGAAGCCCACCGCGATCAAGGGCGACATCACGGTCACCAACGAAGCGACGCGCCAGACGCTGCAGGCCAACCTGGCGGACGCCGGACTGCGCCTGGCGGCGCTGGCCACGCTCGAGAACAACGTGGCGACGCTCAAGGAAGCGCGCCTGTCGGCGGGCCGCGGCAGCGTGACCGCCAGCGGCAGCATGAACCTGGAGGGCGACCGCGCGTTCAAGGCCACCGCCGCCACTGATCGATTCGATCCGTCGGCCTTCGGCGACCTGCCGGCGGCCGACATCAACGCCACCGTCAACGCGGCCGGCGCGCTCAACCCGGACTGGCGCGTGGACGCCGACTTCATCGTCCGGCAAAGCCGGTTGATGGGCCAGGCGCTCACCGGCAAGGGGAAACTCAGCGCCGACGCCAAACGCATCAGCGGCATCGACGCCAACCTGGCGCTGGGCCAGAACACGGTGGCGCTGAACGGCGCCTTCGGCGCGTCGGGCGACCGCCTCACCTGGCGCCTCGACGGGCGCCAGTTGTCGGCGGTAAGGAGCGACCTGTATGGCGCCGTAGTCGCCAGCGGCGTCGCCACCGGCACCATGGCCGCCCCGCGCACCACCTTCGAGGTCGACGCACGCAACCTGGGCTGGGTCGCGGCCCAGCGCAAGAACGACAGCGGCAACCTGCGCCTGGCCGGCGAAGCCTGGCTGGGCGGACCGGAGAACGCGCGCGCGGTCGAGATCAAGGCGAGCGGCGCGAGCCAGCGCTTCAACCCGGCCGCCTTCGGCTCGCCCCTGGCCGGCAACATCAACGCCACCTTCAGCGGCAGCGGACGCGCCGGCGCCGACTGGCGCGGCGCGCTCGACCTGCAACTGGCCGAATCGACGCTGGGCAATTCGCCGTTCCGGGGCCATGCGCGCCTGAACGCCGACCCGCGCCACATCTCCAACGCCGATGTCGACCTGCGGGTCGGCCCCAACGTGATCGCCGCCAACGGCAGCTTCGGCGCCGCCCGCGATGTGCTGAACTGGAAGATCGATGCGCCGCAACTGGCGGCCTTCGGCCCCGAATACGGCGGCGTGCTGCGCGGTTCGGGCGCCCTGTCGGGCAGCATGGATACGCCGTCGCTCACCGCCAGCCTCGAAGGCCAGAACCTGAAGGCGCTCACCCACACGGTGCGCTCGCTGCGCGCCAGCGCCAATGTCGGCTCGGGCCGCGGCGCCAGCGATCCGCTGGTCAGCAGCGTCGAGGCGCTCGACTATGCCAACGGCGAGACCCGGGTGGCGTCGGCGCGCTTGCAGACCGAGGGCACGCGCGGCGCCCATACCGTGCGTCTCTCTGCGGTCGGCGACGCATTCGATGCAAATACCGAGATCCGCGGCGGCTTCGACCGCGATACCTGGAGCGGCACCCTGGCCGCGCTGCAGAACCGCGGCCGCTACGCCATGGCGCTGCAAAAGCCGGTGCCGGTGACGATCGCCGGCGCGCCCGGCTCGGGCGTGGGCGGCCTGGCCAGCCCCGAGAAAATCTCGTTCACCGACGCCGTGATCAACCTGCCGAACGGCAGCGTGACGGTCGATACGCTCACCAAGGAAGGGCCGCGCTGGGCCAGCCGCGGGCATGCCGACAATGTGCCGCTCACGTACCTGGCCCAGTTCTCGCCGGCGCTGGCCGCGAATGCACGCGGCGACCTGACCCTGGGCGCGGCCTGGCAGGTCGACATGCGCGCCCCGCTCGCGAACGGCGCCGCGCCTTCGCTGGCCGGTAATGTGCGGGTGTTCCGCGAACGCGGCGACGCCATCGTCGGCGGCGACACGCCGGTGCCGCTCGGCCTGCGCCAGCTCGAAGCGAGTGCCGAAGTGGCCGGCAGCGGCCTGCGCGTGAAACTCGACCTAGACGGCGCCCGCACCGGCCGCGCCAACGTCGAGGCCAATGCCCAGCTGCTGAACGGCCGCCTGGAAAGCGACAGCCCGCTGCGCGTGACGGCCAATGCCGACATGCCGTCGATTGCCTGGCTCGCCGGCCTGGCCGGCCAGCCGGGACTGGAGCTCGATGGCGCGCTGCGCCTGGCGCTGAATGGCGCCGGCACGGTCGGCAAGCCGCAACTGAGCGGCAGCACGGAGGGCGACCGCCTGGCGGTGCGCTGGGCCGAACAGGGCGTGCGCCTGCAGAACGGCGTGCTGCGCGCCCAGCTGGGCGGCGACCAGCTGACCCTGGAGCGCCTGACGTTCCAGGGCCGCCAGGGCAGCGCCGCCGCCAGTGGCTTCGTGCGCTTTGCCGACGCCCAGCCGACCGCCGAACTGAAACTCGTGCTGGACAAGCTCGAAGCGCTGTCGCGCCCCGACCGCACCGTGATCGTCAGCGGCAACGCCTCGCTGATCCGCGACGCCAGCCGCTTCGCGCTCGAAGGCAAGGTGCGCGCCGACCGCGCGCTGATCGAATTCGCACCGCAGGGCCGTCCGACCATCTCGGACGACGTGATCGTGCTGGGGCGCGGTACCGCCAAGCCCACGCCGGCGGCAAAAGAGAAAGAAGTGCCGCTGACGGTGGACCTGACGGCCGACCTGGGCGACGACTTCCATGTGCGCGCGCTCGGCATCGACGCCTACCTGGCCGGCAGCGTACGCGCCCGCATGGCCGGCGCCGGCCAGCCGCGCGTCAACGGCACCATCCGCGCCGTCAGCGGCTCGTACAAGGCCTATGGCCAGGACCTGTCGATCGAACGCGCCCTGCTGACCTTCAGCGGCCCGTACGACAATCCGGCGCTCGACGTGCTGGCGGTGCGCAAGCGTCCCGAAGGCGAGCAGCTGTCCGAGACCAACGTCGAAGCCGGCGTGCAGGTGCGCGGCACCGCGCAGTCGCCGACGGCGCGCCTGGTGTCGACCCCGAACGTGTCGGACAGCGACAAGCTGTCCTGGCTGATCCTGGGCCACGGCATGGACGCGGCCAGCGGCGACCAGAAAGGCGTGCTGGCAGCGGCCGCCGGCGCCCTGCTGGGCGGGGCCGGCGGCACCGGCGGGATCACCTCCAAGCTCGCGAATTCGCTGGGCGTCGATTCGCTGGGGCTCAAGCAGAACGCCGGCGACGGCGATGCCTCGGGCCTGGAGAGCACCGTGGTCACGGTCGGCAAGCGCATCTCGTCGCGCGCCTACCTGAGCTTCGAACAGGGCACCAGCACCGCCTCGAGCCTGGTGCGCCTGCGCTACAAGCTCACCCCGCGCATCGCGCTGCAGTTCCAGACCGGCACCAACAGCGCCCTCGACGTGCTGTATTCGTGGGCCTTCGATTGACGCCGTCATGAAGCCGGTTTCCTGGATCATCGGGCTCGCCCTGGCGGCAACGCTGCCGGGGGCGGCCGCCGAAGCGCCGCCCTCGCCGCTGGCCGCGCACGGGCGCATCGAGTGGGATGCGGGCGGCCTGTATGCCGCCACGCTGCCCGACGGCACGCGCCTGCGCTTTGCGCTGGGCTATCCCGAACCGGCCGGCCTGCCCGTCGATGGCAAGAAGGTGATGGAGAGCGGCTACTGGTCGCCCCGCGCCTACACCGGCCAGGCCCAGGCCTTTTCGCCCGACGAACAGCTCGCGGTCACCTTCGACGACGGCCGCCTGACCGGCAAGGCCGAATGGACGCCGCCGCAATCGACCAGACGCCTGACGCTGCCACTGGAGCGCCTGGTGCTGTATCGCGGGGTGGCGTTCACACGGCCGTCGCCGGAAGCGAAGGCCGAAGGATCCGACCAGCAGTTCGTGTTTTCGGCGCTGTACCCGGTGTTCGGGGACCCGGCGCTGAATGACTGGGTGCGCGCGGTGGCCGGCAAGTGCGACGCCGACCTGTCGTGCGCCAACCGGGTCACCGTGCGCTGGCACTCGGCGCATCAGCTGTCGCTCGACGCCGGCAGCTGGACCTACAACCATGGCGCGGCGCACCAGAACTACCGCTCCGAGACGCGCCACTATGCGCTCGATGGCGAGGCGGCGCTGCGCACCCGCTTCACCGCGTATGTCGCGCCATCGACCGAGTGCCGCGCCAGGGTGTCCGGCCTGCTGGTGGCGAAACTGGAGGAACAAGGCGCGTCGTGGGCCGAGGAAGGCAAGCTCGATTACCTGCGCGCGCCGAAGTTCATCCCGCTCCCGACCGGCATCGAATTCCACTGGGATCCGTATGAAGTCGGCAGCTTCGGCCAGGGCATGCCGAGCGTGTTCCTGACCCGCGCGGAGCTGGGCGAGTGCGCCACCAACCTGCCGAAGGCAGACTGAAACGCGACTGAAGACCATGGCAAGGAAATCCCCCATCTATCCCGGCCCGCGTACCGCGCGCGGCGCGGTGCTGGCCATCCTGCTGTCCAACCGCGACCAGGCCGGCGCCGAGCCGCTGCGGGGCCGCGTCACGCTGGCCGCGATCGTCAAGTCCCTGAAACGCAAGTACCACTGGCCGATCGAGACCACCAGCTTCCCGTCCAATGCGGCGGACGGCCGCGCCACCTGGGCCACCGTCTACAGCCTGCCGCCGGACGTCATCGCCTCAGCCCTGGCGAAGGGTGGCCGCGACTGGCTGGACAGCAGCCTGGCCGGCCGGGGCGAGTGACATCGCGCGCAGGCTTGCCGCGTCGCGCACCAGCCGGCCGAGGAAGATGCCGTTGAATACCCCGTAGAGCGCGCCGATCGCCAGCACCACGTTCAGCTGATGCGCCAGCTGCGGCTGGATCGCCAGCGCCACGCCGGCCGCATATCTGGTCGCGAAGATCGCCATCATCAGGACCAGCGGCACGCGGCTGCCGCGTACCTGGATGCGGCCGGGCTGCGCCGCCGGTGCGATGCGGGAACGGGCCAGGCGCCAGGTCGCCCATCCCGCCAGTGCACAGCCGGTCGTCCACGCGGCCACCACCGGCGCGCCGGCGCCGAAGCGCGCCACGATATCCTGGAACGACAGCGCCAGCATCACCAGCGGCAGGATGAACAACCGCCGCGGCGCCAGCGTGCGGGTGTGCATCTCGGCCAGGCCGCGCCAGACCAGGAAGGCGAGGATCGCCCAGACGTAGGGCGGCGTGTGGGTCAGGATCTGGATCGGCATGGTGCACTCCCGTCGTGTGATGCGAACCAGTATGCCGGCGCAGGCATGGCGCAGCAGGCTGGTGCGACGAAGTCCGGTTTTCACGGCGCCAACCGCTCGCGGCCTGCGGCGAACCGGGCGCTGGCACGACTAATGAAAAATCCTCATGGATAAACGTGACTTTTGGAAAACAGCTATCATCGATTTCTTGCCCTCCACAATCGATTCATGGCCCGCGACAACCTCAACGACATCCTCGTCTTCCTCGCCGTGGCGCGCGAGCGCAGCTTCACGCGCGCCGCCGCCCGCCTGGGCATGACGCAATCGGCGCTGAGCCACATCGTGCGCTCGCTGGAAGCGCGCATGGGCGTGCGCCTGCTGACCCGCACCACGCGCAGCGTGTCGCCCACCGAGGCCGGCGAGCGCCTGCTGCAGAACGTCGGGCCGCGCCTGGAAGAGATCGAGGCCGAGATCGCGGCCGTCAGCGACCTGGGCGACAAACCGGCCGGCACCGTGCGCATCACCGCGATCGACCATGTGATCGACAGCGTGCTGTGGCCGCGCATCGCGCCGCTGCTGCCGCAGTATCCCGACCTGCACATCGAAATGAGCTCGGACTACCGGCTGGTCGACATCGCCGCCGAGCGCTTCGACATCGGCGTGCGCCACGGCGACCAGGTCGAGAAGGACATGATCGCGGTGCGCCTGAGCGCCGACGTGCCGATGCGGATCGTCGGGGCACCCGCGTATTTCGCGCGCCGCCCCACGCCGGCGTCGCTGCAAGACCTGATGAAGCACAACTGCATCAACCTGCGCCTGGCCAGCAGCGGCCGCCTGTATGCGTGGGAACTGCTGAACGACGGCCAGCCGGTCGAGGCGCGGGTGCGCGGCCAGTCGGTGTTCAACAACGTCCACCACATCCTGGCCGCCGCGCTCGACGGCGTCGGCCTGGCCTTCCTGCCGGACAGCCTGGTCGACGCGCACGTGCAGGCCGGCCGCCTGGTGCCGGTGATGAAGGACTGGTGCCCCAGCTTCCCCGGCCTGCACGCCTATTATCCGAGCCGGCGCCATTCATCGCGCGCGCTGGCGCTGGTAATCGAGGCGATCCGCTACCGGGACTGAGGCGGCAGCGCGGCCGGCTTGTCCGTCGTGGGATGAGCGGCTTGACCGCCGTGGGGTGGGCTGCGTGCCCATCGTGGGGTGGGCTGCGTGCCCATCGTGGGGTGGACGGCTTGTCCATCGTGGGGTGGACGGCTTGTCCGTCCACGCGTTCAAGCGGTGCATGCGTCGTGGTAGCGCCGCCGTGCGTTGACCGCGTGGACGGGAAACCCGTCCACCCTACCCGGTTACACCGGCATCTTCGCCAGCATCTTGTCGAGCGTGACCGGATAGTCGCGCACGCGCACGCCGGTGGCGTTGTAGATCGCGTTCGCCACCGCCGCGCCGACCCCGCACAGGCCCAGTTCACCCACGCCCTTGGCCTTCATCGGCGAGGTGGTCGGATCGGTTTCGTCGATGAAGATGACTTCCTGGTGCGGGATGTCGGCATGCACCGGCACCTCGTAGCTCGCCAGGTCGTGGTTGACGAAGAAGCCGTGGCGCTGGTCGACCGCCAGGTGCTCCATCAGCGCGCCGCCCACGCCCATCGTCATCGCACCGATCACCTGGCTGCGCGCCGACTTCGGATTGAGGATGCGGCCGGCCGCGCATACCGACAGCATGCGCCGCACCCGCACTTCGGCGGTGGCGGCATCCACCGCGACTTCGACGAAGTGGGCGCCGAAGGTCGACTGCTGCACCTTCTTTTCCAGGTCGCCGAATTCGATCTTGTCCTCGGCCGTGATGGCGCCACCCTGCGCGACCTCGCGCAGGGACACCGACCGCCCGCCGGCGCGCAGCGCGCCGTCCGTGAATTCGACGTGCGCCGCATCCAGCCCGGCCTTCCGCGCGATCTGCTCGCGCAGCTTGACGCAGGCCGCGTACACGCCGGCGGTGGCGCTGTTGGCGCCCCACTGGCCGCCCGAACCGGCGGATGCCGGGAAACTCGAGTCGCCCAGGCGCACATTGATCCGGTCGACGCTCAAGCCGAGCATCTCGGCCGCGGTCTGGGCGATGATGGTGTAGCTGCCGGTGCCGATGTCGGTCATGTCGGTTTCCACCGTTACCCGGCCATCCGTCTCCAGGCGCACGCGCGCACCGGACGTCATGTTCATGTTGTTGCGAAACGCCGAGGCCATGCCCATGCCGATCAGCCACTGGCCATCGCGCACCTTGCCCGGCTGGCTCGAGCGCTTCGACCAGCCGAAGCGCTCGGCGCCCTGGCGCAGGCACTGCACGTAGCGGCGCTGCGAAAACTTGCGGCCGGCCTTTTCCGGGTCGACCGTGGTGTCGTTCACCACGCGGAAGGTGACCGGATCCATCCTGAGCTTTTCGGCCATCTCGTCCATCGCCACCTCGAGCGCCATCATGCCCGGCGCCTCGCCGGGCGCGCGCATCGCATTGCCTTCCGGGAGATCGAGTGTCGCCAGCTGCAGGCGCGTCAGGCGGTTGGCGCCCGCGTACAGCAGGCGGGTCTGCTGCACCGCCGTTTCCGGGCCGCCGCCCGGCAAATCGCCCGACCAGCTTTCGTGGGCGATCGCGGTGATGCGTCCCTCGCGCGTGGCGCCGATGCGGATGCGCTGGATCGTGGCCGGCCGGTGGGTGGTGTTGTTGATCATCAGTGCGCGCTGCAGCGCCACCTTGACCGGACGCTGCGCGGCGCGTGCGCCCAGCGCGGCCAGCACCGCTTCGGCGCGCAGGAACAGCTTGCCGCCGAAGCCGCCGCCGATGTACGGCGAAATCAGGCGCACGTCGTCCGGCTTGAGGCCGAGGGTCCTGGCCAGGTCGTTCTTGCCCCACTCGATCATCTGGTTCGAGGTCCAGACCGTGAGCTTGCCATCCTTCCACGAAGCGATCGACGCATGCGGCTCCATCATCGCGTGCGACTGGTCGGGCGTCGTGTAGTTGGCGTCGAGTTTCACGGGCGCGCCGGCGAAGGCGCCGTCGAAATCGCCGACCTTCGATTCGGCATCGCCGCCTTCGGGCGTGACCGCCGCATTCATGGCCGCGGCCAGGTCGTACGAGCCGTTCGCTTTCGCGTACTCGACCTTGACCAGTGCGCTGGCGGCGCGCGCCTGCTCGAACGTCTCGGCCACGACCACGCCGACGGCCTGGTGGTAGTGCTGCACTTCGGGTCCGGCCAGCAGGTGGGCGGTATTCATCTTGCCCTTGCCGAGCTTGCCGGCATTTTCATGCGTGACCACGGCCAGCACGCCCGGGGCGCGCCGCGCTGCGGCGGTATCGATCGACACGATGCGGCCCTTGGCGACCGCGGCGCCGATCACGTAGCCATAGGCGGCGTTCGGTGCCGCGGCGTGCTGCTCGTAGGCGTACGGCGCCTGGCCGGTGGTCTTGAGCGGACCGTCGATGCGGTCGATCGGCTGGCCGACCACCTTCATCTGGTCGATCGGATTGGTGGTTTCGGGTTTGGTAAATTTCATGGTCTCAATCCTTTCGGTCAGCTTGCACGGGCCTGCGCCAGGATCGCATCGAGCGTGCGTTCGACCAGCAGGATCTTGTAGGCGTTGTCGTCCGTCGTGCGGGCGCCGGCCAGCAACTGGGCCGTGGTTGCCCTGGCGCCGCGCGGCAGTTGCGCGTCGGCCGCCGGCACACGCCATGGCCGGTGGGCGACGCCGCCGACCGCCACGCGGCCGCTGCCATCCGGCTGCACCACGGCCGCCACCGAGATCAATGCGAACGCGTAGGACGCGCGGTCGCGCACCTTGCGGTAATAGTGCTTGCCGCCGAGCGGCTTGGGCAGCGTCACCGCGGTGATCAGCTCACCCGGCATCAGGCTGTGCTCGATGTGCGGGGTCGTACCCGGCAGGCGATGGAAATCGGCGATCGGGATCACGCGCGCGCTGCCGTCCGGCCGCACGGTTTCGACACCGGCGTCGAGCAGTTGCATCGCCACCGCCATGTCGCTCGGATGGGTCGCGATGCAGGCATCGCTGTGGCCGACGATCGCATGGCCGCGCGTATGCCCGCCGATGGCCGTGCAGCCGCTGCCCGGCTGGCGCTTGTTGCAGGCCATATTCGTATCGTAGAAGTACGGGCAGCGGGTGCGCTGCAGCAGGTTGCCGGCGGTGGTGGCCTTGTTGCGCAGCTGGGCCGAGGCGCCGGCCAGCAGTGCGCGCGACAGCACCGCGTAATCCTTGCGCACGCGCGCGTCGGCGGCCAGGTCGGTATTGCGCACCAGCGCGCCGATGCGCAGGCCGCCGTCCGGCGTCGGTTCGATCCTGTCGAGGCCCAGGCCGTTCACGTCGATCAGGTGCGACGGGGTTTCGATCTCGAGCTTCATCAGGTCGAGCAGGTTGGTGCCGCCCGCGATGAAGCGGGTGCCGGGCGTCTTCGCCGCAGCCGCCGCCGCTTCGGCCGGCGTGCTGGCGCGGTGATAGGTGAATGCCTTCATGCCTTGACCCCTCCGACTTCGCTGATCGCGTCGATGATGTTGGAGTAGGCGCCGCAGCGGCAGATATTGCCGCTCATGCGCTCGCGGATCTCGTCGATCGACAGCAGCGGCTTGACGGTCAGGTCGCCGGTGACGTGGCTCGGGATGCCCTGGCGGATCTCGTCGAGCACCGCCACGGCCGAACAGATCTGCCCGGGGGTACAGTAGCCGCACTGGAAGCCGTCGTGCTTGATGAACGCGGCCTGCATCGGGTGCAGCTTGTCGGGCGTGCCCATGCCTTCGATGGTGGTGATCTCGGCGCCGTCGTGCATGACCGCCAGCGACAGGCAGGAATTGATGCGGCGGCCGTCGACCATGACGGTGCAGGCGCCGCACTGGCCCTGGTCGCAGCCCTTCTTGGTGCCGGTCAGGTGCAGGTGCTCGCGCAGTGCGTCGAGCAGCGTGGTGCGGGTGTCGAGCGTCAGTTCGCGCGGCTGGCCGTTGACGTTGAGCGTGACCTTGCCGCTGACGGGGGCCTGCTGCTGCGCCGGCGCGGCCTGGGCGGCAGCCTGGGCGCCGGCCAGTGGCAATGCCATGGCGGTCGCGCCGAGCGCGCCGCCGATCAATACGCCGCGGCGGGCCTGATCGGGCTTGTTGGAGTCGTCCATATCGGTGTGTTCCTCGTTGACAGCAAAGGGTTGATGTTAGGGCAAGCACGGCGCCGCATTCATGACCGGCGCCGCATGGGCTTATGTTTCCTGCTCATCAATACAGGCAGCGCTGCGCGCCGCCAGCAGCGCCACCACGGCGGCCGCCACCAGCAGGCCGGCGCTCAGGTGGAACGTCGCGCGGTAGCCGCTGGCGTCGAACAGCAGGCCGCCGAGCGTGGCGCCGAGCATGATCGCCAGCTGGACCACTGCCACCATCAGTCCTCCTCCGGCTTCGGCATCGCGCGGCAGCGTCTGCGCCAGCCAGGTCCACCAGCCGACCGGCGCCGACGTGCCGACCAGGCCCCAGGCCGCCAGCAGCACGAAGACCGCCGCTTTGGAGGCGCCGAACATTACCAGGCCGATCGCCAGCGCCGCCATCACCAGCGGGATCGCGACCAGCACCCGGTACACGCGGCCCTGCAATACGCCACCGATCAGGGTGGTGCCGACGAAGCCGGCAATGCCCAGCACCAGCAGCATCAGCGACAGCGTCGAGGCGTCGGCGCCGGTCACGCCTTCGAGGAACGGCCGCAGGTAGGTAAACAGGGCAAACTGGCCCATGAACAGCAGGCTGACCGCCGCCATGCCGAACACCACCGCCGGGCGCTTGAGCAGCGCGAGCATGTTCGGCGCGTCCGCGCGGCGCTCGCTGCGCATGGCCGGCAGGCTGGCGGTCAGCCAGGCCAGCGCCACGATCGCCACCGGCACCAGGCAGAAGAAGGCGCCGCGCCACCCGATGACGGCGCCAAGAAAGCTGCCGGCCGGCGCCGCGATCACGGTGGCCAGCGCGTTGCCGCCATTCAGGATGGCCAGCGCGCGCGGCACCTCGGCGTCGGGCACCAGGCGCATCGCGGTGGCGGCCGACATCGACCAGAAGCCGCCGATGGCCACCCCGATCAGCGCCCGCCCGGCCATGAACACGGCGTAGTTGGGCGCGAACGCGGCCACTGTGCCGGACACGATCATCAGGAGCGTCAATCCCAGCAGCAGGATCTTGCGATCGAGCCGGCCGACGACGGCGGCCAGCACCAGGCTGGTGACCAGGGCAAACGCGCCCGAGATGGCGATCGACTGGCCGGCCTGGCCTTCGGTGATGCGCAGCTCGGCCGCCAGTGGCGTGAGCAGGCTGACCGGCATGAATTCGGAAGCCACCAGGGCGAAGGCGGCGAGCGACATGGCCATCACGGCGCCCCATGCCGCGGGCTGGGCCGGCTTGCTGTCGCAAGCGGCGGAAATTACTGGAGTCATGAGAATGATGCGGGAAAGGTGGAATAACTGGTGGTGCAAATCGTGGGGTGGACGGGTCTCCCGTCCACGCGTTCAACCAGCGTCCGAACAGCCGACTGTTCGACATGCATGCCGTGGTTGAACGCGTGGGCGGCAAAGCCGCCCACCCTACGGTATGCAGGAATTCGTGGTCTGGCGGCCTGACGGCCGCCAGATTGATTACGCGGCCAGCGTGGCGTTATCGATCACGAAGCGGTACTTGACGTCGCCCTTGAGCATGCGCTCGTAGGCGCCGTTGATCTCGTCGGCGCGGATCATCTCGATGTCCGACACGATGCCGTGTTGGGCGCAGAAATCCAGCATTTCCTGGGTTTCCGGGATGCCGCCGATCATCGAGCCGGCGATCGCGCGGCGCTTCATGATCAGCGAGAACACCTGCGGCGACGGGTGCGGCGAATCCGGCGCGCCGACCAGCACCATGGTGCCGTCGCGGGTCAAGAGCTGCAAGAAGGCATCCAGGTCGTGCGGCGCGGCCACGGTATTGATGATCAGGTCCAGGCTCCTGGCCTGCCCCGCCATCTCGTCAGCGTTCTTCGACACCACGACTTCGTTGGCGCCCAGCGCCAGCGCGTCGGCGCGCTTCGATTCGGACGTGGTGAACGCCACCACGTGCGCGCCCAGCGCATGCGCCAGCTTGATGCCCATGTGGCCCAGGCCACCGATGCCGACGATGCCGACCCGCTTGCCGGGACCGGCGTTCCAGTGGCGCAGCGGCGACCAGGTGGTGATGCCGGCGCACAGCAGCGGCGCCACGGCGGCCAGCTGCTCCTGCGGGTGCGTGATGCGCAGCACGTAGCGCTCATGCACCACGATCTGCTGTGAATAGCCGCCCAGCGTGTGGCCCGGCGCGTCCGCGGTCGGCCCGTTGTAGGTGCCGACCATGTTGTCGCAATAGTTTTCCAGGCCCTCGTCGCATTCGGCGCAGCCCTTGCAGCTGTCGACGATGCAGCCGACGCCGACCAGGTCGCCGATCTTGACGCCGGCGACGTGGGCGCCGACCGCGCTCACGCGGCCGACGATCTCGTGGCCCGGCACGCACGGGAACCGGGTGCCGGCCCATTCGCCGCGCACGGTGTGCAGGTCGGAGTGGCACACGCCGCAGAAGTCGATGTCGATCTTCACGTCGTGGGCGCCCGGGGCACGGCGTTCGATGTCGAGCGATTCGAGCGGCTGGTCGGCGGCGTGGGCGCCGTAGGCTTTGATGGTCATGGGATTCCTTGAGTGTGAGGCTGGCGCCGCGCGCGGGAGGCTGCGCAGGCACCGGAACATCTTATGATAAGTGCGTACGGCGCCGCAGAACGCTGCCCATATTGACAAGGCTTATGAATGCGCCGCATGAATCGGACTACTTTGCCGGCTTATCCGCCGTGCGCGCAGCCCGAGGCCGTCGGACCGGCCAGGTATGCTTCATCGGTGACTTTTTCCAGCCACACGACATTCACACCGTCGAGCGCTTCCTGGACCGCGATGTGGGTCATCGACGTGGTGGCCGAGGCGCCGTGCCAGTGCTTGTGCCCGGGCGGGCACCAGACCACGTCGCCGGCGCGGATCTCGACGATCGGCTCGCCCTCGCACTGGGTCCAGCCGCAGCCGGCGGTAATCACCAGCGTCTGCCCAAGCGGATGGGTGTGCCAGGCCGAGCGCGCGCCCGGCTCGAACGTCACGCTGGCCAGCGAGACGCGCGACGGCGGCGGCGCCGTATGCAGGGGGTCGATTCTTACGGTGCCGGTGAAATACGCTTCCGGGCCCTTGGCCGAGGGCTGCGATCCTGCGCGCTTGCGTTCCATGTGCTGTCCTTCGATCGTGTGTCGTACCACTATAGCCGCCGCCATTCAGTGTGGGTAGTCATGATTTTTGCACTGCCCTTATGAATACCATTCATCAATCGCATGCACCACCGGGCCGGTCGCGGCGCGCGCCCAGCCTTGCGCCATGCGCCACCGACTGGTGCCAGAATGGCATCGCGGCAAAGGACCGTGCGACGATGGCTGCCATCGCCCTGCACGGAACAGGCACCTCCTTCATGGCGAAGCGCGTTGCATTCATCCACCGACAATCCGGACAGCCACGTCGAGCGCCTGAGCGGCAAGAAGCGCCCGGTGGTGCGCCTGGTGGTGGCCGCCACGACCCTCGCCTGCCTGTTGCTGGTCGCCTTCGCCGCCTGGCTGGTCTGGTCGTCCCGGCATACCCAGATCGCACAGACCGAAGTGGCCACGAGCAACGTGGCGCGCATGGTCGGCGCCCAGGTCGAGTCGGCGATGAAGGGGACCAATATGGCGCTGGCCAATGTGGTCGAGCGCGTCGAGCATGATGGCACCGGCCCGGAAGCGATGCGGCGCCTGAACGCCCATCTGCTCGAACTGACCCGCACCACGCCCGAACTGCACGGGATCTTCGTGTATGGCGCCGATGGCACATGGCTGGCGTCGTCGCTGGTCGGCACGCCGCAGGGCAACAACTCCGACCGCGCTTATTTCCAGCACCACCGCACCCACGCCGATCGCGAGGTGTATGTGGCGCGGCCGGTCAAGAGCCGCTCGACCGGCGTCTGGGTGCTGCCGATCTCGCGCCGCATCGACAATCCCGACGGCAGCTTCGGCGGCGTGGTGCTGGTCACACTGAAAGTGAATTTCTTCGAGCGCATCTACGACGAACTCGATGTCGGCCCGGCCGGTACCGTGCTGCTGGCGCTGGCCGACGGCACCGTGATCTACCGCCGCCCGTTCGACGAACAGCTGATCGGCACCAATCTGGCCGACGGCGTGATCTTCCAGGCGATCCGCCGCAAGGCGGTCGGCTCGGCATTCCTGGTCGCCAGGGTCGACAACATCGAGCGCCTGTACAGCTACCGCCGGGTGGACGACTTCGCCTTCGTGATCGCGGTCGGACGCAGCAAGGACGAGCTGCTCGGCAGCTGGCGCCGCGCCAGCATGCTGATCGGCGTCGCGGTCCTCGTCATCAGCGCCATGTTCGCACTGTTTGCCAAAAAACTGATCAGGCAAGTCATCATCCGCGACCGCCTCGACCAGCAGCTGCGCGCCTGGTCGGCCGACCTGGCGCGCGACAATGTCGGCCTGCACGAACTGGCGCATACCGACAAGCTGACGGGAATCGCCAACCGGCGCCGCTTCGACGAACTGCTCGAGCACGAATTGCGCCGCGCCCAGCGCACTGGCAGCGTGCTGTCGCTGATCCTGCTCGACGTCGACTTCTTCAAGAAGTACAACGATCGCTACGGCCATCCGGCGGGCGACGCGGTGCTGCGCGAGGTGGGTAACATCCTGGCCGCGCAGGTCAACCGCAACCGCGACGCGCCGGCGCGCTACGGCGGCGAAGAGTTCGCGGTGATCCTGCCCGACACCGACGCAGCCGGGGCGCTGGCGGTGGCGCAGCGCATCCGCGCCGGGATCCAGGCGCTGCAGATCCCGCACCAGCCTGCGCCGCTGGGCGTGGTCACGGCCAGCCTCGGGGTGGCCGTCCTCGACCCGCAGTGCGACGTGGGCCTGGAAGCGGGCGAGCTGGTAGCGCGCGCCGACCGCTACCTGTATGACGCCAAGCACGATGGCCGCAACCGCGTCGCCGGCGCCGCGGCCATGAGGGAAGCTGCCCTGTCAGGCAGCCAGCTTCCCGAGTGATGCCACGATGCCGTGCAAGGTGTCAACCTCGCAGGTCGGAATGGCCTGCGAATCGTTGGCCAGGCGGCCCGGATTGAACCAGCAGCTCTCGATGCCGAAGCGGTTGGCGCCGAGGATGTCGGCATCCAGGCGGTCGCCGACGATCACCGTCTCGTGTTTGGCGAAGCGGCGCGCCATCTTGCTGGTGTACTCGAAGAAGCGGCTGTCCGGCTTGGCGAAGCCGCAGCCTTCCGAGGTCGCGACGAACGACAGGTGCGGCAGCAGGCCCGAACTGGCGATGCGGCGATGCTGGATCGCGTGCGCGCCGTTGGTGATGATGCCCACTTCGCCGATCCCGGCCAGCGTTTCGCACAGCGGCGCGGCGCCGTCGATCAGCACCACGGTGTCGGCCAGCGATTCGACGTACAGGTCGCTGGCGCGCTGCGGATCGAGGTCGAGGCGGTGGTCGAGGAAGGTCTTGCGGAAGCGCTCGACCTTCAGGAAATCCTTGCCGACCGTGCCCAGTTCGAACTGCCGCCACAGCGCCAAATTGATTGCCTGGTAATGCTGGAACAGCGGTTCCAGGTCGCCTTGCAGGCCGAGTGCGTGCATGGTGCGCTGGAACGAGCGTTGTTCGGAGGCGCGGAAATCGAGCAGCGTATCGTCGAGGTCGAAAAGAAAGAGTCGATGTTTCATACCTCGCCGATGGTAGCACGCACGCCGACGCGCTGCCGAGGGCCGCTCAGCTCGGATTGGGATCGGGCACCGGGTCTTCGTCCTGCGGCAGGTGCACCGGCTGGTGGTGCGGGGTGTCGAACGGTTCGGGCGACGGGTCTTCGGCCGGCGTGGGATCGGGCGCGCGGTGGGCGTGGATCGGTGGCGGGGCTGGAACCCGCGGCGCGTGCTGTGTGGCGTGCATGGTGAGGTCCTCCTGGACGATCCGGTATGCAGGCAACCTTAGCATGCGGCTTGGCCGGGTGGCGCAGGGTTACAATGCGCCTTTGTCGAACACAGCTTCTTCTGGCGCACATGGAACTCACGATTACCACACTGGCCCTGCTCGTCCTGACCCCGCTGCTGGTCTGGCGCATCTATACCCGCATCAAGGCGCAAATGACGCGCCAGCGCTCGATCGTGTCGCGCCACTACACCGGCATCCTGGTGTTCGGCGCGATGATCCTGGTGCCGGCCGCGCAGCTGCTGGGCACGCCCTACAACCTGGCCGCGCTGCTGGTGGGCGCCGCCGGTGGCATCGGCTATGCGGTGTGGGGGCTCAAGCTGACCCGGTTCGACACCAATCCGCAAGGCTACTGGTTCACGCCGCCGGCGCGCCTCGGCCTGGTGATGGCGATGATCCTGGTGGCGCGCATCCTCTACATCGGCGTCGAGATCTATGCCAACCAGGGCACCGACAACGCGCCGGAGCGGCTGACCGAATCTCCCCTGACCATGCTGTGCGTGGGACTGACGGCCGGGTATTTCGGGTGGTTTTCGCTGGCGCTGCTGCGCTGGCGGCGCAAGCTGCGTCTGAACATCGAGAATGCTTGAATTCCGCCCCGGAAGGCGGGAGGAAGTTCATGTCGATGCATGGCAAACGTGAGCGCGGCGCGAGGATGCCATCCGGCTAGCCATGCAACGACAAGCAACGCAGAACACGATTTTTCAGGCGCTGCGGGAACGCTCTCACCTGCCAGGGACAGGTTCCTGGTCAACGGCGCCATGCGCGCCTGACTGAACCCGCCGCATTGCATTTGCCGCCCAATCGCCACATCGCTGGCGTGAATACCGTCATCAAATAGGCAGGTACAGGCCAGGCCCGGAATCCGGGCTGCCGGGCCGATTCAACAGGATCACGGAAATATGCTGATGGCGCGGATCAGTCGCGCCAGCACCCGTACAGGCATATTCGACGCCTTGTGCTGACGTACTACCGCTTGTCAATGTAGCCATGCAAACGCCGCTGTGACGCACACCACCGTGTCTTTTTACTTGAACGGCGGCAATTTTGGCAATCATCGTTTCCTGCCGCTCCAGGCGCTCCTGCAACGGCAGGTGTTTCCATCTTCCCTGCCAGCCGGCGTCCACCTCGTGGATCGCGTTATGCATATCGGCGTCTTCTGTTTGAAAATCAAAGTTCGGCCTGAATGAAACGCTGAAGTTTTCGGCATGCGAATAGGCAGAAAGATAGAGCAAAACGCATCCGGACAAGATAGTGCGCAACCGCATATTCACCCCCAGGAAGAATTTTTCACCATATCGTGGCATACAAGGCTAGCGCAGGAATCGTTGACTTGCAATGCTGTCGACATAATATATCGAGCGATAAAATCAATGCAAAACGGGTGATATACCCTCCGTAAATATTATTATATTTTTATTGACGGACGCCAAAACCGATATTATCGTGACATTCAGGTAACGCAAATGCGGTGCCTTTTAAACCTACCTTACGGGAGCAGTCATGAAAAAGATCTCCGTTGTCAAAGTCCAGCAACTGAAAACCACCTCGATCGCTCTGTACCCTATCTACGAATGCTGGCCTTTCCCGTTGCCTTTCTAAAAGCAACGTAAACGTCAAGCCGGTAGCAATACCGGCTTGACACCCCAGCCTCGATAACCCACGAAGAACCGCCATGTCTTCTGATGCCCAAACCTATTCTGTCATTCCTTTATCCATCCAGGATGAAGGAGATTGCTTCATGGTTGGCAGCCAGATATTGGGAGATTATTATCAACTCCCCAAGGAAGGCGTCGCCATCATCTCGATGCTGAGCAAGGGAATATCGATCGATGCTATCAAAGCCAGTGCGGCGCGTGATTTTTCCGACGCCGTGGATGTGGATGAATTCATTGCTACCCTCCTCGACATCGGCTTTATTTCGGCCAGTGGGTTGCCAGCGCCCGACGTTCCTGCGAACGCAAATTTTCACGATGCCGATCGCCGTTTTCGATTCAGCCTGCGTCCCGAAACGGCGCGCCGGTTCATCTCCCCGCCCGCCATCATGCTGTACGCCGGCCTGATCGCATGCGCGGCATGGACAATGGCGACGGACGCACGGACGCGCCCGAATCTGCATGCGTTCTATCTCCAGCAAAACCTCACGCTGACATTACTGTCCTTGCTCCTGCTGCAAACAGGTGCCACGATCCTGCACGAGTGCGGCCATATGATTGCCGCAGCCAGCCAGGGAATTTCATCGCGTCTAGGAATTGGCAATCGCCTGTGGAATATCGTTGCGGAAGCCGATTTATCCGGAATTTTCTCGCTACCCAAACGGCGCAGATATTTTCCGCTAGCTGCCGGCATGCTGGTAGACCTTCTTTCAATTTCCTGCATCACCCTGATCATCGCGTATCTCGCAAGAAATGATGGCGCGCCCGCTGCGATAGCGATTCTACAGGCACTGATATTACAAATACTGATTACGCTGAGTTGGCAATTCAATGTATTCCTGCGCACTGATCTCTATTTTATTATTTGCAATATGGTCAGCTATCCGACGCTTGACAGCGACGCACGGATTTATATGGCCCAAAAAATGTTCTCCCTCAGCGGCGGCGTGATCGGACGGCAGGCCACAGCACACATATTCCAGCGCAAGGGGGCGGTTCGTCTATTTTCAGGTATATGGATTGCAGGACGGATCGCCAGTATTGCAGTCTTGTTTGGAATAATCCTGCCTACCATGCTGCGCTACCTGAACGATGCTTACCAGGCTGTAAATGGCACTGGCACCGGGACACACGAAACGCTGGATGTCGTCGCGTTCGCACTGTTATCGATGTTCTTGTCGGGAATCGGCCTGTATGTGTGGATCGCTAACAAAGTAAACTCTGCCAAGGAGCGAAATAATGGAAAAAGCCTTGCGTAACATGCAGCGATATCAGCTGATCCCTGCTGGCGGTAGTCCAATGCCGACAACCCAGTCAATCGCACAGGCATTTGACGTGGATGCCGATTTTTCGCGCGCAGGGGCATGGTCGGGCATCACCGAACTGGTCACCCCAGCTTACCTCTATCTGCGCGCACAAGGTCGCCAGGACATCATCGATACCCACAACTATGGTTTGTACATGTTGCTGCCGAACTATCGCGATGTCATTACACTTAAATATGCCAGTTTGACCGATACCGCCCAAGGCTCGGAGCGCACGCGTAACTTTCCGCTCGATCGTGCCTATCGCATCGTGCACAGCATAGTGTCATTGATACTGGCGTGGAAAACATCCGCCGCGCCCGACGCGCAATGGACTGTGACGGTGTCCAGCATGGATCGCGCCGAGCACCTGGCACGCAGGTTCTTCCATGAACTGGCGCGCCGCGCGCGCCGCCAGGGCATGACGGTCTTTGTCACATTGGCGTCTGACTGCAACCCGACAACGATCATTCAACCAGAATTTTCCCTGGTGCCGGCTACCGCGCCAGTCGGCGCAGTCGAGACTGCTCATACCCCGGATTCCGGGGTACTGGACGCTGGTGATAGTGATGACGACGCTACCCAGAACAATATGGATGTCTGGGAGAAGACGTATCCCCGCAGGCTGTCCAGGCACATTGCTTCCGGCGATACGACGGCCCTGGCCGGCGCGGCCTTGCGTACGCTGTGCATGTATAACCACTATGGCTATTATCAGGAAGCCAGCACGTTTGCAGACCTCGTGCTGCCGCACCTGAGCACACTCGGCGGCGATGACCAGGAAACGCACTGGAACTATATTGGCAACGTCGTGCAAAGCCAGATCGCCAGCGGCAACCCTGAGCGTGGATTGGACATTCTGATGTCCTTTGCACCCGCGGTCCTGGAAGACCCGGGCTTACTGGCGAAAATGCATTACATGATTTCGATGCTGCATTTGCGCTACCTGGATACCAAGGACATTGATCTGTCCGAGCGACATTTATTAGCCGCGCTCGCTTGCCTCGAACAGGCACGCCCGGCGTTGAAAGAGCACGACTACCTGTTCCTCAACGTATTCATCAATAACGGCATGGCATTCCTGCGGGTGCGTCAAGGCCGGCGCGACGAAGCCGTGGCCCTGTGCCTGAATGGATACTCCCTGCTGACCGAGGCAGTGGGTGATGAAAAACACAAGCTGCACCGGTCAGTCCTGCTGTATAACTCGGCGCAGGTCTACATGGCCCTCGGCCAGCCCGATGAAGCGCTCAAATACTATCGGGAATCGATTGCCATGGATCCGCACTATTCCGAGTACCACAATGAAATGGGCAATATCTTTCAACGAGAAGGCAAGTTCGATGATGCCTTGACCGCATACGATCTGGCGATCAAGTACAGTGCGCCCTACCCTGAGGTCTACTTCAACAAGGGGGTCTCGCATGCCCAGCTGGCGCAATGGGAAGAGGCGCTGGCGGCACTCGACTTCAGCGCCGAACTCAATCCAGCCCAAGCCGAACTTTACCTGCTGCGCGCGGAAGTACATGAAGCGCTGGGACACGACGAGGCGGCGCTCAATGATTATAGTGCTGCATTGGCTGCGGGAAGCACATCGGTCGTTGCCCGCGTCAATCGCGCAGTCCTGCTTTTCCAGACCGGCCAATTTGAACAGGCGTTGTTCGATATGCACAAGGCCATCGATCAGGAGCCAGATAATGCAAGCCATTACGAAAACCGTGCAGAAATTTATCGTGCCATGGCCCAGCCGGCGCTTGTTTCTGCCGACCTTGATGCCGCAAACCGCTTTCGCGAGGCCGCATGATGATTCATTACCTGAACCGCTGGTACGGGAGCGACACGATGACCGGTTTCGCTAACCTCTTCCGCCCCCTCTTCGCCGGGCTGATACTAGGCGCCGCGTCATGCTGCATTCCCGTCGCTGCAGCGTCTGCATCGGACACGCGCCAGTCGGCGGATGTGACGGCAGTCGAAGAACTCGTGCGTCAATTCGCCGAGGCGCAGGCGCAGCACGACGCCGCCGTACTGCGCGACCTGACGTCAGAACAGTACGTGGAAATATCGCCGCTTGGAGAAGTCGATCCACGCGAGAAAATGCTGGGGTTTTATACCAGGGGCGCGAATTTCACGCCTCCAACCGTCGCCCTCGATGAACGCACCGTGACGCTGCTCGGCGACACCGCGCTCATTTCAGCAAAGCTTCAGTTCAGCATCGACAAGGGCGGTCAATCGCGCAGCTTCGCCATGCGTGCCGGCTATGTCGCGCACAAGGAAGGCGGGCGATGGAAACTGGTGTCGATGCAGGCCACCCCCATACGCCCCAAGTCCTGATCGGCGTGACAGACCAGGATCGGAGCCGGGTAATTCAGGAAGTTTTCGCTGGGCCCGCTGCGCCGGCGGCGAAGCGCGGGTTCGTCCAGCGAGGCCTTGCGCCGCCTGATCGGAACGCATGATCGACGTGGGGTGGACGGCTTGTCCATCCACCCGTTCAACGCGCGCGCACGCTGTCGCGAATCATGCCGTGGCTGAACGCGTGGACGGGAAACCCGTCCACCCTGCCCTGCTCAGCGGCTACGCGCTTACGCGGCAGCCTTCTGCGCATCCTTGCGCCGCTGCAGCACGAAAATCGGCTGCGCCCACTGCATGTCCTTCTTCTTCTTGCTCGTGATGAGCGTCAGTTCCGAAGGGTCGTAGACGTCGGTATTGTGCGTCAGCGGCGTCGTCATCAGGTACTGGGCGTCGGTGTTCTTGAGGAACTCGCCGACCAGCTGGATGTTGCGGATGTCCAGGTGGGCAAACGGTTCGTCGATGAACACGAAGCCGCCCGAGCCTTCCTCGGACTTCAACAAACCGATCAACAGCACCAGCGACTTCATGACCTGCTGGCCGCCCGACGCTTCGCCGTCGTTCATCCCGATCTGGTCCTTGCCATCGAACTTGAAGCGCACGTGCAGGCCGGCCTGGGCCAGCTGCACGTCGTCGTTCTCGAGCCGCACCGGGTCGGCCTGCACGTCGATGCCGGCCAGTCCACCCAGTTCCTTGATGTTCTTCGTGTACGCCTTGATCGTGTAGCGCAGCCGCTCGATGTAGGCGCCGCGGGCGTTGCCGGTCGCTTCGATCGCGCGGTTGTTCTGGTAGCGGCGCTCTTCGGTCTCGTTCTGGCGGCTGTCGAGCTGCTCGTGCAGGCGCGCGTACTGGTCGATCACGGTCGGATCGAGTTCCCAGTCCTCGCGCGCCAGCGCGTGCTCGAGTGAACCGAGTCGCAGATTGACCTGGTGCGCGTTCTGGTGCGTGGCTACCAGGTCGCCGCGCCATTCCGGGTTCTTCCAGCCGCTCGGGACCGCGCGCCAGCTGCGGCGCATGTCCAGCAGCGCCTTCGCGTGCTCGCTGCGCTGTTCGATCTGGCGGCGATGGTTCAGGCGCATGCCGGCTTCGGCTTCGGACAGGGCCATGCGCGCGTTCTGCCACACCGTATCGGCGCGGGTGCGCGTCACGGTGGCGTTCTTGCTCAACGTCTGCAGTTCGCCCAGGCGCGCGCCGACTTCCATGCGCTCGGTCTTGAGCGGCGCCAGCGCACGTGCGGCTTCCTCGAATTCTTCCTGGCGCGCCGACAGTTCCTTGGCCGCGTCGACGCCGGCGATGCGCGCCTTCAGTCCGCCCACTTCGGCGGCCAGCTTCGAGATCGCCAGCGTCAGCGCGTCTTCTTTCTGCTCCAGCGCCGGCAGCGATTTCTGGATCGCTTCCAGGCGCTGGGTCTTGCCGGCCGCGCCGAAGCGGTAGCGCGAGGCTTCCACGAACAGCGAGCGCCCGCCGCGGCGTTCGCGGTGGTAGGCGTCCGGCGTGATCCACTCGTCCGAGCGGCTCTTGAAACCTTCGTCGACCGAGTCGACCCGCTCGATGCGTTCGAGCTGGTCGATCAGCCAGCCTGGCGCCTTGCCGGAGAAGCTCACCACCGACAGCAGGCTGTCGTCCTTGACCACCGGCGCGTTCACGCAATCGGGCACGATGAAGTGGCGATAGCGCTCCTTCTCGGCCAGGCGGTAGGCCGCGGCGGCATCCTTGGCGTTTTCCAGCAGCACCACCGAGGCGTAGCCGCCCAGCACACCCTCGACTGCGCCCTGCCATTTCGGATCGGTCACTTCGACGATGTCCGACAGCATGGCGTGGGCGATGCCCTCGTCGCGCAGCGCGCGGCGCATCAGGCGCTGCGCTTCGGGTTCGGGCATCGAGGTCTTGCCCTGCAGCGCCGAAACGGTGGCCATCTCGCCGGCGATCTTCGCCGTGATGGCTTCGCGCGCGGACTTCTGGCGCGCCAGCTCGGCTTCTTTCTCCTCCAGCTGCCGGGCCACTTCGGCGATGTCGGCGCCGGCTTCCGCCGACAGCTTCTGCAGGCGGTCGCGCTGTTCCAGCACGCTTTCCAGCGGCTTCAGGCGCGTGTTGACTTCGCCCAGGCGCTTGGCCAGCGTGGTGTTTTCCTGTTCCAGCTCGGTCTCGAGCTTTTGCGCGTCGGTCAGGGCGCGCTGCTGCGCCGCCAGCTGGCTGCGCTTCTCGGCCAGCTGGCTGTCGGCCTGCACCAGCGGCTTCTTCGCTTCGCGCAGGTTGCGGCTGTTGTTGGCGGCCTTCTCGCGCGCTTCATGGTATTCCAGCGCCGGCAGCACTTCTTCCTTCAGCAGGCGCTTTTCCTTGTTCAGGTCGGACCATTGATGGAAGTTGGCCACGCGCAGGCGCAGGCCTTCCAGGTTGGTGCGCGACGCTTCGAGTTCGGTCTCGAAGCGCTTCAGTTCCGTCTCGGTATCGCGCTGGTGGCGCTTGGCTTCGTCGTAGGCGTCCAGCACCTCCTTGTCGCCGAACACCTGGAACACCAGGTCGAGCAGCTGGCGCGGCGCGTATTCGCACAGCTTGTCGGTCTCGCCCTGCTCCAGCGCCAGGACTTTCGACATGGCCGGCGACAGGCCGGCCGACGCCAGGCGCTTGCGATAATTCTCGACGCCGAGCCAGTCGGTCGCCTCGGTCACTTCCTCGATCTCGACGTTCCCGGGACGCATCAGGTACTGGCGCTTCCAGTCGCCGCCATTCTTCTGCACCTGGCAGAACAGCGTCACTTCGTCGTCGGCGAAAAAGCCCGAGTGGCGAAACGGGCGGTTCGACAGCTGGCGGCCGACCGGCTTGTTGTCGACCACCGCGCGCAGCCAGGCGCTTTGCTGGCCTGAATGGCGCGCATAGTGCTTGTAGGTGCGCCCCATCGAGCAATCGAGCCCGAACAGGGTGCGCATCGCGTCCAGCAGCGTGGTCTTGCCCGAGCCGTTCTGGCCGGCGATGGTGATGATCTTGGCGTCCAGCGGGATGTTCTTGATGCGCTGCCAGTAATCCCAGTGGACCAGTTCGAGTGATTTAATGTGGAACATCGGCTATCTCAGTTCGGGGTATCGGTCGCGTCGTCGGCGGTTTCGGCGCTGACCGCATCGTTGGCGGCGTCCAGGTCGGGGGCGACCTTGCGCGGCGCGGCGGCGATCGGTGCGCGCTTGAACACTTCGGACAGCGCGCCGTTGATGATGCGCTCCTTGAGCACGTCGGTGTCCATCATCAGGTCGAGCAGCGGGCCTTCGAGGATCACGTCGCCGCGCCGTTCGATGAAGCCCAGCTTCGACAGCACGCCCAGGTTCATGTCCATGCGCGTCTTCTTGCCCAGCTTGTCGCCGAAGTCCGACAGCAGCGCGGTGTACGAGATGCCGATCGACGCGTCTTCGGCGCGCGGGATCGGCGCGTCCTTGTCGAACATGTCGCTCTGGTCGTCGATGGTCGAGGTATGGGTTTCCTGGCGCTCGCGCTTCGGGAGAATGATCTGCGCCCACAGCACCACCAGCAGCGCCACGCCGTCGCGCGTCAGGCCGAAGTTGTTGTTCTGCCAGATGTCCTTGGCGCCGAAGATCTTCGGCTCGACGTTGCGGTGCAGGGCCACGGTGACGTGGTCGGCGTAGACGTTGTCGAGCAGTTTCAGGCCCGATTCGAGCAATCGCTTGTCGATCTCGGCGCGGAACTGGTCGTCCGACAGCGCGCGCTTGACCATCTTGTCGTCGCGGCGCAGGGTCTGGTGCGTCAGCAGGCGCGCGATCAGGATTTGTGCATCGTCATTCATGGGTCTTGCCGTTTTCCAGATCCAGGTTAAGGGAAAGGGTCGCGAGCGACATGGCCGCCACTTCCGGGTCGTCGAGATGGATCATTTCGTCCTGCGTGGCAAACGCCAGCGGCAGGCGCGCCAGGTCGGCGGTCGGTCCTTGCAGGCTGGCCTCGGACGCGTCGCCCAGCAGCGGCAGCAGCGACGCGCGGTACGACGCCAGCGCAAAGGTGGCCGGCAGCAGCGACTCGTGCAGCTGGACCTTCTTCGGTCCGACTTCCGAGAAACCGGGGAAGTTGCCCAGGTGGGCAAAGTCGGCCAGCTTGGTGATCCAGTCATTCAGCTCGACCAGCATGGCCGGGTTGTCGTTGATGGTCAGCGGCGCATCCTGGCCGCTCGGCAGGCCTTTCGGGCCGGTCGAGATCACGCGCTCGGCCAGCAGCTCGGTCTCGGCCACGTCGATCATCTCGGCGGGCGTGGAGAACAGCGGCGTCACCGGGCGGTCGATCGCGCCTTCGGCCAGGCTGGCCAGGTCGTCGTGCGCCAGCAGCCAGCGCTTCACGTCGGTGGTCGACAGGCCGGACTGGCCCAGGTGCACGCGCTGGCGCTCGATCTGGTTCAGTGCACGGGAAAACATGCCTTGCATGTTGAGCAGTGCACTTTGTGCTCTTCCGATGGCCTGGGCCGCGCGGTGGGTGGCCGAATCGGCCTTTTCGTCGGTGGTGATGGCGCGCAGGATGACCGAGCCCTTTTCGACCCAGTCGCAGGCCATGTGCCACTTGGCCTGCGAGGTGCGCAGCCGGAATTCCGAGCCGGACGCGATCGCGTCGCGGAATTCCTCGGTCAGTTCGACCAGGCGGCCCAGCAGGTGCTTCAGCTGGTCGACGGTGACGCCGCCCACGGCCTGGGCGCCGGCCACCTGCGACAGCAGGAAGCCCATCTCGGCGTCGTCGTCCTCGGGTTTGCCGAGCGTCAGCAGCGTTTCGAGCGCCGACAGCACGTTGCGCGCCAGCGGCGTGATGCGGTACACGCCGGCCGGGGCGTCCCAGGCCAGCAGGCCGTGGCCGCGCAGGCGGTTCAGCACCGTTTCCAGGCTTTCCGGGATCAGGTAGGCCAGTTTCTGGTTGATGTCGGCGCGCGAGAACGCCGAGCTGGCGGTGTCGCCGGCCAGTTCGCGCAGGACGAGCAGGCGCACCAGCACACCGTCCTGGGTGCCGTGGAACAGGGCCGTGAAGGCCGACAGCATCGGCTGGGCACGCTTGAGGTGGAAGACCTGCTCGATTTCGTCGGGAGCGATGCCTTCGTGGAAGTGTGCCTGCAGCGGATCAATGTCCTGCGCTGTCGTCAGAGAGTCGGCCGCGAGCGCCGCGCCGGCTTGTGGATCGATCATCGTGTCTGGTACCAGTCTCTTGCGCGGCCGGCGCCGGATCTGTCATGACAGCCGGCCGGCTCTGCGGGGGCGTCAGTATAACAGGCTGGACCGGTCAATCAGCGGTCAACGACCCGGCTTATCCGCCGATATTGCACGAAAGACACACACTACAGGGACTGGTGACGATGGCAGGATTGCAACGCGTATTCACAATCCTGCGTGGACTTCAGGGCTTCTGAATACTCTTGATGGTCTGCTCGATGGTCTCGCGATCGCCCTCCGTGAAGCGGATCTTGACCGGATACCACTCGTGCGCCGGCGCCAGCCAGACTTCCACGCTCTGGTCGCGGCTGCCGGGCAGCGCTTCGCGCGCGACCAGGACGGCGTCGACCTCGCCCAGGCCGGTCTTGACTTTCTCGCGCTTGACCACCTTGAAGGTCCAGGCTTCGGCGCTGCTGCGTCCGGCCACGAAGAACGGCCATTCCGAACCGGGCTTGAACTTGTCGCCGGCGGCGCGCGCCACGGCCGCCAGTTGCCAGGTGATCGAGGTGCGGTCCTGCTCGCCGCCCTTGAGCTTGTAGGTCTTGTCGCCTTCCGAGAAACGCATGGTCTTGCCGGCGCGGTCGAAGGTGATCGCGGTCGGGTCCTTGCGCATGCGTTTTTCGGAGAATTGTTCCGGCGCCAGGCCGAACGCATCGATTGCACCCTGGCTGCGGTTTTCCAGCAACGTACCGAGGATGGCCACGCGCGAATCAACCTTGACGTCGTACTTGCCGTCGCCGGCGCGCCAGGTGACGGTGGCGTCGCCCTTGAGCGACAGGCCGCGCTGGCGCGCGCTCAGGTCGTAGTTCAGGTCTGCCGAGGGCGGCAGTTCGAAGGCACGCTTGATCGCAGGATGGGCGGGCTGGGCGTCCTGCGCGCCGGCATGGCCGGCCAGCGCCAGCGTCAGTGCGAATCCCAGGCCCAGGCCGGCTTGTCGAATATTGTTCATAGGTATCAACTTCCTGAATGGCTCAAGACGATATTATTCACTGTTTGCGTCGTTACTGCTCCATTCGCTTCGGTATTGCGAATCCGCACTGGGTACCAGCCGTGTTCCGGCGCCAGCCAGATGTCGAGACGCGACTTGTACGAACCCGGTTTCGGTGGGCGCGTGAGATGTACGGTTTGCAACTTTCCAATGCGCGTGTCGATCTGTTCCGGGCCGACCACCTCGAAGCGGTAGACGCTGGCATCGCGGTCTTCGCCCACGAAGATGTCGATGGCGCCGCTCAGTTGCTTGGGGTTGCCGCGCGCGATCGCCGCCAGTTGCAGCGGCACGCTGGCCTTGTCCTGGGTCCCGGCCATCAGGGGGTAGGCGGCTTGCGAGGCCGAGAAGGTCAGCCGGTTGCCGCCCCAGTCGAAATGGGTGGCGGTGAGCGAGCGGCCACGGCGCTTTTCGGTCATCCTGATCGGGGCGAAGCCGGTGGCGGCGACCGCGCCTTCGCTGTTCAGCACCACCAGGTTAATCCGCGTAAACACGACCCGGATGCCGGCTTCGACCTTGATGCGGTACGTGTCTTCGTTTAGTTGCCACGCCAATAAGGCTTCGCCGGACCATTCGGTGCCGTCGGCATCGGTGCGGGCGACATCGAGGGTGATCTCGGCCGGTGGGGGCATGTCGATGGCGTAACGGCGTGGTTCGGGCTCGGGCGGCGGCGCGGGCGGGGCCGGCGGCGTGACGGGGGCCGCTGGCGCCGGCGCAGGCGCAGGCGGGGCCGCCACCACGGCCGCCACCGGAGAAGGCGCCGGTTCGGCTGCAGCGGCCGGCGCCGGGGCAGCGCCGCGCGTGATACCGCCCGGCTCGCCCAACGCGCCCGCATCGGCCGGCAGCGGATCGATCTCGGGCAACGGCGGCAGCGCCGATGGGGGCAGCGGCAACGGTGCGGGTGCGGGCGGCACGGGCGCCGGCACCGCCGGCAGCAGTTGCGCCATCAGCGTGCCGCCAGCGCTGTCATGCGCAAGGCGTGGCAGCGAGTCCAGGCGCCCGTTGAACAGCACCAGCGCCGCCCAGTGCAGCAGCACGACCAGCGCCACCAGCGCCCAGGAAAGGCGCCGTTGGGGGAAGTTGGATGCCGGATGCATGCCGTTAGTGTAGCGCGACCGGGGCCGACCTGCCCCGGTCAGCTGTACAGTATCTTTGTCGCCACCATGTTTATCTGCTACGCTCGTCGCAGCCCACCACTGGAGACCATCATGCTCAAGCCGCCCATGCCGGGAATGACCGATACGCTGGAATTCGTCAAGAATCTGTGGGGTGGGATGAATATTCCCGGGGCCATGCCGGGCATGCCCTCCGTGCCCGGGCTGGGCAACTCCGGGTTGTCGGTGGAAGATCTGGACAAGAAGATCGCCGACCTGAAAACGGTCGAAGCCTGGCTCAACCTGAATCTCGGCATGCTGCACGGCACCATCCAGGCACTGGAAATCCAGCGCGGCACCATGGCCACGCTCAAGGCGATGGGCGAATCGATGGCCCAGGCGATGGGCCAGAGCGGGGCCGCCAGCGAGGCGGCCATGGCGCCGTTCGCGCAATTCTTTTCCCAGGCCGCGCAGGCGGCGAATGCGCCGAAGCCGGCATCGACGCCTGCGGCGGCGTCCTCATCTGCGCCCTCACCCGCGCCGCAACAGGCCGCTTCCGCTGCCGGCGGCGAGGCGCCGAACGCCGCCATGCCGGCCGCCGTCGCGTGGTGGAATCTGCTTCAGGAACAATTTCGCCAGGCCGTCGTGAGCGCCATGCCGGCCGACGGGGGCGGCGCACCGGACAACCCGGACAAGCCCGCCGCCGCCAGGGCCGCGCCGCCCGATCCACTGGCCGGCGACCATCCCGCCGGCACGGCCGGCAGCGCCCCGCCGGCAAGCCGCCGCGGCGCGCGCAGCAAGGCCGACAAGACCGACAAGGCGTAGGCGAAGATCAGTCGAGCCGCTTGAGCCGCTGTCCCATGATCCCCCAGCGGCAGTCCTTGCCATCGACCCGGCCGCACAGCGCCCAGCCGGTGCCGATCTTTTCGACGGTGATGCCGGTCTCCAGCTCCCTGGCGAGCTTCTCGGCCCAGCCCTTGGCCGCGCCCTGTCCCTTGAACAGTTCATTGCCTTCGTAGATCACGGTTGCGTCGAATACGGACATGGCAAATACGGTCATTACGTTCTCCCAACTTCTCGATAAGGGCGCCATCCTACCACCGCGTCCCGGCGCGAGCAGCCCTTGACGCAGTCGCTGGCGCCTATCCTTCAAGCGTGCTGAACTGACCCGGCGGCCCGGCCTGCCCGGACGCATCCACGTCCAGCCGGAGGCCCCATGCAAGCCAGCGACCTGTCCCACCTGACCCCATCCCAGGTCGCCGACCTGCGCCGCAAGCTCGACGCCGCCGGCTGCCAGCCGCCGCCGACGGCCACCTCGGTCAGCGAACTGGCCGACGCCTTCGCGCTGCTGCGGCGCCGGAACGACCTGGCGCCGTCGAACCTGATCGACGCCGACACCCTGCGCTGCCTCGACGCCGCCGCCGGCGCGCTGTTCAACGAGGTGCTGCGCGATGAACTCGACATGCTGCGCCCCGACGGCGCCGAAGCGCTCGACGCCGGCCTGCCCCCCGACCGGGCGCGCATCCTGGCGCGCGCCCACGAAGGGCAATTGGTCGGCCTGGCCCTGTCCGGCGGCGGCGTGCGCAGCGCCACCTTCGGCCTGGGCGCGCTGCAGGCGCTGGCGCGCCACGGCCTGCTGCGCCAGATCGACTACCTGTCGAGCGTGTCGGGCGGCGGCTTCGTGGGCGGCTGGCTGTCGAAATGCCTGCATGCGCATGGCGGCGACATCGCGGCACTCGAGCGCATGCTGGCGCCGCCGGCGGGCAGCGGCGAAGCGCCCGAGCTGCGCTTCCTGCGCCAGTACAGCAATTACCTGTCGCCGCAGGGCGGCATGTTCAGCGCCGACACCTGGACCCTGCTCGGCACCTACGCCCGCAACATGGGCCTGAACCTGACGATGCTGGTGGCCTGGATGTGCGCCCTGCTGCTGCTGCCGCGCTTCGCGGTATGGGCGGTGGACCGGGTGATCGCGCCGGGCGGCCCGTGGGCCGGGTGGAGCGACGCCGCCTGGATCGGCGGCGTGCTGCTGTTCCTGTGGGCGGTGTTCTGCATCGCGCTGTCGATCTCGAGCAAGCCGGAAAGCTCGCAGGGCCTGCGCCGCTTTCCGCTGTCGCAGGGCGCGGTGCTGTGGCTCATCAACCTGCCGCTGCTGCTGGCGGGCTTTCTCGGCAGCCTGGGATTGTGGCGCTACGGCGGCGCCGCGCCGTCATCGTTCCTGGCCGCGCAGCTGCATGCGCGCTGGTACTGGCTGCTGGCGCCGGGCGCGGTCTACTTCATCGTCTGGGCCAGCGGCTGGTACCTGGCGCACGACCGCGCCAGTCCGTACCGGCGCGCCGGCTACACCGTGTGCGCCGCCGGTCTCGCCGCCGTGTGCGCGGTGCTGCTGGAAGCGGCGCGCGCCTTCGCACCGGTGATGCTGGCACTGGCCCCGGCCGCCAGTGCGCGCCTGGCGCTGGGCCTGTGGGCGGCCATGGGCCTGCTGGTGCTGCTGGCGATCGCGCTGGCCGTGCACACGCGCCTGAACGCCGATCCGCCGCTGCGCGACCTGACCCGCGCCGAACTGGGCGAAGGGCTGTCGCACTTCGTGTGCGCGCTGGGCGCGCTCACGCTCGGCACCGTGTTCCTGCTGGCTGGACTGACGCTGCTGCCGGCACCGGCGGCGTATCCGGTGTTGAACAATGCGATCGCGCTGGCCACGTTCGGCATGCCGTTGATGATGGTGCTGTTCGCCGCCACCATGACCCTCATGATCGGCCTGCTCGGGCGGCTGTACAGCGACGCCAGCCGCGAATGGTGGAGCCGGCAAGGCGCCTGGACCGCGATCTTCGCGCTCGGCTGGCTGGCGGCGTACGGCATTGCCTTTTTCGCCGCGCCGCTGCTGCACTGGGCCTGGCTGACCTACGAGCCGTGGTCGAACCTGGGCACGCTGGCCGGCTGGCTGGCGATGACGCTGTTCGGGCTGAAGGCCGGCAGCTCCACATTCACCGGAAACAGCGCCGGCGCGGGCCGCTCGTCGCGCTTCGAACTGGCCGCGCACCTGGCGCCCTACCTGTTCATGGCCGGCGTGTTCGCGCTGCTCGGGGCGCTGGTGCAGGCGACGGTCGCGCTGCCACACGTCGACTGCCCCGGCGCGCGCCTGGCCTGCGTGTACGCGGCGCACGCGCGCGCCACGCTGGCCACCGACGGCGCCACGCTCGGCATCGCCCTGTCCGGCTTCCTGCTCGCCGCGCTGGTGCTGGGCTGGCGCGTCGACATCAACAAATTTTCGCTGTACATGCTGTACCGTAACCGCGTGGTGCGCGCCTGGCTGGGCGCCGGCAACCGCGCGCGCCGGCCGCACCCGTTCACCGGCTTCGATCCGGCCGACGATCTGCTGCTGGCCGAACTGCGTTATGCGCGCCCCTACCCGATCGTCAATGCGTCCCTGAACCTGATCGGCGGCCACGAGCTGGCCTGGCAAACCCGGCGCACCGCGTCGTTCGCCTTCACACCGCGCTGGTGCGGCTACCAGGGACCGGGCCCGGGGTCGATGGTCGGCTGCTATCGCCCGACCGACGGGTATGCGGCGCGCTCCGGTGTCGGCAACGACGACGATGCCGGCGTGCGCCTCGGCATGGCGGTGGCCCTGTCCGGCGCGGCGGTCAGCCCGAACATGGGCGCGCATTCGTCGGCGCCGCTGAACTTCCTGATGACGATGTTCAACGTGCGCCTGGGGCGCTGGTGCCCCAACCCGCAGCGCCCCACCTGGACCAGCGCGTCGCCGCCGATCGGGCTGTTCAGCCTGCTGGCGGAGCTGTTCGGCCAGCTCGATGCCGACGCCGGCTACCTGCACCTGACCGACGGCGGCCACTTCGACAACCTCGGCATCCACGAACTGGTGCGGCGGCGCTGCCGGCTGGTGATCGCGCTCGATGTCGGCAGCGACCGCGATCTCGCCTTCGAAGACCTGGGCAACACGATCCGGCGCTGCGCCACCGAGCTGCACGTGCGCATCGAACTCGATGTCTCGACACTGGCGGCGGCCAGCGGTGGCTTGTGCGGCGCGAGCTGCGCGGCCGGCGCGATCCGCTACAGCCAGGCCGACCGCGGCGCACGCAACGGCGTGCTCCTGTACATCAAGCCGGCCATCGTCGGCAGCGAGAACGCCGACCTGCTCAACTACCGCAAGCTGCATCCCGACTATCCGCACGAGAGCATCGCCGACCAGTGGTTCGACGAGGCCCAGTTCGAGAGCTACCGCGCGCTTGGGGAGCACATCGCCAATGGTGCGCTGCGCGCGGCGGCCAAGGCGTCGCTGCGCCCGGATGGCACGCGCGACATGGCGGCGCTGTGCGCGCATCTGCTGGAGCAGCACGGTCCGGCCGGATGTGCGGGATCCGCCGCCTAGGCCTGCGTCAGCCGGGTACGGCCTGCGTCACCGCGGCATCCGCGGACACGGCGGCCGGCGCAGCCAGCAGCTTCGCCATGCAGCCCAGCGTCAGCACCGAGAACAGCGCCGCGCTGCCGAGCGTCAGGTGGTAATCGCTGCCCGAATGGTCGAGCAGCGGGCCGATGCTGCTGGCGGCGAGGATGTTGGCGAAAGCGACCAGGATGTCCTTGCTGGCGTTGTAGCGCACGAACTCGGCGCGCGGGAACACCGCCAGCGGCAGCGCCGCGGCTGCCGTGAACCAGGCGCCCGAGACGATCACGTGGGCGACATAAAAACGGCGAAAGGCGGCGCCGCCGTCGACCAGCAGCCAGCCGCCCAGCGCCAGCGCGCAGTACAGCAGCATCATGGCGGCGGCCACGCGCACCGCGCCGCAGCGGTCGGCCAGCCAGCCGATCACGATGGCGGCGCCGATCGACACCGCGTAGCCGGTCGCGGTCAGTTCGCCCAGTTCGGCGCGCGACAGGCCCAGGTCGAGCGCGTAATGCTGCGAGAACGTATTGAACGGGCCGAAGGTGACGGCCGCCAGCGCGAAGGCGGCGAACGCCCACAGGTGGCGGCGTTGGGCGCAGCACTGCGCCAGCTGGGTGAAGCCGCGCCGCCCGGCCACCGTATCGTCCGGCGGTAGCGGCGGCGGATATGTCCCTTCCCGCACCATCAGGCACATCAGCGGTATCGCCAGTCCGAACACGACTGCGATGGCCACCAGGATCTCGGTCAGCCAGGCCTCGCTGACGGCGAACACGGTCATGTTGAAGCCGATCGCCACGCTCAGGCCCACCACCCGCACCAGCGCATAGAAACGCCCGACCAGGCCATGCGGCACCACATCGGCGACCAGGCCGCCGAACAGCGCGACGGTGGTCATGGCGGCGGCGTCGAACAGCGTCCAGAACAGGCAGAAGAAACCCAGGTCGAGCGCGCGCAGGCCGGGCGACCAGCCGCCCAGCAGCGCATGCAGGTGCGCCGCCAGCGTGGGCGCGGCGGCCACGCACAGCATGGCGAGCGCGCCCAGCGGCGCGCTGACCAGCAGGAACGGCCGGCGCCGTCCCCAGCGGCTGCGGCAGCGGTCCGAGCGCAGCCCGATCGCCGGCACCACCAGCAGGCCGATCAGCGCCGGCACGGTCGACAGCAGCAGCGCGGTGGTGGTGGCCGAGGCGCCGACGTGGCGCAGCACGACCAGGCCGATCGGCCCGGCCCAGCGCTCGCGCACCGCGATACCGAGTTCGCCGACCAGCAGCCAGCCCGTCAAGGCAGCCAGGCCCCAGGCGCCGTAGCGCAGCGTGCCGGCCTGCCAGCGCGGATGAGCGCGAAGCGGGTGCGGCATGCTAGGTGCGCGCCGGCCCGCTCGAGTCGCGCACCACCAGTTCGGTGGCGAAGCCGATGCGGGCGGCAGCGGGCGGGCGGCCTTCGATCATCGCGACCACCTCGGCCACCGCGCGCTCGGCCAGCGCATCATAGGGCTGGCGCATCGTGGTCAGGCGCGGGAACACGTAGCTGGCGGTGGAGATGTCGTCGAAGCCCACCACCGACACATCCTGCGGCACCTTCAAGCCACGGCTGGCGACGGCGTCGATGGCGCCGAACGCCATCTCGTCGTTGGCGGCAAAGATGGCGCTGGGCGGCGCCGCCAGGTCGAGCAGGCGCTGGGCGGCGGCGAAACCGCCCGGCTGGCTGAAGGCGCCGTCGATTACCAGCGCCGGGTCGTGGGCGATGCCGGCTGCGGCCAGCGCATCGATGTAGCCGCGTTCGCGTTCGCCGCTCTGGCCGGTGCGCGCGCTGCCGGCGATGAAGCCGATGCGGCGATGCCCCAGCCCGAGCAGGTGCTCGACCGCGGCGCGTGCGCCGGCGCGGTTTTCCAGCACGATGCTGGGCAGCGCCAGCTGGCGCGCATCGAAGCACACCAGCGCGCAGCACAGTTGCTGGCGTTCGATCGTGTCGAGGAAGCGGTCGTCCGCGGTCGGCATCACCAGCAGCAGACCGTCGCACAGCTTGGCCAGCGTGGCGCAGGTGGGCATGCGCTCGGGACTGTCGAAGCGGTCGGCATTGAACAGCAGCAGGTCGTAGTCGCGCTTGCGCGCCTGTTCGCCGATCGCGCGCACCAGTTCGTGCAGCACCACCGGGCCGTAGTTGTTGAGGAAGACGCCGATCAGCCGGCTCTTGTCGCCCCGCATGCGGCGCGCCAGCAGGTCTGGTGTGTAGTGCAATTGGGCCGCGGCCTGCATGATGCGCTCGCGCGCCGCGTCGGACACATACCCGGTGCCGCGGATGGCGCGCGAGGCGGTGATCGGCGCCACGCCGGCCAGGCGCGCGACTTCGCTCAGTTTGCTGGCCTTGGCCATGGGTCCCCTCAAATAATCACGTCGCTGAGTGTTTATGCGTGCAACGGTCTGAAACGCCGTCTATCCGCACCGGAATGTGGTCACGATACCACGTCAATTTCACTCATTACGAGATATTTTTCAGCGAAATCAATCGCTTAGCTATGGCGTAAGCGGCCGCACCTACCCCTGTTGAGTATTGACGAAGCACATGGTAACGTCACCACATGGTTGTCATGCAGGCATCTGGAATGCCTCAGCTGCGGACGGCCTGTGCACTACCTGCAGCCGGAGCGTGGACCACGCGGCGGCCCCGACATAACAAGCGGACACGGGATGTTCGCGGTCTGGAGACGACAACATGCAAAAGAAGATTCTGGCCGCGGCGCTGCCGCTGGCCCTGGCCGCCGCATACGCCGCACCGGCGCTGGCCTGGCAAAGCACCTCGCCGACCGTCACGCCAACCGTCACGCCGACCGACGCATCGATCGCCAACGTCCCGGCCGCCGACGCGCCGCTTGCCGACGCCGCGGCTGCATCCGCCCCGTCCGCCCCCGACCCCGCCCCTGACACCGCCGCCACCAACACCGTGGTGGTCACCGGCTTCCGTTCCAGCCTGCAAAAGGCGCTGAACCTGAAGCAGCAGGCGATCGGCGTGCGCGATTCCATCGTCGCCGAGGACATCGGCAAGTTCCCCGAAGCGAACGTGGCCGAATCGCTGCAGCGCGTGCCGGGCGTGATCCTGAACCGCGACGACACCTCGGGCGAAGGCCAGCGCATCTCGATCCGCGGCCTGCCGACCGAATACTCGATCACGACCCTGAATGGTTCGCCGGTCAATACCACGTCCACCAGCACCATCGGCAGCGCCGCGCGCGGCTTCAACTACGACGTGTTCGCGTCCGAGCTGTTCGGCCGGGTCGACTTCTACAAATCGCCGCTGGCCGAACTGACCGAGGGCGGCATGGGCGGCGTGGTCGATCTGCAGACCCCGCGTCCGTTCGACAGCCCCAAGCGCACGATCCGCTACGCGGTCTCGGGCGCCTACAACACCAGCGCCGAAAAGACCCGCCCGACCGGCTTTGCGCTGTACTCGAACACCTGGGGGCCGTGGGGCTTCCTGGTCGGCGCGGCCCATTCGAAGGCGGTCAACAACCGCTCCGGCTTCGAAGCGACCGGCGGCTACAACAGCTCGCGCAACGGCAGCAGCACGCCGCTGCTGGGCAACTTCGCCGTCGCGCTCGACTACGACGACCCGCGCGCCAATTTGTCCGGCCTCTCGCGCGAGCAGGTCGACAACGCCCTGCTGCCGCGCATCTACCGCTTCTACGGCTCGCAGAACCGGCGCAGCCGCGATGGCCTGGTGAGCTCCCTGCAGTTCAAGGAGGGCAACCTGAACCTGAGCCTGGACGGCATGGCCTCGCAACTGAAGAACAGCCGCGACGAGCTGTATTACGGCCTCCTGATCCGCAATACCAGGACCAGCAACCGCAACGCGCCGGCCGGCCAGACCGGCCACAATGGCCTGGTGCCACTCGATGTGCGGGTCGACCCGACCACCAACCTGTTGACCGGCACCTTCGGCAACACCTCGTACAGCAGCGGCGTGACCTATGGCGAGGACAAGACCAAATTCGGCTACCTGGCCCTGAACGGCCGCTGGGATGCGCGTCCCGGCATGACCGTCACCGGCCAGGTCAGCGCCAACAACAGCGACGCCACCAGCTACTCCGACACGATGTCGGGCCAGATCTTCGGTGTCGATTCGACCATCGACTACGGCAGCGACCATGTGTATCCATCGATGTCGTCGACCATCGACTACACCGACCCGGCCAATTTCAACGGCTTCGACATCACCACCGGCTGGACCCGCGAAACCGACAAGGGCCGCCAGGCGCGCCTGGTGCTGGACGTCGACTACGACCTGTTCGGCGGCTGGACAGGGCGCCTCAAGACCGGCCTGGTGTACGTCGACACCAGCAAGAAGATGGAGAAGCGCAATGCCGGCGCCGCCATGAAGGCGCAGCTGGTGGCGCTGGGCGACGCCAGCATCCGCGGCAACATGGTCTCGCAACTGCCGATCGAGAACCTGGACATGGGCGCCGGCTGGCCAAGCCGCTTCGGCACCTTCACGCGCGACTATGTGCTGGGCACGTTCGACCCGCTCGCCTACAACACCGGCGCCGCATTCACCCCGGCGCAGAGCTTCGGCGCGGCCGAAAAGGTCAGCACCGGCTTCGTGCAGTCCGACTTCAAGGGCCAGGTGCTCGGTCGCGAACTGCGCGTGAACGCCGGCGTACGCTGGTCGCAGACCAAGCTCGATATCGACAACTTCAAGCGCAGCGGCGCCGGCAACACCTACGCGCCGAATTCGGAACAGGGCAAGTACACCAACCTGCTGCCCGCACTCAGCGCGGCGTATGACCTGAACGACGAGCTGATCTTGCGCACCTCGTACGGCAAGACCATCAGCCGCGCCTCGCTGTCGATCATCGCGGCCCAGACCGTGATCCCGAACGCCTTCGACAACACCGCCACCGCCGGCAACCCGAACCTGAAACCCCAGCAGTCGAAGAACCTGGACGCCAGCCTGGAATGGTATTTCAAGCCGGGCAGCCTGCTGTCGGCGGCCTGGTTCAGGAAGAAGCTGAGCGACGCCACCGTGTCGAGCACCACCAACACCACCTTCGGCGCACTGGGCCTGCCCGACAGCTCGCTGGGCGCGCTGTTCCAGGACAGCAGCGGCCGGGTCGACCCGAACCTGCCGATGGTGCTGCGCACCTACACCAACGCCGGCGAGCAGACGCTCAAGGGCTACGAACTCGCCTACCAGCAGGACTTCACCTTCCTGCCCGATCCGTTCAAGGGCTTCGGCGCGCTGGCCAGCTACACGTATATCGACCCGTTCAACAGCATGCGCTGGATCACCAATGCCGGCCGCGATGTCAAGGTCAACTCGGTGCCGCGCTACGCCTACAGCGTGACCACCTACTACGAACGCGGACCGCTGGCGATGCGCCTGTCGTACAACTACAAGGACCGCTCGCTGCACGGCGACAATCCGCGCAACAACGGCGACGACCTGATTCGCTGGCGCGCCGCGCGCGGCTACCTCGATGGCACGGTCAGCTACAAGCTGTCCGAGAACCTCGAACTGCGCCTGGATGCGCTGAACCTGACCAATACGCTGGCCTACGACTATTTCGAGGATGCGAGCGGGCGCTATGGCAGCGGCAAGCACACGCGCATGGACTACGCCAAGTACGACGGGCGCACGATCAAGATCGGCATCCGCGGCAAGCTGTGATGGGAATGCACAGTCCCTGCATCCGGCGGGCCGGCCTGCTGGCCTGCGCCGTCCTGCTGTGCGCCTGCGCGACCGGGGTCGGCGATGTGCGCATCAGCGACGTCGGCCCCGGCTGGGCCGGCAATTCGGTGAACGCCGTGGTGTTTCGCAAGAACGCGCTGGCCAGCCACGGCGACACCCAGTACATCGCCTACTACGATGCCGACGGCCACGTCGTGCTGGGCAAGCGCCGCCTGGACGGCGGCGCCTGGGAACTGCGCCGCACCGACTGGCGCGGCAATGTGCGCGACGCCCACAACGCGATCAGCATCATGGTCGACGGCGCCGGCGTGGTGCACATGGCCTGGGACCACCACGACAGCGCCCTGCGCTACGCCCGCGCCGGCGCACCCGGCAGCCTCGATCTGCAGGCGGCGCCGATGCTCGGGCGCGACGAAGGTTCGGTCTCTTACCCCGAGTTCTTCCGCATGCCCGACGGCGGCCTGCTGTTCCTGTACCGCGACGGCGGCTCGGGGCGCGGCAACCTGGTGGTCAACCGCTACCATCCGACGGGCGGCTGGCGCCGCGTTGCCGACAACCTGATCAGCGGCGAAGGCAAGCGCAACGCCTACTGGCAGGCCGGCGTGGATACCCACGGCACGATTCACCTGTCGTGGGTCTGGCGCGAATCGCCCGACGTGGCCAGCAACCACGACATGGCGTATGCGCGCTCGCGCGATGGCGGCGTTACCTGGGAAGACAGCAACGGCCAGCCTTGCGCGCTGCCGATCACCGCCGCCAGCGCCGAATACGCGGCGCGCATCGCGCAGAACAGCGACCTGATCAACCAGACCACGATGGATTTCGACGCGCAGGGCCGCCCCTACATCGCCAGCTACTGGCGCGATGGCGACGCCAGGGTGCCGCAATACCGCGTGCTGTACCGCGCCGACGCCGGCTGGCGCCGGCTCGACCTGGACTTTCGCAAGACCGCCTTTTCCCTGAGCGGCATGGGCACCAAGGCGATCCCGATCGCACGGCCGCAACTGCTGATCGACGGGGGCGATGGCGCCCCATCCGGGCTGCTGGTGTTTCGCGACAGCGAACGCGGCGAGCGCGTGTCCGTCGTGCGCATCGCCGACTTTGGCGCGGGGCGCTGGTCGGTCCACGACCTGGGGCAGATGCCGGTGGGCGCATGGGAGCCGAGCTACGACACCGGCTTGTGGCGGCGCCGGGGCTCCCTGCACCTGTTCGTGCAGGCGGTGCGGCAGATAGACGGAGAAGGACTGGCGCTGGCGCCGCCATCGACCGTGCAGGTATGGCAGTGGCAGCCGCCCAAACAGGACCCAGACCCAAAAAAGGTGAACACACGATGACGCGACGACTCTATCTGAAGCTTGCCCTGGCCACCGTGGCTGCCGTTGCCGCCGGTTGCGCCGGTACCGGTGCACGATCCGACGGTCCCACCCGCGCGCAGGTCGTGGCCGCGGTGGAGCGCGCCAACGGCTACTGGCAGCGCACCCAGGCCCCGCAGCAGTGGGCATTCTGGGATGTCGCCGCCTACCACACCGGCAACCTGGCCGCCTACACGCTGACCCGCAACGAAGCCTACCGCGCCTATTCGACCGCCTGGGCCGAACACAATCGCTGGCGCGGCGCCGGCTCCGACGACCGCGCCGCCTGGAAGTACACCTATGGCGAGACGCCCGAGCACGTGCTGTTCGGCGACTGGCAGATCTGCTTCCAGGTGTACGCCGACCTGTACGAACTCGATGGCCGCACCGACCCGCGCCGCATCGCGCGCGCACGCGACGTCATGGAATACCAGATGGGCACCCCCAACGACGATTACTGGTGGTGGGTCGACGGCATCTACATGGTGATGCCGGTGATGACGAAGCTGCACAAGGCGACCGGCAACCGCCGTTACCTCGACAAGCTGCACGACTATTTCACTTATGCCGACCGGCTGCTGTACGACCCGCAAGCAGGCCTGTACTACCGCGACGCCAAGTACCTTTACCCGAAACACAAGGCCGCCAACGGCGGCAAGGACTTCTGGGCGCGCGGCGATGGCTGGGCCTTCGCGGCGCTGGCCCGCACCCTGGCCGACCTGCCGCCGGACGACCGCAGCCGCCCCCTGTTGGTCGAACGTTACCTGCGCATGGCCGCCGCGCTCAAGCCGATCCAGCAGGCGGATGGCTACTGGACCCGCAGCCTGCTCGACCCGGCCCAGGCGCCCGGTCCGGAAAGCAGCGGCACCGCCTTCTTCGTCTACGCCTACGCCTGGGGCATCAACAACGGCCTGCTGGCGCGCGAAGAATACGCGCCGACCACGCTGCGCGCCTGGCGCTTCCTGAGCGAGGTCGCGCTGCAGCCCGACGGGCGCTTCGGCTACGTGCAGCCGATCGGCGAACGCGCCATTCCCGGCCAGGTCGTCAACCAGGACTCGACCGCGCCGTTCGGCGTCGGCGCCTTCCTGCTGGCGGGCAGCGAGATGGCGCGCCTGGCTGACGCCGGAGCCCGGCCATGACAACGAAAATTTTCCGCCGCCGCCTGCTGCAGGGGGCGGCGGCCGCCTCCACGCTGGCACTGCTGCAGGCCCGGGCCGTGGCCGCGGCGTCGCCGCGCTTCACGGTCGGGCACAACGACTTTCTACTGGACGGCAAGCCGCTCCAGATCCGCTGCGGCGAGATCCATTTCGCCCGTGTGCCGCGCGAGTACTGGACCCACCGCCTGAAGACCATCAAGGCGATGGGCCTGAACACCGTGTGCGCCTACCTGTTCTGGAACTACCACGAGTGGCGCGAAGGGAAATACGACTGGGCCGGCCAGCGCGACGCGATGGAATTCTGCCGGCTGGCGCAGCAGGAAGGCCTGTGGGTGATCCTGCGGCCCGGCCCGTATGCCTGCGCCGAATGGGAGATGGGCGGCCTGCCATGGTGGCTGCTGAAGGCGCCCGGCGACGCCTTCCTGCGCTCGCGCAGCGAAGCCTTCCTGGCGCCGTCGCGGCGCTGGCTGGCGGAGGTCGGGCGCACGCTCGGCCCCCTGCAGGTGACCCGGGGCGGCCCGATCCTGATGGTGCAGGTCGAGAACGAGTACGGCTTCTACGGCGACGACCGCGACTACATGCGCGCCATGCGCAAGGCGATCCTGGATGCCGGCTTCGATGTGCCGCTGTTCCAGTGCAACCCCACCAATGCGGTGGCCAGGACCCACATCCCCGAGCTGCTGTCGGTGGCGAACTTCGGCACCAACCCGGCGGCCGGTTTCAAGGCGTTGCAGGAAGTGCAGCAAGGCCCGCTGATGTGCGGCGAATATTACTCGGGCTGGTTCGACACCTGGGGCGCGCCGCACCGCCGCGGCGGTGTCGAGAACGCGGTGGCCGACATCGCCGCCATGCTCGAGGCGAATGGCTCGTTCAGCCTGTACATGGCGCACGGCGGCACCACTTTCGGCCTGTGGGGCGGCTGCGACCGCCCGTTCCGGCCAGACACCACCAGCTACGACTACGACGCGCCGATCAGCGAAGCCGGCTGGATCGGCGACAAGTTCACGGCTTACCGCAACGCCTTGACGCCGTTCCTGGCGCCGGGCGAGAAGTTGCCGGCACCACCGCCGCGCAAGCCGGTGATGACGATTCCCGCTTTCGCGCTGGAAGAAACCGCGCCCGTCACCGCCAACCTGCCGGCGCGCGTGATCGAGGACGTCTCGCCGCGCCCGATCGAGGCCTACGACATCAGCCGCGGCCTGGTCGCCTATCGCGTGACGCTGCCGGCCGGCCCGGCCGGGGTGCTCGAAGCGGCCAGGGTGCGCGACCTGGCCTGGGTGCGCGTCGACGGCCGCCTGGTCGGCACGATGGACACACGCCATCGCCGCTTCAAGGTGACGATCCCGGCGCGCAGCAAGCCGGCCACGATCGACATCCTGCTGTACACGATCGCGCGGGTGAACTTCGGCGTCGAGATCCACGACCGCAAGGGCCTGCACGGACCGGTCACCTTCACGCCGGGCAAGGGAGCGGCGCAGCCGCTGGAGAACTGGCAGATCCGCGCCATCGACTTCGACGCCGACGCCCCACTGCCGCCGCTGGCGTTCAGGCGCGGCCCGAGCAGAGAAGCTGCATTCTGGCGCGGCAGCTTCACTGCGCAGCGCAGCGACGACACCTTCCTCGACATGTCCAGCTGGGGCCAGGGCATCGTCTGGATCAATGGCCGCTGCCTGGGCCGCTACTGGAGCATCGGGCCGACCCAGACCATGTACCTGCCCGGCCCGTGGATACAGGTCGGGCGCAACGAGGTCGTGGTGCTCGACCTGACCGGTCCGACGCTCGAACGCGGCGCCGCCCGCATCGCCGGCCTGGCCACGCCGATCCTCGACCAGCTGCGCCGCGAGCGCGACCTGGCGCGCCCGCCCAGCACCGTCAAGCTGCGCCTTAGCGGCGTCGAGCCGGTGCACGAAGGCGAATTCGCACCCGGCTCCGCGACCCAGGACGTGCGCTTCGCCACGCCACGGCGGGCGCGCCAGTTCTGCCTGGAGTCGCTCGACGCTTTCGATGGCAAGCCCTACGCTGCGGTGGCCGAGCTGTCCCTGCTCGGCGCGGACGGCAAGACGGTCGAGCAATCCGGCTGGACCGTCGCCTGGGTCGACAGCGAAGAAGCAAACAACGAAGACGGCGGCGCGCTGAATGCCATCAATGGCCAGAACAGCGACTTCTGGCACACCGCCTGGAGCGGCAAGGGCGCCGGTGCGGCCCATCCGCACCGCCTGGTGCTGGACCTGGGCAAGGACGTCGAGATCGCCGGCCTGCGCTACGTGCCGCGCCAGGGCAAGGACGACGTCACCGGCCGCATCCGCCGCTACCGCGCCTACCTGGGCGAGCGCCTGGCCAGCGAAGACTGAACAACAAGGAGACGAGGATGCAAAGACGGAATTTCATGGCCACGCTGGCGGCCGGCGGTGCACTGGGCGCCCTGCCAGCGATGGCTGCGCCAACGCCCGTAACCGGCAACGACCGCGCCTGGATGGCCGGCCTGCTGCAAAAGATGGCGGAACCGGTGCTGTCGAACATGGCGCGCGGCGAACTGAAAAAGAACTTCGCGCTCGAAGTGAGTCCGACCTGGGACGGGCGCGACACCCGGGTCGCCTACCTGGAATGCTTCGGGCGCCTGATCGCCGGCATGGCGCCCTGGCTGGCCCTCCCGGACGACGCCAGCGCCGAAGGCAGGACCCGCGAGCGCCTGCGCCAGCTTGCGCTGCAAAGCTACACCCACTCGGTGGACCCGGCCAGCCCGGACTACCTGGCCTGGCGCGGCCATGGCCAGGCGCTGGTCGACTCGGCCTACTTCACCAATGCGCTGATGCGCGCGCCCAAGGCGCTGTGGGAGCCGCTCGACGCCACCACCAAGGCACGCATCATTGCCGAGATCAAGGGCCTGCGCCGCATCGAACCGCCCTTCATCAACTGGCTGCTGTTCGCGGCGATGAACGAAGCCTGGCTGCTGTCGATCGGTGAAGAGGCCGACCCGCTGCGCACCAATGTCGCGATCCGCAAGATCAACGAGTGGTATGTCGGCGACGGCTGGATCAAGGACGGCGAAGCCTTCCACTTCGATTACTACAGCTCGTTCGTGATGTACCCGATGCTGCTCGAGATCCTCGAGGTGCTCGAGCAGCACAAGGCGCCGTTCTGGAACGCCAAACCGGCCGAGCTGCGCGCCCAGGCCCTCAAGCGCATGCAGCGCTACGGCGAACACCTGGAACGCTTCATTTCGCCGCAAGGCACCTTCCCGCCGGTCGGGCGCTCGCTGACCTACCGCAGCGCCGCCTTCCAGCCACTGGCGTTGCTGGCGTTACGCAAGCAGCTGCCCAGGAGTCTTCCCGAGGGCCAGGTGCGCGCCGCGATGGGGGCGATGCACCGGGCGCTGTGGACGGCGCCCGGCAACTTCACGAAGGACGGTTATCTCACCATCGGCTTTGCCGGCCACCAGCCGGAACTGGGCGACTGGTACTCCAACAACGGCAGCATGTACATCGCCTCGGCCAGCTTCCTGGCGCTCGGATTGCCGGCGGACGATACCTACTGGACCAGCGCAGCCCAGGACTGGACCCAGAAGAAGGCCTTCAGCGGCAACCGCTTCCCGAAGGATTACCCGGTCGATTACTGAGGCGCCGCGGGCGGCGCAGACACGCGCCCGGCCTCGGGTTCGGGTTCGGATTCGGGCTCGGGTGCGGGCTGCACGCTGCGCAACTGCTCCATCAGCTGCGCAAACCGCTGCTGGCCCGGCTGCAGCGTGTCGACGTGCTCCATGATCCCGCGCGCTTCGGCGTGCAGCACCGGATCGTGGCCGCGCTGCTGCATGTGCGACACCAGGATCTGCACTTCGTTGAACAGCACCCGCACATTGTCCGGCAGGCGCGCGCGCACGTCGCGCATCCATTTCACGGCGTCGGTCAGCTTGCCAGTCTTCCACAGCACCACGCCCTGGTTCATCAGGTCCACCGCTTCCTTGCGCGCGGTGCGGATGATGGCCGAGCCCTCGTCGGCCAGGCGCGCCTTGTCGAAGATGCGCTGGACTTCGTCCTGCAGCAGGTTGTTGTCGTGGTTGTTGCGCACCACGTGGGCCAGCAGTTCGCTCGGCGTGCCCTTGATGCCGACCGCGAACATCAGCGTCGCCATCTCCATGCAGATCGCGGTGCCGGGCCGGCGCGGGTCGGCCTGCAGCATCGCCTCCAGCTCGTCGCCGGCGCGGCGCGCATTCTGGTAGTCGCCGCTCTCGTGGTGGATCAGGCCTTCGGTGATCTTGGCGCGCAGCGCCATGTGTTCGTGCTCGTTGCCGAACTCGCGCTGGGCCAGCAGCAGCAGTTGCAGCGCATCCTTGGTATTGTTCTTCATGCCGCACACGCGCGCCAGGCCCAGATAGGCGTCGGGCGTCTTGCGGATCGAGTACTCGCCGATCACCAGGCATTTGCGAAACGCCTTCTCGGCGGTCGCCACGTCGCCCAGGCGCAGCGCGGCCTGGCCCAGGCTGCGCTGGCGCGGCACCGAATTCGGCGACAGCCTGGCGGCGCGATCGAGCACCGCGGCGGCCTCCTCGTGCTGGCCCATGCCCTGGTAGGCCAGCGCCAGCTGGTCGTAGGCGTCGATGTAATGGCGGTTCTCGGCGATCACGGTCTGGAACATCAGGCGCGCCTGCTCGAAGTCGCCATCGGCCAGGCGGATCTTGCCTAGGCCCGCGCGCGCCCAGTGGTATTCGCGCTGGGCCAGCACCTGCTCGTAGACTTCGCGCGCGCGCGCCGGCTGGCCGCTCTTTTCCAGCATGCGCGCCTTCATGCGCACCAGGTCGACCGCGTGGGCGCGGTTGCTGGCGGCCTGCTCGTCGCACAGGCGCGCCGCGCGCAGGTAATCCTTCTCGATGAACGCCTGGTCGATCATTCGAAATACCTGTTTCCTGCGCCAGACGCGGTTCAGCCGCGTCAGCAGCACGCCCTCGGTGATCGGCTTGACCAGGTAGGCGTCCGGCTGGTGCTCGGCCGCGCCCATCACCGATTCGACGCTCTTCTCGGCCGATACCATCACGAACACCGAAGACGGCAGCAGCAGCTGGCGCAGGCGCGCTTCTTCCAGCACCTGCTGGCCGTTCTTGCCTTCGCCGAGGTTGTAGTCGCACAGCACCACGTCGTAGCGCAGCTTGGCCAGCAGGCCCATGGCCTCGCCGCCGCTGGAGGCCTGGTCGATATTGCGCGCGCCCAGGCTGCGCAGGCTTTCGCGCAGCAGCTGGCGGATGCCGACGAAATCGTCGACCACCAGGTAATGCTTGCTGGCCCAGTCGATGTCCTCGACCACTGTCAGCGGGGCAGGCTGCGCGGCGGTGGCGCCTGGCGGAACGGGCACGTTCATGGCAGCGTCAGGATGAAGCAGCCGCCGCCCAGCGGCCCGCCGTTCTCGAGCCGCACGGCGCCGTGGCGCTCGCGGTGGCGGTGCATGCGCGCGACTTCGCCGGCGAAGTACAGGCCCAGGCCCGCGCTGTTGGTCAAAAAATTGACGCCGCCGGCCTGGGCGTCCGGGCTGCCCGCGGCCAGCAGCGCCGGCGGGAAGCCGTCGCCATTGTCCTCGACCCGGAATGCAACGCCGTCGGCGGTGGCGGCAATGGTCAGGCGGATGCGGTCGCGCGTGTAGTTCAGCGCATTGTTGAGCGCGTGCGACAGCACCCCGACGATCAGGTCTTCGTCGACATGGACGATCAGTTCGGGATCGTGTTCCAGCTCCAGCGCGATGCCGCGCGCGTCGAACAGCACGCGCGCCTGCGCGGCGACCTGCTCGACCAGCTGGCCCGCTTCGAGCGGCTGCAGGTCGAAGGGATATTCGGGTTTGCCGACCTGCTTGTACAGCGCCAGCAGCTGCATCAGGTTGTCGTTCAGGCGGCGCGTCTGGTACAGCATGCCGGCCATCTGCCCGTAGGCCTTTTCGGTCTCGGGACTGGCGCCGGCGAGCAGCCGCTCCAGCGTGCCGGACAGCACGCTGATGGAATTCTTCATGTCGTGCGCGGTCGACGCCATGAACAGGGACAGCTCGGGCGACTGCTCGGGCACTTGCTGTGAATCTTTCATCAGGACGGATCCTCTTCGGGCTGCCAAAGTTGCTGCAAAATAATTATACCGGTCGAGGTCACAGTGTAGCGCGGCGTTTCCGGACATGCCGCCGGGGTCGGGAGCAGAGTCGGGGTCAAGGCCCGATATCGGTGGCCGCCGCCGGACCACGCGGCGCGCGGCGGGCGCGCAGCACGAAGCGGGCCGGGTCCAGCGCGTCGACCAGGCTCATCTCGACCGGCAGCGGTTCGCCCTCCAGCCGCGCCGCCAGCAGCTCGGCCGCCAGCGGTGCCCAGATGATCCCGCGCGACGCATAGCCCAGCAGGCCATGCAGGCCCGGATGGCGGGCCACGTCGCGCAGGCGCTCGGTGGCGCCGGCGGCGGCGAAATCGGGCAGGCTGCCGACCAGCGGCAGGCGGTCCGGCGCCACGCAGCGAAAGCCCACCCGCCCGGCCAGCGGCGCGCCTTCGGCCGCGTGCGGGTCGGACACCAGCGCGCGCAGGCGTTCGAGGTTCTCTTCCTGGCTGGCGGCGCGCAGGTGCGGATCGTCGTCCAGGTCGTAGGTGGCGCCGGCGCAGCGCAGGCCTTGCGCCGACGGCGTCAGGTAGGCTTCGCGGCACAGCACCAGCGGCAGCTGCGGGGCAAATTCAGGCGCCAGGTGGGTGACCTGGCCGCGCAGCGCCTGCAGCGGCAGGTCGCTGGTGTGCGGCATGTGGCGTGCGCCGGCGCCGCTGGCCAGCACCACGGTCGGCGCCTGGCCCACGATGTCGCCGTTTGGCGCCAGCGCCTGCCACGCATCCCCGACGCGTGCGAGGCGCACGTCGCCGACGCCGAAGCGGCGCGTCAGGCGCGCGCCACAGGCGTCCATCAGTGCCTCGCACAGGCTGCCGGGACGCGCCCAGCCGCCCTGCGGGAACAGGAAGGCCCCGTCCGGCGCCGGCAGGCCGAGCAACATGCCGGCTTCGTCGGCCTCCAGCCAGCGCGCAAAGTCGGGCGCCAGCCCGTCGGCGGCGATGGCGCGCGAGGCCGCCGCATGCTGGGCGTCGCGCGCCAGTTGCAGCACGCCGCACTGGGCGCCCTCGAAGGCGCGGCCGATGCCGCCCAGTTGTTCCCACAGCCGCAGCGCGTACAGGTAGGCGCTGCGCGCCAGGCGGGTCGGGATATTGTCGTCGCGCGACAGCAGCGGCATGAAGATGCCGGCGAGGTTGCCCGAGGCTTCGCACGCGGCCCGCGGATGGCGCTCGATCAGCGTGACATCCCAGCCGCGCGCACACAGGCGCTGCGCGGCGGCGCAGCCGGCCATGCCGGCGCCCAGCACCAGCGCGCGCCGTTCGGGTGCCGGCGTCACGGGCAGGCGCGGTTTGCGGGTCGAGAACACGGCGCCGCTACCGCTGTCGTCGAAAGCGAAGCCCTGTGCGGCCAGGGCGGCGCGTTGTCCAGGGTCGAGCGCGGGTGCGACCAGGCGCGCCTCCAGCGCTGTCAGGCGCGCCAGCGGGCGGGCGAAACCGCTGCCGTCGGGTTTCGCCAGCCGGATGAAATCCAGGTGCGCATTCAGCTCGGCCAGCGCGGTCTCGAAAGAAGTCGCCAGCAGGTCGAGCGTGACGCCGGCATCCGGCTGCGGGATGCGGTGAAAGCCGGGCTGCAAGCCATGTTGCGCCGCCAGCGCGATCAGGTGCAGGTGCGCCGGCCGGTCCGGATCGGCGCGCCATGCCGCGACCAGCGCTTCGACACGGCTGCCGTCGCCGTAGTCGCCATCGAACACCGTGAACCGGGTGCTCCCGCGCCAGCAATCCTGGGCATTCATGATCGTTGTTGCGCGGCCCTGCGCGTGCGGCAGATGCAGTCGGCGGCGTGGTCGTCGACCATGCCGATACCCTGCATGTAGGCGTAGACGATGGTCGAGCCGACGAACTTGAAGCCGCGCTTGCCCAGGTCTTTCGAGATGCGATCGGACAGTTCGGTCTTCGCCGGACGGGCGTTGTCGGGCCAGTCGTTGACGAGCGGCTGGCCGTCGACGAACGCCCACAGGTAGTTGTCGAGGGTGAGGCCACCTTCGCGCATGGCCAGGTAGGCCCTGGCGTTGGTGATCGCGGCGGCCACCTTGAGGCGGTTGCGCACGATACCGGGATTGGCCAGCAGTTCGGCCACTTTCACGTCGTCGTAGGCGGCGATTCGATTCGCGTCCCAGCCGTCGAAGGCGGCGCGATAGGTGTCGCGCTTGTTCAGGATCGTCTCCCACGACAGGCCGGCCTGGGCGCCTTCGAGATTGAGCATTTCGAACAGCGTGTTCTCGTCGTGACAGGCCACGCCCCACTCGTTGTCGTGGTAGGCAATGTAGCGCGGGTTGGCCATATTGGCCCAGGAGCAGCGGGTCGTCATTTGGCGCCGCGTGGCGTGGTGGTGGGCAGGCACGCCAGCACCTCGTCGGTGCGGCCGTCGGCCACCAGTTGCGCGGGCGTGCGGCCATCCAGCCCGGCCTGGGGCGACATCATCCAGCTGTCGGCCGCCGCGTCGCTGCCAAGTACGTTGCGCACCTCGTGCATCACGGCGTAATGGGTCTGCGCCTTGCGCGAGTGCCCCTGGAAACGCGCCTGCAGCGCGGCGAAGGCGTCGGGAGTGAGTCGTTCGGGATCGGTCATGATGTCGGCTTCCGGGAAGAAGCCGCATCATAACCCGCCGCGGCCAGGGAATCAGTGTCCGCGCAACTCGGCGTCGATCTTCGAATGCGCCGCGGTATCGCGCATGAACCAGCACACGACCAGCGTGCAGGCGATGACGCTGGTGACGTACCAGTAGAAGCCCGACTCCATATCGACCGACTTGAACCACAGACCGACATACTCGGCGGTGCCGCCGAACACCGAGACCGCGAAGGCGTACGGCACGCCGACGCCGGTGGCGCGGATCGAGGCCGGGAACATCTCGGCCTTGACCAGCGCATTGATCGAGGTGTAGCCGGACACGATGATCCAGGCGCAGGCGATCAGGCCGAACGCTTCCCACGGGCCGCTGGCATGGCGGATCGCGGTCAACAGCGGCACGGTGAAGATCGTGCCGAGCAGCGCGAAGCCCACCAGCAGCGGACGGCGGCCGATCCGGTCCGACAGCGCGCCGTACAGCGGCTGCAGGCACATGGCGAACAGCAGCGAGGCGGCCGAGACGGCCGTGGTCTGGGCATCGGTCAGGCCCACCGACAGGCGCAGGAACTTCTGCATGTAGACCGTGTAGACATAGAACGCCAGCGTGCCGCCCATGGTGAGGCCGACCACCAGCATGACCTCCTTCGGGTGCTGGGCCAGCTGCCGCAGGCCGCCCATCGGCTTGGCCTTCTTGCGCGCCTTCTCGAACGACTCGGTTTCAGGCATGTCGTGGCGCATCATCAGCGCGACCAGGGCCAGCAGGGCGCCGCAGACGAAGGGAATGCGCCAGCCCCAGGCGCGCAGCTCGGCGTCGGTCAGGAAGAAATTCTGCAGCACCAGCAGCAGCACCAGGGCCAGCAACTGGCCGCCGATCAGCGTCACGTACTGGAAGCTGGCGTAGAAGCCGCGCCGTTTCGAATCGGCCATTTCGGACAGGTAGGTGGCGCTGGCGCCGTATTCGCCGCCCAGGCTCAGGCCCTGCAGCAGGCGCGCCAGCAGCAGGATGCAGGGCGACAGGATGCCGGCGGTGGCATAGGTCGGGGCGCAGGCGATCAGCAGCGAACCGCCGCACATCAGCAGCACCGACGCCATCAGCGCCACCTTGCGGCCATGGCGGTCGCCCAGGTGGCCGAACAGGATGCCGCCGATCGGACGCACGAAGAAGCCGAGCGCGAAGATGCCGGCGGTCGACATCATCTGGGCGGTGGGATCCTGGGCCGGGAAGAAGGAACTGGCGAAGTACAGGGCGAACGCTGCGTAGCAGTAGAAATCGAACCACTCGACCAGGTTGCCGGACGAGCCGACGAAGATGGCTTTGAGGCGCGAGGCGGAAATCGGTTCGGCGGCCTGCGGGCCTGCGCCGGCGACCGGATTGCCGGTGGTAGTGTTCATGGGTGTCTCCTCTTCTATAAGAGTTGACATTGTCTGCATCGTCCGGGGAGGGCACATCCGCAATGTTGGCGCACCCTCCTCCGTAAAATTACGGAGAAGAGCAAGCCAGGACGGCGCGGCCGCCGCGCAACTGCTATTGTTGGCGCTTTTGGTCAGGGACTATCCGGTGGTATCCGTGTTCAAACGACATCGCCTGCGCACGGCGCTCGCGGGAGCCATGGCGCTGGTCCTCATTTTCGCCACCGGTCACTGGGCGGAACAGCGCGAGCTGCAGGCCAAGACGGACAACCTGCGCCAGGCGTCCGCCGCCCACGTGCTGGGCCTGCGCGGCCTGGTGGAAAAGCACGATTTCCTGCCGCATGCGGCGGCCCGCCATCCGGACGTGCGCCAGTTGCTGCAAAAGCCCCATGACGCCGTCCTGCAAGCGCGCGTCAATGCCTATTTCGCCGACCTGCAGGCCACCACCGGCGCCACGGCCCTGTTCCTGATCGATCGCAACGGCCTGACCATCGCCTCCAGCAACTGGAACCAGCCGTCCAGCTATGTCGGGGAGAACTACCGCCAGCGCCCCTACTTCGAGGATGCGGTAGCGGGACGGCGCGGGCTGTTCTACGGCCTGGGCCTGACCACCGGCCAGGCCGGCATGTTCATCGCGGAGCCGGTGCGCATGCAAACCGCAGGCGCGACAAACGCCGCGGCCGGCGTGGCCGGCGTGATGGTGGTGAAGATCAGCCTCGATCCTCTGGCGGCGGCCTGGCGGCGTGGCGCCAATCCGGTGGTGCTCAGGGACAGCCGCGGCGTCGTGTTCCTCAGCGGGGTGCCCGAATGGCTGTTCCATGCCATCGCACCGGTGCCGGCGGCGGACGCCGCCTGGATCGCGAACCACGGTCAATATGGCGCACGGCGCCGCTTCGACGTCCTGCCCTGGACGATCCGGATGCGCGACGATGCGGCCAGCTTCGTGCTGCGGACAAGCGTGGACGGGCGCGCGCACGACTTTCTCGCGCTGGACACGCCGCTGCCCGGGCTGGGCTGGACCCTGACGGTCACCGAAGGCATGCGCGAGGTGCGCGAGGCGCGCCGCCTTGCGCTGGTCCTGAGCACGCTGGCGGCGGCCCTGCTGCTGCTTGGCATGCTGTACTGGCGCCTGCGCGAGCGGCGCTATGCCGAACAGCAGTCGGCCCGGCTTGAACTCGAGCACCGGGTCGAGGAGCGCACCCGCGACCTCCAGCAGGCCCACACGTTCCGCCAGGCGATGGAGGATTCCCTGCTGGTCGGCATGCGCGCGCGCGACCGGGAAGGCAAGATCATCTACGTCAATCCGGCCTTGTGCGCCATGGTCGGCTATGGCCCGGACGAGTTGCTGGGCTGCCGCCCGCCTTACCCCTACTGGCATCCGGACGATCTGGACAAGCATGCGCAGGACAGCGACGACGCACTGCAAGGCCGCGCCGCGCCGCACGGCTTCGAGTCGCGCATCCGGCACAAGGACGGCCACGACGTGATCACCATGGTGTACACCGCGCCCCTGATCGATGCCGACGGCGTGCATCGAGGATGGATGAGTTCGATCGTGGACATTACCGCGCAAAAGCAGGCGGAGGCGCGCCAGCGCGACCAGGAACTGCGCCTGCAACGCAGCGCACGACTGGCCAGCGCGGGCGAAATGGCGTCGACCCTGGCGCATGAGCTCAACCAGCCCCTGATGGCGCTGTCCAATTTCGCGATCGCCGCGCGCGCCCTGGCCGCCCGCGGCGATGCGGCCCTGCTGGCCGGCGCGCTGGACGACATCGTCGGGCAGTCGCGCCGCGCCAGCGAGATCGTCAGGCGGGTGCGCGCCATGATCAATCCGCAGCGTGCCGACTATGCCACCCTGGTCCTCGGGGGCGTGATTGAGCACGCCGCCGCGCTCTTGCGGCCCGAACTGGAGCGCGAGGGCGTGACGCTGCGCCTGGCGCTCGACGATCCCGGCGTGAAGATCCGCGGCGACCGGATCCTGCTCGAACAGGTGCTTGCCAACCTGATCCACAACGCGGCGCAGGCGATGCAGGGCCAGGCGCGGCACCGCCGCCGCATCCTGCTGGGCAGTCGCCGGCTCGCGCAGGGCGTGCGCGTCGATGTCGGCGACCAGGGGCCGGGCATTCCGGCCGACCAGCTGGAACAGATCTTCGCCCCCTTCTTCACCACCAAGCCGGACGGCCTTGGCCTTGGGCTCAACATCTGCCGCACCATCATCGAAGCCCATGGCGGTTCGCTGACGGTCACGAACGACGCGGATGGCGGCGCCACCTTCTCGTTCATCCTCCCCGTCGTCCCATGAAAGCGTCATGAAAAAATGATGAAAAAATGATGAAAGATTCACCACTCACCCTGTACGTCGTCGACGACGACGAAGCCCTGCGCCGCTCGCTGCTGCTCCTGCTGTCCTCGCAAGGTCTCGCAGTCCGGGCCTTCGACGCGGGCGAGGCCTTCCTCGACGCCGTCGATACGGGCCAGCCGGGCTGTGTCATCCTCGACCTGCGCATGGGCGGCATGAGCGGCCTGGCCGTGTTCGAACGCCTGCGGGCTGCGCGCAGCCCGCTCGTGACCGTCTTCCTGTCGGGCCACGGCGATATTCCCACGGCCCTCGAAGCGGTGCGCAGCGGTGCCTGGGACTGGGTGGCCAAGCCGGATACCGAACAGCTGCTGGACAAGCTGCCGGCCGCGATCGCGGAAGCGCGCGCACGCGGCCACGCGCGCCGGCTGTGGGACGAACTGACGCCGCGCGAACGCGAAGTCGCCCGCCTGGTCGGCCTGGGCCAGCCGAACAAGGAGATCGCGCGCGTGCTGGTGCCGCCCTGCGGCCCGCGCTCGGTCGAGACGCACCGCGCAAACATCTTCCACAAGCTGCGCTGCGCCAACGACAATGAGCTGGGCCGATGGCTGGCGGCTTATCCGTGGCTCTGATCCGTGGCTGAAGGCGCCGGCGGCCGGCCCGGCCACTGGCCTTCGATGACACGCGCCAGCGCCTCGACGCCAGGCCGGATCGCGTCCGGCCCGACCGCCGAAAAACCGAGCAGCAGGCCGGGCGTCACCGCGCATTCCGGCGTGGCCGCGGCATTCGCGTAGTAGCCGAGCGGGCGCAGCTCGATCCCGGCATCCAGCGCGGCCTGCGCCACCGCTGCCTCGTCCGGAATGCGGCCGCTGCGATCCGGCCTGAAATGGGTGCACAGGTCGAGCCCCACGTCGGCTGGCCCGCACACCAGCCGTTCGCCCAGCCGGTCGTCCAGCGCCGTGAGAAGCACTGCGCGCCGTTCGCCATATGCCTCGCGGGTGCGGCGGATGTGGCGCATGAAATGCCCCTCGGCGATGAAGTCGGCCAGCACCGCCTGCGGCAGCACCGCGCTGTGCATGTCGACCACCGCCTTGGCGCGCGCCAGCGGTTCGGCCAGCGCCGGCGGCGCCACCACATAGCCCAGGCGCAGCGCCGGGAACAGCACCTTCGAGAAGGTGCCGACATACACCACGCAGCCGGCCCGGTCGAGGCTTTGCAGCGACGCCAGCGGCGGGCCGGTGTAACGGTATTCGCTGTCGTAGTCGTCCTCGATGATCCAGGCGCGCCGCGCCTGGGCCCAGCGCAGCAGTTCCAGCCGGCGCGCCAGACTCATGGTGACGCCGAGCGGCAGCTGGTGCGACGGCGTCGCGAACACCATGCGTGCATCCGGATAGTGGCGCGCGCCATACGCGACGTCCATGCCTTCGCTGGTGACCGGCACGGTGCAGACGCGCGCGCCGGCCGCCACCATCGGCGCGCAGGCGCCCTGGTAGCCGGGCGACTCGACCCACACGCCGTCGCCCGGCGCCAGCAGCAGTTGCGACAACAAATACAGCGCCTGCTGCGATCCGGACGTGATCACGACCTGCTCGGGCGTGCACACCACGCCGCGCGAGGCGCGCAGGTAGGCGCACAGCAGTTCGCGCAGCGGCGCATATCCCGCCGGCGCGCCGTAGCCCAGGTGCGTGCGCGGATGGCGCAGCTGGCGCATCTCGAGCTTGCGCCACAGGTCGAACGGGAACAGGTCGAGTCCCGGCATGCTGGGGCGGAAGGCGCGCACCGGTCCGGCGTAGGTGCGTACGCGCGCCATGCTGGCCGCCATCGCCTCACCGCGTGCGGACAGGGGTCGCAGCAGGCCTGGAACGGCCGGTTGCGGGCGCGCCTGCGGCAAGGCGGCGTCGACGAAGGTGCCCTGCCCCACGCCGCCGCGCAGGTAGCCCTCGGCGCCCAGCAGCTCGTAGGCCGCCAGCACGGTCTGGCGCGACACCTGCAACTGGGTGCTCAATGTGCGGGTGGCCGGCAGGCGTGCGCCGGGCGCCAGCGCGCCGCTCAGGATGGCGTCCTTCAGGCGCGCATACAGCTGGCGAAACAGCGGCGCGGCGCCATCGCGTTCGAGCGGTGTGGTGGCGATCAGGTCGTGAAGGTCGTGGACGGGCATGGGGACGCAAGGAATTGGTATGGCCATCTTCGCCCTAATTGGCTGTTTCGGCAAGCCAATGAAATCGTTAGGATGATGGCGTTATTTCACCAATTCCCTGAACCCGAGCGTGTTTTACCGGAGCTTGCCCGATGTTCTGCCCTGCCCGTTTCGCCCAGCCGGATACCGGCATGCTGCACGCCTTGATCGCCGACCATCCGCTTGGCATGCTGGTCACGCACGACGCAGGCGTGCCGGACGCCGATCACCTGCCATTCGAATGGATCGCGCAGGGCCAGCATGGCGTGTTGCGCGCCCATGTGGCGCGCGGCAATCCGGTGTGGCGGCGTGATGGGCAGCAGGTGCTGGCCGTGTTTCGCGGCCCGTCCGGCTATGCCACCCCCGACCGCATCGAGAAACGCGAAAACGGCGGCCGTGTGGTGCCGACCTGGACCTACCAGGTCGTGCATGTACACGGGCGCCTGCGCACGATCGATGAAGCAGGATGGCTACGCGCGCTGGTCGAGCGCCAGACCAGCCGCCACGAGGCGTCGCAACCGGACCCATGGTCAGTGGGCGATGCGCCGCCCGACTATATCGACGCGCTGCTGCGCGCCATCGTCGGCATCGAGATCGTGGTGGAACGTATCGTGGGCAAGTGGAAGACCGAACCGCCGCGGCCGGCCTGACGCCTGCCGCCTGCCGCCTGCCACGATGCGGTCCTCGCTAGCCGGTCCCTTTACATGCCGGTAGGGGCCGACGATGCAGTGGTGCCGGCGCTGCCGCTGCTGCCCGACTTGCCGCTCGACAGTTCTTCGGCGTGCTTCAGGTGGGCCTGGACCACGGGAATGGTCTTCTCGACCTGGGCCTTGACGTCGGCATCCTTGGCGCCCTTGCGCGCGGCCTGGAGCTTGGTCATGGTTTCCTTGTGGGCGCCGACGCCGCCCTGCTTGATGTAGGTGCGGTCAAACGCTGCGCCGGACTGTTTTTCCAGCCCTGCGGCCATGTCCTTGTGTTTCTTGTCGAGCTCGGTCGGCAGGGTCACGCCCTTCGACTGGGCCAGGGCCTGCACTTCGGTTAGTGCCTTGCCGTGGTCTTCGACCATCTTGGTGGCGAATTCCTTCACACCGGCACTTTCGCCCTTGCTCTGCGCCAGCTTGCCCATCTCGACTTCGGCCATGTTCGACATCGCCATGTCCATGATGGCCTTGCGGTCGGCAGCGGTGAGCTTGGCGGCGCTGCTGCCGGTGGCTTCGGCGCTGCTGCTGCCCGATTGCTGGCTGGCCTGCTTGCCCATCTCGCTGGCCGGGCTGACCTGGCCAGATTGCGCCTGGGCACCGAACGAAGCGAACATGGCGGCGAATGCGGACACGGCCAGCAGACGCTTGATGGATGGATTCTTGTTCATGAGGCTCTCCTTTGAATGATGTGCTTGGAGTGTAGCCCTACGGATTCCAGACTAGCGCGCGGTAGCCTTATAACAATATTACTAAAACAAGCATGTTAATCCGGCAGCCCATTTGTCCGGTGACGATCAGGTAGGGTCGGCAGCTTCGCTGCCAACGCGGCGATGGTTGGCAGATGCTGCATCGCGCACGACATCGGCGCCGATAACGATCACCGCGTCGGCAGCGTCGCTGCCAACCCTACCTCGGATGCGTCCTGCGCCAATGTCAACGGAAGCGCAAGGTCGCCGTCAGATCCCCCGGCCCACGCGCGCCGCGCTGCGCGAACGCGGCATTGCGGGTCTCGAGTCCCTGCAGCAGCGGCAGGCCGTGCAGGCGCGTGATGAAGCGCAGGATCGAGGTGGTGTCGTAGAAGTTGTGGTCGACCGCGCCGCGCTTGGCGTGCGGCGACACCACGATGGCCGGGATGCGCGAACCCGGGCCCCAGCGGTCGCCCTGCGGCGGCGCCACGTGGTCCCACCAGCCGCCGTTTTCGTCGAAGGTGATCACCACCACCATGTCCTTCCACTGCGGCGACTTCCTGAGGTGTTCGATGATGTTGGCCACGTGGGCGTCGCCCGACTCGATGTCGGAGTAGCCCGCGTGCAGGTTCAGGTTGCCCTGCGGCTTGTAGAACGCCACTGCCGGCAGCTTGCCGGCCACGGCGTCGGCGATGAAGCGGTTCGAGATCGGGCTGTCGCCCAGGCCGCCGTCGCGCAGGTGCTCGGCGCGCTCCTTGGTGCCGGGCGCGAACTGCTTGAAGTAATTGAATGGCTGGTGGTGGTACTGGAAATTCGGCCGGTCGCCGGCGCCGCGGCCATCCAGCGCCGCCTGCTGGCCGCCGCCATACCAGGCCCAGCTCACGCCTTTGCGGCTGAGCAGGTCGCCGATGGTGTCGTAGGTCTGCGGCGGCAGGGTCGACGCGTCGGCCGGGTCGGCGTGCAGCGGGTCGCCGTCGAAGGCGGGGCGCACCCAACTCGGCTGGTATGGCGGCGCCATGGTATTGACGGCGTAGCCGTCCGGCGTCATCGCGCCGTTGCGCACGAACTTCGGCTTGCCTTCGAGCGCCGACTTTGGCGAATCCGGCGCCAGCGACAGCCTGACACCGAGCGGGCCGTCGTCGAGCACGGCGATCTTGTTCTTCGCCGCCGTCTCGGCAGCATGGAAGTATTCCGGCACGCGGCCGCTGATCAGGAACTGGTGGTTCAGGTAAGAGCCGCCAAAGGCTGCCATGAAGAAGTTGTCGCACAGCGTGAACTCGCGTGCGATCTGCCACAGGCCCAGGTTCTTCTGTGCTTCGCCGTAATGACCCATCACCATGCCGCCAGCATCCGACCAGGCGGCAAAGCCGTCGTTGCGACCGCCGTTGATCTGCATCTGGTTATGATAGAACTGGTGCACCAGGTCGCGCGTGATGATGCCTTCGGGCAGTGGCTTGCCGTCGGCGTCCTTCAGCGCGAATGGCGCATTCGGCAGGTTGGCCGACTGCTCTTCGGTGGTGATGTAGTCCTTGCCGCCGATGTTCTGGCGGCCCGGCACCACGCCGCCCCAGGTCTTGGGCAGCGTCGGCAGGATCGAACCGTCGCGGTCGCGCTGCTGGAAGCTGGCGGCCGGCTCGCTCGCCAATGGCGCGGCCAGGCCGGGGAAATCGGCGAACAGGTTGTTGAAGCTGCGGTTCTCGAGGTAGATCACGACCACGTTCTTGACGTTGGCGCGCAGCTTGGCGTCGAGCGAACCCTTGGCCACCGGGGCCGCCTTTGCTATCGGCGCGGCGCCGGTCACGCCCGGCACGACAGCGCCACCGGCGACCACGCCGGCAGCCGCGGCGGCCTGGAAGATGCGCCGGCGCGCGGGATTGTCGGGTTGGGTGGACGCCTCGGCGCCGTGGTCGTGCTCGTGCTCGTGATTTTGCATGGGTCTCTCTCCGGTTGCCGACAGCCGTGAATGCGGCCGAAAAGAAACATTATCCACCTGATTTACATAAAGAAACAAACGGTAACAAATAATGTTTGATTCGTCAGCAAATCGTCATAATCGACGGGCACAATACGCCTGCTCTTAGGGAAGGGCACTACGGCAGCGCAAGCTGCCCTACCGGCGCCGGCGGTCGGGAAACATACCGGCACCAATTAAATCAGTACACAAGTACATACGGAGATCGGGTGCAGGTCCATCAGGGAAGGGTGGACCTGCATTTTGTTTTTCAGCCTGGCTGCGGCAGTGCCTGCCAATCAGCCGTACAGCGGAATCAGAATATCGTAGGCGTTATCGGGACGCGCGCCATCGTGCACCGTGGGCGTATAGCGGCGGTCGTAGCGTTCCAGCCGCACGCCCTCTTCGTCCGCATCCATGCCCAGTTGTTCCATCGCCGCCGAACCGGTGACGCAGGTCGCCTGTGCATGCACCATCGGACCGCGGTGCGTCATCAAGGCATAGCGGCGCGCCGGCACCCGGATGCCGATCATCCCCGCCGGCAGATTGTTCAGGTCGGCCACCTCGACCGCCACGCATTCGAGCTGCACGCCATCTTTTTTCTGTACGCACACGCCGTAGCGCATGCCATTGTGTTCGCCCAGTTCCACTTCGCGTTCGAGGAAGGTCTTCCAGGCCTCGGGCAACGCCGTTTCCAGCACCGTGGACGGTCCTGCGACTGGCAAGCCGGCGAGCTTCATTTCAGGTAGGTTAACGGTTGAGATGTGCATGATGTGGATTGTGCGATTTGATGCGGAAATTATATCCTTATCGGTTCGACAATATTAGCATCGGCGCAATCGTGTGCAACAGGTTTGCATGACAAAAAGGAGACGAACGTTGGCCAATTCACTGAAAGCGTTATTAAAAGAACTCGAAGTATTCGGCATCGAGAACGATGCGGCCCCGGATAACCGCGCCCGCCGCATGCTCAATATCACCCACGATACCGGCGAATTCCTGGCCGTGCTGGTGCGCGCCATGGGCGCGCGCCGGATTCTCGAAGTCGGCACCTCGAACGGCTATTCGACGCTGTGGCTGGCCGATGCCGCGCGCGCCATCGACGGCCATGTCACCACGATCGAGATGTCGGCCACCAAGGTCGCGCTGGCCCGCGCCAACTTCGCACGCGCCAGGCTGCAGCAACACATCGGCCAGGTCGAAGGCGAAGCCGGCGCCTGGCTGGCCCAGTGCGATGACGCCGCCTACGACCTGGTGTTTCTCGATTCGGAACGCACTGCCTATCTCGGCTGGCTGCCGCAGATCGCCCGCATCCTGCGGCCGGGCGGATTGATCGTGGTCGACAATGCCACCTCGCATGCCCAGGAACTGGCGCCGTTCATGCAGGCCCTGCGCGGCGACGCCGGATGGAGCGTCAGCCTGGTCCCGGTCGGCAAGGGTGAATTTTTGGCGACGAAGCACTGATTCCAGCACCCGTGCAACTCACCCCCGGTTTTGTGCAGTCCATCGCACGGGCCGGGCGCGCGGCAGGGCGGCTGCCTAGAATGGTGTCATCAACTACCGGAGACCGCCATGAAACGTGCAGTGATCGCAGCCCTTCTGTCCCTCGCTTCCCTGTCGGCCATGGCGGCCGACCAGGTGCGCAACGTCACGCCGTTCAAGACCGTCGATGCGCGCGGCCCGGTCAGCGTGGTGATCGAGGTCGGCAAGCCCCTGGGATTGCGCATCGAGGGTGACGCAAGATTCATCGAGCGCGTCACCACCGAGATCGTCAACGGAGAATTGCGCCTCGGCTACAAGGAAAAGAACAACGTCAACATCAAGGATGGCGACCGGGTGATCGTCTCGGTGCCTGAACTGACGGCCTTTCGCGGCGAAGGCGCCGGACTGGTCAAGCTGAACAATGTGCGCACGGACGCGTTCGACGTGAACTACCGCGGCGCCGGCAGCCTGCAAATGACCGGCCAGGTCAACCGCCTGCAGCTGAATGTCGAAGGCGTGGGCGAAGTCGTGGCACGCGACCTGGTGGCCCAGGATGCCAACGTGAGTTTCCGCGGCATTGGCGAAGTGTCGGTGCATGCCAAGAACCGCCTGAACGCCAGCGTGCAGGGCATGGGCAGCCTGGTGTATTACGGCAATCCGCGCTCGCTCAGCAAGTCGGTGGCCGGCATCGGCAATGTGACGGCGGCAAAGTAAGCTGCATCAGACGGCCTGGCGACGCCAGCGCCATCAGGACAGCCTTGGCCACGCCACCGTCTTCAGGACGGACTGGCCGCGCCAGGCGGCCCATCGGCGTTCACCAGTTCGAGCAGCACCTCGGCGTGGCACGGACTGCCTGGCCGGCACCAGCAGGCCAGGTGACGGCCGCGCAGCGCGAGCTTGGCTTCCTGCGCCACCCGGCGTCCGTCGGGATCGTCCTGGAGCCAGCGCCGGTAGGCCGCCACCGCGGCACCGACGTCCGGCATGGCCACGTAGGGCCCGGCCAGCGCACCTGGCGGCAACTCGGGCAGGACCGAGAATGGATTGCCCCAGCGCCCGGGGCGGGCGACCGAGATCGTGTCGGGCGGCATGCGCCACCCCTTCTTGCGGCTGAGCTGGACCCGTTGCGGTGTCATGGTCATTCTCCGTGATGGCCGGCGCCGCCAGTTGCGGCACGATCCATCATACCTCGGCCAGACACCCCTGCATCGATTGTGCAGCTGCGCTGGCGCAGCTCGCGGACAGGAACTCCACCACCCGCTGCATGGTCTCGACACGCGCGCCATAGATCACGAAGCGCCCCTGCTGGCGCGCGCTGACCAGGCCGGCATGAGTGAGTTCCTTCAGATGGAATGACAGCGACGAGGCCGGCATCTGGAGGGCGGCCGCGATGCTGCTGGCGGACATGCCCTGGGGGCCGGCCTGCACCAGCAGGCGGAAGGCGGCGAAGCGCGATTCCTGGGCAAGGGCGGCAAGGGCCGCAATGGCGAGATTGGTTTGCATTGAGCTGGGCAGTTGGTTCGATCGGCGTGCCCGCCGCGTTCAGGCGAACGATGCCGGGCACGGTTCGAATAGTGTCGAATGTCTTTGACAGGGTGATGACAAAGGCGCTGTTCCAGTTAGCTGTGGATGAGTATTGAACTGTCGAGCTGCCGCGCGGTCCAACCCCGGTCGCCATCCATCGGTAGCCGCCATGCAATCAGCCCAGTTCCAGACGTGGTTCGCCGGCCTCGCGCTGCTGAACCAGCCGCAGCGTGGCCAGGTGCGCGCTGCCCTGCAGCCATCAGCCGGGCTCGCGCGGGTCATTGCGCTC
>Ga0265797_10000205_pt1 | contig 115035 bp, 105 predicted proteins | sample P2T30metagenome_FD_192433 | JGI IMG/M metagenome (GOLD analysis project Ga0265797, IMG submission 192433) | Plant litter microbial communities from East Loma Ridge, Irvine, California - P2 T30 | ecosystem: Environmental > Terrestrial > Plant litter > Unclassified | place: USA: California... | reverse complement strand
CTGTAAAACGTCATAATGAATTTCATTATGTGTTCACTCGTGAGGCTTGATATTTTTTACGTCCGGAGACGCTGATATCAATCCTGCGAGTGCCCACACAGATTGTCTGATAAATTGTTAAAGAGCATGCCGCGATTTACTGCGGCGCGGGCTGCGTATATTACGCTTTCCGCATTGTCAGTCAAGCATTTATTTTCGCTTAACTCACTGGTTCGTATGATTTCGAACCTACTCAACCCGGCGCTTCGTAAGCCGTTGTGCCGTGTCAGTGGAGGCGCATTATAGGGAGTTCCTGGAGACTGACAAGAGCTAATTTCAAATAAAATTCCGAATGCTGATTTTTTCAGCTAAAAGCCGCTAAAGCGCCAGTTTTTCCAGCAACGGGAAGCCATAACGCTGCAAAACGGGTGATAATTGTACCGCTTCGCCATCCAGCTCCGTACAAAAAGCAATGTTCTGCTCCGCAGAATGCACTTCAGGCGCTTCATGCTCTAGCAGCCAGGCAGTTCGTCGTGCAATTGCCGCACCGGAATCAATCAGACGCGTCCCTTCCGGTAATACCTGCTGCAACTCTTCGCGCAGTAAAGGAAAGTGCGTACAGCCTAAAACGACCGTGTCTGGTGGTTCAGCCATCCGCAGCCACGGCTGAACAATACGACGGACCTCATCCAGTGCAACTTCCGCACCGTGAAGCTTAGCTTCTGCCAGTTCCACCAGCTCCGCTGATCCCAGCATCTCAATGTTGCAGGAACCGGCAAACTGCGCCACCAGCTCATACGTATAAGGCCGGCGCACCGTGGCACGCGTCGCCAGCAATCCTACTACACCATTACGCGTCAGGCGCGCGGCCGGTTTAATCGCCGGAACCACCCCTACGACAGGAAAGGCAAAACGTTCACGTAAAGCGGGCAATGAAACCGTGCTGGCCGTATTACAGGCGATGATGACTAACGAGAGAGGATAGCTGCGGGTAATGGCCTCAACGATGGCGACCACCCGATCCACAATGAAGGTCTCGCTTTTCTCACCATAAGGGAAGCCAGCGTTATCGAAGGCGTAGAGATAATGAAGATCCGGCAAAAGCTGACGGACCTCATCATAGACAGAAAGCCCACCAACGCCGGAATCAAACACCAGCACGGTGGGACGCAAATCAGAAGTTGTAGCTGCCGCTGAGGTAATACTCTCGTCCTGGAGTCTGATAGCCATACGCTGTCTCGTAATTTTTATCGAACAGGTTGGCAATTCTACCACGAACCGTGAGTTGTGAAGTGACCGGATATGAGACAGCGAGATCCCACAGGCTGACGCCACCTAACTTCACGCGACGGCTGGGCGAGCTGCTAAAGTCCGTATCATAACGGTCACCCAGATAATGGTAGGTGACTGACCAGTCAAACTCATACAGCGTCCAGTCGAGCTGGTATTTCACCTGCTGCTTAGCCCGGCGTACGAGTGGCTGATCGGTACTGCCATCCCGCGCGTCGACATAATCATAAGAGAGCTGATGCGCCAGCTGGCCAGTATCGAATCCTGCGGTCGCTTCAACACCTTTAATGCGAGCCTGCTTAATGTTGTAGTAACGGAAAGTCGCCGGATCGCTATCAATCAGATTATCGATGTCGTTGCGATAGCCCGAAACGCGCCAGTTCACCGGCCCGCTCAGACCCTCAAAACCCCCTTCCCATTGCTTGCTTTTTTCAGGATCGAGATCGCGATTGCCATAAAACGGACTGTAAACCTGCGACAGATTGGGCGCTTTAAAGGCAGTGCCATATGAAGCAAAAGCGCGGTAGCCGGAGATAAATTCCCATGAAGCTGCCGTCTGCCAGGTGTTATGCCAGCCAAACTGATTGTTGTCGTCACCGCGTAGCGCACCTTCAAGGGTGACGCTGCCAAACTGCTGCTGGCCGGTCAGGTAAAGACCGGTGTTACGCTGCTCGTAACCGTCTGAAAGATAGTTCTTGCCCGGCTCGGTCGTCTCTTTTTGCCAGTCGACACCGCCGCTAATGGCACCCTGCCCGACCTGCACGGTGTTGCCCCACTGCAGGTTGTACTGAGTGACATCATCAAAGGTCGACGCAGCACCGTAGCGGCCATTGCGCGGATCGTAGTTAATGTCTTTGGTATGGCCATAACTGGCGATGAGCTGGGTAGAATAAAAGTCACGGTTGAAGCGTAACCCGGTGTCCCAGGTCTGGCTGTAGAGCTGACGGGTATCCGCCAGCCCGATAATATTGGAATTATTATCGTAGGTGTATGAACCGTCGTAGGCGGTGCGGTTATCAAAGCCATAGCCGCGCACAAAACCACTGAGCTCATCGCTGAACTGATGCTCAAGGTTGCCATACAGGGTTTTGCTCATGAAGCCGTCGCGATCGTGCTGCGCCGGGCCATAATCATTGGGATAACCCGCCACTACGTCATACCCTTTGGTATAGGTGTAGTTGCCTGCCAGGGTAAGCTTTGTCGCATCGCCCAGCATCTGCTGGGTTGAGCCGTCGTAAGATTGATAACCGTTGGACCCCATGCCCGCCGTCAGCGTGGTGCCCGGTTGCGATCGACCGGTAATGATATTCACCACGCCGCCAATCGCGTCAGAACCGTAAACCGCAGACCGCGCGCCGCGAATATATTCGATGCGCTGTACCAGCGACAGGGGGATCTGGCTGAGATCCGACGAACCGGTGATACCCGCCTGATTAAGCCGGATGCCATCAATCAGGATCAGTACATGTCTGGACTCGGTGCCCCGGATAAACAGCGAACTCTGCTGCCCTAACCCACCACTTTGCGCGACATCAACACCCGGCAGGCGGCGCATCACATCCGTCAGGCTTTTAGCCTGCCAGCGATCAATCTCATCACGTGTGACGACGGTGGTGGGTGCCAGCACACCTGAAACAGGTTCAGCAAACCGGTTGGCGGTCACTATTTGCGTATCATCATTCCCCTGAGCAAAACCGTATTGCGCCCAGAGAGAAATCGCCGTTGCGCTCAGAGCGAACAGCGATGCCGTTTTTTTTGTCATTTTTAATCGCATCCATAAGACGAAGCAGGATGCCGCAGGCCGTCAATCAATAGCACGCGATGATTGTACGAGTAGCGACGTTACACCGGCAGGTCTTCGGGCTGGGAACCATAAGTGATGATAACTTCCCATCCCACAGGACAGTGTCTGCAATTGCACTCATCACGACATTCCTTACCGCTGCGCGTCAGCTCCAGATTCACACTGGATTCCCTATTAACTCGGGCTTGAGGCCGGCGCCTGCAGTCTACGGAGTGGAGATACGGAAGTCCAGACTGCCAAAAATCTTCTCGCTGCAGGACTGGACATCAGCAAGTGAATGCCTACAATCGCCCGCTGGTAAGCTATTAATCAGGATTGCTCATGACACCCGAACATCTCCCCATTGAAGACTATGACGCACAGCTGGCGGAAAAAGTCAGTCGTTTAGAGACGATGATGACGCCGTTTGCTGCGCCCGACGTGGAGGTGTTCCGTTCACCGGTCAGCCACTATCGGATGCGCGCCGAATTCCGCCTGTGGCACGACGGCGATGATATCTATCACATCATCTTTGATCAGCAGACACGCGAGCGGATCCGTGTTGATCAGTTCCCGGCGGCCAGCCAGCTGATCAATCAGCTGATGCCAAAGATGATCACTGCGATCCGTGATAACCGCACCCTGCGTCATAAACTGTTCCAGATCGACTATCTGTCGACCCTGAGCAATCAGATTGTGATTTCACTGCTCTATCACCGCAAGCTGGATGATGAGTGGCAGCAGGCAGCCGCGGCGCTGCGTGACCAGCTGCGCGCGGAAGGGCTGGATGTACAGCTGATTGGCCGTGCGACTAAGACCAAAATCTGTCTGGATCGCGACTATGTGGATGAGTGTCTGCCGGTGGCGGGTCGCGAGATTATCTATCGTCAGGTCGAAAACAGTTTTACCCAGCCTAATGCGGCGATGAATATACAGATGCTGGAGTGGGCGCTGGATGTGACTCAGGATTCACAGGGCGACCTGCTGGAACTCTACTGTGGTAACGGCAACTTCTCGCTGGCGCTGGCACGCAATTTCCGCCGCGTTCTGGCGACTGAGATCGCCAAGCCCTCTGTTGCGTCAGCACAGTACAATATTGCCGTGAACCAGATTGATAACGTGCAGATCATTCGTATGGCGGCGGAAGAGTTTACCCAGGCGATGAATGGCGTACGCAGCTTTAATCGTCTGGAAGGAATTGACCTGACCAGCTACGAATGCGAGACGATTTTTGTCGATCCGCCGCGCAGCGGACTGGATGAAGAGACGGTGAAAATGGTGCAGGCTTATCCGCGCATCCTGTATATCTCCTGCAATCCGCAGACCCTGAGCGACAATCTGCAGACGCTGGCGGAAACGCACGATGTCACGCGGCTGGCGCTGTTTGATCAGTTCCCCTACACCCACCATATGGAATGCGGCGTTCTGCTGACGCGTAAAGCGTAAACAAAAACGGGAACCCTGAGGTTCCCGTTTTTGTTTATTCCTACTGATATTCCTACTGGTTACGCTTGCGCTTAAAACGCGTCGCAATCCAGAACACCAGCGCCACCATCAGAACGGTGGGAACGAAGTTTGAGCCAATATCCGGGTATTCTGCCCGCACCAGCGCGCTATAAACCAGAATCCCCAGCAGGAAAAACGCCGCTGCCAGTCCTGGCATGCCGTCCGGCATATTGGTGTTGAGGTAACGCTGATGCAGACACCAGGCCGCCAGACCCAGCGCAATCAGCGGAAAAATCGAAAAAGGAACAAAGGCGCTGAACAGCACAGAAAACGAGCCGTTAATCGCTAAGCCGGTAATAAAAGCCAGTACCAGTGTGCTTTTATCGCGAGTACCTGGGTGGGTCATGGACTGATCCTTACTCATTGCTCTTCGGGTTTTTCCAGGGTGGCCGCCAGTCGCTCTTGCTCCCGGCGGTACCAGTAATAAGCGCCTTTGGCGATCATACGCAGCTGTAACACCAGCCGATCCTCAAGCTTACGTCGCTGCTCAGCATCAACATCCAGTGCTTCTGCACCGGCGCTGAAAACAATGGTCACCATCGCTTCAGCCTGCGCTTCGGTAAAACTACGCGGCATGCGATTTTCGACCTCAAGATAATCGGCCAGTTCAGCGATAAAGTGCTGAATTTCACGCGCCACGGCAGCACGAAAAGCAGCAGAGGTGCCGGAACGTTCACGCAGTAACAGGCGGAAAGCGTTGGGGTTGTTGCCGATAAACTCCATAAAAGTCGACACCGACGTTTTAATAATGCTGCCGCCTTTGGCAATACGCTGGCGCGCCTGGCGCATCAGCTGTCGCAGCATCAGCCCGCTTTCATCTACCATTGTCAGGCCAAGCTCATCAACATCCTTGAAATGACGATAAAAGGAGGTAGGTGCAATCCCGGCTTCACGGGCAACTTCCCGCAAACTCAGACTGGCAAAACTGCGCTCGGCGCTGAGCTGACTGAAAGCTGCTTCAATCAGTGTACGTCGTGTACGTTCTTTTTGTTGCGCTCTGACGCCCATTCTCTCTGCCTTTAGCGGTGTTAAGCAGGCACTATAACAAAATTTTCAGCGTACAGAATGGCAATCTTTGTCACCGCCTGTGAACCTCACTCTTTGTCAAAATGTGGTGAAAATCGCTGATAGAATTCAGAAGTGCGCGATGAGATGTTAGAATCTCGTTGTAAAAATGTATAAATAATAGGACGTATCGGTATGCAAAAGTCTTACGATTACGATGCCATTGTGATTGGCTCAGGGCCCGGCGGTGAAGGGGCGGCGATGGGGCTGGTAAAACAGGGAGCGCGCATCGCCGTGATCGAACGCTACCACAACATCGGCGGCGGTTGTACGCACTGGGGCACCATCCCTTCTAAAGCCCTTCGCCACGCCGTCAGCCGCATTATTGAATTCAACCAAAATCCGCTCTACAGCGATCATACCCGACTGCTTCGCTCCTCTTTTGCCGACATTCTCAATCACACTGAAAACGTGATCAGCCAGCAGACAGCCATGCGTCAGGGCTTCTACGAGCGTAATCGCTGTGAACTTTATCAGGGCGATGCGCATTTTGTTGATGCCAATACCATTGAGATTGAGCAACCTGATGGCACGCGTGAGACGCTGACGGCCGGGAAGTTTGTTATCGCCTGTGGTTCACGACCTTACCATCCTGACGATGTCGACTTTACCCATCCACGCGTTTATGACTCCGACTCTATTCTCAATCTGCACCACGAACCGGGCCACGTCATTATCTATGGCGCCGGCGTGATTGGCTGTGAATATGCATCGATTTTCCGTGGTCTGAATGTCAAAGTTGACCTGATTAACACCCGCGATCGTCTGCTGGCGTTTCTTGATCAGGAGATGTCTGACTCTCTCTCTTACCACTTCTGGAACAGCGGCGTGGTGATTCGTCACAACGAAGAGTTTGAGAAGATCGAAGGGGTGGAAGATGGCGTTATCATGCATCTGAAGTCGGGTAAGAAAGTGAAAGCCGACTGTCTGCTTTACGCCAACGGCCGTACCGGCAATACCGATTCGCTGTCGCTGGAAAATGTCGGTCTGGAAGCGGATGGTCGTGGCCTGCTGAAAGTGAACAGCATGTATCAGACGGCTCAGCCACACATTTATGCCGTGGGTGACGTGATTGGCTATCCAAGTCTGGCCTCAGCCGCCTACGATCAGGGCCGTATTGCCGCGCAGGCGATTATCAAAGGGGAAGCGTCAGCGCACCTGATTGAAGATATCCCAACCGGGATTTACACCATTCCGGAAATCAGCTCCGTGGGTAAAACCGAGCAGCAGCTGACGGCAATGAAGGTGCCTTACGAAGTGGGCCGCGCGCAGTTCAAACATCTGGCGCGAGCGCAGATCGTTGGCATGAACGTTGGCAGCCTGAAGATTTTGTTCCATCGGGAAACCAAAGAGATTCTGGGAATTCACTGCTTTGGTGAGCGTGCCGCCGAGATTATTCACATCGGTCAGGCAATCATGGAGCAGAAAAACGGTGGCAACACGATTGAGTACTTCGTGAATACCACCTTTAACTATCCGACCATGGCCGAAGCCTATCGCGTTGCGGCGTTAAATGGCTTAAACCGCCTGTTTTAACGCGGCGTCGAAATAGTGCTGCATATGGGTTTTAATCGCCTCTGCCAGCTGTTCATAACGGCTGCGCAGAGGTGAACCCGGACGATAGACCAGCGCAATTGTACGCTGTGGCACCGGTTTGTAGCAGGTGAGATAGCAGACGCCATCGCGGATACGCTCCGGTGGGACTGCCAGCGCCGGTAACAGCGTAATCCCGCTGCCTGCCGCCACCATATTGCGCAGCGTCTCAAGACTGGTCGCGCGGAAATGGGTATCTTCATCGGCGCCCGCCTCAAAGCAGAACCCCATCGCCTGGTCACGCAGACAGTGCCCATCTTCCAGCATCAGCAATTTCTCGCCGGCCAGATCGGACATAGGCACCCGGTCACGATCGCACCAGGGATGATCGGCATAGACTGCCAGCTTCATCGGCTCATCAAACAGCGGCACTTCGATAAAGGCCTGGCTCTCTTTGACCAGCGCGACAATCGCACAGTCCAGCTTGCCGCTGTCGAGCTGCGACAGCAACTGTTGCGTCTGCGCTTCGTGCAGATACATCTCCAGTTTTGGGAATGTCTGGTGCAGCATCGGGATAATCTGTGGCAGTAAATAAGGCGCGGTGGTCGGGATGAGGCCGATATGCAGCGGACCTGACATCGCTTCCCCTTGCTGACTGGCCATCTCTTTCAGCACTTTCACTTCACGCAGCACCGTACGCGCCTGATCCACCAGCAGCAAACCTGCCTGCGTAAACAGCACTTTACGGCTGGTGCGCTCCAGCAGCATCACACCCAGCTCGTCTTCCAGCTTACGGATCTGCCCGCTTAACGTAGGCTGACTGACATGACACGCATCCGCCGCACGGCGGAAATGACGGTGTTCAGCAAGCGAAACCAGATATTCAAGATCACGAATATTCATTATTACCCTCCAAACCACGATAGCCCGTGGCGATAGATAGAATAGCAATGAACGATTGGCCCTATCAAGGGCGGTTGGGAATAATGCGCGCATCTAAAAGCGCAGAAGTCAGTCTCCATCTTTACTAAGCCGGGCTGCACCTTCTGTACTCAGGCAAAACAGATGCTGAGTGATCACGGCATTCAGTACGAAGAGATTGTGCTGGGACAGGATGCGACAACCGTAAGTCTGCGTGCCGTTTCAGGCCGGTCTACGGTACCGCAGATCTTCATGGGGGGTCGTCACATTGGCGGCAGTGAGGATCTGCAACAATATTTGCTGTCAGCGTAAGAGAATCTGAGCGTCGGCCGGGAGAGCGGGCGCTTTGATGATGTGCCTATAAAAATGAGTAATTCTGAAGCTAGAGGTTGGCGGGCATTTAATATGCCCGCTTTTTTTTACCTGCTGATTACGCCAGACGCTGCTTAGCGTCACCGATGGCACGCGCAACCTGCTGCGGTGAAACACCGCCCTGCGCATTACGCTTATCCAGACAGGATTGCAGCGCCAGAATCGGATAGACATCATCGCCAATCACCGCACTGTACTGCTGCAGTTGTACCAGCGACAGCGCTTCCAGCGCCACACCCTGACCGATAGCGGCAACCACCACTTCGCCAACGATATGATGTGCTTCGCGGAACGGCACACCTTTGGCGACCAGATAGTCAGCCAGTTCAGTGGAGTTTGCGTAGCCCTGTTCTGCCGCTTCCTGGCAGCGCGGGCGTTTAACCTGCAGGCCATCCAGCACCAATACTGACATATGCAGACAGTCGAGCCAGGTGTCGAGCGCGTCAAACAGCCCCTCTTTGTCTTCCTGCATATCTTTGTTGTAGGCCAGCGGCAGACCTTTCAGCGTCATCATCATGCCGGTTAGTGCGCCCTGCACCCGGCCACACTTGCCGCGAATCAGCTCCAGCGCATCCGGGTTTTTCTTCTGCGGCATCAGCGAAGAGCCGGAAGTGACTTTATCTGACAGCTCAATAAAGCCCGCTTCACCGGTGTTGAAGAAGATCATATCTTCGGCGAAACGCGACAGATGCACCATGCCGATGGCGGCATCAGAGAGCAGCTCCAGCACGTGATCGCGGTCTGATACGGTATCCAGACTGTTGCGCGTGGCGGAGGCAAAGCCCAGCCAGCCTGCCAGCTGCTGACGATCGATCTCGTAAGCGGTACCGGCCAGTGCGCCACAGCCCAGCGGACTGACATCGAGCCGCTTCAGCGTATCCTGCAGACGGCTCTCGTCACGCGCCAGCATTTCAACGTAGGCCAGGCACCAGTGCGCAAAGGTCACCGGCTGCGCACGCTGCAGATGCGTGTAGCCCGGCATCACCGCATCCTGATTGGCTTCGGCGGTAACTACCAGCGCCTGCTGCAGATCACGGGTGGCACCCAGCAGCGCCTCAATCTGCACCTTACACCACAGCTTGAGATCGGTCGCGACCTGATCGTTACGGCTACGGCCGGTGTGCAGCTTTTTACCCAGCGCGCCCACCTTGTCGATCAACTGGCCTTCAACCCAGCTATGGATATCTTCGGCGTCGCTCTGCAGAATCTGCTCAGGATTCTCACGGACTTCATCCAGTAACGTATTCAGGGCCGCTTCCAGCTGCTGCTGCTCATCCTGAGTCAGAACATTTACCGTCACCAGCGCTTTGGACCAGGCAACAGAGCCAATGATGTCCTGCTCTGCCAGGCGGTAATCGAAGCGCAGCGAGTCATTGAACTGTTTAAAACGTTGATCCGCTGCCTGAGTAAACCGTCCACCCCAAAGTGCCATGTGAAAACTCCTCTGAATCGTTAAACAAGGGGCGGCATAAATGCCGCCCCTGAAATCAAACGGTGAGGCGAGGCGCACCTCGCCTGAAAATTACTTCTTCTGCTCGTTCAGGGCGCGGATACGCGAAGAGAGCGAGAACAGACGGATAAAGCCGCCCGCATGACGGTGATCGTAAACTTCATCTTCACCGAAGGTGGCGAACTCTTCCGAGTAGAGGCTGTTAGCGGAACGCTTCTGGGTGGCCGTCGCCTGACCTTTGTAGAGCTGCAGCACCACTTCACCGTTAACCTCTTCCGCCAGCGATTCGGCAGCAGCCTGGATCGACTTACGCAGCGGGGCAAACCAGCGGCCGTCATAAACCACATAGGACATCTCGTGGCCGAGCTGCTCACGCCATTTGAAGCTATCGCGATCCAGCACCAGCTGCTCAACTGCACGCAGTGCATTAACCATGATGGTGCCACCAGGGGTTTCGTAGCAGCCGCGGGATTTAATGCCCACCAGACGGTTTTCAACGATATCGATACGGCCGACGCCATGTTTTGCGCCCAGCACATTCAGTTTTTCCAGACACTGGAACGGACTCAGTTTTTCGCCGTTAACCGCCACAACCCGACCTTTCTCTACGGTCACGGTCACTTCTTCAGGCTGGTCAGGCGCTTCCAGCGGATCGACAGTCCAGACCCAGCAATCTTTATTTGGTGCATTGGCCGGGCTTTCCAGCACGCCACCTTCGGTGGAGATGTGCCAGGCGTTCTCGTCACGGCTGTAGATTTTCTCCAGCGATGCAGTGGTCGGGATGTTGCGCTCTTTCAGATAATCCAGTAGTGCTTCACGTGAACGCAGGTTCCATTCACGCCACGGCGCCACGACTTTCAGCTGCGGTGCCAGCGCGGTGTAGGTGGTTTCGAAACGCACCTGGTCATTCCCTTTACCGGTTGCGCCGTGACACAGCGCATCCGCACCCACTTTCAGCGCCAGTTCAACCTGCGCTTTAGCGATGATAGGACGCGCCATAGAGGTGCCCAGCAGATAAGTGCCTTCATAGAGGGCGCCAGTCTGCAGCACCGGATAGACATAGTCGCTGATGAACTCTTCACGCAGGTCAACCACGTGGCATTCAGATGCGCCGGACTGCAGGGCTTTCTTCTCTACACCTTCCAGATCGCCGCGCTCCTGACCGATATCTGCGACAAAAGCGACAACTTCACAGCCGCCGTAGTTCTCTTTAAGCCATGGAATGATGGCCGAAGTATCAAGACCACCGGAGTAAGCCAGAACGATTTTTTTGATGTTTTGCGTTTGCATTTCGTAATCCTTGAATCAGAGTCGTTAAGCGAGAATCCGGGTGCCAATCGACACGCCGTTAAACAGGTCAGGCAGCCGCTCAGCGTGACGCCAGCTGGCAATATCCACCGGGCGGCCCAGGGTACGCGCTGCATCAAGCGCAGCGTGCACTTTCACAATCATGCCGTCAGTAATAATGCCCTGGGTAATCAGCTGCTCAGCTTTGTCGGCGGTCATCTCTTCGATGCGCTGACCTTTGCCGTCGAGAATACCACTGACATCTGACAACAGGACCAGATCAGCGCCCAGCGTCGAGGCCAGCGCGGTCGCCGCCTGGTCTGCGTTGACGTTCATCAGATCGCCGCTGTCAGTAATGCCAATTGAGCTCACTACCGGCATATAACCGGCCGCCAGCAGGGTGTTCAGCAATGCGGGATCGCCCGGCATCGCATGGCCAACATGGCCGAGTTCTTCATCAAACGGTGTGACATTCACGATGCCCGCATCGCCCAGGCAGAGGCCTACCGCGTTGATGCCCGATTTTTTTGCCCAGGCCAGCAGCGTTTTATTCGCGGTTCCCGCCAGCGCACCGGTAATAATGTCGATCTGATCGGCTGGCGTGACACGCAGGCCATTTTTCTTTTTCACCGGCAGCGCCAGCTTTTTCATCAGTTCATCCACCAGGCAACCGCCGCCGTGGACAATGATCAGCGGACGCTGATGGGCGCTGCGGTAGGTCAGCAGCGCTTCAAACAGGCGGGCCAGCGCTTCTTCGCTGTCTAACAACACACCGCCCAGCTTGATAATCAATGGATTGGTCATGGTTTATTTGTCCGTTAAATCAGTGACTGCGTTTCAGGGAAGCCGAACCGGATGTTCAGGCACTGTACCGCCTGCGATGCCGCGCCTTTCAGCAGATTATCTTCGGCTGCCACGACAATCAGATGCTCGCCCTGCACTTCAAAACCGATATCGCAGTAAGGCAGGCCCACAACGGCTTTCAGCGCCGGTACGCCCTGCTCGTAGAGCCGCACCAGTGGCTTGTTGTCATAGGCGCGATGGAAAACGGCGGCGATATCTTCACGGCTGACACCCGCTTTCAGACGGCAGGTAATCGTCGCCAGAATACCGCGCGGGAAGTTACCCAGATGCGGAGTGAAGATCACCGGCGTACCGAGGTGCGCAACGATTTCCGGATGATGACGATGATTGAACAGGCCGTAAGGCTGCAGGCTCACTTCGCAGAAGCTGGTGCCGACATTGGCTTTACGTCCGGCACCGCTCACGCCGCTGGTGGCGTTGATTACCGGCCACTGCGCCTCATTTAACAGTCCGGCATCCACCAGAGGCTTCAGTGCCAGCTGCGCAGCAGTCGGGTAGCAACCTGGCACAGCCACCAGCTGCGCCTGCTGGATTTTCTCATGCTGATATTCGGCAAGGCCGTAAACGGCTTTGTCCAGCCAGTCGCCATGCTGATGGGTGAAGCCATAAAAGCGGGTATAAAAATCAGCGTCATTAACGCGGAACGCGCCCGACAGGTCGAACACCACACAACCAGCCTTGAGAAATTCCGGCGCCAGATCGTGGCTGACTTCGTGGGCCGTCGCCAGGAACACCACATCTACCTTGTCTGCCCACTCGGCCGCGCTGCTCAGCGGCTGCAGCGGCAAATCCACCACACCTTTCAGCTGCGGATGAAGATCGGAGAGGCGCTTGCCGGCATCAGGGCTTTGCGCCGAAACCGCCAAAGCGGTTATGTTGATATGTGGATGGCGATTCAGGAAGGTGGCAAGCTCTGTGCCAGCATAACCACTGGCACCAACGATCAGCGTATTCAACATCAGGCTGTAACCCTTTTTACAGTCGCACGTTCCGGGTCGCGGCCTTGCCCCGTTACCCACCCTGTCATCTGCAGTGATTAATGGTTCCCTTGCAGAGGACGTTAATGTATTTTTATTCACTATTACTGCATGAATATGGATACATCCTAACCCAAGGACCGCCAACAGTGAAGACAAAATTACCGCCTTTTATTGAACTGTACCGCCAGTTAATCGCCACACCGTCGATCAGCGCAACCGATGCCGCACTGGATCAGAGTAATGAAACTTTAATCAATTTGCTGGCGGGCTGGTTCCGCGACCTCGGCTTCAGCGTTGAAGTGCAGCCGGTGCCCGGCACCCGCAATAAATTTAATATGCTGGCGCGTACCGGAAGCGGTGCGGGCGGCCTGCTGTTAGCGGGTCACACCGATACCGTTCCTTTTGACGATGGCCGCTGGACACGCGATCCCTTTACCCTGACCGAGCACGACAACAAGCTCTATGGCCTGGGTACGGCAGACATGAAAGGCTTCTTCGCCTTTATTCTCGATACACTGCGCGATGTGGATGTCAGCACGCTGAGCAAGCCGCTCTATATCCTCGCTACGGCTGATGAAGAGACCACCATGGCCGGCGCCAAATATTTTTCTGAATCGACGCAGCTGCGTCCCGACTGCGCCATTATCGGTGAACCGACCTCGCTTAAACCGGTGCGCGCGCACAAAGGTCACCTGTCGAATGTGATCCGTATTGAGGGGAAATCGGGCCATTCCAGCGATCCCGCGCGAGGCGTCAACGCCATTGAACTGATGCATGAATCGATCACCCACCTGATGCAACTGCGCCATACGCTGCAGGAGCGTTATCACCATGACGGTTTTGCCATTCCCTACCCCACCATGAATTTCGGCCATATTCATGGCGGCGACGCCGCTAACCGTATCTGCGCCTGCTGTGAACTGCATATGGATATCCGTCCGCTGCCAGGCCTGTCGCTGAACGATCTTGATGGGCTACTGAATGAGGCGCTGGCACCGGTCAGTGCGCGCTGGCCTGGCCGTGTCACGGTGGCCGAGCTGCATCCTCCGATTCCTGGCTATGAGTGTCCGGCAGATCATGAACTGGTCCGTGTGGTCGAGAAATTGCTGGGTATACCTACTGAGGTGGTGAACTACTGCACCGAAGCGCCCTTTATTCAGCAGCTTTGCCCGACGCTGGTACTGGGTCCGGGGTCGATTGAGCAGGCACATCAGCCAGACGAATTTATTGATACTGCATTTATTAAGCCGACAAGGGCGCTTATCAGTCAGGTTGTGCAGCATTTTTGTCACTGATTAACAGCAAATGGGGCATTTCACTGAATTAACAGTAAAATGCCCCTTCATTCTGCGGGATTTAGCAATAAGAATAACTTATCCCGCTTCCTTACCGATAAATTCTACGAATTTCCGTTATTTAGCCGCATCTTCAGCGCACTTCAACTCATTTGACGAACGCAACATTACGTGGCTAGATAAAAGACGATGTTATGCCCACCGGGTGATTATCCAGAACATTTCAGAATGCGGACAGGCGGCAACGAAGCCGGTTCCCTGTAGATTAGGGGGAACACGATGTTGCTGATTTTTCTGCTGCCTGAAAGGTCGGGTGTAGAAGTTTTTCAAGACGATAAGGGTGTCAGGGTCCAATGAACGAACAATATTCCGCAATGCGAAGTAATGTCAGTATGCTCGGCAAACTGCTCGGGGATACGATTAAGGATACACTGGGAGAGAACATCCTCGACCAGGTGGAAACCATCCGTAAGCTCTCCAAGTCATCCCGTGCAGGAAACGACACTCATCGTAAAGAACTGCTCAATACGCTGCAGAACCTCTCTAACGAGGAGCTTCTGCCGGTTGCACGCGCTTTTAGCCAGTTTCTGAACCTCACCAACGTGGCTGAGCAGTATCAGACCATCTCGCAGAGTGGCGAAGGTGAGAACCATCCTGAACTGCTGAAAAAGACCTTTGATACCCTGAAGCAGCAGAAAGATATCAGCGAAAGTGACATCCTTGCGGCCATTGAGTCGCTGTCGCTGGAGCTGGTGCTGACGGCTCACCCGACTGAAATCACCCGCCGTACGCTGATTCACAAGCTGGTCGAGGTTAACAGCTGCCTGAAACAGCTCGATCACAGCGACGTCTCCGACTACGAACGTAACCAGATTATGCGACGTCTGCGTCAGCTGGTGGCACAGGCGTGGCACACCGATGAGATCCGCAAATATCGTCCTACCCCTATCGACGAAGCCAAATGGGGCTTTGCCGTGGTGGAAAACAGCCTGTGGGAAGGCGTACCCGCCTTCCTGCGTGAGCTGAACGAGCAGGTAGAAGAGGCGTTCGGCATTAAGCTGCCGGTCGATTTCGTGCCGGTTCAGTTCACCTCATGGATGGGTGGCGACCGCGACGGTAACCCTAACGTTACGGCGGCAATTACCCGCCACGTTATGCAGTTGAGTCGCTGGAAAGCCACTGACCTGTTCCTGCGCGATATCGGCGTGTTGATCTCCGAGTTGTCGATGTCAGAGTGCAGTGAAGAGATCCGCGAACTCAGCGGCGATCCGGAAGCGCTTGAACCTTACCGTGTGATCCTGAAACGTCTGCGCAGCCAGTTAATGACTACCCAGTCATTTCTGGAACGCCGCCTGAAAGGCGAACGTCTGCCGCGTCCGGCCGATCTGCTGGTCTCCAACGATCAGCTGTGGGATCCGCTGTTTGCCATCTATCAGTCACTGCAACAGTGCGGCATGGGCATTATCGCCAACGGTCAGTTGCTTGACACGCTGCGCCGCGTGAAATGCTTCGGCGTGCCGCTGGTGCGTATCGATCTTCGTCAGGAGAGTACCCGTCACACTGAAGCGATTGCTGAAGTAACGCGCTATCTGGGTCTCGGCGATTATGAAAGCTGGTCCGAAGCGGACAAGCAGGCCTTCCTGATCCGTGAGCTGAACTCCAAGCGTCCGCTGCTGCCTCGCAGCTGGGAACCCAGCGATGAGACACGTGAAGTGCTGGAGACCTGTCGCGTCGCGGCTGAAGCGCCACAGGGTTCTATCGCCGCCTATGTTATCTCCATGGCGAAGACCCCTTCTGACGTGCTGGCCGTGCATCTGCTGCTGAAAGAAGCAGGCATCGGCTATGCCATGCCGGTTGCACCGCTGTTTGAAACTCTTGATGACCTGAACAACGCCAATGACGTGATGAGCCAGCTGCTGAGCATCGACTGGTATCGCGGCCTTATTCAGGGCAAACAGATGGTGATGATTGGCTATTCTGACTCGGCGAAAGATGCCGGTGTGATGGCCGCCAGCTGGGCGCAATATCAGGCACAGGATGCCCTGATTAAAACCTGTGAGAAGGCCGGGATTTCACTGACGCTGTTCCACGGACGCGGCGGCAGCATTGGCCGTGGCGGCGCACCCGCCCATGCAGCACTGCTGTCGCAACCGCCAGGCAGCCTGCGCGGCGGTCTGCGCGTGACCGAACAGGGCGAGATGATTCGCTTTAAATATGGTTTACCCGCCGTGACCATCGCCAGCCTGTCGCTCTACACCGGCGCAATTCTGGAAGCGAACCTGATGCCGCCACCGGAGCCAAAACGCGAATGGCGCGACATTATGGATCAGCTCTCCGCCGACTCCTGTGCGATGTATCGCGGTTATGTGCGTGAAAATGCTGACTTCGTGCCCTATTTCCGCTCAGCGACGCCAGAGCAGGAGCTGGGGAAATTACCGCTGGGCTCACGTCCCGCCAAACGCCGACCCACTGGCGGCGTAGAGTCGCTGCGTGCGATTCCATGGATTTTCGCCTGGACGCAGAACCGTCTGATGTTGCCTGCGTGGCTGGGTGCCGGTGCGGCCCTGCAACAGGCGATGGCAGCCGGTCATCAGGATCAGCTGGAAGCGATGTGCCGCGACTGGCCATTCTTCTCTACCCGTCTGGGTATGCTGGAGATGGTGTTCTCAAAAGCGGACCTGTGGCTGGCGGAATATTACGATCAACGTCTGGTCGGGAAATCACTCTGGCCGCTGGGTAAACAGCTGCGCGATCAGCTCGACGCAGATATCAAAGCGGTTCTGACCATTGCCAATGACTCACACCTGATGGCCGATCAGCCGTGGATTGCCGAGTCAATTGCACTGCGTAACGTCTATACCGATCCGCTCAACGTACTCCAGGCCGAACTGCTGCATCGTTCGCGCGCGCGGGAAGCGAATGGCGATGAACCGGATGCGCGCGTTGAGCAGGCGCTGATGGTGACCATTGCCGGTGTTGCGGCAGGCATGCGCAATACCGGTTAACAGTGATGAGGCGCTGACGATCGCCAGCGCCGCCCTGCAGTAAAATAAAAAAAAGTCGGGACTCTCCCGACTTTTTTATTGGCTGAAGCAGAGCGGTTAAGCCGCTGCAGCAGCAGGACGCACGCCCAGGGTGTGACAAATGGCGTAACTCATTTCGGCACGGTTCAGCGTGTAGAAATGGAAATCCTTCACCCCTTCACGTGACAGGATTTTTACCATATCCATCGCGATATTGGCTCCCACCATTTTCCGCGTTTCCGGATCGTCATCCAAACCGGCAAACATCGCGCTCATCCAGCCCGGCACGCGCACATTGGTCAGCGTGGCAAAGCGTTGCAGCTGTTTAAAGTTAGAGACCGGCAGAATGCCCGGCACAATTTCCACGTCAATGCCGGTCGCGACACAGCGATCGCGGAAACGCAGATAACTTTCAACGTCGAAGAAAAACTGAGTAATGGCCCGGCTGGCGCCTGCATCGATTTTTCGCTTCAGGTTAATCAGATCGGCCTGGGCGCTTTTCGCTTCGGGATGGACTTCCGGATAGGCCGCAACCGAAATATCAAAATCACCCACCTCTTTCAGCAGCGAAACCAGATCGCTGCCGTACATTTCTGGCTTACCGCTGCCTGGAGGCAGATCGCCGCGCAGCGCCACAATGTGACGGATGCCGTTGTTCCAGTAATCCTGAGCGATAGTGCGCAGTTCATCACGGGTGGCATCGACACAGGTCAGATGCGGAGCCGCCTCCAGACCGGTGCGATCTTTAATGCCTTTGATAATGCTATGGGTGCGATCGCGCTCACCTGAGTTCGCACCATAGGTCACAGAAACGAATTTCGGTTTCAGACTGCTCAGGCGATCGATGGAGGTCCACAGAGTCTCTTCCATGTCGCTGGTACGAGGCGGGAAGAACTCAAATGAAACGTTAATTTGCCCGTTCAGCTCAGCCAGGCTCTGGTTTAGCGCTTCGCGCTGATTGGCATGAAAGAAACTCATCCTGCACCCTCATCGATTAACAATCGGCCTGCGAACATCTACACGTTTAGACGTCCAGATGTTCAAAATGACGTAATCTGAGTGTGCCGTCAACTTAAAAATGGTCAACAGTCGTGATCAATTTTCAATCAACGTGAAGGCGATTCAACAGAAGAGAGATAACGCATTGAAAACAGGCGCCGAAGCGCCTGAGGAGGAGGAGTTACAGCAGTTGTGCGAGGCGATTAATATCTGACTGGATAGCGCCTGCGGTGACATCCCGGCCTGCGCCCGGTCCGCGGATCACCAGCGGATTATCGCGGTACCAGCGGCTCTCAATCGCAAAGACGTTGTCGCACGGCAGCAGTGAGGCCAGCGGATGTTCCGGACGGACCGCTTCAACACCCACGCGCGCCTTGCCGTTGGCATCAAAACGAGCAACGTAACGCAGCACCAGATCCATCTCCTGCGCGGCTTCCAGCCGCTGCAGCATCTGCTCATTCAGCTCTTCGCCATTTTCAAAGAAGTGGTCAACAGATCCCTGCAGACAGTTGTTGGGCACCAGCGATTCAACCCGCACCTGATCCGGCTCGATGTTGTAGCCTGCCTCACGCGCCAGGATAACCAGCTTGCGCATCACATCCTGACCCGAGAGGTCGGCGCGCGGATCGGGCTCGGTCAGGCCCTGCTGCCAGGCCTGATCCACCAGCTCAGTAAAGGGCACTGTGCCGTCAAACTGCAGGAACAGCCAGGACAGCGTGCCGGAGAAGATCCCGCTGATCGCCAGGATGGTATCGCCGCTGTCGCGCAGATCGCGCACCGTATAGTTGATCGGTAAACCTGCGCCAACGGTGGCATTATAGAGCCAGTGACGCCCGGTTTTGGTGAAGGCATCGCGGATCTGGCGCCAGGTCTGACTGTCAGAGGCTCCCGCGACCTTATTGGCACTGATCACATGAAAACCGTGACTGGCGAAGTCGAGATACTGCTGCGCCAGCGGCGTGCTGGCAGTGACATCCAGCACCACCAGGTCATCAAACGGGTGAGCACGCATCCACAGGAATAGCGACTCTTCATCACGTTCCACCGCTTCATCATCAAAGAAGGCGAGTGCACGGCTGGCATCCAGCCCTTCATAGCTCAACAGGCTGCGACGGCTGTCCGCGACGCCCGCCAGCACAAATTCAAAGCCGGTGCGCGCTGACAGCGTTTCCTGATCGCGGGCAAACAGTTCCAGCCAGCGTGAGCCAATATTGCCTTTGCCAAACAGCATCAGACCGATGCGCTTTTCTGCCCGGAACAGCGACTGATGCAATCCCTGGATCAGATGCTGGGTCGGACCGACGCGCAGCACTGCGACCACACTGATGTGCTCCTCTGACTGCCAGATGAACTCAATGGGCTGATCCTTTAACTGCTGCCAGAAGCGATGGGTATGCAGCGGATTGCGGGTAACGCCTGCGCCAACCAGCGCCACCAGCGCCAGGCCGTCGCGCAGCTGCAGATGGCCCGGTAAACCGGCATCCTGCAGCAGCGTAAAGGCGCTGTTGACCACTTCGGCGGTGTAACAAAGCTGCAGCAGTTGACGATCAGGATGGACGCCAAACGCCAGCGGACGCAGCTGCGCCCGCTTCAGCAGCAGGTCGATCTCTTTGTGCAGAATGGCGAAGTCATGCTGCTCCGGCAGCTGAATCTCAATCAGGCAAACATCATCATGGCTGGTCACGATACGCGCCCCCGTCCCGGAGGCCAGCACGCGCTCAATACGGGTTGATCCCTGCTCCGGCTGATAACTGCAGCGCAGTTGCAGGTCGATATCGCTGCCTGAAACCGGCTGCAGAGTACGGGTGTGGAGAACCGGTGCAGCCAGGCGCGCGAGCTCGCTGGCTTCATCCAGCCTTAACAGCGGCAGCAGGCAGGCATCAGAGACTTTGCGGGGATCGGCACTGTAGACACCCGCCACATCGCTCCAGATGGTCACCCGTCCGACACCCGCCAGTGCGCCAATCTGCGTGGCAGAATAGTCGGAGCCGTTGCGGCCAAGCAGGACGGTTTCACCGGCGTCGTTGCGGCTGATAAATCCGGTCACCACGATGCGCTTATGCGGATGCTGCGCCAGTAAAGTCTGCAGCAGTGGCCAGGACTTGCCTTCATCTACCTGCGGTTGTGCGGCACGTTCAGCGCGCAGAAACTCACGCGCATCCAGCCAGCAGGCCTGCATATCACGCTGGCTCAGTACCGCTGACATCAGACGTGCCGACCAGACTTCACCGTGCCCGACTACTTCGGCATAGACTGCATCGGTGATCGGCGCATCCAGCAGTGCGGCCAGCTTTTCCAGATCGCGGATAAATGCGGTGATTAAAGGTTCCGCGATGTCAGCAGGCAGCAGCGCACTGATCAGCTCGCTCTGGTAGCGCCGTAAAGCCTGTTGCACCTGGTGCGCAGAGAGCCGATCGTTCTGGCTCAGCTTCAGCCAGCTAATCAGCTGGTTGGTGGTTGAGCCTGCTGCAGAGACCACCATCAGGTCGCCCGGTTGGCTGTAGTCCGCCATAATGCTGGCAACGCGCTGATAGCAGCGCGCATCGGCCAGACTACTGCCGCCAAACTTATGCAACTGCCTGATGTTCGGCGTTCCCGCGCCTGCTGAAATCGTCATGCTTAACCCTCGGCTGCGACCCGGAATGCATTATCCAGATCGGCAATTAAATCTTCGTGATCTTCAATACCGACAGAAACCCGTAGCAGCGTATCGGAAATGCCTGCTGCCGCGCGTGCTTCTGCCGACATCCCCGCGTGCGTCATGGTGGCGGTATGAGAGATGAGACTCTCTACGCCACCCAGCGATTCCGCCAGTGTAAACAGCCGCAACGCTTTCAGGAAGCGGCGTAGCAACGCCTCATCACCGTCGACCTCGAAACTCAGCATGGCGCCAAAACCGCGCTGCTGGCGTACTGCATGTTCGTGTCCGGCATTTTCCGGCAGCGAAGGATGATACAACTTTTTCACCAGCTTCTGCTGCTTCAGATACTCCACAATCGCGAGTGCGTTGCGTTGCGCGGCCGCAATACGCGGCGAAAGCGTACGAATTCCGCGCAGCAGCAGATAACTGTCAAACGCCGCACCGGTCACACCAATGTTATTCGCCCACCAGGCCAGGTCGGTAGCGAGTTGCGGATCTTTGGCAATAACCGCGCCCGCCACCACATCAGAGTGGCCATTAAGGTATTTGGTACAGGAGTGGATCACCAGGTCTGCACCCAGCGCCAGAGGATTCTGCAGTGCCGGACTCATAAAGGTGTTGTCCACCACGCTGATGGCCCCTGCAGCGCGCGCAGCGGCGCAAATCGCGCTGATATCCACCACACGCAGCAGCGGGTTGCTGGGGCTTTCAATCAGCACCAGTTTGGGGTTTTCATCCAGTGCCGCCTGCAGAGCCACCGGATCACCCTGGTCGACAAATTTCACCCGATACGCGCCGCGCTTGCTCAGGCTGTCAAACAGCCGATAGCTGCCGCCATAACAGTCGTGTGGCGCAACCAGCAGATCGCCAGGCTTCAGAAACACCGTCGTGACCAGGTGAATTGCCGACATCCCGGTATTGGTTAATACCGCGCCCGCTCCCCCTTCCAGTTCTGCCAGGGTGCGCTGTACGACATCACGTGTAGGGTTGCCTCGACGAGAGTAGTCATGCGCACGAGGCTCATTGAAATCCAGGAAGTTATAGGTCGTAGAGAGATGGATTGGCGGGACAACGCAGCCATATTGCTCGTCATCATTCAAACCGCTGCGCACTGCGATAGTTGCCGGTTTACGCGTCATGAGCGAAATGTTCCTGAAGAGTGAATAAAATGTAGTCCACAGGATATCACCCTCTAATTAGACGTCAATACATCTGGACATCTAAATGTCTTTGCGTATAGATTGAGCAAAAAGGCAATAACCGCTAAAATTATGCGTCATCGCCTGGCGTTCCCTTCTGTGATGCAGCGGCAGTGAACGAAGAAAACCCGCCATATCAGGGGTCAGGCAGAAAAAAATCAGGCATAATCCGCTGATTTCCTCACATTTAACGTTTATTAATTAAGGTAACCCATGGCTGAATGGAACGGCGAATATATCAGCCCGTACGCTGAGCACGGTAAGAAGAGCGAGCAGGTCAAGAAGATTACAGTATCTATCCCATTGAGCGTGCTGAAGATTTTAACGGATGAGCGTACCCGTCGTCAGGTGAACAACCTGCGTCACGCCACCAACAGCGAGCTGCTTTGCGAAGCCTTTTTGCATGCCTTTACCGGGCAACCGTTGCCAGACGACGTGGATCTGCGCAAAGAACGCAGCGATGAAATCCCCGAAGAAGCGAAAAAGATCATGCGCGATATGGGCATCGATCCCGACACCTGGGAATATTGATTCGTCAGCGCATAAAAAAACCCAGCCGAAGCTGGGTTTTTTCTTGCCGCCGAACCCGCAGGTTCAGGTGCCTTTTAATCTTATTTTTTAGCGCCTGGCACGCTGAAACGCTTGTTAAAGCGGTCAACACGGCCACCAGTTGCCACTTCACGCTGCTTACCGGTATAGAACGGGTGGCATTTGCCACAAACGTCCAGGTTCAGTTCGTGAGTCAGTGTTGAACGGGTGTGGATCTCGTTGCCGCAGGTACATTTGATAGTAACTGCTTCGTATTTCGGGTGAATACCTTGTTTCATGGGAAACCTCATTGAAGGCCGTGTCGCTCTCCGTGCCAGGCTTTAACCTGCACAGCACCACACGCGATTGAACATTATAGGGTGTACTCCGGCCAGATATTTCTCACCGAAGGCGGCATATTATACAGGTAAGTTTCGATTGCTGCAAATATCTGCTGAGATACCCGCCATCAGGGTCAGCGTGTACACTAGCTTGCCCGATCATTGAGCCGGAAAGAGAGAGTTATGCCCGTAGTCCAGGTCGCCCTGCCCGTCCCCTTGCCCCGCCTGTTTGATTATCTGCCGCCACAGGGTGCGCAGCCGGTCATTGGTGGTCGCGTGAGTGTGCCCTTTGGCAATCGAAGGATGATCGGGATTGTGGTCGCCTTTCGTGAGAGCAGCGATCTGCCGGAAGCACAACTCAAGCGCGTGATCGAGGTACTGGATAGTGAATCCCTCTATCCAGCGTCGCTGTGGCGCATCCTTAACTGGGCCGCCAGCTACTATCATTCGCCGCAGGGAGAGGTACTGAGTCACGCTATTCCGGTACTGCTGCGGCAGGGCAAAGCGGCGCAGGACAATCCCTTATGGCGCTGGGAAATCACCGAACAGGGCCGGGCCACTGCGCCGGAAAGTTTAAAGCGGGCACCGAAACAGCAGCAGGCGCTGGCTGCACTGCGTCAGCAACCGCTCTATCGTCATCAGGTCAGTGAACATGACCTCACGGATGCGACCTTGCAGGCACTGCGCGCCAAAGGGTTATGCGAACTGCATGAGCATCAGCCGCAGATGCACGACTGGCGTACCACTTACGCCGTAAAAGGCGAACGTCTGCGACTGAATACCGATCAGGCGATGGCCGTGGGGGCGATTCGGGCAGATGATGAACATTATGCAGCCTGGCTGCTGGCGGGCATCACGGGTTCAGGCAAAACCGAGGTTTACCTCAGCGTACTGGAAAATGTGCTGGCACGCGGTAAACAGGCGCTGGTGCTGGTGCCGGAGATTGGCCTGACCCCGCAAACTATCGCCCGCTTTCGCGAACGCTTTGATGCGCCCATTGATGTGTTGCACTCCGCATTAAATGATAGTGAGCGGCTGGCAGTCTGGTTACGTGCGCGGCGCGGCGAAACGGCGATTGTGATTGGTACCCGCTCGGCGCTGTTTACGCCGCTGGCCCGTCCCGGCGTAATTATTATCGATGAAGAGCATGACAGCTCCTATAAACAGCAGGAAGGCTGGCGCTATCAGGCGCGCGATCTGGCCGTCTTCCGCGCACATGAAGAGGATATCCCGATTGTCATGGGATCGGCGACGCCCGCTCTGGAGACGTTGCACAATGTCCGCAGCGGCAAGTATCGCCAGCTCGACCTGACAAAACGCGCCGGCAATGCCAGACCGGCACTGCAACAGCTTATCGACTTAAAAGGCGTGCAGCTGACAGGCGGCCTGGCACCGGGCCTGATTGGTAAAATGCGCCAGCATCTGCAGGCCGATAATCAGGTGCTGCTGTTTCTTAACCGCCGCGGCTTTTCGCCCGCCCTGCTCTGTCATGATTGCGGCTGGATTGCTGAGTGTACCCGCTGTGACCGCTACTACACGCTGCATCAGCACCATCGCCAGCTACGCTGCCACCATTGCGACAGCCAGCGTCCGCTGCCTAATCAATGCCCGCAGTGTGGTTCAACCCATTTGCTGCCGGTAGGCGTCGGGACTGAGCAACTGGAGCAGCAGCTGGGCACACTTTTCCCTGGTGTGCCGGTGTCGCGAATCGATCGTGATACCACCAGCCGCAAAGGGGCGCTGGAGCAGCATCTGGCTGACGTCCATCGCGGTGGCGCGCGTATCCTGGTGGGCACCCAGATGCTGGCCAAAGGCCATCACTTCCCCGATGTCACGCTGGTGTCGCTGCTCGATGTCGATGGTGCACTGTTCTCAGCCGATTTTCGTGCGGCGGAACGCTTTGCTCAGCTCTATACCCAGGTCGCCGGTCGTGCTGGCCGTGCCGGCAAACAGGGCGAGGTGTTGCTGCAGACTCACCATCCGGAACATCCGCTGCTGCAGACGCTGTTGCATCAGGGCTATTCGGCGTTCGCCCAGCAGGCCTTGCTGGAGCGACAGGCTGTCCATCTGCCGCCCTGGAGCCGCCATGCTCTGTTCCGCGCTGAAGATATGGATAACCAGCAGGCGGCGGAATTCCTGCAACAGCTCCGTAATTTGCTGGAGGCAAGCCCGCTGAACGATAAGGCGATGTGGTTTATGGGTCCGTTGCCTGCCCTGCAGCCAAAACGCAGTGGACGCTGGCGCTGGCAACTGCTGCTGCAGCATCCTTCCCGGCAGCGTCTGCAACAGTTGCTGAGCAGTTCGTTGCCGCTGGTCTCAACCCTGCCCGCGGCGCGCAAAGTGAAATGGACGCTCGATATCGACCCTACCGAGAGCTGATTTACGCTGACACTGCGAGCGAGATCGAAAAATGTCGCATAAGTCACAATTTTTATGCAAATTAAGTAACAACCAGCCGGGCAATCGTTAACAATGTTGCCCGGTTTGCCTTCAGGTCAGGCAGAAACAGAATTGAACGCGCCATAACGCGTCAGGAGCATGTGTTGGAGCAGAATCAACAACCGCCCGCCGCCACGATGAAAGATGTTGCGGAACATGCGGGCGTCTCAACCGCCACCGTATCGCGTGCGCTGATGAATCCGGAAAAGGTTTCTGCGGCCACCCGCCAGAAAGTCGAGCAGGCGGTTGCCGCCGTCGGCTACGCGGCACATGGCCCCACGCGCAACGCGCGCCGTAATGAGACGCGTACCATCCTGGTTATTGTCCCTGACATCTGCGATCCCTTCTTTAGTGAAATCATCCGAGGCGTTGAAGTCACGGCAGCCGAAGAGGGCTATCTGGTGCTGATTGGTGACTGCGCACATCAGAATCAGCAGGAAAGAACCTTTCTCAACCTGATGGTGACACGGCAGATCGATGGCATGGTGCTGCTCGGCTCAAAGCTGCCTTTTGATGCCAGCATTGATGAGCAACGCAATCTGCCACCGATGGTGATGGCGAATGAGTTTGCACCGGAAATGTCGCTGCCCACGGTTCACATTGATAACCTGACCGCCGCGTTTGAAGCGGTGAATCATTTACTGCAGTTGGGTCACACGCAGATCGCCTGTATCGCCGGGCCGCAAGAGATGCCGCTCTGTCAGTATCGTCTGCAGGGATATGTACAGGCGATGCGTCGCAGCGGACTGACGGTCGATCCCACCTATATTGTGCGCGGTGACTTCACATTTGAAGCGGGCGTTGCCGCCATGAATCAGCTGATGACCCTGCCGCAACCGCCGCGCGCGCTCTTCTGCCACAGCGATATCATAGCGCTGGGAGCGATGAATCAGGCCCGGCGCTGCGGACTGCGGATACCTGAAGATCTTTCTGTGGTGGGATTCGATGACATTGAGCTATCACGTTACTGCGAGCCACCGCTCACCACGGTCACGCAGCCACGTTACCAGATAGGTCGGGAAGCAATGCTTCTGCTGCTGGATGAGTTAAATGGCAAACGGGTCATCAGCGGATCGCGGCTGCTGGATGCCGGTTTAACCATTCGTGGCAGCACGGCACGAGCAAAAAAGCGTGAAAAATAAGCGTATTCGTCTGCTTTTTTCAGTAGATTCTTAAGGCGAACACTGCTGGTCAAAGTTCCGACCCTTAAGTAACATGGCGGACTCCTTGCCGGGCGCGTAAAAATCATCATTTCGCCCATCTGGCACTATTTTTGAAGGGTATAAGAACGAGAGTGGCACAAAAAGATTATGTAGGCCGCGGGCGTTCAACAGGGACGCGTCGCAAAAAAAGCCCCAGCCGTGGCAAGAAGAGCAAAGGCGGTTCGGGAACATCTAAATTGATGATTGTACTGGCGGTCGCAGTGTTGGTGACCTTTGCCGGTGGTTTATGGTTCCTGGCGCATCACAAAAAAGAGGATGTGCCGGTCATTACGGATCATAAAGCCAACGGCAATGGCCTGCCGCCGAAGCCCGAAGAGCGCTGGAAATATATTAAAGAGCTGGAGAACCGTCAGGTCACCGTGCCGACACCTATCGAACCCTCTTCAGGTGGCGAAGTGAAGTCGCAGACACAGCTGACCGACGAGCAGCGCCAGTTGCTGGAGCAGATGCAGGCGGATATGCGTCAGCAGCCGACACAGCTCAACGAAGTGCCGTGGAACGAACAGACGCCGGCGCAACGTCAGCAGACACTGCAGCATCAGCAGCAGTTGCAACAACTGCAACGTCAGCAGCAGCAGGTTCAGCAACAACAGCAGCAGCAACAGGTTCAGCAACAACGTCAGCAGTTGCAGGCTCAGCAGCAACAGCAACGCCAGCAGCAGTTGCAGCAACAACAGCGTCAGCAACAGCAGCAAGTACAACAACAGCAACGTCAGCAGCAGCAGCAGCAGCAGAACGTACAGCGCCAGACGCAGCCTGCACCTGTTACCCGTGAACCGGAAGTGCAGCCAAAACCGCAGGAGACCGCGAAGGCGAAACCGGCGGAGAAAGCCTCTTCGCAGCGCTGGATGGTGCAGTGTGGTTCGTTTAAGGGCACTGACCAGGCTGAATCGGTGCGCGCAGGCTTAGCCTTTGAAGGATTTGAAAGCCGTATTACCACCGGTGGCGGCTGGAATCGTGTGGTTATCGGTCCCTATAAAGACCGCGCCTCCGCTGACAGCACCTTGAAACGTCTGCGCAGTTCCGGCCACTCCAGCTGTATTCCGCTCTCCGTCGGGGGTTGAAACCCGTCAAACCCGCCCCATATCTGTTGCATGATACTCCGCGTCCGGTGCGCGGAGTCCTTTTCCGACTGCAACAAGGGGTCTGCCCGTGACAACAATAGTAAGTGTACGACGCAACGGCCAGGTAGTGATTGGCGGTGATGGCCAGGCTACGCTCGGTAATACCGTGATGAAAGGCAACGTTAAAAAAGTGCGTCGTTTATACAACGATAAAGTGATTGCCGGATTTGCTGGCGGCACCGCAGACGCCTTCACCCTGTTTGAACTTTTCGAACGTAAACTGGAAATGCATCAGGGCCATCTGGTGAAAGCTGCGGTGGAACTGGCCAAAGACTGGCGTACTGACCGTATGCTGCGTCGCCTTGAAGCCTTACTGGCTGTCGCGGATGAGTCAGCTTCACTGATCATCAGCGGTAACGGTGACGTCATCCAGCCTGAAAACGATCTGATCGCCATCGGCTCCGGTGGGCCTTTCGCCCAGGCAGCGGCACGTGCGCTGCTGGAGAATACCGAGATGGGCGCGCGCGACATCGTCGAGAAGTCGCTGAATATCGCGGGTGATATCTGCATCTACACTAACCACAACGTTAATTTCGAAGAATTAACTTCTAAGGCGTAAGGGTATAAATATGTCTGAGATGACTCCTCGCGAAATCGTCAGCGAACTGAACCGCTTTATCATCGGCCAGGACAGCGCTAAGCGCGCCGTGGCTATTGCACTGCGTAACCGCTGGCGCCGCATGCAGCTCGACGAAGAGCTGCGCCATGAAGTGACCCCTAAAAATATCCTGATGATCGGTCCGACCGGTGTCGGTAAAACCGAGATCGCGCGTCGTCTGGCTAAGCTGGCCAATGCGCCGTTTATCAAAGTAGAGGCGACCAAATTTACCGAAGTCGGTTATGTCGGTAAGGAAGTGGACTCTATCATTCGTGACCTGACCGATTCGGCCATTAAGATGGTGCGTAGTCAGGCGATTGAAAAGAATAAATATCGTGCCGAAGAGATGGCAGAAGAGCGCATTCTTGATGTGCTGATTCCGCCAGCGAAAAACAACTGGGGCCAGTCAGAGCAGAGCGCTGAACCCTCTGCGGCACGCCAGTCTTTCCGCAAGAAGCTGCGCGAAGGCCAGCTGGACGATAAAGAGATTGAGATCGATCTGGCAGCCAGCAGCCCAGGCGTCGAAATCATGGCCCCTCCAGGCATGGAAGAGATGACCAGCCAGCTGCAGTCGATGTTCCAGAACCTCGGCGGCCAGAAGCAGAAAGCCCGCAAGCTGAAGATCAAAGAAGCGATGAAGCTGCTGATTGAAGAAGAAGCGGCCAAACTGGTTAACCCGGAAGAGCTTAAGCAGGATGCGATTGAAGCCGTTGAGCAGCACGGTATCGTGTTTATTGATGAGATCGACAAAATCTGTAAGCGCGGCGGCCAGAATGCGGGCGGCCCCGATGTCTCCCGCGAAGGCGTTCAGCGCGACCTGCTGCCGCTGGTGGAAGGCTGCACCGTCTCTACCAAGCATGGCATGGTGAAAACCGACCACATTCTGTTTATTGCCTCAGGTGCGTTCCAGGTTGCCAGCCCTTCCGATCTGATTCCGGAACTTCAGGGTCGTCTGCCGATTCGTGTTGAGCTGCAGGCGCTGACCGTCAATGATTTCCAGCGCATCCTGACCGAGCCGAATGCCTCGATTACCGTGCAGTACAAAGCACTGATGAATACCGAAGGCGTGAGCATTGAGTTCACCGAAGAGGGTATTCGCCGGATCGCTGAAGCCGCATGGCAGGTTAACGAAACCACCGAAAACATCGGTGCGCGCCGCCTGCATACCGTGCTGGAGCGTCTGATGGAAGATATCTCGTATGACGCCAGCGATCGTCACGGTGAATCCTTTACCATTGATGCTGACTATGTGGCTAAACACCTGGATGAACTGGTGGCTGACGAAGACCTCAGCCGCTTCATTCTCTGATCCACTGATTCAGCGCTTTTCAGAAGCCCAGCCCAACCGGCTGGGCTTTTTTATGCATGCTCTTGATCGAACGATGCTTTTTTCATACTGATGATTTTGCCAACAATCTGCATATAGCGATATACTTACCCTTCCTGTGGCAAACAGACGAAACCCTTATGAAATACGATACATCTGAACTCTGCGATATCTACCATGAAGAAGTGAATGTTGTTGAACCGCTTTTTTCAAATTTTGGTGGGCGCACTTCATTCGGTGGTCAGATTACCACAGTGAAATGCTTTGAAGACAACGGTTTACTCTACGATTTGCTGGAAGAGAATGGCCGGGGACGCGTACTGGTGATTGATGGCGGCGGCTCAGTGCGTCGTGCGCTGGTCGATGCGCAGCTGGCACGTCTGGCGGCCACCAACGAGTGGGAAGGCCTGGTGATTTATGGTTCGGTACGTCAGGTTGATGAGCTGGAAGAGCTGGAGATTGGCATTCAGGCCATTGCCGCGATTCCGGCAGGCGCTGCAGGTGAAGGAATTGGCGAAAGCGATGTGCGCGTCAATTTCGGCGGTGTCACCTTCTTCTCCGGCGACCATCTCTATGCCGACAACACCGGTATCATTCTGTCAGAGGATGCGCTGGACCTCGAATAGGCCAGATATGAAAACGGGTGCCAGAGCACCCGTTTTTCACATCAGCTGAGGCTTCAAACCTCTTCCATTTTTCCCAGCAATGCACGCAGACGTTCCTGCCACACGTGTTGCTCTTCTTTCAGGTGCTGATTTTCGCGCATCAGCGCATCGTGGTTGCCCGCGACTTGTTGCGCATCGTTACGCAGTGAGTTGTTCTGCTCTTTCAGCTCTTCGATTTCCATCTGCAACAGCGTGATGGTATCAATCGCCTGCTGTACTTTCGCTTCAAGTTTCTCAAATACTTCAAATGACATCTTTCTGACCTCTCCTAAATTCCTGCAAGGCGTTGATGATGCCAGCTTAAGCCAGCAACGTTGTCCCGATTGTATGTAGCCTCACCCCTCAAGTCCAGCAACGCGGCCGCTGCGGGCGCAGTCTGTAACACTTTTCAGCCAATCCCTGAATTTACGCTGCGCTTACGGCGGTTGCTTTGCGGTACTGGTCCGTCCTCCCCGTAACCAGGCGCGAATATTGGCTAAGGAAAGCCAGAATACGCGAAAACGCGCATTTTTATGACGCAGTACACAAAAAACGATTTCGCTATTTCTCGTTTATGTTCGTTAACGATAAATTCACACCAGCCCTACATTAAAGCTGGGTGCCTCATGGAATGAGAACAAAAACTGATAAAATTTAACCTCGCTTCAGGAACCACTATTATGAGTCAGACAACTAACACGCTCAAAGGTCAGTGTATTGCCGAATTTCTGGGGACAGGCTTGATTATTTTCTTTGGCGCAGGCTGTGTGGCTGCACTGAAACTCGCCGGTGCCGCCTTCGGTCAGTGGGAAATCTGCATCATCTGGGGTCTTGGCGTTTCCATGGCCGCCTACCTCACCGCAGGCATTTCGGGCGCGCACCTCAACCCGGCAATTACCGTTGCACTCTGCCTGTTTGCTAATTTTGAAGGACGTAAAGTTCTGCCTTATATCGTATCGCAGATTGCCGGTGCCTTTTGTGCCGCGGCGCTGGTATACGGTCTCTACTACAGCCTGTTTATTGATTATGAGCAGAGCCACCAGATGGTGCGCGGCACGGTTGAAAGTCTCGACCTGGCAGGCATCTTCTCAACCTACCCTAATCCACATATCGGTGTCGGCCAGGCTTTCCTGGTTGAGATGGTCATCACTGCAGTATTAATGGCGGTCATTATGGGCCTGACGGATGACGGCAACGGCATTCCACGTGGCCCACTGGCTCCACTGCTGATTGGCCTGCTGGTTGCGGTTATCGGTGGTTCAATGGGTCCTCTGACCGGCTTCGCCCTTAACCCGGCTCGTGATTTCGGACCGAAGATCTTCGCATGGCTGGCAGGCTGGGGTAACGTTGCCTTTACCGGTGGTCGTGACATCCCTTACTTCCTCGTGCCGATTTTTGGCCCGCTGGTCGGTGCCTGCCTGGGTGCAGTAGGTTATCGCACACTGATTGGCCGCTACCTGCCAGGTACCGCCCAGGAACCTGCAAGCGTTCCAGCAGACAAACCGGTTGCACGCGCTCAGCAGCGTAAAGCGTAAGTTTCACCTTTTATCATCAGGACAGAATTTATGACTACCACAGATAAAAAATATATTGTCGCGCTCGATCAGGGCACAACGAGCTCCCGCGCCGTCGTTCTCGACCACGACTCCAATATCGTCGCGGTATCGCAGCGCGAATTCACCCAGATCTACCCGAAAGCGGGCTGGGTTGAACATGACCCAATGGATATCTGGGCTTCACAAAGCTCTACGCTGGTTGAAGTGCTGGCACATGCCGACATCCGCTCTGATGAGATTGCGGCAATCGGTATTACCAACCAGCGCGAAACCGCTATCGTCTGGGAAAAAGAGACCGGCAAGCCGATCTACAACGCCATCGTCTGGCAGGATCCCCGCACCGCTGACTACTGTCACAAACTGAAGAAAGAGGGTCTGGAAGAGTATATCCAGCACACCACCGGTCTGGTGATTAACCCCTATTTCTCCGGAACCAAAGTGAAGTGGATCCTGGATCACGTTGAAGGCTCACGTGAGCGTGCGAAACGTGGCGAGCTGCTGTTCGGTACCGTTGATACCTGGCTGGTCTGGAAAATGACCCAGGGGCGGGTACATATCACCGACTATACCAACGCCTCCCGTACCATGATGTTTAACATCCATAAGCTGGAGTGGGATCAGCGCATGCTGGATATCCTGGATATCCCGCGTGAAATGCTGCCAGAAGTGAAGTCCTCTTCTGAAGTCTATGGTCAGACCAACATCGGCGGTAAAGGCGGTACACGTATTCCAATCGCCGGTATTGCCGGTGACCAGCAGGCCGCGCTGTATGGCCAGCTCTGTGTTCAGCCTGGTATGGCGAAAAACACCTACGGCACCGGCTGCTTTATGCTGATGAACACCGGTACTGAAGCGGTAACCTCAACGCACGGCCTGCTGACCACTATCGCCTGTGGCCCGCGCGGTGAAGTTAACTATGCACTGGAAGGTGCTGTGTTTATCGGTGGCGCCTCTATTCAGTGGCTGCGTGATGAGATGAAGCTGATCAGTGAAGCTGCTGACTCTGAATACTTCGCGATGAAAGTGAAAGACACCAACGGCGTTTACATGGTGCCTGCCTTCACCGGCCTGGGCGCACCTTACTGGGACCCGTATGCCCGTGGCGCGATCTTCGGTCTGACGCGCGGCGCGAACTCTAACCACATCATCCGCGCGACGCTGGAGTCTATCGCTTATCAGACGCGTGACGTGCTGGAAGCGATGCAGAACGATGCCAACACCCGCCTGCAGGCGCTGCGTGTGGATGGTGGCGCGGTTTCCAACAACTTCCTGATGCAGTTCCAGTCGGACATCCTCGGTACGCGTGTTGAGCGTCCGGAAGTGCGTGAAGTCACCGCGCTGGGTTCTGCTTATCTGGCGGGTCTGGCCGTCGGCTTCTGGCAGGATCTCGATGAAGTCCGCTCTAAAGCGGTTATTGAGCGTGAATTCCGTCCAAGCCTGGAAACCACCGAGCGTAACTTCCGTTATGCTGGCTGGAAAAAAGCCGTAGCCCGCGCCCAGGCGTGGGAAGAACAAGAGTAATATCAATGCCCGCGACCGTTGCTGTCGCGGGCCTTTTCCCCGCCCAATTGCCCCGCTGTGTTACACTGCCTGCCTGTTTTTTGTCAGGTAGATGCCATGAAACGAGAACTTGCCATTGAATTTTCCCGCGTAACCGAAGCTGCCGCCCTGGCAGGCTATCACTGGTTAGGACGCGGCGACAAAAATGCGGCTGACGGTGCGGCTGTCCATGCCATGCGTCATGTCCTGAACTCTATTGAAATCGACGGTCAGATTGTGATCGGTGAAGGCGAAATCGACGAAGCTCCGATGCTTTATATCGGTGAAAAAGTCGGTACCGGTCGCGGCGATGCGGTCGACATTGCGGTCGATCCGATTGAAGGGACCCGCATGACGGCGCTTGGCCAGGCGAATGCGCTGGCGGTGATGGCCGTGGGCGATAAGGGCAGCTTTCTGCATGCCCCCGACATGTACATGGAGAAACTGATTGTTGGCCCCGCAGCGCGTGGAGAGATCGATCTCGACCTGCCGCTGGAAACCAACCTGCGTAATATCGCCATAGCGATGAATAAGCCGCTGTCGCAGCTAACCGTCTCGATTCTGGCAAAGCCGCGTCATGACGCTGTGATCGGCCAGTTGCAGCAGCTGGGCGTACGGGTGTTTACCTTCCCGGATGGCGATGTCGCCGCCTCCATTCTGACCTGCATGCCGGACAGCGAAGTGGATGTGATGTATGGCATCGGCGGCGCACCGGAAGGCGTGGTCTCTGCGGCGGTGATCCGTGCGCTGGATGGGGATATGCAGGGCCGGTTGCTTGCGCGTCACCACGTGAAAGGCGACAGCGCTGAAAACCGTCTGCTGGGCGAGCAGGAGTTGCAGCGCTGTACAGAGATGGGGATTGAAGCGGGCAAAAAGCTGACGCTGAATGAGATGGCTCGTAATGACAACGTGGTGTTTGCCGCCACCGGCATTACCAGTGGTGAGCTACTGAAAGGCATTACGCGTCAGGGCAATATCGCCACCAGCGAGACCCTGCTGATTCGCGGTAAATCACGCACCATCCGCCGTATTCAGTCGATTCACTATCTCGACCGTAAAGATCCGGCGCTCCATCCGTTTATCCTGTAACCGGCTGGTTGCCGCGCTCCGGCTGACGTGAGAGCGGCAACCAGCAGAGCAGCATCACCAGCGCCGTGAAGAACATCAGCATGCCAAGGCTGAACTGATCACGCTGCGGCATCATGGCTGACAGCCATGCTACCAGGCCCGATCCCAGATTCTGCATCCCGCCTATCAGTGCGCCCGCGCTACCCGCCAGCCAGGCATAAGGCTCCATCGCGCCTGAAGTCGCCAGCGGGAATAGCATGCCAGCGCCAAAGAAGAACAGTGCGGCCGGGACCAGCAGCGTCCAGATATTCATCACGCCGAACCATGCCGGGATCCACATCAGGATGCCCGCCAGCAGGCAGCTATTTACGCCCCACCACATCAGGCTGTGCCATGAACCCTGCTCACGACCGGCAAACCAGGCACCAAAAAACGCTGCCGGAATCGGCAGGATGAACAGGATGCTGACAGTCAGGCTGTGCAGGCCGAGCACGCCGCCCAGCAGAACGCCACAGCTCGACTCAAATACCGCAATCCCGGCCAGCGCGCCAATCAGCAGCACAATGTAGCGAACGAAATTCGCGTCGCTGAGCAGGCGGGCGTAGCGTTTAAAGAAAGGTGTCACTTCCGCACTCTGCGGCCGGGTCTCCGGCAGCCAGCGTGCCATTGAGACGGTTACCGCCAGACAGAGCAGCAGCAGAAAGGCAAAGCAGGCGTGCCAGCCAAAGAGCTGAGTCAGCACTGCACCAATCACTGGCGCCAGCAGCGGGCTGACCAGAATGCCCATATTCAGTAAGCTGTTAGCACGGCGCAGCGCGTGCCCCTCATAGAGATCACGCGGCATGGTGCGGGCCATCACGCCAGCCACGCCGGTTCCCAGCCCCTGAATCGCGCTGCCGAACACCAGCATATCGAGTGAGGTCGCCATCAGTGCCGTGATTGCGCCGATCATAAAGATCATCATGCCCGCCAGGATCACCGGACGCCGACCTATGCTGTCTGACAGCGGGCCGTAGATCAGCTGGGATCCGCCATAGGTCATCAGATAGGCCGCCATCACACGCTGCAGCGCGCCATCCCGCACATTCAGGGCATCCGCCATCACCGACATCGCCGGGACGTAGATAGTCTGTGCCATCTGCCCTACTGCCACCAGCACAATGAGCATCACCAGCAGCGGGCGATTTTCGAGTTTAGTCATCATGATTATGCAAAATTTCTTTCTGTGAAAGGAGGTTAAAACAGCGGTTCACCCGCCAGTCATCTTGTTATGGCGGGCAAAATATCAGGATTAGATGACAAAGCGAGAGGTGAGCGAAAAGGTCCCGGCTTGCGCCTGTCAAGTTTATGGACCAGCCTGTAAAGACAAAGTAACAGTTTGTCGATTAGAGCCTTTGCCCCGGTACAGGCTGGCAATCTCACCGGGCAGCCGCGAAAATAGTGACCTGCCTGAATAATCAACAACCAGGGAGTGATTATGGCTGAGTGGGTCAATGCTGAAGTAAAGGAAGTGAAAAACTGGACGGATGCGCTGTTCAGTCTCCGGGTAAAAGCGCCCATCGATCCCTTTATCGCCGGGCAATTTGCCAAGCTGGCACTGGAAATTGACGGTGAGCGGGTACAGCGCGCTTACTCTTTCGTTAATGCACCGAAAGATGACCTGCTGGAGTTTTACCTGGTCACCGTGCCCGATGGCAAGCTGAGTCCGCATCTGCAGGCACTTCAGCCTGGCGATCAGGTGATGGTCACTAAAGAAGCCGCGGGATTCTTTGTGCTGGATGAAGTCCCGGCGTGCAGAACCTTATGGATGCTGGCAACCGGCACCGCTATTGGCCCTTACCTTTCCATGCTTCAGCAGGGCGAAGGACTGGATCGCTTTGAAAACATCGTGCTGGTCCATGCCGCACGCTATGCGGCCGACCTGAGCTTTTTGCCGCTGATGCAGCAGCTGCAGCAGCGTTATCAAGGCAAGCTGCACATCCAGACGGTAGTGAGTCGCGAAGAGATCGCCGGTTCGCTGACTGGCCGGGTCCCGGCGCTGATCGAAAACGGTGAGCTGGAGCGCGCCACCGGGTTAAGCCTGGATGCCGACAGCAGCCATGTGATGCTGTGCGGCAACCCGCAGATGGTACGTGACACTCAGCAATTACTAAAAGAGACGCGCGAGATGCGCAAGCATCTGAAGCGCAAGCCGGGCCATATCACCAGCGAACATTACTGGTGAGCCGTTTGCCGGTATCGTACCGGCTGAGTCGCGGTACCAAACCGGTTAGCGCCGGGGGTACCGCGAAAGAGACCGAGATCGAGCAGCAGGCCAGCCAGTAACACAAACGGAATGGCGCGACCCAACAGCCAGGGCAGTATGCCGTCCAGCATGCTCCAGTTACCTGCCACCAGTAGCCAGGCAACAATCACCAGCAATCCCCAGTAGCCGCGGCGATTACGATCGTGCAACCGTTTAACGATAACCGCGCTGGCGGGCCACAGCAGGCAGACCACGCCAAAGGCCGCCATCTGAGTATCAAGCCAGTCGTTAGCCGCTAACGCGAATAACAGGGTTGTTGTCAGCAACCAGACCGCCTGCCAGACCCAGAAATCACGTCGTCCCAGCCGGCCGCGCCAGGAAAAACACCATTGTTGTAACGTCATGCATTATCATCCAGAGAGAAGAGAGCCGCTGCGGTTTTGACCTCGCGGATAAAAACCGTTTTAATTTGCGCCTGAGTTTACGGGTTAGGATCGACAAAATGAAGAATTTGCCTGGCGCACTGCTGTTATCACTTGCGCTGACGGTTCCGGTCTTTGCCGCCGATCCGCCACCGCAGGAACGGGCCGATGCGTTGCCCACCGCCCCCTATCTGCTGGCGGGCGCCCCCACCTTTGATATGACTATCGGCCAGTTCCGCGAAAAATATAATCTGGCCAACGGGGCGCTGATGCTGCCGGAATATCGCGCCATTGATAATCGGGGTGACAAAAGTACCCTGACGCGCGCCGCCAGCAAAATCAACGAGACCCTCTATGCATCTACCGCGCTGGAGCCGGGTACCGGCAAAATTAAGACGCTGCAGATTACCTGGCTACCTTTGCCAGGCCCGGATCAGAACGCCTCACAGCAAAAAGCGCTGGCCTACATGACCGCCATGTTGCGCTTCTTTGTACCGGGACTGAGCGCCGATGAGGGACGTAAAAAGCTGGAGGGTTTGCTGAAGCAAGGTAAGGATTTACCCTACTTTGCGCAGGTCGAGGGCGCGTTGCGTTTTGTGGTGGCTGACAACGGCGACAAGGGGCTGACCTTCGCCGTTGAACCGGTCAAACTGGCGCTCGCCAGCCCCTGATGATGAGGCCGAAAATGACGAAAAGCAAAGCCATCGCTACATTTGATCTCTATACTGTCTGGCAGACCACGCTGCCAGCTGGCAGCGATTTTTCATGTATCGCTTTATGCGGAGGATAGAATGCGACATCCACTGGTTATGGGTAACTGGAAGTTGAATGGCAGCAAGCAGATCACAGCTGAACTGATCGCGGGTCTGCGCAAGGAACTGTCTGGCGTTGAGGGTTGTGGCGTCGCCATTGCACCGCCAGCTCTCTATCTCGAGCAGGCAAAACACGCCATCTCCGGTAGCCACATCGCACTGGGTGCGCAGAACGTAGACGTTAACCTGTCTGGTGCGTTTACTGGTGAAGTTTCCGCAGAGATGCTGAAAGATATTGGCGCGAAATATATCATTATCGGTCACTCAGAACGCCGCACTTACCACAAAGAGAGCGACGAATTCATCGCGAAGAAATACGCGGTGCTGAAGTCAGTGGGTCTGGTTCCAGTGCTGTGCATTGGTGAAACCGAAGCGGAAAACGAAGCGGGTAAAACCGAAGAAGTCTGCGCTCGTCAGCTCGATGCCGTTCTGGAAACTCAGGGGGCCGAAGCGTTTAAAGATGCGGTCATCGCGTATGAGCCAGTCTGGGCTATCGGTACCGGCAAATCTGCAACCCCTGCTCAGGCACAGGCCGTTCACAAATTCATTCGTGATCATATCGCGAAGAAAGATGCGGCTATCGCAGAACAGGTCATCATTCAGTACGGCGGCTCAGTTAACGATAAAAATGCGGCTGAGCTCTTCACCCAGCCTGACATCGATGGCGCACTGGTTGGTGGTGCCTCACTGAAAGCGGACGCTTTCGCTGTGATCGTTAAAGCTGCAGCGGCTGCAAAAAGCGCCTAAGCCGTAAACGTACCGATCAAAGGCGGCTTAAGCCGCCTTTTTTATGGGCGCAATCAACTGGCAGGCGTGATCCTGTACTTCCTCCGCCGAACCGCTGTTCAGCAGCAGCCAGTTTCGCTCTATCGCCATCAGCACCAGTCGCCCATCCCTTAATCCCGCCAGTGCCAGCCCATATTTCCCCATCCCGGTGCGTGCCTCTGGCAGCCCATCAGCCAGTCGGATAAACGCACTCTGCCGGGTCAGCTCGTCCGGGGTCAATGCACGCAGCCAGTAGCGGTGCTTACGCAGCGTGATGCTCTGCCACCGCTCGCTAAGCTGTGGCGTCAGCTGATCAAGCTGCTGGCGCACATCGGGTCGCAGGCAGGAGATATGAATATGGAGCTGGTTTTGCGTGCGGCCATACTGTGAATTGATAGCCAGTGACAGGACCCGATCATCAACGGGTGAGCCGTGTCGCTGCGCAAGCAGAGTTCGCTCCTGCCAGGCAAGGGCAAAGTAGTTGGGCGTAGCGGGTAGCAGTAACCGCGGGCTTTCGATGCCGGTGACCCTGTCGAGTGGAATCAGCAGATACTGCAACGGCCCGTGCATATCTTTCAGCATGGCATAGCGATGCCGCTGATCGACGCGCTGACAGGGCGCAGGGTCTCCACCACTCTGCTGGTGAGGCAGACATTTCTCGCTGACGATCTGCCACAGCGCATCACTGTTCTTTTTAAAATGCAGTGCGGCAGCCAGCATCCCCGCAATGACCAGTACCAGCAGAACCGCAACCAGGCGGGTTGCACGACGATGTGTCGGCATAACAACGCTTCCTGAATGGCTTAGTAGCCTGCATCCTCGCCTGGCGAGAAAAAAATGTCACGGGGAATTCGGGCAGGTAACCCAGCGGCTGGGCGGAGAAGAGAAAAAGGCGTGGTTGTTGAGGATAAACGGTCAGCGCAGGGATGCGCTGACCGCAATGCATTACGGTTTCATGACCTGGTCATAGCTGCCGCCATCGGCGAAGTGGGCTTTCTGAGCCTGTTTCCAGCCACCAAACTTATCCTGAATGGTAAACAACTTCACCGGCGCAAAGGTGCTGGCGAATTTCTTCGCGACTTCAGCATCACGCGGACGGTAGTAGTTCTGTGCAGCGATAGTCTGGCCTTCTGGCGAGTAGAGGTATTTCAGATAAGCGTCGGCGACTTTACGCGTCCCCTTTTCATCTACCACTTTATCGACCACCGACACGGTCGGTTCAGCCAGAATCGATTCACTCGGGGTGACAATCTCGAACTTGTCTTTGCCCAGCTTGTTAACCGCCAGATACGCTTCGTTTTCCCAGGCGATCAGCACATCACCAATCCCGCGCTCAACGAAGGTGTTGGTTGCGCCGCGTGCACCGGAATCCTGCACTTCAACGTTTTTAAACAGCGCTCTGACGTAAGCCAGCGCTTTGGCCTGATCGCCGTTGTTATGATCCAGTGCCCAGCCCCAGGCCGCCAGATAGTTCCAGCGTGCGCCGCCGGACGTTTTCGGGTTAGGGGTAATAACAGATACGCCTGGCTTCGTCAGGTCGCTCCAGTCATGGATACCTTTAGGATTATCTTTACGAACCAGGAAAACAATGGTCGAGGTGTAGGGTGCAGAGTTGTCCGGCAGACGCTGAATCCAGTTTTTATCAATACGACCGCGTTCTGCAATGGCATCAACATCCGATTGCAACGCCAGTGTGACCACATCCGCCCGAATGCCGTTAATCACGGAGGTCGCCTGCTTACCGGAACCGCCATGCGACTGACGGACCACGACATTATCGCCAGTTTCCTGTTTGTAGTGCGCACTGAACGCTTTGTTGTACTGTTCGTACAGCTCACGCGTTGGATCGTAGGAAACGTTTAACAGCTGAATGTCTTTCGCCAGAACGCTGGTTGAGGCCAGCAACAGGGTAACGCCGATACTCCACTTGTTCATTACGCACTCTCCCAATGTCGTTATGGGCTAAGCGTGACATAAACCAATACAGAGCTAAAAGAATTAAAAATAAGCTGTTATAACCATGGGGAATATAGAGGTGGGATGCCGGGGCGCGCCAGATCGCACACCCCGCAGAGGAATTAATAGAGTTTTTTCGCGGTGTCGAGCCAGTCGCGTTTGAACGGACGTTTCATATTTTCAATCGCGTCAACGATGTCGTGATGCACCATCTTCTCGTTCTGAATACCGACGCAACGGCCGCCGTAACCCTGCATCAGCAGTTCAATGGAGTAGGCACCCATGCGTGAGGCCAGAATACGGTCATACGCACAAGGTGCACCGCCACGCTGAATGTGGCCCAGAACGGTTGAACGGGTTTCACGTTTGGTTTCTGTTTCGATGAAACGCGCCAGATCGTCAATATCGCAGATGTGCTCGGTAATCGCCACGATAGCGTGCTTTTTACCTTTGGCGATGCCCGCTTTGATTTCCGCTACCAGCTCTTCACGGGTATACGGGAACTCCGGCAGTACGATGAACTCGCAGCCACCAGCAATGGCCGCCGCCAGTGTCAGATCGCCACAGTAGCGCCCCATCACTTCCACAATCGAAATACGCTGATGCGATGAAGAAGTATCACGCAGGCGGTCAATCGCTTCAACCACGGTTTCAAGCGCAGTGAAATAACCGATGGTGTAATCCGTTCCGGCAACGTCGTTATCGATGGTGCCTGGCAGACCAATGCAAGGGAAGCCCATTTCAGTCAGGCGCTTAGCGCCCATGTAGGAACCGTCACCACCAATCACAACCAGCGCATCGATGCCGCGCTTTTTCATATTCTCAATGGCAACCTGACGCACATCTTCATTACGGAACTCAGGGAAGCGTGCTGAGCCCAGGAAAGTGCCGCCGCGGTTAATCATGTCCGAAACGCTGTAGCGATCAAGATTGATCATGCGATCTTCGTACAATCCCAGGTAACCGTCATAGATCCCAAAAACTTCCAGTCCTTCACTCAGCGCGGAACGCACCACGCCACGAATAGCTGCGTTCATGCCTGGGGCGTCACCGCCGCTGGTTAATACACCAATTTTTTTGATCATGACAACCTCTGGATTGTTCAAAACTAAGGGTTAATCCTGCCTGTCGATCGCTGCTGAAGATCATTTTACGACTCGCGCGACACGTGATGGCAGATAGTATATCAAAGGCTTGCTGCTGAATTGATTCAGGTCAGACAACTTTTCACTATTTTTTGCAGCAATGTTAGCGTTACGTCATCCCTGCCGTATCGATTTGATTCATTTAAGTTAAAAACCTAAAGAATCCTTTCTCTCGAACGGTACCACAGAACAGGGATCCTGATGGATAATTACGTCTGACCCGGGAAATTCTTTGCGTAACGCCTTCTCAACCTGATCGGCTACCCGATGCGCCTGCACCAGGGGCAGCTGATCTTCCAGTTCCAGATGCAGCTGAATAAATTTGGTCGGCCCGGACTGACGGGTTCGCAGATCGTGAACGCCCTGCACCTGCGGCCAGTTAGTTGCAAGCGTCAGGATTTGCTGCCGTTCCTCTTCCGGTAACGCGCGATCCAGCAAGGACTGAACCGCCTCGTAGCCCATACGCAGTGCGCTGTAGAGAATAAAAATACCAATGCCCAGCGCAAACAGGGCATCCGCCCGGGTAAAGCCATAGCTACTCAGCATCAGCGCAATCAAAATAGCGCCATTCATGATGACATCAGACTGATAGTGCAGCATGTCAGCCCGGATCGCCTGGCTGCGGGTTTTACGAACCACCCATCGCTGAAAGGCCACCAGCACCAGCGTTGAGCTCAGCGCCACCACGGTCACTACAATACCGACGCCGGGTGCCCGCAACTCATTGGGCGTCGCCAGATGCTGCAGGCCGGTCAGAAACAGAAACAGCGCCGAACCGGAAATAAACATACTTTGCGCCAGCGCTGCCAGCGACTCCGCTTTGCCGTGCCCGAAAGTATGATCTTCGTCAGCAGGCTGCAGCGCATAACGCACCACCAGCAGATTGGTCAGCGAGGCGGCGATATCCACCAGTGAATCCACCAGAGAGGCCAGTAAACTCACCGAACCGGTGTACCACCAGGCAAAAATTTTCACGAGCAACAGCACAGACGCAAGGATGGTAGCGCCGAGCGCAGCACGCTTTACCAGTCGGCCATAAGAGGGTTGCATGCCAGGTTCCCTGTGCGGCATCCGTCATGATGCGCACCAAAATAAATGAATGGCTCAAGTTTAACATCGGGAGGCGGGCACTGCTTAGCGGGTCGTTCAACGAATGAGGCTCTTTTGGAAAAGCGCGACAGGTACAAAAAAACAAGCCCCGGCCTCTGTGGGAGGGCGGGGCAAAGTGTCATACACATCAGTACCAGGCAACCTTCAGGCCCTGGTCCGGGTTGAGAAAGGGGCCGCGACTACTTTTTGCCGCCTTTTTTCCCGGCTTCTGATGCTTTTTCACGATCGTTTTTGAAATTTCCGCCGCCGCTACTCTGGCCGCCTTTCTTACCGGCTTCAGACGCTTTTTGCGGATTTTCTGCGAAATTACCTGAACCACCACGATGCTCTGCCATAACTTACTCCGTTAATAGATTCATTCAGGACTACATAATGTGGTTGTTGCTCCCTGATACTTCGCAAAGACACTTAACTTCCTTGCAGTGACAGGATTAAGTGTAGAGGGTGCGCCTGAACCGGCAAGCGTAACGCGAGGAATTTATCTCGTTGAAAAATATAATTAAAATTTTTGATGCATGCCTTTAATTCATTCACTTTCAGTGAGTTATAATGTTTAACAGGCGGCAGACCCCTTACCGGTACGCTTAAATTTAAGTCATGCCCTGAATAGTAAAGAATCGGCGAGACTTATCCATAAAAGCTCAACAAGCGCTAATCAAACAGGGGTTTTATTGCGTGGTGATGATTCCAGTCAAAATAAAAAAAGTGAAAAAAAGATAAAAAAACCCGCCATTACGGCAGGTTTCTTTTATTCATGCTTCAAGTTAACCGTACTTCCTTGCGAAGTCGTCGTCAGACTGGCAAAGATACAAAATGAATTCAATAAAAGCGATAAAAGCTGGAATGAACGTCCAGCAAAAAAGCAGGTACAAAAATCCCTGACCAATTTTTCCAAGGTAGAATTTATGAACCCCAAACCCCCCAAGGAAAAGCGCCAGCAGAGCAGCAGCAATTCGGTTCTTATTGCCTTGACCTGACCCTGATTGAGTCGCACCACAATTAGGGCAAGCCCTGGCTGATTCATGAATTTCTTTGCCGCATCCACGACAAAAAACCATCCCGGACATAATCACTCCTTAATTAAATTGCTTTAGTCCCAAATCTATCGGCAGGCCAGAGCCAAACCTTACAAAAAATCGTTTTCAACTCAGACATCTCAACGACATGTATCAAATCAGGCAGCCAGAACTGACTGATATTCATATCCGTTCCGTAAGAATGTACAAAGAGGTCCGCCGCACGTCATCCACGCACTGGCGACAAGCGTTACATTATCCAATCAATTTTCTGCAACCCTAAGCAAAGATAACGCCTGAACTCGTAGCATATTGCTGCACTTATGATTGTTACGAACAATTCCTTTAATGAGCATCAGGCTGGCACGAATTATTGGAGCAGCATTCTCATTTCTTAAGCCTACATTCCACTCAGGAGCTGTGATAAAACACTTCCACCACTCGTGTTATTCACACTACTCCTGAACCATTTCTGCGCACTCAGTGCCTGGCTCTTCTCAACACAAAATGATGTTAACCCTGCCCGCAGGAAAACTGAAGCCATAAATCTCTCTCTGTCGCCCACACTCGGATTAATTCATAAAGCTTGATCTCGCTTTATAAAATCCTTAAACATCTGATTAATAATAGAAGGTTGTTACACGGCAGATAAAAAAAACCCCCACCATCATGGCGGGGGAAGACAGGGATGTGTCTATGGCAAGGAAAACAGGGATACTATGTTACTGGTTACTGCTGGTACTACTCACTGCCTGCAGCGATGACGCTGACTGCAAATTCGAAAACTGTCGCAGCTCATTAAGTCGCCGCTGGTAATTCTGCTGTAACGCCGACTGCTGGTCTGGCGTTAGCAGTTGGAACATTTGATTCTGTACGCGCGCCATCTCGACCTGCTGTTCAACCTGAACTCTGGCGATCACTTCCGCCTTCTCGCGGATGGCCGCTTCATTAAACTGGTCTGCAGTCACTAACTCATGCAGTGCTGCGATATCGTCAATATGGACGACCGGGCGCTCATGTCGGGCCTGTTGCATCAGGTCACGCATCTGCTGACGTTGCTCTTCAGTCAGCTCGATGCCATCGAACATGTGGCTTTGCGGATTTTGCGTCATACTGCCTGTCGGCAATCCGCCGTGATGCATCTCGTCAATCGTCGTCGCATCTTTAGCACCTGCGCTGGCGACACTCAGAGCCATCGCTGAGGCAAGGACGACGGCGGTTAATTTGCGCATCGTGTACTCCAGTTCGTTCCGTTTTGCGATTCAACGAGAGCCAGTGTACGGCGACAGCTGCAAACATCCGTCAGGGGGTGTAAAACTACGTAAATCGATAGATAGGTGCGCCAGGAACACGGTATTTTGCCTGCGGAGGGCTACAAAAATGAATAAAATCCTGTTGGTAGATGACGATCGCGAATTAACTTCGCTTTTAAAAGAACTGTTAGAAATGGAAGGGTTTGAAGTGGTGGTAGCCAGCGATGGTGAACAAGCGCTGAACCTGCTCGATAACTCAATTGATTTGCTTTTACTGGATGTCATGATGCCGAAGAAAAACGGTATCGACACCCTGAAAGAACTGCGTCAGCAACATCAAACCCCCGTCATCATGCTAACGGCGCGCGGCAGCGAGCTGGATCGCGTACTGGGCCTCGAACTGGGCGCAGATGACTATCTGCCTAAGCCGTTTAACGATCGTGAACTGGTGGCGCGTATCCGCGCTATTCTGCGGCGCTCAAACTGGAGTGAACAGCAGCAGCAACACGACAATAGCTCGCCCACGCTGGAAGTGGACTGCCTGCGTCTCAATCCCGGCCGTCAGGAGGCCAGTTTTGATGATGTCACGCTGGATTTGACCGGCACGGAGTTCACCCTGCTCTACCTGCTGGCGCAGCATCTGGGCCAGGTGGTGTCGCGTGAGCATCTGAGTCAGGAAGTGCTGGGCAAACGCCTGACGCCTTTTGACCGCGCTATTGATATGCATATTTCGAATCTGCGTCGCAAGCTGCCTGAACGCCGTGACGGCCATCCCTGGTTTAAAACCTTACGTGGCCGCGGCTATCTGATGGTTTCGGCATCATGATTGGAAGTCTGACCACCCGTATCTTCGCCATCTTCTGGTTAACGCTGGCGCTGGTGTTGATGCTGGTGCTAATGGTGCCCAAGCTCGATTCACGACAGATGACCTCGCTGCTGGAAAGTGAACAGCGGCAGGGCATCATGATTGAGCAACACGTCGAAGCAGAGCTGTCACAGGATCCCCCTAACGATCTGATGTGGTGGCGTCGTCTGTTTCGGGCAGTGGAAAAGTGGGCACCGCCGGGTCAGCGGCTGCTGTTAGTGACCAGTGAAGGTCGGGTGATCGGCGCGCAACATAACGAAATGCAGGTTATCCGCAATTTTATTGGCCAGTCTGACAATGCCGATCATCCGCAGAAGAAGAAATATGGTCGTGTTGAGCTGGTAGGGCCTTTCGCCGTTCGGGATGGCGAAGATAACTACCAGCTTTACATGATTCGTCCCGCCAACAGTTCCCAGCTCGATTTCGTGAATCTGTTGTTTGACCGTCCCCTGTTACTGCTTATTGTCACCATGCTTATCAGCTCCCCGCTGCTGCTCTGGCTGGCCTGGAGCCTGGCACGCCCGGCGCGTAAGCTGAAATATGCTGCCGACGAAGTGGCAAGCGGAAACCTGCGTCAGCATCCGGAACTGGAATCGGGCCCACAGGAGTTTCTGGCAGCGGGTTCCAGCTTTAACCAGATGGTCAGTGCGCTGGAGCGGATGATGACCGGTCAGCAACGTCTGTTATCGGATATCAGCCATGAACTTCGTACCCCGCTCACCCGTCTGCAACTGGCTACCGCGCTGCTGCGCCGGCGTCAGGGTGAAGGCAAAGAGCTGGGCCGCATTGAGATGGAGGCCCAGCGCCTGGATGGCATGATTAACGATCTGCTGGTGCTGTCGCGCACCCAGCATAAGAATGCGCTGGTCAGCGAAGCGATGAAGGCGAATCAGTTGTGGAATGGGGTGCTGGAAGATGCTCGTTTCGAAGCGGAGCAGATGGGCAAGAAGATGGATATTCCCTATCCGCCTGGCCCGTGGCCGCTTTATGGCAACCCCCATGCGCTGGAGAGTGCGCTGGAAAATATCGTACGCAATGCGCTGCGCTATTCACACACCCATATCAGCGTCAGCTTCTCCGTCGATATTTCCGGCATCACGGTACATGTTGATGACGATGGTCCTGGCGTGAGCCCGGAAGATCGTGAACAGATTTTCCGTCCTTTCTACCGTACCGATGAAGCGCGCGATCGCGAATCAGGCGGCACCGGTCTTGGCCTGGCGATTGTTGAAACGGCAGTGCAGCAACATCGCGGCTGGGTTAAAGCGGATGACAGCCCATTGGGCGGCCTGCGCCTGACCCTCTGGTTGCCGCTCTACTCCTCCGCTCGTCAATAATTTGTTATGCTTCGGCCCCTGTCATCGGGGGCCTTATGCTTAACATTGTCTTGTTTGAACCAGAAATTCCGCCGAATACCGGCAATATCATCCGCCTGTGTGCCAATACTGGCTTTCAGCTTCATCTGATTCAGCCGCTTGGCTTTGCCTGGGATGACAAGCGTTTACGCCGCGCCGGGCTGGATTACCACGAATTCACTGCCATTAAATTCCACGCCGACTATCAGACCTTTATCGCTTCGGAGTCGCCTGAGCGTCTGTTTGCGCTGACGACCAAAGGTATGCCCGCACACAGTGCCGTAGCGTACCAGGCTGGCGATTATCTGCTGTTTGGCCCGGAGAGCCGTGGACTTCCGGCTGAGATCTTAGCGGCGTTACCGGCTCAGCAGAAAATCCGTATCCCGATGAAAGCGGAAAGCCGCAGTATGAATTTGTCGAACGCCGTCTCGGTGGTGGTCTATGAAGCGTGGCGCCAGCTCGATTACGCCGGCGCGCTGATTAAAGACTAGATGCCGTCGCCAAACTGAAAACCCGCCAGGCTGCCATTAAAGTGCTGATCCATATCCATCGACGGCTTTTCACTGCCTGGCTTACCAACGATTCGCGCGGGTACGCCTGCTGCAGTGGTGTGCGGCGGCACGGGCTGTAACACCACGGAGCCGGCACCAATTTTGGCTCCCTTACCAACTTCAATATTGCCCAGGACTTTCGCACCGGCACCAATCATCACCCCTTCACGGATTTTCGGGTGACGATCACCGCTGGTTTTGCCGGTTCCACCCAGCGTAACCGATTGCAGGATCGAAACATCGTTCTCAACCACGGCGGTTTCACCAATCACAATGCCTGTGGCATGGTCGAGCATGATGCCGTGGCCTATGTTGGCGGCGGGATGAATATCGACGGCAAAGGAGACGGAGATTTCATTCTGCAGATAAACCGCCAGCGCGCGCCGGCCTTCATTCCACAGCCAGTGACCAATGCGGTAAGCCTGTAAGGCGTGAAAACCTTTGAGGTAGAGCAGCGGCGTGGAGTATTTATCGACTGCCGGGTCGCGTTGACGCACCGCCTGAATATCGTACGCCGCTGACATAATCATCGACGGATCTTCACGGTAGGCTTCTTCAACGATTTCACGAATGGCGATGGCGGGCATAATCGGGTTAGCCAGCTTGTTGGCCAGCATATAACTCAGTGCGCTACCGAGATTTTCATGCTTGAGCAATGTCGCGTGGAAGAAGCTGGCCAGCATCGGCTCACAATCAGCCAGGGCGCGCGCTTCTGCTTTGATATTATTCCAGACCAGTTCTAACTCATCAGACGACATTGCTGTTTTCTCCCGATAAAAAAAGCGCCTGAATGGGCGCTGCAGGTGATGATGCTACGCGTCCTGCGTTAGCCAGTGCTGTTTTCGTCCTTCCTTGTTCGTCCCAGCAGACTCAATGCTGCATCTCTCGCCGGTTTTTCGCAATACAGCACCTGATAAATCTGCTCGGTGATCGGCATTTCCACACCAAAACGGGCAGCCAATGCTTTGACTTCTTTGGTGTTTCGGAAGCCTTCTACAACTTGTCCGATAATGCGTTGCGCGCTATCTACATCCTCGCCCTGGCCCAGCATCATGCCAAAACGACGGTTACGCGACTGATTATCGGTACAGGTCAGCACCAGATCGCCCAGACCCGCCATCCCCATAAAGGTAGTGGGATCGGCACCCAGCGCAGCACCCAGCCGACTCATTTCAGCCAGACCACGGGTGATCAGTGCGGTACGCGCATTCGCGCCAAACCCAATCCCGTCAGAGATCCCGGCACCGATAGCAATCACGTTTTTTACCGCGCCGCCCAGCTGTACGCCGATGAAGTCAGGGTTGTTATACACGCGGAAGCTTTTACCACAGTGCAGCTTCTGCTGCAGGTCGTCAGCAAACTGCGCATCCGTTGCGGCCAGCGCGATAGCCGTCGGTAATCCGGCTGCCAGCTCTTTCGCAAAGGTCGGTCCGGAGATCACAGCCAGCGGAATGTCATCGCCGACAATTTCACGCGCCACATCCTGCAGCAGACGGCCGGTCTCTTTTTCCAGCCCTTTGGTCGCCCAGACAATACGCGAGTCTGACCGCAGATGAGGCGTGATCTGCTGCAGCACCTCGCCAAACACATGACTCGGCACCACGACCAGTAAATCGCGGCTGGCAGCAATAGCTTTGGTTAGATCAGGTTCAAGGGAAAGATTGTCGGGGAACGGTACATCAGGCAGGAAAGCAGTGTTGCAGCGGTCAGTCTGAAGTTGCGCCAGATGCGCCGGGTTATGTCCCCACAACAGCACCGGATGGCCGTTACGGGCCAGCGTAATCGCCAAAGCGGTGCCGTATGAACCGGCACCGATGACGCTAATCGAAGCGTGAGTTGTCATCAGGCATCCTGATGTGGTTCAGCACCTTCTTCACCTTGCTGCTGCTGCAGGTAGTTCATGAACAGCGCATCAAAGTTAACCGGTGCCAGGTTCAGCTGCGGGAAGGTACCACGTGATACCAGGCTGGTAATGCATTCGCGTGCGTACGGGAACAGGATGTTCGGGCAGTATGCGCCCAGGCAATGTGCCATCTGCGTTCCTTCGATACCGCTGATGGTGAAAATACCGGCCTGCTGTACTTCGCACAGGAAAGCGGTCTCTTCGCCCACGGTGGCGGTTACAGTCACACGAAGTACCACTTCGTAAACTTCGTCAGCCAGCTGAGAAGATGCAGTGTCCAGATCCAGTTTAACGTCCGGTTCCCACTCTTTCTGGAAAACCTGCGGTGCATTGGGCGCTTCAAAAGAGATGTCTTTGGTGAATACGCGCTGAATCTGGAATTGCATTTCGTTGGTGTTATGTTCTGACATGTGACCAAATCCTATGTATGAGATTGTCCGGCGTAAAATTACGCCTGCAGTAAGGGATCTAAACCTTCGCGATTATCGAGTGCGAATAAGTCGTCGCAGCCACCAATGTGCTGCGCATCAATAAAAATCTGAGGCACGGTGGTGCGGCCGCTACGCTTGATCATCTCTTCGCGTTTCGCCATGTCTCCATCAATGGGGATCTCCTGAAACGATACGCCTTTTTGCGTTAACAGCGCCTTCGCGCGATGGCAGTAAGGACACGTCGCCTTGGTATACACTTCAACATTTGCCATGATCAGCACCTCTGTAAGATTATTTGCCGCGAACTAACGGCAGATTTTCGCCGCTCCAGCCACTGATACCATCTTTCAGCACTGAAACCTGCTCAAAGCCGGCAGCGCTGAGATGCGCAGCAGAATCACCCGCGCTTTGTCCGGTTGCACACACTACAATTATGGGCTGCGCTTTATGCTTTGCCAGTTCGTCGATGTTGCCTTTTTTAATCTCAGCGGCTGCGACATTCAGCGCACCTGAAATATGGCCTCTGCGGAAATCGTCGCGCGAACGCACGTCTACAACTACCGCATCCTCTTTGTTAATCAGGCGGGTTGCTTCACCGCGGCTGATCGTTTTTACTTTAGAGAACATTCCTTTAACGGTAGTCACAATCACCAGAACGAGTAAAACGACCCATGCCAGACTCAGGATGGGGTGATTGCTTGCAAACTGCATAATTTCTTGCATGAGGGGTAACGACTCCAGACCGGGCTAATAAGCTAAAACAAGGGTTCTGAGTATACCTGCGCCACTTCGCATGTACAGATGCTATGCGGCCAGAGTATCGATTTGTGCTTCATTTTCCAAAAAAAGTGGCTGAATAGCAAAAATGGCGCATGGCTTAATCCATGTCATTGTGAAAGCGGACATAACTGGAAAAGCAAATGCCAGTGGGGAGCACTGGTAAGCGGCGGTTCATCGTGGAATAATCATTGGCCTATGAAGGGAAAAACAACCGTTTCGCACACAAGGACCCGTCCCAACGGCGATAACCTGCCGTTGTTCACACACTTGTCCAGCCTCTCCCTTAGCCTGCTTTGTGCGGGGGCACTGTTATTGCCTGCCGCAGCCCAAAGTGCAGAAGACAACAAGTCTCAGCTGCAATCTATTCAGCAAAACATCGCTGAAAAAGAGAAAAGCGTTAAAGCGCAAAAGCTGCAGCGCAGCAAGTTACTGGATCAGTTGCAGAGTCAGGAAAAAATCATCGCTCAGGCGAGCCGTCAGTTGCGTGACACCCGCAATAGCCTCAACGCCCTGAATGACGAAATTAAACAGCTTGCCACCTCCATCGCTCGCCTTGAAAAACAGCAAACCCAACAGGAAAATCTGCTTTCAGAGCAGCTTGATGCGGCGTTTCGTCAGGGTAAGCACAACGGTGTACAGCTGTTAATGGGCGGTGAAGAGAGCCAGCGCAGCGAGCGTATTCTGGCCTATTTCGGCTATCTGAATGCTGCGCGCCAGAAAAGTATCGAATCGCTGCAACAGACGCGTCAGGATTTGGCTCAGCAACGCGTCACGCTGGAGCAGAAGCAACAGCAGCAGAAAGGCTTATTAGCACAGCAGCAGGGCCAGCAGCAGAAGCTGCAACAGGCGAGCGCAGCGCGGAAAAAAACCCTGTCGTCGCTGGAAAGCGCACTGGAAAAAGATCAGGCCGATCTGGTCGAGATGCGTCAGAACGAAAGCCGTCTGCAGGATAAGATTGCCCGTGCGGAACGCGAGGCGCGCGAGCGCGCCGCCCGTGAAGCGCGTGAAGCGGAAAAAGTGCGTCAGCGTCAGGCGCAGGCGAAAGCCAAAGGCTCCAGCTATCAGCCGACCCAGAGCGAACGTGAACTGGTGGCGCGCACCGGTGGACTCGGTCGCGCGGGCGGGCAGGCCTTGTGGCCGGTACGCGGACGCATTGAACATCGCTTTGGTGAACAGCTGCAGGGTGAACTGCGCTGGAAAGGACTGGTGATTGATGCGCGCGAAGGTACCGAGGTGAAAGCTATCGCCGATGGCCGCGTGCTGATGGCCGACTGGTTACAGGGCTACGGCCTGGTGGTCGTGCTGGAACATGGTAAAGGCGATATGAGCCTGTATGGCTACAACCAAAGTGCGCTGGTGAGCGTGGGTACGCAGGTGAAGGCAGGACAGCCTATCGCACTGGTGGGCACCAGTGGTGGCCGCGGTACCCCGTCGCTCTATTTTGAAATCCGACGTCAGGGACAGGCCGTCAATCCACTCCCGTGGTTAGGAAAATAGGTTTTGCTACAACTTCGAAAAATCCCCGTTCTGTTGAGCGCCCTGCTGTTCAGCTACGCTGCGCAGGCGGGCAAACTGGCCATTGTCATCGATGACGTAGGCTATCGCCCTGCCGAAGAGAACAAGGTCCTGCAGATGCCGCAGGCCATTTCAGTGGCAGTATTGCCCAACGCGCCACATGCCCGTGAAATGGCCACCAAAGCGCACCAGAGTGGTCACGAAGTGTTAATCCATCTGCCCATGGCGCCGCTGAGCAAACAGCCGCTGGAAAAAGATACGTTAACGCCGGAGATGAGCAGCGAAGAGGTTACCCGCATCATGCGCAATGCGGTTAACAACGTGCCTTATGCCGTAGGTCTGAATAACCATATGGGCAGCAGGATGACCTCCAGCCTGCCCGGCATGCAGAAAGTGATGCAGGCACTGAACCACTACAATCTCTATTTTCTGGATAGCATGACTATCGCCAACAGTCAGGCTGTTCCTGCCGCACAGGGCACCCAGGTCAGGGTATTAAAACGCCGGGTATTTCTGGATGACAGCCAGGATATTAATGCCATCCGCCAGCAGTTCAGTCGGGCGGTGAAACTGGCGCAGCGCGACGGTTACGCCATTGCCATTGGTCATCCCCACCCTAACACCGTGCGGGTGCTGCAGCAGATGTTACCCACATTGCCAGCCGACGTTACGCTGGTTCGCCCCAGTCAGCTGCTGAACGAATCACTCCGTAGCGGCTCACAGACACCTGTGGCACCGGCAAAACCGGCGATACCGCGCTTCCAGCCTGCAGGCCTGTGTAAACCGAAACAGCCGCTGGCGCCGGTTCCTGCCACCCGAGCCTTAACGGTAATAGGGGAAAGTGTGAATAACAGCCCGCTGTTTAACACGCTAAAAAATCTGTTCTGAATTTGCTATGAATGCTAAGTGTTCAGCTTAGCGTTCATTTATACGCAGAAATTACTATAATCCCGGGTCGGGCAATAACGTGCTGTGCGGGAACAGTGATAGGGATGACGATTATTAAACAAAAAATCCTGCTGCTGGATAACGGCAGAGAGTGGGGCGGCGGCACCAACAGTATGCTGGAGCTGTTGAAGCGTATCGATCGTCAAAAGTTTGATATCACCTGCTGCTTCTATCACAACTACAGCCGTGGCAACGACGAAACCATTGAGGCCACGCTGAATGCGCTGGCTATTCCGGTCTTTTTTATTCCGCAAATCAGGCAGCCACGCTGGGCAAAATTTGTTAAAGAAGTCGCGCGGGCACTGCTGTTTTTTAATAAAAAGCTCAAGAAGCGCGCCATCGATCAGATTGATACACACTGGCGCATTATGCCCAACGCCAGCAAAATCAATTCACTGCTTCAGCTGGGGAAGTTTGACACGCTCTATATGAATAACCAGCCCAGCACCAATGTGGAAGGTTATCTGGCGGCGCGCAGCCTGGATGTCGCGGTAGTGCAACACTGCCGTATCGATCCGGTACTGGAACCGCGGCTGGTCAACATGGTCAATCAGGATTGCCAGGCGATCATTGCCGTGTCGCAGGGCGTGAATAACACCCTGCGCAGCCACGGTGTTGATGCGGAACGCTGTTTTACCGTCAATAACGCTATCGACATCCACCAGCCTCTGCCCGACCGCCTTGAAGTTCGCCAGCGCTTTAAACTCTCCCCTTCGACCTTTGTGTTTGGCACGATCGGCTCGCTGATATTGCGTAAATCTAATCACCATATTCTGCAGGCGCTGGGCCGTTTTAAACGCGCTAATCCCGATGCCGACTGGAAGATGGTGGTGGTCGGAGCGGGTCCGGAACTTCAGCATCTGCTGCAACTTGCTACCGCAGAGAACATCCAGCAGCATGTAGTCTTTACGGGCTTTCAGAACAACGCGCTGGATTACCTCACCGCCTTTGATGCGTTTATTCTTGCCTCACGCAGTGAGGGCTTACCAAGGGTTGTGCTGGAGGCGATGCTGGTGAATACCGCCGTGGTGGGATCCCGCGTGGTCGGCACTGCCGAATTGATCAGTCATGACGAAACCGGGCTGCTGTTTGATTATGGCAACGTGGTGCAACTGACCCAGCATCTGACCGCGCTGTGGCAGGATACGGATTTACGTCAACGCCTGATCAATGCGGCAGCGAAGCGCGTACGTGAAAAGTACGCTATTGAAACTTATATCAGCGGCGTCGAGAATATTTTGCAAAGCGTCGTGAAAAAGAAACCTCATGTTTAATTTTTTAAATCCCCGTTATCGCCATATCAGGGCGAGTCATAACCTGCCTTATTCGCATAAAGAGGTTCAGGGCACTGTACCGGTCACTTCTGTCGTGATCCCCTGCACCGGCGCGGACTATATTGAAGAAGCTCTGCTCAGTGCCGATTTTGCGGCGCGCTTTGCGACTGAGGCTGAAGAGATCGTGGTTGTCAGCGATCAGCCGGCTCACGCCTTTGGCAGGCTGCCAGTAAAAACCCGCGTAGCAACGCTGGATGTCCCGCATCGGGAAGAGAGTTATCGCTACAAGCAGATCTATCGCAGTCGTTTGATTAAATTGCAGGCGCCCTTACAGGCTAAAGGCGACGGCATTCTGATGATCGATTCCGACCTCAATCTGCTTAAGATGCCTGAGATTATGATGAAGCCCGGCCATCTCTATTCCAGCTTTCGTCAGGGGAAAATGATTGCCAAGCTGGCTGATGCGCCCGAAGAGGCGATTCCCGCCTACTACCCGCACAGTATCCGGCCCTGGCTGGTGGATCACGTGAATGGGGCTTACCTGGCTGCCACCCGTGAAGTCTGGCAGCGCATTTCGCCGCTGTGGCTGACGCTGTTTAATGATACCTGGAATTTAATGAACGACAGCCAGCCGCCTACCGACCAGCTACCGCTCGCGGTGTTGCTGGACATGCTGGATATTAAAACCGTCAATCTGGGGGAATGGGCTAACTGGCCGGTCTCAAAGAAAATTGGCGGTCAGTCGGCGGTGATCCCGCCTGAAGTGGTAGGCGCACATGGCGGCTTTCCGCTGTCGGAATGGCAAAAATACCTTGCCGATCCGCAACAGCCGCTGAACTTTAAAGGCCAGGATTACACGCGCAAAGTGCGCTACCTGACCGATGAAGAGAAAAAACAAAGCTAATCATGCGGCCGCCCAGGCGGCCGTTGTTTTAATCCCAGCTCAGTATCACTTTTCCCGAGCGTCCTGAACGCATCTCATCAAAGCCCTGCTGGAAATCGTCGATTCCATAGCGATGGGTAATAACCGGCGTTAAATCGAGCCCGGACTGGATCAGCGCCGCCATTTTATACCAGGTTTCAAACATCTCCCGGCCATAAATGCCCTTGATAAAAAGTCCTTTGAAGATCACCTGGTTCCAGTCGATCGCCATTTCACCCGGCGGGATGCCCAGCAGTGCGATCCGTCCCCCGTGATTCATTACCTCCAGCAATGAACGGAAGGCAGGCGGTGCACCAGACATCTCCAGCCCGACATCGAATCCTTCCGTCATGCCCAGCGAATGCATCACGTCTCGCAGATCCTCATTCGCCACATTGACCGCGCGCGTGACGCCCATTTTGCGCGCCAGTGCCAGTCGATACTCATTGATATCCGTGATCACCACGTTGCGTGCACCGACATGACGACAGACTGCGGCGGCCATGATGCCGATAGGACCCGCGCCAGAGATCAGCACATCCTCACCCACCAGATCGAACGATAGCGCGGTATGTACGGCGTTGCCGAACGGATCAAAGATTGCCGCCAGCTCATCGGAAATGTTGTCGGGAATTTTGAACGCATTGAAGGCCGGGATAACCAGATACTCCGCGAAGCAGCCCTGGCGGTTAACGCCCACCCCCATTGTGTTACGGCATAAATGGGTTCGCCCGGCACGGCAGTTGCGGCAATGTCCGCAGGTGATATGCCCTTCGCCCGAGACCCGATCGCCAATCGTAAAGCCTTTCACTTCCTGTCCTATAGCAACCACTTCACCCACATATTCATGACCGACAATCATCGGTACCGGAATCGTTTTGCGCGACCAGTCATCCCAGTTGTAGATATGGACATCGGTGCCGCAGATGGCGGTTTTGCGAATCTTAATCAGCAGATCGTTGTGACCCGGCTCCGGAACCGGCGCATCGGTCACCATCCAGATGCCCGTTTCCTTCTTCAGTTTGGCGAGTGCTTTCATGACGGGCTCCTCAGGCGATAACGCCCAGTTGTTTGCCGATACGGGTAAAGGCCGCCACCGCACGTTCCAGCTGTTGCTGGGTATGCGCTGCAGAGATTTGGGTGCGAATGCGTGCCTGACCTTTTGGCACCACCGGATAGAAGAAGCCAGTCACGTAGATGCCCTCCTGTTGCAGCAGGCGGGCGAACTCCTGGGCGACGCTGGCTTCACCCAGCATCACCGGGATAATGGCGTGATCGGCACCGGCCAGCGTAAAGCCCGCCGCCGTCATCTGCTCCCGGAAGTAATGGGCGTTGTCCCACAGACGCTGACGCAGCCCGTCGCCTTCGCTGAGCAAATCCAGCACCCGCAGCGAGGCGGCAACAATGGCCGGGGCCAGCGAGTTGGAGAACAGATAGGGACGGGAACGCTGGCGCAGCCACTCCACCACTTCGGCTTTTGCTGCGGTGTAGCCACCGGAGGCGCCACCCAGCGCTTTACCCAGCGTGCCGGTAATGATGTCGACCCGGCCCATGACGTCGCAATATTCATGGGTTCCGCGTCCGGCGTTCCCGACAAAGCCCACCGCATGGGAGTCATCCACCATCACCAGCGCAGAAAACTCATCGGCCAGATCGCAGATAGCGGGCAGATTCGCAATCACCCCATCCATTGAGAACACCCCATCGGTGGCAATCAGAATATGACGCGCACCTTTATCGCGCGCTTCCTGCAGGCAGGTGCGCAGCTGCGCCATATCGTTATTGGCATAGCGGTAACGCTGCGCTTTGCACAGCCGGACGCCATCGATAATGGAAGCGTGGTTCAGCGCATCAGAGATGACTGCATCCTGCGCATCAAGCAGGGTTTCAAACAGGCCGCCATTGGCATCGAAACAGGAGGAGTAAAGAATGGCATCCTCCATGCCGAGAAAGTCTGCCAGCCGCTTTTCCAGCTGCTTATGACTATCCTGCGTGCCGCAGATGAAGCGCACCGACGCCATGCCAAAACCATGCGAATCCATCCCCTCTTTTGCCGCCTGTATCAGCGCCGGATGATTCGCCAGACCTAAATAATTATTGGCGCAGAAGTTAATTACCGCCGGATCGCCCCCCACCGCGATCTCCGTCTGCTGAGCAGAGGTGATGATCCGCTCCTGTTTAAACAGTCCTTCCTGACGTGCATCATCAAGTTGCTGACGAAGTTGTTGATAAAATTGCGCAGGCATCATTGCTCTCCTCAGATGGCAAAAATCTGGCATATCTTACTGAACAGACCGCCTCTTCACGATAAATCGTCCAACAGAATGTCATTTTTGCAGCATAGTTCACGCCGCGAGGATATACGCACAAAGCGTTACAGAGTCATCTGGCTGTCTGCACCCTGATGAAATGTTATGATGTGAGGTATTCGTGTGTGAAACCTCCTGTTTCACCCCACAACGTTGAAGGTAACAACATGATTATCGTAACTGGCGGCGCAGGAATGATTGGCAGCAACATCGTCAAAGCGCTGAACGATCGCGGTCACACCGACATTCTGGTGGTGGATAATCTGAAGGATGGCACCAAGTTTGCCAATTTAGTCGACCTGGATATCGTCGATTACATGGACAAAGAAGAGTTCCTGATGAGCGTGATGGCGGGTGATGATTTAGGCCCGATCGAAGCGGTATTCCATCAGGGTGCCTGCTCCTCCACCACCGAGTGGGATGGCAAGTACATGATGGAGAACAACTATCAGTACTCCAAAGAGCTGCTGCACTTCTGTCTTGAGCGCGAGATCCCGTTCCTCTACGCCTCTTCCGCGGCCACTTACGGCGGACGCAACGAGAATTTCATTGAAGAGCGTCAGTATGAGCAGCCGCTGAATGTGTATGGCTACTCCAAAATGCTGTTCGACCATTACGTCCGTCAGATGCTGCCGGAAGCGAACTCGCCGGTATGCGGCTTCCGCTATTTCAACGTCTATGGACCGCGTGAAGGCCACAAGGGCAGCATGGCAAGCGTTGCCTTCCACCTGAACACGCAGATCAGCAATGATGAAAATCCAAAACTGTTTGAAGGCAGCGACGGCTTTAAACGTGATTTCATCCACGTTGATGATGTGGCGGAAGTGAACCTGTGGTGCTGGGAAAATGGCGTTTCCGGGATTTACAACTGTGGCACAGGCCGCGCCGAGTCCTTCAAGGAAGTGGCTGATGCAGTACTGAAGTTCCACCAGAAAGGTCAGATCGAGTACATCCCGTTCCCGGAAAAACTCAAAGGACGGTACCAGGCCTACACTCAAGCCGATCTCACTAAACTGCGTGCCGCCGGCTACGACAAGCCATTTAAAACGGTGGCGCAGGGCGTCGCTGACTATATGGTCTGGCTGAACCGTAACGCATAAAGGAAGCTGCTCCGGCGATGAAAATTCTGGTAATCGGCCCGTCGTGGGTCGGCGATATGATGATGTCGCAAAGTCTCTATCGCACACTCAAGGCCGAACATCCCGATGCGGTGATTGACGTGATGGCACCTGCATGGTGCCGTCCGTTGTTGTCACGCATGCCGGAGGTGAATCAGGCGCTGGCGATGCCGCTTGGGCATGGCGCGCTGGAAATTGGTGAGCGTCGCCGGTTGGGCAAAGTACTGCGCGCCAGTCACTACGACCGTGCTTATGTGCTGCCTAACTCTTTCAAGTCGGCGCTGGTCCCCTTCTTTGCCGGAATAAAACGCCGTGTCGGCTGGCGCGGTGAAATGCGCTATGGCCTGCTGAATGATTTGCGCGTGCTGGATAAAGCCGCGTTTCCGCTGATGGTTCAGCGCTACGTTGCGCTGGGCTACGACACACCTGTTGCTTCGGCGGCGCAGCTGCCACAGCCGCTGTTGTGGCCAAAACTGCAGGTTGAAGAGCAGGAAAAAATTGAAACGGCCGCACAGTTTCAGCTCGCGGAGACCCGCCCAATCATTGGTTTTTGTCCGGGCGCTGAATTTGGCCCGGCCAAACGCTGGCCGCACTATCACTACGCCACGCTGGCCCGCCAGTTGATTGCTGAAGGCTTCCAGATCGTGCTGTTTGGCTCCGCCAGGGATCGTCCGACCGGCGAAGAGATTATCGCTGCGCTGCCCGAAGAGGCTCGCGGCCACTGCCGTAATCTGGCGGGTGAGACCCAGCTGGAACAGGCGGTGATTCTGCTGGCACAATGCCGTGCCGTGGTCAGCAACGACTCCGGCCTGATGCATATCGCCGCGGCGCTGGATCGCCCACTGGTGGCGCTCTATGGACCCAGCAGCCCTGACTTTACGCCGCCGCTGGCTCATCAGGCGCGAATTATTCGCCTGATTACCGGCTATCACAAAGTGCGCAAAGGCGATGCCGAACAGGGCTATCACCAGAGCCTGATCGATATTCAGCCTGAACGCGTACATCAGACGCTGAGCGAACTGCTCGCGCCGCAGGAGGTGCCATGCACGTCCTGATTGTTAAAACTTCGTCAATGGGCGATGTGCTGCATTCGCTTCCGGCACTCACCGATGCAATGCATGCCATTCCCGGCATCCGCTTCGACTGGGTAGTGGAAGAGAACTTCGCCCAGATCCCTGGCTGGCACCCCGCAGTAGATAAGGTGTTACCGGTCGCGATTCGCCGCTGGCGCAAACACTGGTTTGGCAGTCAGCAGCGTGAAGAGCGCGTGCTGTTTAAGCGCGCGTTACAGTCACGTGAGTACGATATCGTGATTGATGCACAGGGCCTGATCAAAAGTGCCGCGCTGGTCACCCGCTTATCGAAAGGGATGAAGCATGGGCAGGACAGCCGCAGCGCGCGTGAGCCGTTTGCCAGCTGGTGGTATGACATCCGCCATGAGGTCAGTAAGCGACAACATGCGGTTGAGCGGACGCGCGAACTGTTCGCCAAAAGCCTGGGCTATGAAAAGCCGCAAAGTCAGGGTGACTACGCGATTGCCGGACACTTCCTGCATCATCTGCCCGCTGACGCACATCATTACCTGGTCTTTCTGCATGCCACGACGCGTGACAACAAGCACTGGCCGGAATCACACTGGCGACAGCTGATTGAGCAGATGCAGCCCAGCGGTTTGCGGGTGAAATTGCCCTGGGGTGCTGAACATGAGCATCAGCGGGCGCAGCGCCTTGCTGAAGGATTTGAGCATGTCGATGTGCTGCCTAAGCTGACGCTGGAAGCGATAGCACAGCAGCTGGCGGGCGCACGGGCGGTGGTCTCAGTTGATACCGGATTGAGCCATCTGACGGCGGCACTGGATCGCCCCAACCTCACGCTGTATGGTCCGACCGATCCTGGATTGATTGGCGGTTACGGGCAGAACCAACAGGCACTGAGCGCCCCGAATCATAATCTGGCGGAGCTGACTGCTGACACGGTAGCAGAGAAACTGCAGGCCGTTATTACGGAAAACATGCCATGAACTATGTGCTGATCTACCTGCTGTTACTGCCTTTCCGGGCCATAATGCGGCTGTTTTACCGGCCAACCGGACGCAGCCTGATCATCCAGACGGCGAAGATTGGTGATTTTATTAATATCACCCCGATGCTGCGCGCGCTGGGTCAGTCTGAGCTGCTGATCAGCAAAGCGGTGGAGCCACTGGCGCGTCACGATGACACGGTCAGCCGCTATTTCCTGATTGAAGAGGCGAAGCGCAGCTTTTTTGCCAAACTAAAGCTCGCGTTCACTCTGATGAATCGCTATGACAACGTCTATCTGGTGCAGCCAAACAGCGTGAACCTGTTTTTCGCCGCGCTCTGCAACGCACCGAACAAGCAGTTTCTGCGCACTTATGTGCGTAAGTCCTATCATAAGACCTTCTATCGCAGCGCCAGCGGTATTGTCGACCACACCAAAACGGATTTAACGCTCGACAGCTACCTGAAGCTGATTAACCGCGACTACCGCTATACCGATTTCCCCAAGCATGCGACCTCTCCGCTCTGGCAGCCGCCTGCGCCGCCCGCCGCACTGCAGAATCCGCGCAGCGGCATTAAAATTGGCATCAGTATTTCTGCCGGTAACCGGGCTAAAACCATTCCTGCCAGCATCTGGCAGCAGCTGATGGCGTCACTGGCTGACCTGCCCTGCACCTTTTATGTGTTTGGCCCACCGGCTGAGCAGCCGTGGCTGGATGAGTTACTGAGCCTGACCGGCCCGAAAGAGAATATTGTCAGTCTGATTGGTGAACTGAAACTGGAAGAGGTTCCCTGGGCCATTGCGCAGATGGATTTCTATATCTCCTCTGACTCTGGCAATGCCTATATTGCGGATGCGCAGCAGATACCGGTGATCATGCTTTACGGTCCGTGTGAAGTCAGGGAACAGCGTCCGGTCAATAACGTTTTGTTTATCGGACCGGATAATATTGCTGCGTCGACGTTCGTTTTTGCTACCCGTTTTCAGTTTGATCAGCCCGCTGAAAAATTATTCGGGCTGGATCACGATAAACTGACTAGAATACAAACGTTTATTACTCATAATCTGGAATAGTGAAGCGTAATGGCAATTACCCCTCTTGCTGAGGCCGTTCAGCAAAGTCAGCTGCTGGTTAACACGCTTGCTGACACGGATGATAATCCGGTTCATGTTGCGTTTGGCATCAACTACGCCTACGCGCGTGGCCTGGGCATTACGTTGTTTTCACTTCTCAGCCATCATCCTGATACCGCTTTCCACGCCCATGTTTTTTCAGACTCGCTTTGCGAAGAGGATGTGGAAAAACTGCGATCGCTGGCCAGGGGCCATCGTCTGGCGATCACGCTGCATATCTTTAACCGTGCCTGGGTTGATCAGTTGCCTGCGGTCGGACGCTATCCCAAAAGTATCCACTACCGTTTCCTGATCCCGGAAACCGTGGCGAGCTACAGCGATCGGGTGATCTATATTGATGCTGATACCCTGGTGGTGGGCGACTACTCTCCCCTGTTCACGCTGGATATCACTGATTACACGCTGGCGGCCTGTAATGACACACCGCGGGCGCGACATAACCAGTGCGCAAGGCTGGGGCTGAAGCATCACCACTATTTCAACTCCGGCTTTATGCTGATTAATATTCCACGCTGGCTCGAAAGGCAGACCACCGCGCGCATTACCGACGTGCTGGTAACGCGGGGCGCAGAGTTTGGTTTTCCCGATCAGGATGCGCTGAATATCGTGCTGGAGGATGAGGTCCTGATCCTGCCAGACCGCTATAACCACATATACGACATCATCGCCAATAAAGTCTGGGATCACTCGGGCGTGCCTCAAGAGACGGTGATGATTCATTACACCGGTAAATGCAAACCCTGGCATGCATGGGCGGGCAGCGATCTTTCCCTGCGCTATTACAGCTATTACCAGCGCTCACCCTGGGCTTCACAACCGCTTGATACGCCAAAGCATTATAAAGAGATGAAGCGATTCGCCCGCGTAAAGTGGCATCAGAAACAGTATGGTGAAAGCATGAGCTGGATGATGAAATATGTCAGTCTCAAGTTTTTCAAACAGAGCGAGCAGTAGCGCGCTGGCTTATCAGATTGATGCGGGCGCTGTTATTTCAGCGCCTGACTTTCCCGTCATTTTTCCCGCCTGCTGTTTGCCACGACCTCTGTCATAACGACGCTGACAGCAAGCCGGCATAATAATCTGTTTACCTGCACAACCACTTTGCGTAAAAAAAGCGCATATAGCGCATTATTATTGTCGGGCGTGGTTTTTAGTAAAGCAGGGATGCAACATCGTTTTATAATTGTGAACTCCCTGATTTCATTCTGCTGATTTGGAAATGATTTATGACGAGGCAACGCCCTTTCGCAGTGAATATAATGCTGGTGCAGATGCTGGTACAGATAGTGTCATGAGTACTTCTCCTCTGCTGAGTATCATTACCCCGATGTATAATGCGGGCAGCATGTTTGATGAGTTCATGCAGTCACTGCTGGCGCAGACGCTGACTATGCTTGAGATCATTATCGTCGATGACGGTTCAACCGATGGCTCAGGCGAGCGCGCCGATCAGTATGCACAGCAGCATTCTCACATTCGTGTGATTCATCAGGAAAACGGCGGCGTCTCGCGCGCCCGTAACGCCGGGCTGGCGATTGCCCGCGGGAAATATGTCACCTTCCCTGATGCGGATGACACCATGCAACCCGATATGTATCAGACGCTGGTGACGCTGGCGGAAGCAGATAATCTGGATGCGGCACAGTGCAACGCCGAGTGGTTTTTCAAACACAGCCAGCGGGTAAAACCGCTGATTCCGCTGGATCGTCTGCGCAGCACGCCGGTGCTGAGCGGTGCCGACTGGCTGAATACCGCGCTGAAAACGCATCGTTATATGCATGTGGTCTGGCTGGGCATCTATTGCCGGGAACTGATTGAGCAGCATCAGTTGCAGTTTGAACCCGGCCTGCATCATCAGGATATTCCCTGGACCACCGAGTTTATGCTGCTGGCAAAACGCGTGCGTTATACCGAAGCGGTGCTCTATCGCTACTATATGCACGACGCCTCCATCAGCAATCGCAAACGTACCGGCGAGCGCAACGTTGAGTATCAGCGTCACTACATAAAGATTGCGCGACTGCTGGAAGAGCTCAATGATCGCTATCGTGACCGCGTGAAGATCTACCCGTCATTTCACTATCAGGTGACCCATGAAGCGCTCAGCGTTTGCCACAGTGTGAGACGTGAGCCTGACGCTCGCGCACGCCAGGCAATCATTGCCGAGCTGTTCGCCACCCGGACACACCTGCGCATGTTACGCAACGCCCGGGGAATTAAGCAGTGGTATCAGTTGCTGTTGTGGCTGGCCCGGCTCTATCGCTGGCGTGACAAATAACCTTTGAGGCTGGCTTTATCCTAAAAAGGGTTTGCCCTACAATCGGTTCACTGAATTCTGAGAACTCTTGTTTATGGCCAGCCTGACTCCAGCAAACATCTCTCCAAAAAATATATTACTGATTAAGCTGCGCCATCATGGTGACATGCTGCTTACAACGCCCGCCATCAATGCGCTTCATGAGCGTTATCCGCAGGCCAGCATTGACGTGTTGCTCTATCAGGAGACGCGTCCGATGCTGGAAGCGCATCCGGCTATCCGCCATTTACACGTCATCGATCGTAAATGGAAGCAGGAAGGCACCTGGCGCAAACTGGGCCATGAGCGTGCATTAATTCGCGCCATACGTGACGCGCACTATGATCTGGTGATTAATCTGGCCGATCAGTGGCGGGCTGCCCTGATTACACGGCTCTCCGCTGCGCCAGTACGTATCGGTTTTGCTTTTAAAAAACGTGATAACGTCCTGTGGCGATGGTGTCACAACCAGCTGGTCCCCACGCACAATCACAGCAAGCTGCATACTGTTGAGCAGAATATGTCGGCGCTGGCGCCCCTCGGCATCAGCAGCGAAGGCGCACGTGTCTCAATGCACTACAGCGACGCTGACCAGCAAATTGTGCTGACCCGACTGGCAGAGCACCAGGTGACCGCGCCCTATATTGTGGTGCAGCCGACTTCACGCTGGGGCTTTAAATGCTGGGAAGAGGAGAGTGTTGCCGCCACGCTTGATCAGCTGGCGCAGCCGGGCCGCAAAGTGGTGCTGACCGCCGGACCGGACAAACAGGAGCTGGCAATGATCAACCGCATTCGGGCGCTGTGTGCGTCGCCGGATGTGGTTTCGCTGGCAGGTCAGTTTACTCTGCCGCAGCTGGCGGCGCTTATCGATCATGCCCGGCTGTTTATTGGTGTCGACTCTGCACCGATGCACATGGCCGCCGCACTTGAAACGCCCTGTATTGCGCTGTTTGGCCCGACCAAGCTGCAGCACTGGCGGCCATGGGGCGACAACAATCATGTCATCTGGGCGGGTGATTATGGCCCGCTGCCCTCACCCGATTCCATCGACACCAAAACAGACCAGCGTTATCTGTCGGCCATTCCGGTGAAGGATGTGGTCGCGGCAGCGAGGAGCTATCTGAATGAGTAAGTTACGGCTGGCGATTGTCCGGCAGAAATATCGTCCGGATGGCGGTGCCGAGCGTTTTATCTCGCGCGCGCTGGAAGCGCTGGGCAGCGAGCAGCTCGATCTCAACATCATTACCCGCAGCTGGCAGGGCACACCCAATCCTGACTGGCATCTGCATATCTGTAACCCTGCAAAGCTGGGACGGGTATCCCGTGAGCGCGGTTTTGCCCGTGCAGCACGCGCCTGCTGGGAGCGCGAAAAGTTCGATATTGTGCAAAGCCACGAGCGCATCGCGGGCTGTGATATTTTTCGCGCGGGTGATGGTGTTCATCGCGTCTGGCTGGAACAGCGCGCCCGCATCGTCTCATCGTGGCAACGACTGAGCGCGACACTGAGCCCTTATCATCGCTATGTACTGCAGGCGGAAGCGGAGATGTTTAACTCTCCGACGCTGAAAGCGGTGATCTGTAATTCTGAGATGGTAAAACGCGATATCCTGCGCTGTTTCTCGCTCGACGCCGGGAAAATCCACGTTATTCATAATGCTATCGACGCCAGCCGTTTCCAGCCCGCCACGGAAGCAGCACGTCGCCTCACCCGTCAGCAGCTGGCGCTGCCCGATGCGGCCACCGTACTGATTTATGTCGGCTCCGGCTTCGAACGCAAGGGACTGAAAGCGGCGATACAGGCGCTGGCTGCCAGCGACCGTTATCTGATTGTGGTGGGTCAGGATAAGCAACTGCAACGGTATCAGCAGCTGGCAAATCAGCTTAACTGTCTGGATCGCCTGCGCTTTGTCGGCGTACAGCAGGATGTGCAGCCGTTCTATCACGCGGCTGATGGCCTGCTGCTGCCCACCCTCTACGATCCTTTTCCTAATGTGGTGCTGGAGGCGATGGCCTGCGGCTTACCGGTGATTACCAGCACCGGCTGCGGCGGGGCAGAATTTATTACCGCTGGTCAGGAAGGCTTCGTCTGTGATGCATTGGATATCAGCGGGTTGAATCAGGCTGTGAATGCACTACCGGCGCTTTCCGTCGATTCACGAATGGGTGATGCGGCGCGGCGCAAAATTGAACCTTATGGTCCACAACGGCTGGCGCAGGCGCTGACTTCGCTTTATCAGCAGGTACTGAGCAGCAACTGACAATGTGGGATGAGTGCATGCGGGGTTTCTGATAACATGCCGCCATCTGATTTTAATCTGCTTTTAGACGCGAATTTGCTGTAACGGTAACTATGACGACCTTTTACACCGCATTGCTCTACTTAATTCAGCCACTGATTTGGCTGCGCCTGTGGCTGCGCGGTCGTAAAGCGCCTGCCTATCGCAAACGCTGGGCAGAACGCTATGGCTATTGTGTCGGCAAAGTTAAGCCCGACGGCATTGTGCTGCACTCGGTCTCTGTGGGTGAAACCCTGGCCGCGATTCCGCTGGTGCGCGCACTGCGTCATCGTTACCCGACCCTGCCGATTACCGTCACCACCATGACGCCTACCGGCTCTGAACGCGCGCAATCTGCATTTGGCAAAGATGTGCATCACGTCTATCTGCCTTATGATCTGCCGGGTTCGATTAATCGTTTTCTGGATACGGTCAACCCACGCCTGGTGATCATCATGGAAACCGAGCTGTGGCCGAACATTATCCGCATTCTGCACCAGCGTAATATTCCACTGGTGATCGCCAATGCCCGCCTCTCGGCCCGCTCGGCCAAAGGCTACCGCAAGCTGGGTAAGTTCATGCGTCGGCTGTTGCAGAGCATCACGCTTATCGCGGCGCAGAATGCAGAAGATGGTGACCGCTTCCTGAGCCTGGGCCTGAAACGTTCTCAACTAACGATTACCGGCAGCCTGAAGTTTGATATTTCCGTGACGCCAGAACTGGCCGCCAGAGCGGTGACGCTGCGCCGGCAATGGGCGCCGCGCCGTCCGGTGTGGATCGCTACCAGCACGCACGAAGGTGAAGAGGCCATTGTGCTGGATGCCCATCGGCGACTGCTTCAGACCTTCCCGGATCTGCTGCTGATTCTGGTGCCCCGCCATCCCGAGCGTTTTAACGATGCCCGTGAACTGACGCAGGAACGCGGCTTCAGTTTTATCCTGCGCAGCAGCGGCGAGATCCCATCTGGCTCAACACAGGTGGTCATCGGAGACTCAATGGGCGAACTGATGCTGCTCTACGGCATTGCCGATCTGGCCTTTGTCGGCGGCAGCCTGGTTGAACGGGGTGGACACAACCCGCTGGAGCCTGCTGCCCATGCTCTTCCGGTTCTGATGGGACCCCATATCTGGAACTTCAAAGATATCTGCAGTAAGTTGCAGGAAGGCCAGGGACTGATCACCGTCACCGACGTTATTTCGCTGGAAAAAGAGGTCACCAACCTGTTACAGGATGATGATTACCGCCGTTATTACGGACGCCATGCGGTAGACGTGCTGCACCAGAATCAGGGTGCGCTACAGCGTCTGCTACAGTTACTCGAACCGCATCTGCCACCACGGGCCCACTAATGTCAGCTCGCCAACGTCTTTCCGTGGTGATGATCGCCAAAAACGAAGCGGAACTGCTGCCTGATTGCCTGGCCTCGGTCAGCTGGGCCGATGAAATTATCGTGCTGGACTCAGGCAGCCATGACAACAGTGTCGGGATCGCCACACAGGCTGGGGCGAAGGTCTTCCATAATGATGACTGGCAGGGCTATGGTATCCAGCGCCAGCGCGCGCAGCACTATGCCACCGGCGACATGATTCTGATGATCGATGCGGATGAGCGTGTTTCACCCGAACTGCGCGCCGCAATTGAGCAGGTGCTGGTGGCGCCACCCAGCCGTACGGTTTATAGCCTGGGCCGCAGTAATCTGTTTCTCGGCCGCTTTATGCGCCATAGCGGCTGGTATCCTGACCGCGTCATGCGACTCTATCCACGCACCTTCCGCTACAATGACAATCTGGTGCATGAATCACTGCAGAGTGACGGCGCGCCGGTGGTGGCATTACCCGGCGATCTGCAGCATCTGACCTGCCGCGATTTAATCGCCTTTCAGCGCAAGCAGCTGGCCTATGCCGAAGCCTGGGCTACGGAACGTCATCGGCGCGGTAAGCGTTGCAGCCTGTTTTCTCTGTTCAGCCATACGCTGGGCGCGTTTGTGAAAACCCTGCTGCTGCGTGCCGGTTTTCTCGACGGTAAGCAGGGCTGGATTCTGGCGGTGGTCAATGCGCAATATACCTTCAATAAATATTCAGCCCTCTGGGCGCTGAATCATGCTTCGGCAAAAGGGCGAGTATGACCACGAAAGCCATCTATCCCGGTACGTTTGATCCTGTGACGCTCGGCCATCTCGACATCGTGACGCGGGCAGCGCAGATGTTTGATCAGGTCATTCTGGCCGTTGCCGCCAGCCCCAGCAAAAAACCGATGTTCAGCCTGGATGAGCGCGTGGCGCTGGCTGATGAAGTCATAGCCCATCTGCCCAACGTTAAGGTCGTCGGATTCAGCGACCTGATGGCGAATTTCGCCCGTGACCAGCAGGCAAATGTGCTGGTGCGTGGATTGCGTGCGGTGTCAGACTTTGAATATGAAATGCAGCTGGCCCAGATGAATCGTCACCTGCTGCCAACGCTGGAGAGTGTTTTCCTGATGCCGTCTGAAGGCTTCTCGTTTATCTCCTCTTCGCTGGTCAAAGAGGTGGCGCGTCACGGCGGCGATGTTACCGCCTTCCTGCCCGCGCCGGTGCATCAGGCATTGCTGGCTAAACTGGCTTAATGCTGGCAGTTCGGGCACCAGTAGGTGCTGCGCTGCCCATGTCTGCCGCTGACAATCGGCGTACCGCATGCCCGGCAGGGTTCGCCTGCCCGGCCATAAACCTGTAACTGCTGTGCAAAATAGCCCGGTTTCCCGTCGCTCTGTAAGAAGTCACGCAGCGTGGTTCCGCCCTGCTCAATGGAGCGTAACAGCACCGCTTTGATGGTATTGACCAGCAGTTCCGCTTCGGCCTGCGACAGACTGCCGGCAGCACGATCGGGAATGATCCCGGCGGTAAACAGCGACTCGCTGGCGTAAATGTTGCCCACACCCACCACCACTTTGTTATCCATCAGCCATTGCTTGATGAGCGTCCGCTTGCCGCGTGACTTATCGAACAGATAAGCGCCGTCAAACTCCTCGCTAAGCGGCTCCGGCCCGAGATGTGCCAGCACGCTGCTGCCCGCCAGATCGCTGCTCCAGAGCCAGGCACCAAAGCGGCGCGGGTCGGTATAGCGCAACACTTTGCCGTTGCTCATGACTAAATCAACATGATCATGCTTCGCCGCTGGCAGCTCTTCTGACAGCACGCGCAGGCTGCCGGACATGCCAAGGTGGATAATGATCCAGCCATGCGGCAGCTCCAGCAGCAGATATTTCGCCCGACGCTGCACACTGAGCACCGGCTGATCGCTCAGCGCCAGGATCTCCTGCGAAACGGGCCAGCGCAAACGTGAATTACGCACCACGGCGTGAAGGATGGTTTCACCGACCAAATGCGGTTCGATACCGCGACGGCTGGTTTCAACCTCTGGCAACTCTGGCATACCCTCTCCTCAGCGTTTTACACAAACAAAAAACCCGGCCGGAGCCGGGTTTTTAGCAGAACACTAAAATTACTTAATTTTAGCTTCTTTGTAGAGCACATGCTGACGTACAACCGGATCGAACTTTTTCAGTTCCAGCTTCTCTGGTTTAGTACGTTTGTTCTTCGTGGTGGTATAGAAGTGACCTGTACCAGCAGAGGAAACCAGCTTGATCTTCTCACGAATACCTTTAGCCATGATTCAGTTCCTTAGTACCTTAGTACTTCTCACCACGGGCACGCATATCGGCTAACACCGTATCAATGCCCTTTTTATCAATAATACGCATACCTTTAACAGATACACGCAGAGTAACGAAGCGCTTCTCGCTCTCAACCCAAAAACGGTGTGAGTGCAGGTTCGGAAGGAAACGGCGTTTCGTCGCGTTCATTGCGTGGGAACGGTTGTTACCCGTCACCGGACGCTTTCCAGTTACCTGGCAGACTCGTGACATGTCAATATCTCCAAAAATCAAATCAGCTCGAGCTTTAAAAATTAGGTTTGGGCCGCCTCGTCAGGCTTGCAGCCCGCCAGGCGAATTCCATGGAACCCGCTAAGCTGGCCTAACCGCCAAACCCGAGATTCTCAAAGGTGGCGTAGTATACGCCGCTCAGCCCAAGTGCTCAAGTCCCGAACAGATAAAGATCCCGAATGATCGGGCAAAAAGCCGCCACCTGGCGTGAAATTTTCCCCTGTCAGAGCCATCCCCGCTCGGCAAAGGAGACATATTCACCATGACCAATCACCAGATGATCGAGCAGACGGATGTCGAGTAGCTGGCAGGCTTCACTGACTTTATGGGTCACTTCGCGGTCTGCCCGGCTCGGCTCCGCCATGCCCGACGGGTGATTATGCGCCAGTATCAGGGCGGCGGCATTGAGCTTCAGCGCTTCCCGAACGATCTCGCGGGGGTGAACTTCCACGCTGTTAATGGAACCAGAGAACATATTTTGTGCCCGCAGCACCCGATGCTGATTATCCAGAAACAGTACCATAAAGATCTCACGCTCCTGATGGGCTAACAGACTTTGCAGATACTGACGTGTGATTTGTGGATTTTCCATTGCGCTTTCGCGGGCCAGCTTACTGGCGAAAAAACGCTTCGCCAGTTCGGCAATCGCATAAAGTTGTGCCAGCTTGGCATCGCCAACCCCTTTGATTTCAACGAATGCCGCTTTGTCTGACGTCATGAGCTGATAAAGCGAGCCAAAACTGTCCAGCATCTGTCCGGCCAGCTCCAGGACGTTCTGCCCAGGCGATCCGGTACGGAGAAAAATGGCCAGTAGTTCGGTATCGCTGAGGGAATGCGCACCCAGCCTCTGGAGTTTTTCCCGTGGTCCCTTTATTTTCATGTCCGCTCTCCCTGAGATGAGCCTCAGAATGGCCCATCCTGAAGAGAGCGGCTATCAGTGGAGCGGCAATCTACGAGACGGCTCGCAAACGCAGTCAGTGAAAAGGCGCATCCGCGCTTTTGTGATAAAGTCCGTGCATTCGCCGCCGCGAGCGGCAGAGAGCTTAGTGAGGCCAACATCATGATGGGATTAGCCGGCAAAAAAATTCTTCTTGGCGTGAGCGGCGGTATTGCTGCTTATAAAGCACCTGAGCTGGTGCGCCGCCTGCGCGATCGCGGTGCTGATGTCCGCGTGATGATGACAGAGGGGGCGAAAGCGTTTATTACTCCGCTCAGCCTGCAGGCTGTCTCCGGCTATCCGGTGTTTGACGATCTGCTTGATCCGGCGGCGGAGGCAGCGATGGGCCATATTGAACTGGCAAAATGGGCCGATCTGATTGTGCTGGCTCCGGCCACTGCTGACCTGATTGCCCGTATTACTGCCGGTATGGCAAACGATCTGGTGACGACCGCCGTGTTAGCGACGGCCTCACCCGTGGCAGTGGTGCCCGCCATGAATCAGCAGATGTATCGTGCGACAGTGACCCAGCATAACCTGCAGAGCCTGCAGGCGCGTGGCGTGCTGATTTGGGGACCGGACAGCGGCAGCCAGGCCTGCGGCGATGTCGGGCCGGGCCGGATGCTCGACCCGCTGGCGATTGTTGACCATGCGGTGCAGTGGGCCACGCCCGTCAACGATCTGCAACATCTCAACATTATGATTACCGCCGGCCCGACCCGTGAGGCACTGGATCCGGTGCGCTACATCACGAATCACAGCTCCGGCAAAATGGGCTTTGCGATTGCGGCTGCGGCTGCCAGGCGCGGCGCGCAGGTGACGCTGGTCAGCGGCCCGGTCACCCTGGCTGCACCAGCGGCGGTGCGGCGAATTGATGTTACCAGCGCGCTGGAGATGCAGGCCGCCGTCATGAGCGAGATAGATAAACAACATATTTTCATTGCAAGCGCAGCCGTGGCAGACTACCGGGCAGCCGATATTGCGGCCGATAAAATCAAGAAACAGGGCGGCGATGATAACGTCACGCTGAACCTGGTAAAGAATCCCGATATTGTTGCCGGCGTCGCTGCGCTTCAGGAAAACCGGCCATTCGTCGTTGGATTTGCTGCTGAAACACAGAATGTGGAAGAATACGCCCGGCAAAAACGGGTGCGCAAGAATCTGGATCTGATCTGCGCTAACGACGTCGCTAAAGCCGGACAGGGGTTTAATAGCGACACCAATGCTCTTCACCTTTTTTGGCAGGATGGAGAAAAACACTTACCGCTCAGCGATAAGTCTCTCCTTGGCCAACAATTAATAGACGAGATTGTCAGCCGTTATGATGAAAAAAATAGACGTTAAAATCCTGGATGCGCGTGTCGGCAAAGAGTTCCCCCTGCCGACCTACGCGACTTCAGGTTCCGCTGGGTTAGATTTACGCGCCTGCATTGATGATGTTCTCGACATCGCACCAGGCACCACAACGCTGGTTCCGACCGGCCTGGCGATTCATATTGCCGACCCCGATCTGGCCGCTGTGATCCTGCCGCGCTCAGGCCTTGGCCATAAACATGGCATCGTGCTGGGCAACCTGGTGGGTCTGATTGACTCCGACTATCAGGGTCAACTAATGGTCTCAGTCTGGAACCGCGGCCAGGAAAGCTTCTCGCTGCAGCCCGGCGATCGCATGGCACAACTGGTCTTTGTTCCTGTGGTGCAGGCGGAATTTAACCTGGTCGAAGATTTCGACGCCAGCCTGCGCGGCGAAGGCGGCTTCGGCCACTCCGGTCGCCAGTAACCCGCATTACCGACTTTCACTTACGCCCGTTATTTTTTCCTCATCGCCACAGGACGCGTTCCTGTGGCAGATGCGTAGGTGTTGCCTGTTTTAGGTGAATTTCAGGGGTCTTTAAGGTCATGGCAGAAAAAAAAGTCGCGAAGCGGAATCGTCGCGAAGAGATTTTGCAGGCGCTGGCACAGATGCTGGAGTCGGGTGATGGCAGTCAGCGCATTACCACAGCCAAACTGGCAGCCACGGTAGGCGTTTCCGAAGCGGCGCTGTATCGTCACTTCCCGAGTAAGACACGAATGTTCGATAGCCTGATTGAGTTTATCGAAGACAGTCTGATTACCCGCATCAATCTGATCCTCAAGGATGAAAAAGAGACCATGACGCGTCTGCGTCTGATCGTGCAACTGATTCTGGGATTTGGTGAGCGTAATCCGGGACTGACACGCATTCTGACCGGCCATGCATTGATGTTTGAGCAGGACCGACTGCAGGGACGCATCAATCAGCTGTTTGAGCGGATTGAAGTGCAGCTGCGACAGGTGATGCGGGAACGGAAAATGCGTGAGGGCGAAGCCTTTCAGGCTGATGAGGCGCTGCTGGCAAGTCAGTTGCTGGCTTTCTGTGAGGGTTTACTGTCACGGTATGTTCGTTCTGAGTTTCGCTTCAGTCCTACCGCAGACTTTGAGGCTCGCTGGCCGCTGATTGCCGCCCAGCTGGCGTAAAGCGTAAAAGAAGGCGGGCATCACGCCCGCCTCTGTTAAATCCCGTACGCTTTCTGATAGGCACGTACCTGGGCCAGATGATCGGCCATCTCAGGCTTCTCTTCCAGCCAGGCAATCAGGTCTGCCAGCGTAATAATCGCGGTCACTTTGCAGCCGTAATCACGTTCCACTTCCTGAATCGCCGACATTTCTCCGCGTCCACGCTCCTGACGATCAAGCGAGACCAGCACGCCTGCCAGAGTGGCGTTGTGCGCGCCGATAATATCCATCGACTCACGAATCGCGGTGCCTGCGGTGATCACATCGTCCACCAGCATCACTTTGCCCTGCAGCGGGCTGCCAACCAGCAGGCCACCTTCACCGTGATCTTTTGCTTCTTTACGGTTGAAGCAGTAAGGCACATCGCGGTCATGATGATCTGCCAGTGCCACCGCCGTGGTGGTAGCGATCGGAATGCCTTTATAGGCCGGGCCGAACAGCAGATCAAAATCAACAGCGCCATCCACCAGCGCCTGCGCGTAGAAGCGTCCCAGCAGCGCTAAATCCCGTCCGCTGTTAAACAGACCAGCATTAAAGAAATAGGGGCTTTTACGCCCGGACTTCAAAGTGAACTCACCGAACTTCAGCACCTGCTTGTTCAGGGCAAATTCAATAAACTGACGCTGCCAGGCTTTCATTTCTCACTCCTCAAATAAAGAAAAGGCGACTCTGAGGTCGCCTGTTACATCAATTTTCCAGCGCTGCTTTCTGCGCCTGAATTAATTCCTCAATTCCGCCCCGTGCCAGCGCCAGTAGCGTCAGCAACTCTTCATGGCTGAACGGTTCGCCCTCAGCGGTGCCCTGCACCTCGATCATGCGGCCATCTTCGAGCATCACGACGTTCATGTCGGTTTCTGCGGCTGAATCTTCAACATACTCCAGATCGCACAGCGCTTCGCCTTTGACGATGCCCACTGAAATCGCCGCGACCATGCCCTTCATCGGGTTCGCTTTCAGCTTGCCGCTGGCCACCAGCTTGTTCAGCGCATCAGCCAGCGCCACGCAGGCGCCAGTAATTGATGCGGTGCGGGTGCCGCCATCAGCCTGAATCACGTCACAGTCGAGCGTAATGGTAAATTCACCCAACGCTTTAAGATCAACCGCGGCGCGCAGTGAACGGGCGATCAGGCGCTGAATCTCCAGCGTACGTCCGCCCTGCTTGCCTTTTGCGGCTTCACGCGCCATACGGCTGTGGGTCGAACGCGGCAGCATGCCATATTCGGCCGTTACCCAACCCTGGCCCTGGCCTTTGAGGAAACGCGGAACCCCTTCGTCGACGGAGGCAGTGCAAAGCACTTTCGTTTCGCCGAATTCCACCAGAACGGAACCCTCTGCGTGTTTGGTGTAATTGCGGGTCAATGTGACTGGACGCACCTGTTGTGCGCTACGGCCTGCTGGACGCATGGGTATTCTCCGGCTTGCTAATGATTGGCTGCGCATTATACGGACTTCCTTGCCCGCTGTCTCTTGTGCCGGTCTGACGCAGGCATCAGATGAAATTCCCCGCCAGCTGTGGCTAAATGCGCTTTCCTTTCTCTCTGATAAAAAAGACATATGGCCGCCATTCTTCATTTCCTGCTGGCGCTGGTGGTGATTTTCGCCCTTGCGCTGCTGGTCAGTCATGACCGTAAACAGATACGCCTGCGCTTTATTGTTCAACTGATTGTGGTGGAAGCTGCGCTGGGTTGGTTCTTCCTTCACTCTGCCGGGGGGCTGGCGCTGGTCGGCTCGTTCGCCGGTTTCTTTGAGACGCTGCTGGGCTTTGCTGCGCAGGGCACAGAATTCGTGTTTGGCGGAATGAGCAAACAGGGGCTGGCATTTATCTTCCTTGGCGTGCTCTGCCCGATTGTCTTTATTTCAGCACTGATCGGCATTTTGCAGCACTGGCGCATCCTGCCGCTGCTAATCCGTATTTTCGGGACGCTGCTGTCGAAGATTAACGGCATGGGCAAGCTGGAGTCGTTCAACGCCGTCAGCACGCTGATTCTTGGGCAGTCGGAAAACTTCATCGCTTATAAAGGGATTCTGGGTGATATCCCGCCGCGCCGGCTCTACACCATGGCGGCGACCGCGATGTCCACCGTTTCGCTGTCGATTGTCGGTGCTTATATGTCGATGATCGAACCGAAATATGTGGTTGCGGCACTGCTGCTTAACATGTTCAGCACCTTTATCATCCTGTCGATCATCAACCCGATGAAAAGCCAGGATGAGCAGCCTATCGCGCTGGATAAACTGCATGAAGAGCAGAGCTTCTTTGAGATGCTGGGCGAATACATCCTGGCAGGCTTCAAAGTTGCGATGATTATTCTGGCCATGCTGATTGGCTTTATTGCCCTGATTGCTGCCGTCAACGCACTGTTTGCGGCGGTGTTCGGCTACAGCTTCCAGCAACTGCTCGGCTACCTGTTCTATCCTCTGGCCTGGCTGATTGGCATTCCCAAAGCCGATGCCCTGCAGGCAGCCAGCATCATGGCAACCAAACTGGTGGCAAATGAGTTTGTGGCGATGATTGAACTGCAGAAGGTCGCGGCAGGCATGAGTGCGCGTGGGCTGGGTATTCTGTCGGTGTTCCTGGTCTCGTTCGCTAACTTTGCCTCTATCGGCATTGTGGCAGGCGCAATAAAAGGCCTGAATGAGAAACAGGGGAATGTGGTTTCCCGTTTTGGCTGGAAGCTGGTCTATGGCTCCACGCTGGTCAGCCTGCTCTCCGCAGCTTTTGCCGGTCTGTTTATCTGATTATTTACGGGCGGCAGTTCTGCCGCCCGCTTTCGCGCTAGAATCCGACGCAGACGGGTGCATCCACCCGCATCACCGACTCCTGACCAAACCGTTTTTTATAGAGACTGCGTAACGCCTCAATATCAACGTTGGTGGCGGGGTCAATCCCGTGGATCAGCATCAACGCCTTACTGTTCTCTCGTGCCAGCTGACCGTTCTCGCCCAGCCATTGACCTTTGGCGTCATAGACCGACAGCCCCGCTTTAAAGCGTGGCGTGACCTCATTATCCACGAAGTTCATCCAGTCGAGTGAACTCACCCGGCCGCCATCAGGCTTGCTCAGTCCAAACCACAACGTGGTCTGCATCATCATGTCGCCACCCGCACAGATGGGGTGTGGTTTAGTAGGCGGCGAGTGGCGTGCCTGGCAACCAGCCAGCAGCAGAGCCATCACAACAGGAAGGGCAATAACGCGAGACATAGATCACTCATCCTCACAAAGGGTTAATGGTCATCATAAGTGGCTGTCGCTGAAAGCGGAAATGGTTCGTTATTTTCCTGTGCAACGCTTATGCCTGTTATGCTGTGGCTCGCCTCGCTATACTTTACCCATCTTTCCGCAAATGAGTACCGCTTATGATCCGCAGTATGACCGCTTATGCCCGCAGCGAAGCCAAAGGCGAATGGGGCAGCGCCGCCTGGGAGCTGCGTTCCGTGAACCAGCGTTATCTGGAAACTTACATCCGTCTGCCGGAACAGTTTCGTGGGCTGGAGCCGGTTATCCGCGAGCGCATTCGCCAGCGTCTGACGCGCGGTAAAATTGAGTGCAATCTCCGTTATGATGCCGATCCCAGCGCGCAGGGCGAACTGATGCTCAACGAAACGCTGGCGAAACAGCTGGTGCAGGCTGCCAACTGGGTAAAAATGCAGAGCGACGAAGGCGCAATTAATCCGCTGGATATTCTGCGCTGGCCGGGTGTGATGTCTGCTCAGGAACAGGATCTGGATGCCATCAACACCCAGTTGCTGCAGGCACTGGATGGTGCGCTTGATGACTTTATTGCAGCACGCGAAAGCGAAGGTACCGCCCTGAAAGCGATGATTGAGCAGCGTCTGGAAGGCGTCTCGCAGGAAGTCAGCAAAGTGCGTGCGCAGATGCCTGAAGTGATCAAGTGGCAGCGTGAACGCCTGGTCGCCAAACTGGAAGATGCTGAAGTCCAGCTGGAAAACAATCGCCTTGAGCAGGAACTGGTGATGATGGCGCAGCGTGTTGACGTTTCTGAAGAGCTGGATCGTCTGGATGCACACGTTAAAGAGACTTATAACATCCTGAAAAAGAAAGAAGCAGTTGGCCGCCGTCTCGACTTTATGATGCAGGAGTTCAATCGTGAGTCGAACACGCTGGCATCGAAGTCGATCAACGCCGAAATCACGACTTCAGCGATTGAGCTGAAGGTGCTGATTGAGCAGATGCGCGAGCAGATTCAGAACATCGAGTAATTTCCACTCAACAAAGCGCTCGCAGTGGCGCTTTGTTCCCCTTTCAGGCGCAGGTAGTACGTTAAGGCTCAAGCACGTTCGTCAATTGATCGCTTTTTCAGCGCGGCCAGCATCAGAATCAGGTAAAGATAGATAAAGATTCATTTCCAGACTGTTCCTGAAACGGCCTCGCTTATAATTAAAGCCTACCTCATGCTTCGCTTAAGATATTGAAAAATAATATCTTTATCTGATTAATCTATTTTTATAGCCGGTATTAACGCCTCTGCATGAAACAGGTCAATCCTGTAGATGCCAGAGTTTCCCTTTCTTTGAAGGCACTTTTTGATAAAATGTTGGTCGAAATCAGTACAGCTGTACCGCCTTAAGACTCATGGAAGTGCTCTTTGTGCGATGCATCCCTCTATCCCATGAAGGTTGTTAATGAAAAACACCGGAAAATTTAGCAGTTCGCTGCTGCATCCGCGTTATTGGTTTACCTGGTTTGGCCTTGGCGTACTCTGGCTGCTGGTCCAGCTCCCCTATCCTGTTCTTATGCGTCTCGGTGCCGGTGCCGGCAAAATCTCTCGCCATTTCCTGCAGCGCCGCGAGCGTATTACCCGTCGTAACATCGAACTCTGTTTTCCGGGTATCAGCGAAGAAAAAACAGAACATATGATTGCCGGTAATTTTGCGTCGCTCGGGATGGCGCTGGCTGAAACCGGTATTGCCTGGTTCTGGTCCGACCGTGCGGTAAGACGTCTGTTTAAAGTGTCGGGAATGGAAAACCTGCATGCCGCGCAGAAAGAAAAGCGTGGCGTGATGCTGATTGGTGTGCATTTCATGTCACTGGAGCTGGGCGGCCGCATCAGCGGACTCTGTCAGCCAATGATGGCGATGTATCGCCCACATAATAACCAGGCGATGGAGTATGTGCAGACCAAAGGGCGGATGCGCTCAAATAAAGCGATGATCGACCGTCGTGATCTACGCGGTATGGTTAATGCCCTGAAACAGGGTGAATCGGTCTGGTTTGCGCCTGACCAGGATTACGGCCCTAAAGGCAGCACCTTTGCGCCGCTGTTTGCGGTGGAAAAAGCCGCCACGACTAACGGGACTTTTGTTCTGTCGCGTCTGGCGAAGCCAGCGATGGTGCCGATTATGCTGATTCGTAATCCGGGAAATGATGGCTACCATTTGATCATCGAACCGATGCTGGAAAATTATCCTCATACGGACGAGGCTGCTGCTGCAGCTTATATGAACAAAGTGATCGAAAATCAGATCCTCCGCGCACCCGAACAGTACCTTTGGTTGCATCGTCGCTTCAAAACCCGGCCACCGGGTGAAAAGTCGCTCTACGTCTGAGTTAACTGATAAAGCAGGCCTCGCGCCTGCTTTGTTGTTTTAATCTGCTTTACGTCCACTCTCCCATCCCCGTTTGCTGTGTTCTCTTACTGCTTTTGCCGTTATAGCTACCCCTGCAATTTCTGCTGTTCAGCACGCCTGTCGGCGTCCGGCAGGCTGGTATCAAAGAGATAATTAAGGAATGATGAATCCTCTTACTTCATCAATGCCGGACAATCTTATGGATATCAACGATACACAGCGGTGGCAGCGTCCGCTGATTGATGATCGCCTTACGCCCTATATTGAAGTGGATGCAGAGCGCCTGGAGCAGAACCTGCAGCATATGCAGCGCAAAGCCAGTGCGGCAGGCATTGCGTTGCGTCCGCATATCAAAACGCATAAAAGCGTCTGGATTGCGCAGCGTCAGATCGCGTCCGGCGCCCAGGGTGTGACCGTCTCTAAGCCCAGCGAAGGCATCAGCTTTATTCAGGGCGGCGTTCGTGATCTGCTATTAGCCTACCCGATTGTGCAACCGCAAAGCGTGGCTGCATTGCTGCACCACGCCGTGCTTCATCAGGCAAAGCTCACCCTGATTGCGGACAGGCTGCAGGGTGTGGCGGCTATCGCTGATGCCTGTCAGCAGCAACCGGAATGCGACCTGGCGGTAGCAATTAAGGTTGATGTTGGATTACATCGGATAGGTGTCAATCCTGATACAGATGAAGCGGTGCTGATTGCTCAGGCGCTGCAGGACAAAGGTTTACGTTTTGCCGGATTAGTGTCACATGCCGGCCACGCTTATGGTGCCGGTAATGCCGCGGCCATCAGGGATGTCGCCCGGCAGGAAACGGCATTGATGCAGCGAGTACAGGCAAAACTGCAGGCGGCTGGTTTTACCGACTGCCCTCTCTCTGTGGGTTCAACGCCTACGGCGCTGGCAGCAGAGATTGCACCCTGCATTAATGAAATCCGGCCCGGGAACTATGCACTACTGGACCTTACCGCCTGCCGTCTCGGGTTAAGTCACGTCGATCAGCTGGCAATGAGCGTCATTACCCGTGTCGTGGCGGTGAACGATCATTTCGCGATTGTGGATGCCGGGTCAAAAATGCTGAGTTCGGATAAAGGACCACACGGCACTGATGCCAGCGGCTTTGGTGTGGCAGCCGACGAAGCGGGTCATACTTATGAAGTGACGAAGTTATCTGAGGAGCACGGTTTTCTGCTTTATCAGGATCGCCGCCCTGAAGTCGGCATGCTGCTGCGTATCTTCCCGAATCACAGTTGTGCCGTGATGGCGCAGTCGGACGGCTTTGTGCTGCGGCACGCTGACGGCCATAGCGAAGATCATGTGGTTTCTGCGCGCGGCAATTTCATCTGAGTCAGTGGCAGACAGCATCATTAGCTGTCTGCCGTTTGTACGAAACCCTTTCAACACCACACTTCTGCTGTTACAACGTTTTAACAAGCCTGGCCCCATGCTTTAATGCCTTTTTAGCTTATTCACCGGAGGTTACATGCTCTCCTCTCGCACTCTGAGCCTGACGATTCCACGTCACTGGTTAGATCTTTATGAAACCATCTGGAAGCCGGAATTTTTCTCAAAGTGGGCTTCAGGGCTGACGCACAGCGCGTTAGAACCCGATGGCAATCGCTGGCGTGCTAAAGGCCCCCAGGGCAATGTGAAGCTCCGGTTCTCGCCACATAATCCTTTTGGTGTAATGGATCACTGGGTTGATAGCGGCTCAGGAAAGGAGATCTACGTCCCGATGCGCGTGATAGCTAACGAACAGGGCGCCGAGGTGATGGTAACGGTTTATCGTCAGCCATTTACCTCAGATGAGAAATTTAAGCAGGATATTGAATGGGTTAGCAACGATCTTGAGAAGCTTAACCAGCTTCTGACACAATAAATCAATGACTTAGCGCGCCTTTTTCTCTGCATTTATCACTGGCCGCTAATGAAAAAAAATAGAAAAACTTTCGACGATAAAGCATAAAGCGCTTATCTGATTACTCATCATCCTTGCACATTTACCACCAACCCTGCTTAAGCATCGTTGCCAGGAAAAATCCTGGCAAAATCCGCTGAAAGGCAGGCAACCCCCTCTGATTTAGGGCCTTCTGGTTTGCCGCATAAACGATTTATCTCTGACCTATACATTAATCATTAACAATCGTTTATTAGCAATCTGCTGGGGATTTAATATTTATCATGCATAAAGTGAAACCATTTATTTCTGCGGTCGCGTAATCAGACTTTTCTTATGGTGTTAAATTAAATAAAACAATGTATAAATCATTCCACACACAGCAATACCCACAATGATAAAGCATCAAAAAAGTCATGGACCGCTCAGCGTATCCTTTGTTATCAGGAAAAGAATGCGTTGAGATTGCCGCAAGGATGCTGGCAGGAGAATATAAAACTACAACAGGATTTATTCGTGATCTGGCGGAATTCTTATTCGATGCGGGGATTCCGCCATGACACGAAACAGCGTTCTTACCAGGGATATCTCTTTTTTATCCGGGCATCAATTTGATTGAATCCATAATAACATGGCAAGCCTGGAAAAGGTTTTCAGGACTTCGGCCGGAAAAATTGCACTAACTAACGGTGTCACAGCAACCTCTCCTTGCCGTTACACAACTATTTAATTCTCACAGAGTCGATCGACTCTAACGAGTATATTATGGCAATACGTGAAAGCAGTCTGAATAGCGCAAAATGGTCTCTGCTCTCTTCAATTAAAATTATTGGCATCGGCGTATTACAACTCTCGTTGCTGGCGCAGATTCTGCAGGCGAATGAACTGAACCTGCTGGCGATCGCCGTGATTGTTTTACTGGCTATCGATACTCTGGCCGACCGGGGATTCTCAAATACGCTGATCCGTCGCTCTATTCTCTCTATCAATGACCTCTCCACGATCTACTGGGGTAATATGTTGATGGGTGTCGCGGTGTTTGGTCTGTTATTTACTGGCAGCCACCTGCTGACCAGCCTGTTTGATCAGCCTGAACTGGCATTAATGCTACAGATGGTCTCAGTGGTGTTTATTATCATCCCACAAGGTCAGCATTACCGTGCGATATTACAGCGCGAAAAACAATATACCCGTATCGCTTTTGCTGAAACCTCCTCGGTATTAGCCGGGCTTGCCGTCACCTTATTTACCGTCTGGCTGACCCCTTCAGTATTGTGTGCGATCTGGGGTTACCTGGCGATGGCATCCATCCGTATGCTGATTTACTGCTACTATGGTCGTTCATGGTTCCAGCCGGAATACCGTTTTAGCCTGAATGCATTTTCTAAAATTCGTGCACGAAACAAATAATAAAATAAGTCTGTATGGTGGGCTCTGAGCATCCGAAACGATGCGTTGGCGTGCTGTTAATCAGCACGCCTTTTCTTTTTATTTAGTTTGTCGCATTCTTTCTCTGATCGATTCTTTTCCCGCAGCATCCAGCCCTTTTTTATCTCCTGTATAAACTGGTTTTCGACCAGCGGCTATCTGGCGATCGCAGTCAGTTAACCGCCCGCCCTGAGTCGGAAAATCCCGCGCCGGAACGCGCAAACCCTCTGTACGTTGTTTCCTCTCAATTTTTCAATCACCTGCCGCAGGCCCTTCGCAAAAAAGTCTTTCTATGCTGACGCCAGCGCTGGCTGGTATAAACTGCGCTAATCCCGGACGCCGATCGCCAGAAATTCTCAGTCGCCGTCTCTTAAGCAATGCCGTAGCCTTGCCGCCGTCTTACTGGAGTCTGCTATGTTACTGACCGTTCTCTACATTATTGGTATTACTGCTGAAGCCATGACAGGTGCGCTGGCGGCGGGACGCCGCAAAATGGATCTGTTCGGTGTCATCATTATCGCGTCCGTAACCGCCATTGGCGGCGGTTCGGTGCGCGACATCCTGCTGGGTCACTATCCGCTGGGCTGGGTGAAACATCCCGAATACATCATGATTGTTGCAGCGGCGGCGGTAGTTACCACTTTCCTGGCACCCCTGATGACGCACCTGCGTAAAGTGTTTCTGGTGCTTGATGCGTTGGGGCTGGTGGTCTTTTCCATTATCGGCGCGCAGGTTGCGCTCGATTCAGGACACGCCATGATTATTGCTGCGATAAGCGCGGTCATTACCGGCGTCTTTGGCGGCGTACTGCGTGATATGTTCTGTAACCGCATTCCACTGGTGTTCCAGAAGGAACTCTACGCCGGTATCGCTTTCGCCTCTGGCTGGATGTATATCCTGCTGCTGAAAACCACGCTGGCGCATGAAGCGGTGATTATCATTACCCTGCTGTTTGGATTTTTCGCCCGTTTACTGGCGCTGCGCTTCCGTCTTGGTTTGCCAATTTTCAACTATCCCCATCCCGAGCATTGAGGATGCGGGAATTCCCTGCTGTCTCAGGAAAGCGATCAGCGCCTGCAGGCGGGCATCATGGAACTGCGCAACCAGGCGCTTTGCCAGCGCCGCACCAACACCCGGTAAAGCTTGCCAGTCCCTGATATCCCGCTGCGTTAAGTTCTCCCACTGCTGATCGGGCAGCGCATTGAGGGCCTTCCGCGGCAGTGAAACACCTAAGGAATCCACCCAGCAACGAAGCGGCTGCTGACGGGTGAGATTAAAACGGTGCCAGAGCTGGCCCGCCCGCTCCGGAGAGAGGCCCGTTGCAGCGGCGATCTGTTCTGGTGTTAACGTCAGCCAGCCGAACAAGTGCGTCATACTGCCGGTTTCCAGTAAGTGCAGCCAGGTGCTGCGCTCAACGCCAGGAATATTCAGCACCGTTTTCTGGCTGAGCCAGCGTAATTTTGCCAGTAGCTGCTTCTGGCATTCAGCGCTGAAGGTGTAACAACTCAGCGGCGTGTAGCGCGACGTGTCGGGAGGCTGAGGATAGTGCCGCTCTGCCACGCGCCAGATCACCCGCTCCAGCCGGGGAATGCCCTGGCCTGCCAGACTCAGTGTGATTACATCTCCCGCCACGATATCGCTCTCCTGCCAGCGACGCAGCGATCCAACATTGACCCGCCTGACCGTCTTATCATCCAGCTGTACCGGTTGCAGATTAAGTACCGCGGCTATCTTCCCGGTTCGGCCGACTGGAAAATCGACGGAGAGCACTTCAGCGCTGACTTCCGGAGGCTGATATTTCCAGGCAACGGCCCATGTTCCCTCTCCAGGCAGCCAGTTTTTGCCCGCAGGTCGCAGGCTCTGATGCACGACGACACCGTCAGTGACAAAGGGCAGCGCAGCATGAAACCAGCGCTCCCGCCACGCTGCAACCTCCTCTTCGTCTTTAACGCTGTGGCTCCAGTTTGCGGCAACGCCCAGCCCCCAGCGGCTGAGTTGCTGAAGGCGTTCCGTCATCGTGGCGGGGCCATCTGGCCAGGCCCAGATAAAAATATCGAGCGAATCCAGCAGAGGAACCCGCTGCTTGCTCATCATGGCGCCAGCCACCTGTGAGCGCACATTCCTGCCGCCATCAACCGCCTGTTGATGACCGGTCATCGACAGAAACAGCTCACCCTGCAGCACAACTTCTTCAAGTCCGGTCTCGATCTGCAGCGGAATCGCAGGGATCCAGGCGGCTTTAGCCAGCCACTCTTCACCGCGTAAGCCATCGCCACGACTCAACAGTGAAACCAGTCTGCCGTGGCGATAAACCAGGGAAACGGCAATGCCATCAACTTTCGGTTGCACCCAGAGGTCGTGCCGCCCCTGCATCCAGTAAGCCAGGGCCAGCTTGTCGCGCATCTTTTTTACGCCCGTGTGGGCGACCGGATGCAGGTGCTCACCCTTTTCCGGCAGTTGCGGTGCGTAAGCGGGCTGCAGAGGGTTAAAGCAGTGCTGCCAGTGATTCAGTCGCTGCTGCAGACTGTCATAATCCGCATCAGCCACCGGACTCTGCCCCTGACGATAGTAAGCATCATCCCAGTGCTGCAGCTGCTGTTGCAGACGATGGATCTCGTTTGTCGCCCGGGTGGGTGTCCAGACGGGACAAAGGGCGCTATGCGCAGGCCATATGGCGATCCACAGAGCAGCCGCAAACAGCGGCCAGCCGAATCCTTTCATGATCTCTCTCCTGACGTTTTGCAGCATTCAATACCTGTGCTTCCGCATCAGCCAGAGGTGATATTCAGTTATGGCAGGGATGCCGTCGCAATCAGGGAATAATTACAGTCATCCGACAAAGATTTGCGCGAAGATGCGCAAAAGTTGGGTGTTGCCGCTGCGCAAACGCTGCGTGGCAGCGGGAAGCTGTGTATACTGTGCAGGAAATCGACTCCGCTTTTAATCAATTCAAGAAAACCATGGCTCAAGGCACGCTCTATATTGTTTCTGCTCCCAGCGGTGCAGGTAAATCCAGCCTGATTCAGGCGCTGTTAAAGACGCAGCCGTTGTATGATACGCAGGTCTCTGTTTCGCACACGACACGCGGTATGCGTCCGGGTGAAACCCATGGCGAACATTACTTTTTTGTTGAGAAACATGAATTTGAGCAGATGATCGCGGAAGAGGCTTTCCTCGAACATGCCAAAGTTTTCGACAACTATTACGGTACTTCGCGCCATGCTATTGAGCAGGTGCTGGCAACCGGCGTTGACGTGTTTCTCGACATCGACTGGCAGGGTGCGCAGCAAATTCGCACCAAAATGCCTGGCGCACGCAGCATCTTTGTTTTGCCGCCTTCGAAAGAAGAGCTCGATCGCCGTCTGCGCGGTCGTGGCCAGGACAGCGAAGAGGTGATCACGCGTCGCATGGCTCAGGCGGTAGCGGAAATGAGCCACTATGCCGAGTACGACTATTTAATTGTGAATGATGATTTCGATCTGGCGCTGTCCGATCTGAAAACCATTATTCGCGCAGAACGTCTGCGTATGGCGCGTCAGAAGGCGCGTCACGATGCTTTAATCAGCAAACTGTTGGCAGTCTGAATACAGTTTCAGTATGATGCGCAGTCATTTCTTCATCTGTGGAGTAGCACACCTATGGCACGCGTAACCGTTCAGGACGCAGTAGAAAAAGTTGGTAATCGTTTTGACCTGGTGTTGGTCGCTGCACGTCGTGCACGTCAGATGCAGGTAGGCGGCAAAGATCCTCTGGTTCCGGAAGAGAACGATAAACCTACCGTTATCGCCCTGCGCGAAATCGAAGAAGGTTTGGTCACCAATCAGATTTTAGATGTGCGTGATCGTCAGGAACAGCAAGAGCAGGAAGCCGCTGAGTTACAGGCCGTTACCGCTATCGCTGAAGGTCGTCGTTAACAGCCACCTGCAGGTCGCCCTTGTATCTGTTTGAAAGTCTCAATCAACTGATTGAAAAATACTTGCCAGAGGAGCAGATCAAGCGCCTCCAGCAAGCCTACCTTGTCGCACGTGATGCCCACGAGGGACAGACACGCTCCAGTGGTGAGCCTTATATCACCCATCCGGTTGCCGTGGCCTGTATTCTGGCGGAAATGAAGCTCGACCATGAAACTCTCATGGCCGCGCTGCTGCATGACGTGATCGAAGATACGCCTGCCACTTACCAGGACATGGAACAGCTGTTCGGTAAAAGCGTGGCAGAACTGGTCGAAGGCGTTTCCAAGCTGGATAAGCTGAAATTCCGCGACAAGAAAGAGGCGCAGGCAGAGAACTTCCGCAAGATGATTATGGCGATGGTGCAGGATATCCGCGTCATTCTCATCAAGCTGGCTGACCGCACCCACAATATGCGCACTCTCGGCGCATTACGCCCGGACAAACGTCGCCGCATCGCGCTGGAAACGTTAGAGATCTACAGTCCGCTGGCGCACCGTCTGGGTATTCATCATCTTAAAACGGAGCTGGAAGAGCTCGGTTTTGAGGCCCTCTATCCGAACCGTTATCGGGTCATTAAAGAGGTGGTGAAAGCTGCGCGCGGTAATCGTAAAGAGATGATCCAGAAGATTCTTTCTGAGATCGACGGCCGTTTGCAGGAAGCGGGCATTCCCTGCCGCGTCAGCGGGCGTGAAAAGCATCTTTACTCGATTTACCGCAAAATGACGCTGAAAGAGCAGCGTTTTCACTCGATCATGGATATCTATGCCTTTCGCGTTATCGTGAAAGATCTGGATACCTGCTATCGCGTTCTGGGCCAGATGCACAGCTTGTATAAGCCGCGTCCGGGCCGCGTCAAAGATTACATCGCCATCCCCAAAGCGAACGGCTATCAATCGCTCCATACCTCAATGATTGGCCCGCATGGCGTGCCGGTCGAAGTACAGATTCGCACCGAGGATATGGATCAGATGGCGGAAATGGGGGTCGCTGCGCACTGGGCTTATAAACAGGCGGGCGAAAGTGGCACCACCGCACAGATTCGCGCTCAGCGCTGGCTGCAAAGCCTGCTGGAACTGCAACAGAGTGCGGGCAGTTCGTTTGAATTTATTGAAAGCGTGAAGTCCGATCTCTTCCCGGATGAGATCTACGTCTTTACACCTGAAGGCCGCATTGTTGAGCTGCCAACCGGTGCGACGCCGGTGGACTTCGCTTATGCGGTCCACACCGATATTGGCCATGCCTGCGTTGGCGCACGCGTTGACCGCCAGCCTTATCCGCTGTCGCAAACTCTGACCAGCGGTCAGACGATTGAGATCATTACCGCACCAGGCGCCCGTCCTAACGCCGCCTGGCTCAACTTTGTCGTCAGCTCCAAAGCCCGCGCAAAAATTCGTCAGCTGCTGAAAAACCTCAAGCGCGAAGACTCCGTCAATCTGGGTCGTCGCCTGCTCAGTCATGCGCTGGGCGGCAGCCGTAAACTGGCTGAGATCCCGCCTGAGAATATCCGGAAGGAGCTGGATCGTATGAAGCTGACCTCGCTTGACGATCTGCTGGCGGAAATCGGTCTGGGCAATGCGATGAGCGTGGTGGTGGCGAAGAACCTGTTGCAGGCTGACAGCAACGCCATCAGCAGCAACAGCAAGCGCGGTAAACTGCCGATCAAAGGTGCAGATGGCGTGTTGATTACCTTCGCCAAATGCTGCCGTCCGATTCCCGGTGACCCGATTGTTGCCCATGTCAGTCCCGGCAAAGGGCTGGTGGTGCATCATGAATCCTGTCGGAATATTCGCGGCTACCAGAAAGAGCCTGAAAAATTCATGCCGGTCGAGTGGGATAAAGTCACCGAGCAGGAGTTCGTGGCGGAAATCAAAGTCGACATGTTTAACCATCAGGGCGCACTGGCTAACCTGACGGCGGCAATCAACACGGCCGGTTCCAATATTCAGAGTCTGAATACCGAAGAGCGTGATGGCCGTGTTTACAGCGCCTTTATCCGCCTGACCGCACGTGATCGCGTCCATCTGGCGAATATCATGCGTAAAATTCGCGTGATGCCGGATGTGATCAAAGTCCACCGTAACCGTAATTAGGCATGAACGATCAACGATTTGCCCGGATTCAGGCGATGCTGGCACTACGCCAGCACGATCTCACGGTCTGTATGGAGCAGGTGCATAAACCGCACAATGTTTCCGCGGTGATCCGCACGGCGGACGCCGTCGGCATCCACGAAGTGCATGCGGTCTGGCCGAGCCAGCGGATGCGCACTCAGGCTTCCGCGTCTGCCGGAAGCAACAGCTGGGTGAAAGTGGTCACCCATCCCACCATCGGCGATGCCGTAAAACAGCTCAAACAGCAGAAGATGCAGGTTTTAGCGACCCATCTCTCTGCCGATGCCGTGGATTTCCGTGAGATCGATTATACCCTTCCGACCTGCATCCTGATGGGCCAGGAAAAAACCGGCATCACCGAAGAAGCACTGGCGCTGGCCGATCGGCAGATTGTGATTCCAATGGTGGGTATGGTGCAGTCCCTGAATGTCTCCGTCGCCTGCGCGCTGATCCTCTATGAAGCACAGCGGCAGCGGCAGAACGCGGGTCTGTACCTGCGCGACTACAGCCTGCTGGACGAAGATGAGCAGCAACGCCTGTTGTTCGAAGGTGGATTTCCGGTGCTGGCGCGGGTCGCAAAACAGAAAGGTTTACCCTATCCGCGCATCAATGCGCAGGGCGAAGTCGACGCCGATCCCAGCTGGTGGGCAACCATGCAATCGACCGGTAAAAGAAGATGAAAGGCCGTCTGCTGGATGCCATCCCGCTCAGTACCCTGACCGGCGTCGGTGCCAGCCAGGCAGCTAAACTGGCCAAAATTGACCTGCACACCATTCAGGATCTCCTGCTCCATCTCCCGCTACGTTACGAAGATCGCACCCAACTCTACGCCATTGACGATCTGCTGCCCGGTATCTGGGCCACAGTAGAAGGCGAAGTGCTGCACACGGACATCACCTTTGGTCGCCGCCGGATGATGGTGTGCCAGATTAGCGATGGCAGCGGCGTCCTGACGATGCGCTTCTTTAATTTCAATGCCGGGATGAAGAACAACCTGTCGCCGGGCCGTCGCGTCACCGCGTATGGTGAGATTAAACGCGGTCAGCGTGGCGCTGAGATTATTCATCCCGAATACCGAATCCAGGGCGAACAGAGTAATGTGACGCTGGAAGAGACCTTAACGCCGGTTTATCCCACCACCGAAGGTATTCGTCAGGCCACGCTGCGTAATCTCACCGACCAGGCGCTGACGCTGCTGGAGAGCTGCCCGATTGCCGAGCTGCTGCCGCAGGAACTGAGCGGCGGCTTGATCAGCCTGCCTGATGCGCTGCGCACACTGCATCGTCCGCCACCCGATCTCCGGCTCAGCGAGCTGGAAAGTGGCCGTCATCCGGCACAACGCAGATTGATTCTGGAAGAGCTGCTGGCGCACAACCTCAGCATGCTGGCAGTGCGCGCCGGTGCTCAGCGCTATTACGCGTTACCGATGCCTCCGCGACACAATCTCAGTGACCAGCTGCTGGCAGCGCTGCCTTTCTCGCCGACCAACGCGCAGAAGCGCGTGGTGGCGGAGATAGAGAAAGATCTGGCCAATGATTTCCCGATGATGCGGCTGGTGCAGGGCGATGTTGGCTCCGGTAAGACACTGGTCGCCGCCCTCTCTGCGCTGAACGTTATCGCACATGGCAAGCAGGTTGCGCTGATGGCGCCGACCGAACTGCTGGCTGAACAGCACGCCAGTAACTTCCGCCAGTGGTTTGCGCCGCTGGGGATTGAAGTGGGCTGGCTGGCCGGAAAACAGAAAGGCAAAGCCCGCCAGGCACAGCAGGAAGCGATAGCCAGCGGTCAGGTGGCGATGGTCGTGGGCACACATGCTCTGTTTCAGGAGCAGGTGCAGTTCAACGGTCTGGCACTGGTCATTATTGATGAGCAGCACCGGTTCGGCGTCCACCAGCGACTGGCGCTGTGGGAAAAAGGTGAGGAGCAGGGCTTCCACCCGCATCAGCTGATCATGACCGCCACACCGATTCCGCGCACCCTGGCGATGACAGCTTATGCCGATCTTGATACCTCAACCATTGATGAGCTGCCGCCGGGACGTACACCGGTGACCACCGTCGCCATCCCCGATACCCGACGTGATGAGATTGTGGCGCGGGTTGAGCATGCCTGCCGCGAAGGGCGACAGGCCTACTGGGTCTGCACCCTGATTGAAGAGTCAGAATTGCTGGAAGCACAGGCGGCAGAAGCCAGCTGGGAATCCCTGAAAACCGCGTTGCCCGACTTAAATATCGGACTGGTGCATGGCCGTATGAAACCCGCTGAAAAACAGGCAGTAATGCAGGCGTTTAAAGCGAATGAACTGCAGCTGCTGGTAGCGACGACCGTGATTGAGGTCGGTGTGGACGTGCCGAATGCCAGCCTGATGATTATCGAAAACCCGGAGCGGTTAGGGCTGGCACAGCTGCATCAGTTGCGGGGCCGTGTGGGTCGTGGTGCCGTGGCATCACACTGTGTGCTGCTCTACAAAGCGCCGCTGAGCAAGACGGCGCAGAAGCGTTTACAGGTGCTGCGCGACAGCAATGACGGCTTTGTTATTGCCCAGTTCGATCTGGAGATTCGCGGGCCGGGTGAACTGCTGGGCACGCGTCAGACCGGCAATGCCGAATTTAAAGTGGCCGACCTGCTGCGCGATGCGGCGATGGTGCCGGAAGTTCAGCGTGTGGCACGCCATATCCACCAGCACTATCCCGAGCAGGCCAGCGCATTGATTGAACGCTGGCTGCCAGAAAACACCCGTTTTACCAACGTCTGAATGATCTCCATCCGAGTCGGCCTTTTTTATCCCCGCCGGGCAAACGATTGCTTTTAGCCTGCGGATGATTACAATCGCCACATTATTTTTCGGGAAGAACAGAAGATGTCCACTAATCCGCAGCCAGAACAGCCTTCCGCCACGCAAAGCGAACTGATTTATCGTCTTGAAGATCGTCCACCTCTGCCGCAAACGCTGTTTGCCGCCGGTCAGCATCTGCTGGCGATGTTTGTTGCGGTCATCACACCAGCCATTCTGATCTGTCAGGCGCTGGGCCTGCCCGCAGAAGATACCCGGCACGTTATCAGTATGTCGCTGTTTGCTTCGGGCGTGGCATCAATGCTGCAAATCAAAACCTGGGGACCGGTGGGTTCGGGTCTGCTGTCGATTCAGGGCACCAGCTTCAACTTCGTTACGCCTTTGATTATGGGCGGGATGGCGCTGAAAAATGGCGGTGCTGACGTGCCTGCCATGATGGCGGCGCTGTTTGGCACGCTGATGGTGGCTTCCTGTACCGAAATGGTGCTGTCACGTGTATTACACCTGGCGCGCCGGATTATTACGCCGCTGGTTTCCGGGATCGTAGTGATGATCATCGGCCTGTCACTGATTCAGGTGGGGCTGACCTCCATTGGCGGCGGTTTTAGCGCGATGAACGACCATACCTTTGGCGCACCGAAAAATCTGATGCTGGCCGGGGCTGTACTGCTGGTGATCGTGCTGCTTAACCGGCAGAAGAACCCCTACCTGCGCGTTGCCTCTCTGGTGATTGCCATGGCGGTGGGCTATCTGCTCGCCTGGGCGATGGGGATGCTGCCTGCAGCAGATATCCCTGCTAACCAGCCGTTGATCGTGGTGCCGACCCCGCTCTATTACGGTCTGGGCTTCGACTGGAATCTGCTCATCCCGCTGATGCTGGTGTTTATGGTGACCTCCCTGGAGACCATCGGCGATATTACCGCCACCTCGGATGTGTCGGAGCAGCCGGTCAGCGGCCCGCTCTATATGAAACGCCTGAAAGGCGGCGTGCTGGCGAATGGCCTCAACTCCTTTGTCTCCGCGCTGTTTAATACTTTCCCTAACTCCTGCTTCGGTCAGAACAATGGCGTGATTCAGTTAACCGGCGTTGCCAGCCGCTACGTGGGCTTTGTTGTTGCGCTGATGCTGATTGTGCTGGGGCTGTTCCCGGCGGTCAGCGGTCTGGTGCAGATGATCCCTGAACCGGTACTCGGCGGCGCCACCATTGTGATGTTCGGCACCATCGCCGCCTCCGGTGTTCGCATTGTGTCACGCGAGCCGCTTAACCGTCGCGCCATCATGATTATTGCGCTGTCGCTGGCTGTTGGCCTGGGCGTTTCTCAGCAGCCGTTGATCCTGCAGTTTGCGCCTGACTGGCTGAAAACCCTGCTCTCTTCCGGTATTGCGGCGGGCGGCATTACCGCTATCGTACTCAACCTGATTTTTCCGTCAGAGAAGTAAGACCACAGGCAGGCTTCGGCCTGCCTGCTAATTATTCGGATTTACATCCAGGCTGTTGAGCTGTAACGGTAATTCAGGCATAACAACCTCTCACCGGATTTAACTCGGGAAGGATGCTATGAAATTTCTTGGAAAGTTTTTCCTCACCTTACTTTTGCTGCTGTTTTTCACCCTGGTCGTGATCTATGTTCTGCTGCAGACACAGTGGGGTGCAGGCTGGTTTAGCCGTTGGGTGAGTGACAAAACCGAATGGCATCTCTCCCTGAGTAAAATTGAACACAATTTCTCCTCTCCCTCTCACATCATTCTGGATGACTTCAGCTTTGGTCACGATGGACAGCCTGCGGTTCTGGTGGCGAAACGGGTCGATCTCGGTCTGGCACTGATTCAGTTCAGCGATCCGCTGCATTTCAGCAGCCTTGAGCTGCGCGATGGGGAAGTGAATCTGGCCAATCTGGCACCAGGCAGCGCGCTACCGATTCAGGCCGATCGCCTGCAACTTAATAATATGCGTATCGACAGCCCCAACAGCGCGTTACCGCTTTTTGCTCAGCAGGTGAATGGCGGCATTCTGCCGTGGAAACCCACTGCCCTTGATATGCTGGGTCGCGATGCCCGCTTCCAGATGAGTGCAGGCAGCATGACGCTGAATAATGTGCCGGGTGAAAACGTACTGATCCAGGGCAGTGTCTCCCAGGGTCGGATGCGCTTTGAGAATATTGGTGCCGACCTGGCGCGTGGCTCTATGACCGGCAACGGTGAGCGCGATGCCCAGGGCAACTGGAAAATTAATCAGCTGCGACTGAACGACATCCGTCTGCAGACCGCCAGCAGCCTGAAAGATTTCCTGCATAGCCTGCAGGTTGTGCCCTCGATTGCCATTACGCGACTCGACCTGACCGATGCCCGACTGCAGGGGCCTGACTGGGCGGTAACGGATCTGGATCTGACGCTGAGAAACGTTAACTGGCAGGGTGATGACTGGCAGAGTAACGATGGTTCGCTGGCGCTGAATGCCAGCAATTTTATCAACGGTGGATTCGAACTTAATGACCCCATCGTTAACCTGGATTTCTCACCGCAGGGCGTGGCGCTGACGCAGTTCAGTTCCCGCTGGGCGAATGGGGTGATTCGGGCTGACGGAGACTGGTCGCGTAGCGATAAACGCCTGACGCTGAAAAACCTGGCGGTGGCCGGACTGGAATATACCCTGCCGCAGGAGTGGCGCGATCGCTGGCAGGCGACACTGCCCGCGTGGCTGGATAGCGTAGAGGTGACGCGCTTCACCTCTAACCGAAACCTGATTATCGACATCAATCCGGCTTTTCCCTTCCAGCTGACCTCACTGGATGGCTCCGGTGAAAACCTGCTGCTGGCGCAGCAGCACCAGTGGGGGATCTGGTCGGGTAAGCTCAGCCTGAACGCGGCAGAATCAACCTTTAATCGCACCGATCTGCGTCATCCATCGATTGCGCTGAGTGCTGACCAGCAGCAGATTCAGGTTACGGAACTGAGTGCATTCAGTAATAAGGGGCTGCTCGAAGGGACTGCCACCGTAGGCCAGCAGCCAGCCCGTCCGCTGACGCTGCAGCTGACAGGTCGTGCGGTGCCGGTGAATGTGTTGCAGAACTGGGGATGGCCCGCGTTGCCGTTAACCGGTGACAGCAATATGCAACTGCAGCTGAGCGGTGCATTAACCGCAAATCAGCCGCTGCGCCCGACGGTTAATGGGAGTTTGTCGGTGACGACAGACAGTCAGCAACTGCAGCAGACCATGCAGGCAGGCGAGGTACGTTAACACCAGATCAGGGCCGCTGATGCGGCCCTGATGATTAGTTGATACGCGCGCCGGACCCCCCCTCTTCCAGCGGCCCGTCAGGATCGGCGGGCAGGACGATATAGACCCCTTCAAACACAGCGCCACACTCATCATTGCCAAAAAGCTCGACTTCAAGCTGTACACGCGCTTTACGTCCGCGCGCCAGGCGGTCGAGATCGCCGCTTAATGAGCCCAGGTCGGCAATCGCGCCAGGCCGTCCGCTGATGGGGTGGCTGTAGCGAATGTGCGCATCCGCCAGAATAATGGTGCCGCCCAGATGACGCTCGCGCAGCAGCAACCAGATCAATCCCCAGCCGGTGAGCGTTGCCAGCGAAAACAGGCTGCCAGCGAACAGCGTCTGGTGTGGATTCTGGTTGCCTGCTTCAGGCATGGTGGTGATAAATTTTTGCCCGGTAAACTGCAGAATACGGACGCCCATCTTCTCGCTGAGCGGGATGTGATCATACCAGGCCTGTTGCAGCTGACCGCACCAGTCGGCGCGATGCAGGATATCGTCAAGCGTGACGACCGGTTTGATCATCAAAAAGTGACGCACCGGCGTCGTCTGCGGCGCGGTAATCTCGCCCTGATTGATGTAGCCGAGTTTAGCAAAGAAAGCGACAGCATCTTCGCGGGCGCTGCAGGTTACCCGCTTAGCCCCTTCCTGACGCGCCACTGATTCCAGCGTCATCGCCACCAGCGTACCCAGTCCCTTGCCCTGAACCGAGGGATGAACGGCCATAAAGCGAATAGCGGCCTCGTTGTCGGCATTAATATAGAGACGCCCGATGGCGACCGGATTTCCCTGCTCATCAACCACCATCTGATGATGCGCCAGCGCATCCCAGGCGTCACGTTCCGACCCCTGCGGCTGACGCAGAGGTTTACGCAACATCTCCCAGCGGAACTGATAATAGATATCCAGCTCTTCCGCCGTCTGTGGCACGCGAAGGTGATACATGTAATGTTTCTCCCGCTCGAATGTGTGGCCTGTTCCCTGCCGCTCAGCTGACGCTCTCACACCTGTAACCAGAACGTCACAGGACCATCATTCACCAGCGAGACCTGCATATCCGCAGCAAAACGGCCATTAGCCGTGGTGATGCCCTGCTTGCGACAGCAGTCGCTGAAATATTCATACAGCCGCTCGGCTTCAGCGGGCTCGGCGCCACCCGAAAAGGAGGGACGCATCCCTTTTTGGGTATCTGCGGCCAGCGTAAACTGTGACACCACCAGCACGCTTCCGCCCGCCTGGCGAACACTCAGGTTCATTTTGCCCTGCTCATCACTAAAGATGCGATAGCCCAATACGCGTTCTGCGAGACGTTCCGCACGCGCGTTGTCATCGCCCTTTTCCACGCCCAGCAAAACCAGTAAACCGGCATCGATTTCACCGACCACTTCCTGATTGACGCTGACGCTGGCGCGCTGCACGCGTTGAATCAATGCAATCATGTTTCCTCGCGTTGCTCCTCTTTGTGTTGCTGTTTTAACTGCCGATAATCGGCTAACGCGACGGTTATTTCAGCGCCTAACAACACAATACACCAGGTCCAGTAGACCCAGAGAAACAGAATGGGGATCACGGCCAGTACGCCGTAGATCAGCTGATAAGAGGGGAACATAGTAACATAGAGCGCAAAGCCCTTTTTGCCCAGCTCAAACAGCGCACCGGCAACCAGCGCGCCAATCAGCGCATCGCGCGGCGGCACTCGCTGGGTAGGAACGATGCTGTAGAGCAACCAGAAGGCGAGCCACGACAGCAGGAGCGGGAAAATACGCAGCATCTGATCGACCAGGCTGGTGACGCCTGTCGCGTTAATCCAGCGCAGCGACAGCAGATAGGAGCTGATCGCCAGACTGGCTCCGGCCAGTAACGGGCCGAGCGTCAGGATCATCCAGTAGACCGCAAAGGAATAGACCATCGGTCGCTTCTTGTTGCTGCGCCAGATGGTGTTTAACGCAGTATCAACGGAATGCATCAGCAGTAAGGCGGTAACGATCAGGCCGACCGCTCCGACCGCCGTCATCCGGTTTACGTTAGCCACAAACTGCTCAAGATAGCGTTGCAGCGTGTTGCCTGCAGCCGGCATCAGATTGGTAAAGACAAAGTGCTTCAACTGCACGCTGATATCTGAGAAGACCGGAAACGCCGCAAACAGGGCAAACACCACCGCAATCAGCGGCACCAGCGCCAGCAATGAGACATAAGCCAGATTACCGGCCTGGGTCGTCATGCCATCCTCATCAATACGTTTCCACAACAGCTTAAGCCACAACCAAAACGCATGCAGTCCGGGGCGAAATTTACGTGACATCATGAATTACTGTTGACCTGCGAACCAGTTGGGTACCGTTTTACTGTCAGTAACCAGTACACTTTCAATACCCAGGGCGCGGGCCGCCTCGATGTTCTGTGGATTATCGTCAAAAAATACCGCCTGATCGGCAGCCACACCTTCTGCGTCCAGCACATGCTGGTAAATCCGGGTTTCCGGTTTACGCATGCCCAGCTCCTGGGAAAGATAAAGCTTGTCGGCCGCCTGCTGCACGTCCGGATACTGCGTCGGCCAGAATTCGCAATGCAGTTTGTTGGTGTTAGAGAGGATCACCACCCGATGACCTTCCAGCCGCAGCCGGCTCATCAGCGCCAGGGTTTCCGGACGCACGTCAACGAATACCGCCTGCCAGCCAGCGGTAAACTGTTCATAGATCAGCGCGATTTCCAGCTTTTCACACAGCGCCAGCGCGAAATCTTCATCACTGATCTCGCCACGTTCGTGTTGCTCAAACGCCTCATCCATCTGGAAATGGCTTTGCAGCGAGGCCAGCGGCACACGACTAAGGTCACTCCAGACACCCAGCACGCGGTTAAAGTCGATATCGATAATCACATTGCCCAAATCAAAGATATACAGCATGGTGTGTCTCCTTCTGTTCCCTGGAGTATTCACTCTAGCGGCAAAAGGCCAGGCTGAACAGGCACTCGCGGAGAGAAAAGCGTAAACGGCAGCGGGCAGGTAAAAAGCGCAGCATATCCACAAATAATCGCTGGCCCGGCTGAAGAGGCAGGAATTTCAGGCAAAAAAAAGCCCCGCAGGCGGGGCTCTTTATCAGTTAAAGGCGCAATTATGCGTCTTTAGGACCACGTGATGCACGTTTACGGTCGTTTTCAGTCAGGTGGCGTTTACGGATACGCACTGACTGTGGTGTGACTTCTACCAGTTCGTCATCATCGATGAACTCGATCGCCTGCTCAAGGGTCATCTTGATTGGCGGAACCAGAGTCGTGGCTTCATCAGTACCTGAAGCACGCATGTTGGTCAGTTTCTTACCGGTCAGACAGTTAACTGTCAGGTCGTTAGAACGGCTGTGAATACCGATAATCTGGCCTTCATAGACTTCTGCACCATGACCCAGGAACAGCTTACCGCGGTCCTGCAGGCTGAACAGCGCAAACGCAACGGCTTTACCCTGACCGTTGGAGATCAGTACGCCGTTCTGACGCTGGCCTACTTCGCCCGGACGAATGTCATCGTAGTGGCTGAAGGTAGAGTAGAGCAGACCGGTACCGGAAGTCATGGTCATGAATTCGTTACGGAAGCCGATCAGGCCACGGCTTGGGATCACGTAGTCGAGACGTACGCGGCCTTTACCATCCGGATCCATGTTTTTCAGATCGCCCTTACGCTCACCCATGGCTTGCATGACTGAACCCTGACTGCTCTCTTCGATATCCAGCGTGACGTTCTCGAATGGCTCTTGTTTACGGCCATCGATTTCACGGAAGATAACTTTCGGACGGGATACCGCCAGCTCGAAACCTTCACGACGCATGTTTTCGATCAGAACGGACAGGTGAAGTTCACCACGACCTGATACGCGGAAGGCGTCAGAATCTTCGGTTTCTTCAACACGCAGAGCCACGTTGTGAACCAGTTCTTTGTTCAGACGCTCAAGGATCTGACGTGAAGTCACGTACTTACCTTCTTTACCGCAGAACGGTGAGGTGTTGACGTTAAAGAACATGGTTACGGTTGGCTCATCGACGCTCAGTGCTGGCAGCGCCTGCACGTTCTGTGGATCACAGATGGTGTCAGAGATGTTCAGCTCGCCCAGGCCGGTGATAGCGATGATATCGCCCGCTTCTGCCAGGTCGCTGTCGATACGCTCAAGACCCAGGTGAGTCAGGACTTTACCGACTTTACCGTTACGGGTTTTGCCTTCGCTATCGATGATAGTGACTTGCTGGTTAGGCTTAACTTTACCGCGCTTGATACGGCCGATGCCGATCACGCCCAGGTAGTTGTTGTAGTCCAGCTGAGAGATTTGCATCTGCAGTGGGGCGTCAGCCTCAACCTGCGGAGGCGCAACGTGGTCAACGATCGCCTGATACAGCGGGGTCATATCGTCAGCCATGTCGGTGTGCTCAAGACCTGCAATACCATTCAGCGCAGAGGCGAAAATGATAGGGAAGTCGAGCTGCTCATCAGTAGCATCCAGGTTAACGAACAGGTCAAATACCTGATCAACAACCCAATCCGGACGCGCACCAGGGCGGTCTACTTTGTTGATAACCACAATCGGCTTCAGACCATGCGCGAACGCTTTTTTGGTCACGAAGCGGGTTTGCGGCATAGGGCCATCCATCGCATCTACAACCAGCAGCACCGAGTCCACCATGGACATGACGCGCTCAACTTCACCACCGAAGTCGGCGTGTCCTGGGGTATCAACGATGTTGATACGGTAGTCATTCCACTTAATGGCGGTGTTTTTTGCGAGGATGGTAATCCCACGCTCTTTCTCCAAATCATTGGAGTCCATCACGCGCTCTGTTGCTTCGGTACGGGCATCAAAAGTACCGGATTGTTGCAGCAGTTTGTCAACCAGGGTGGTCTTTCCATGGTCAACGTGCGCGATGATGGCGATGTTACGCAAATTTTCGATCACAGCTTTGCCTCAGGCATTAGAAATAGCGCGTTATTGTACACTGATTAAGCGGAAGACTGAACACGATCACACTTTTCACTGAAAGTTTATTGCATGGAGGCCAATTTGCCCTGTTACCGGTGCAGAAAATGCACTAAGTTGGTCTTGTGCACCAAAATAGTGCCGTCAGATGACCGTTAGGCACCGTCATGGTGCAATAAAACGATCGTGGTGCAGCCGCTTTATGACAAAAAGGTGCACTACAAGGCGATTTAAGCAACATCAAAAAAGTTGGCACAGAATTCGCTTTATCTAAATCAAGCGTAAACGCCAGTCAGATGTCGGTTGAAGAGCGTGCCGGAAGAGGTTGGTCAGGGAATTGTTTTCCCGCAACGTATTCCGGAAACGACGTTTCCTCGCCATGTAGATAATGAAAGACCATTTCCAGGAGAGTTGAGTATGTCCGCTGAACACGTTCTCTCGATGATGAACGAGCATGAAGTTAAGTTTGTTGACCTGCGTTTTACCGATACCAAAGGTAAAGAACAGCACGTTACGATCCCTGCTCACCAGGTTAACGCTGACTTCTTCGAAGAAGGCAAAATGTTCGATGGTTCGTCTATTGGCGGCTGGAAAGGCATTAACGAATCAGACATGGTGCTGATGCCTGACGCCACCACGGCGGTCATGGATCCTTTCTTCGAAGATTCTACGCTGATCATCCGCTGTGACATTCTCGAGCCAGGCACCATGCAGGGCTACGACCGCGATCCACGCTCTATTGCTAAGCGCGCTGAAGATTTCCTGCGCTCTTCCGGCATCGCTGATACCGTGCTGTTTGGACCAGAACCAGAATTCTTCCTGTTTGATGACATCCGTTTCGGCTCATCGACTTCCGGTTCTCATGTTGCTATCGACGATATCGAAGCGGCATGGAACACCGGTAAAGAGTATGAAGGCGGTAACAAAGGTCACCGTCCCGGTCTGAAAGGCGGCTACTTCCCGGTTCCACCGGTTGACTCATCACAGGACATCCGTTCTGCCATGTGTCTGACCATGGAGCAGATGGGTCTGGTTGTTGAAGCGCATCACCACGAAGTGGCGACCGCGGGTCAGAACGAAGTGGCAACCCGCTTCAATACTATGACCAAAAAAGCGGACGAAATTCAGATCTACAAATATGTCGTCCACAACGTTGCGCACGCTTACGGCAAAACCGCGACCTTTATGCCGAAGCCTATGTTTGGCGACAACGGTTCAGGTATGCACTGCCATATGTCACTCTCCAAAGGTGGCCAGAACCTGTTTGCCGGTGATAAGTACGGCGGCCTGTCTGAAATGGCGCTGTTCTACATCGGCGGTATCATCAAGCACGCTAAAGCGATCAACGCCCTGGCGAACCCGACCACCAACTCTTATAAGCGTCTGGTCCCGGGTTACGAAGCACCGGTTATGCTGGCTTACTCTGCCCGTAACCGTTCAGCCTCAATCCGTATTCCGGTTGTTGCCAGCCCGAAAGCTCGTCGTATCGAAGCGCGCTTCCCGGATCCAGCGGCTAACCCATACCTGGCGTTCACCGCACTGCTGATGGCTGGCCTGGATGGCATCATCAACAAAATCCATCCTGGCGACGCGATGGACAAGAACCTGTATGACCTGCCACCAGAAGAAGAAGCTGAGATTCCAAAAGTTGCAGGCTCTCTGGAAGAAGCGCTGAATGCACTGAACGAAGACCGCGAGTTCCTGACCCGCGGCGGTGTATTCACTGACGAATCGATCGATGCTTACATCGAACTGCGTAAAGCAGAGATGGATCGCGTTCGCATGACGCCACACCCGGTTGAGTTCGAGCTTTACTACAGCGTTTAACTGGTCAGACGTTTTTTGTTGCCGTGGAAACTTTTAGCCCATCTTCGGATGGGCTTTTTTCTCCGCGTATTCACCGTTCATTCGCCCTCTTTTCGACTTAAAGACTAAAATGCACCTAATTAGTGCAGAGGAACGTTGTATGGCAACTGGCTCTCTGCCCGATGCAGGGCAGATTCTCAATGCGTTAATCAACAGTATTTTGTTGGTGGATAACGATCTGGTTATTCATTACGCCAACCCGGCGGCGCAGCAATTACTGGCGCAAAGCTCACGCAAATTGTTCGGCACGCCGTTACCGGAATTAACCGGCTACTTTTCGCTGAATATCGAGGTGATGCGCGAGACTCTTGAGGCTGGCCAGGGATTTACTGACAGTGAGGTCACGCTGGTGGTAGATGGTCGCGCGCACATTATGTCGCTGACCGCCCAGCGGTTACCCGATGGCTTAATTCTGATGGAAATGGCGCCGATGGATAATCAGCGTCGTCTCAGTCAGGAGCAGTTACAGCACGCCCAGCAGGTGGCCGCTCGCGATCTGGTTCGCGGCCTGGCCCATGAGATTAAAAATCCGCTGGGAGGATTACGCGGCGCGGCACAGCTTTTATCCCGCGCCCTGCCCGATCCCTCGCTGAATGAATATACCAAAGTGATTATTGAACAGGCCGACCGGTTGCGGAATCTGGTTGATCGTCTGCTAGGGCCGCAGCAGCCGGGCATGCACATCACGCAGAGCATTCATCAGGTGGCCGAACGGGTGGTCAATCTGGTGTCGATGGAGCTGCCGGAGAATGTCTCGCTGGTACGGGATTATGATCCCAGCCTGCCGGAACTGCCGCACGATCCCGATCAGATTGAACAGGTGCTGCTTAACGTGGTGCGCAATGCGCTTCAGGCGCTGGGCGACGATGGCGGCACCATTATTATCCGCACCCGCACGGCTTTCCAGCTGACGCTGCACGGCACGCGTTATCGCCTGGTGGCACGTATTGATATTGAAGATGATGGCCCCGGCATTCCGGCCCAGCTGCAGGATACGCTGTTTTATCCGATGGTCAGCGGACGCGAAGGCGGTACCGGTTTAGGCCTCTCCATCGCCCGTAGCCTGATTGATCAACATTCAGGAAAAATAGAATTTAACAGTTGGCCGGGACACACCGAATTTTCGGTTTACCTGCCTATTCGCCAGTGAGGTTTCTATGCAACGAGGGATAGTCTGGATCGTCGATGACGATAGCTCCATCCGCTGGGTGCTTGAACGCGCGCTCACTGGAGCCGGTTTGAGCTGTGCGACTTTTGACAGCGCAAGCGAGGTGCTGGATGCCCTCTCAACCAAGACCCCGGACGTTTTACTGTCAGACATTCGCATGCCCGGTATGGATGGCCTGGCGCTGCTGAAACAGATTAAACAGCGTCATCCGATGCTTCCGGTCATCATAATGACGGCGCATTCTGATCTGGACGCCGCCGTCAGCGCCTATCAGCAGGGTGCCTTTGATTACCTGCCTAAGCCATTTGATATCGATGAAGCGGTTGCGCTGGTCGAGCGTGCTATCAGCCACTATCAGGAGCAGCAGCAGCCGCGTAATCAGCCCGTCAGCGGACCCACCACCGATATCATCGGTGAAGCGCCCGCGATGCAGGATGTGTTCCGCATCATCGGGCGATTATCGCGCTCGTCGATCAGTGTGCTGATCAACGGCGAGTCCGGTACCGGTAAAGAGCTGGTGGCCCATGCGCTGCATCGCCACAGCCCGCGCACCAAAGCCCCCTTTATCGCGCTCAACATGGCGGCGATCCCTAAAGATTTAATTGAATCAGAACTGTTTGGTCACGAAAAAGGCGCCTTTACCGGAGCGAACCAGATCCGTCAGGGCCGTTTTGAGCAGGCGGATGGTGGCACGCTGTTTCTGGATGAGATCGGTGATATGCCGCTGGATGTGCAGACCCGTCTGCTGCGCGTGCTGGCCGATGGCCAGTTCTATCGCGTTGGTGGCTATGCGCCGGTCAAAGTGGATGTGCGTATTATTGCCGCTACCCACCAGAATCTGGAATTACGCGTGCAGGAAGGTAAGTTCCGTGAGGATCTGTTTCACCGCCTGAATGTGATTCGCGTACATCTGCCGCCGCTGCGTGAGCGTCGTGAGGATATCCCGCGTCTGGCGCGTTATTTCCTGCAGGTGGCGGCGCGTGAGCTGGGTGTGGAAGCGAAGATTCTGCATCCGGAAACCGAGACAGCGTTAACCCGACTGCACTGGTCAGGTAACGTGCGTCAGCTGGAGAATACCTGTCGCTGGCTGACCGTGATGGCTGCGGGTCAGGAAGTACTGATTCAGGATCTGCCAGGAGAACTGTTTGAATCCAGTACCCCGGAGAATCCGGTGCAGTCCTTACCTGACAGCTGGGCAACGCTGCTGGCACAGTGGGCCGACCGCGCCCTGCGTTCCGGTCATCAGAATCTGCTGTCGGAAGCACAGCCGGAGATGGAGCGAACGCTGCTCACCACTGCGCTGCGTCATACGCAGGGCCACAAACAGGAAGCGGCACGTTTGCTGGGCTGGGGACGAAACACGCTGACGCGCAAGCTCAAAGAGCTGGGCATGGAATAAGCGGTTCGGTACGGGCTGGAGTAGTCTGCCAGCCCGTTTTTTCAGATAACGCGGGAGAACTGCTGCTGACGCGCTTTCTGACGCAGATAGCGATCAAAACACATGCAGATATTGCGGATCAGTAACCGGCCAATTCCCGTCACCTGCAGCCCCGTAGCGGTTTGCTCCACCAGCCCATCGGCTATCAACGGTTTCAGCAGCGCCAGGTCCTCAGCAAAATAGTCGCTGAAGCGAATGCCCCATTGCGCTTCTGTCGCGGCAAAATTCAGTGAGAAGTTACAAATCAGCGTTTTTATCACGTCACGACGCAGGCAATCATCGTCGGTTAAGGCAATGCCACGCCACAGGCCATTTCCCTGCTGTTCCACACTGTTGTACCAGGTGTTGAGGTCTTTCTGGTTCTGCGCATAACTGTCGCCAATCATGCTGATAGCAGAGACGCCAAGCCCCAGCAAATCGCTGTCGCCCTGCGTCGTGTATCCCTGGAAATTGCGATGTAACTCTCCTTTGCGCTGCGCGATGGCCAGTTCATCCTGCGGCTTCGCAAAGTGATCCATCCCAATGAACTGGTAGCCCTGCTGAGTCAGCGTCGCGATGGTCTGCTGTAAAATATCGAGCTTTTGCTGAGCGGATGGCAGTTCATCCTCTTTGATTTTACGCTGCGCCGCGAACATCGCTGGCAGATGTGCATAGTTAAAGACGCTTAGACGATCCGGGCTCAGTGCCAGTACCCGCTCCAGCGTCCAGGCAAAGCTGGCGGGCGTCTGGAGGGGCAAACCATAGATCAGGTCGATGCTGGTTGAGCTGAAGCCCTGTTCACGGGCGCGCGCCATCAGACCGAAAATCACCTCTTCGTCCTGCACCCGGTTAACCCGCTCCTGCACCGATTTGTTGAAGTCCTGCACTCCCATGCTCAGACGATTGAATCCCAGCGATCGCAGGTGATCAATCACATCCAGCGCAATTTCCCGGGGATCAACCTCGATCGACATTTCGGCGTCATCGGCCACGCTGAAATGCTGCTTCAGTAAACCTGCCAGCCTGGAAATCTGCGCATTGTCGAGGAAGGTCGGTGTGCCGCCGCCCCAGTGAAGCTGCGTGACCTGACGCTGTCGAAACAGCGGCGCGCGCTGAATAATCTCCTGTTCGAGCACATCCAGATAGCGGTCCGCTTTATGGCGCTGACGCGTCACTATCTTATTGCAGCCGCAGAAGTAGCAGAGAAGATGGCAGAAGGGAATATGGACATAGAGCGACAGCGGACGATCAGGGTAACGCGCCACGGCACGCTGAAAGTCGTTTTCCGCGTACTGCTCGCTGAACTCCAGCGCAGTAGGATAGGAGGTGTAACGCGGGCCGGCATAATTGTACTTTTCAATTAACGCCTGATCCCACTCAATCTGCTGCGATGGCATGCTCACTCCTTCCGGTGACGTCGTCTGAGAGAAGGTCGCGAAGAAGAGGAGATAAAAGGTGAGCGGGATGAGACCCGACGTAAACGTTGCTTCAGACGCGACAGGCGTCGTAGTTTAAACAATAACCACAGCAGATAACATGTCGCCAGCAGCGCGAAAATTGATCCAGGCCAAAACATTGTCGTTTACCTGTTAAGCGCGGCATGCGGGTAAGGCATGCCGATCAAATTTGCTTAGTTGCCTTTCAGCAGACGGTACATATCTTCTTCAGCCTGCTCATCTTCGGCATCATCCATTACAATGCCTAACTGCTCCATCAGTTCGTCGATACGATCCAGCGAGGCATCCAGCCAGCCCTGATCTTCAGCCGACAGCGTTTCGCCATTTTCCAGCCGATCCAGCAGCGCATCCAGACGTTCGTTATTTTCCAGCTTCGCCAGCTCTTCTTCTGGCGTCAGACGCACTTTCTTCTCTGCTGCCGGTTTTTCTACGCTTTTCTTTGGTTTAACGGCAGCAGTTTTCCCTTCAGCGATCAGGGCCACCGGTTTTTTACTCCCGATGCGTGGATCTTTCACGCTGTCTGCCTGACGTCCGCCATTGTTTTCGGACGCAGCCGGATTAGCACGGCTGCCTGATGCATGTCCGCGATGCTTTTTATCACGTTTACGATCGCGTGCTTCATGGTTGATATCGTCACGCGATTTGCGTTTGGCTTTGACGGCAGGTTTGCCGTTAGCAGCTCGTGCAGGTTGCTTCATAGTATTCGGTCCCGGCTTTTTTATTCAGTATAGAATTGCGGCGAAATCTAGCAGAAAGTAGACAAAGAAAAAAGGCGACAGCTCAAGCTGTCGCCTTATTTCATACCTTCATAAGAAGGAATCATGTTTTAAATCCTTTTCGGCTCGTAACATCCCGGTTAATCCCGCGCCTGCTCAACTCCTGAGCTATTCCTTATCCCTGTCTGGCCGCATCCCTGACCCTGTTCCATTCCATCGCTCCTAACCCTCCTGGTATCCCTGAGCGCATCATCCTGATGTGTGCTGCCGTGCACTGCACACTAATGTAGACCAACTGGTAAAAGCCTCAAGTCAGTGTCAAAAATAGTTAGTTCGAAAAAAGAACGATTTAATATAATACATTGAATTAAATAACTTTTTATTTTTAGTCATTAAAGTCAAAAGCGAAATAACCTGCACCGTTAATGGCAAATCTCTTACAAACTTTGTTACCGAGATGCGATTGAGCACTTTCGCGTCATAACGCGTATAATCGCCCGCATTGCCTTAATGCGTTTTCTGGAGTGTCACCTTGTCTGAATTGAATTATCACGTTACCCACTTTGTCATGAGCGCGCCGGATATCCGCCATCTGCCTGCCGATACCGGAATTGAAGTGGCTTTCGCTGGCCGTTCGAACGCGGGAAAATCGAGTGCGCTGAATACGTTAACCAATCAGAAGGGTCTGGCGCGTACCAGTAAAACGCCTGGACGTACGCAGCTGATTAACCTGTTTGAAGTGAAAGAAGGTAAGCGTCTGGTCGATCTGCCCGGTTACGGTTATGCCGAAGTCCCGGAAGAGATGAAGCTGAAGTGGCAGCGCGCGTTAGGTGAATACCTGCAAAAACGTCAGGCGCTGAAAGGACTGGTTATCCTGATGGATATCCGTCATCCGCTAAAAGATCTCGACCGGCAGATGATTCAGTGGTCAGTGGAAAGTGGCATTCCGGTGCTGTTGCTTCTCACTAAAGCAGACAAACTGGCCTCAGGTGCCCGTAAAGCGCAGCTCAATGTCGTGCGTGAAGCCGCACTCGAATTTGTTGGTGATGTGCAGGTAGAGCTCTTCTCATCGCTGAAGAAAATCGGCGTGGATAAGGTTCGTCAGAAGCTGGACAGCTGGTTTAATACGCTTGAACCGGCGGTTGAAGATCAGGACGCGGAAGAGTGAGTGGCAACCCTGTGCCGGTGATGGGACAAAAAGCCCAATAAAAAACGCCCCAGTCACAGAATGACTGGGGCGGCTAAATTCAGCCAAATCCGATTACGTGAAGTAAAAGGTCTGAAAGATAGAACATCTTACCTCTGTACCCTACGCGACGAACTTTACCTGATTTTCTGTGCGTGACAAAGGCTTTTTTGTTGCTTACTTACATCAAACAGGACTTTTTTTACCATGCACGTCACAAAAATAGCGTTGAGATGTAGTTAAATGACGAAAAAAGTGTTTAGCCGATAAGCAGTTAGAAAAGCATTTTCTCTCAGTGCCAGCGTTGACCACGCTAAACCGGTCAACTAAACGATTTTCTTATACCTGATTCAGGGCCGATTCTGTTCTTCAGAACCGGCCACACGCATCGAATCAGTGGGCTTCATCCCAGTTGTCACCCACACCGACTTCAACCAGTAAAGGTACGTCGAGCTGCACGCTACCTTCCATCAGCGCACGGATTTTCTGGCTCGCCTCTTCAACCGCCTCGGCTTTGACTTCGAACACCAGTTCATCGTGAACCTGCATGATCATTCTGACGGCATTGTCGTTTTGCTGTTCCAGCCAGTTATCGACGGCAATCATTGCCCGCTTGATGATATCCGCTGCCGTTCCCTGCATCGGCGCATTGATCGCGGCACGTTCTGCGGCTTTCCGGCGAATGGCGTTACCGGACTTAATATCAGGCAGCCACAGCCGACGACCTTCCAGCGTTTCTACATAGCCTTTACTCGCCGCCAGCTGGCGTGTGTTCTCCATATAGCGCAGGACGCCCGGGTAGCGTTCAAAATAGAGATCCATATACTTTTTCGCTTCACCCGCACCGATATTCAGCTGACGTGACAGGCCAAAGGCGCTCATACCATAAATCAGACCAAAGTTGATCGCTTTGGCGCTGCGACGTTGTTCACCGCTGACCTTATCCAGCGCCACGCCAAACACTTCGGATGCCGTAGCGCGGTGGATATCTTCGCCCTGGGCAAAAGCGTCCAGCAATCCTTTGTCCTGAGAAAGATGCGCCATGATACGCAGTTCGATTTGTGAATAGTCTGCCGCCACAATGCGATGGCCTTTGGCCGCAACAAATGCCTGACGGATTCGGCGTCCTTCATCATTACGCACCGGAATGTTTTGCAGATTCGGATCGGCAGAGGATAAGCGTCCGGTTGCGGTGACGGCCTGATGATAAGAGGTATGTACCCTGCCACTGATCGGATTGATCATCAGCGGTAATTTATCCGTATAAGTAGACTTAAGTTTGGATAAGCCGCGATGCTCCAGAATCACTTTGGGCAACGGATAATCAAGTGCCAGCTCAGCTAACACCTCTTCGCTGGTTGAGGGCGCGCCGCCTGGTGTTTTCTTCGTGGGTTTGATGCCCTGTTTTTCAAACAGGATCACCTGAAGCTGCTTGGTGGATGAGAGGTTAAAGGGTTCCCCCGCCAGCTCATGCGCTTTCAACTCAAGCTCAGCCAGTCGGGCAGTCAGCTCTTTCGAGTGCTGCGCCAGAATAGACTGATCGATCAGCACACCGTTGCGCTCTATGCGGGAAATCACCGTCAGTAACGGCATCTCAATCTGTTCGAAGACTTTTTTCGGGCCCGCCTCTTTCTCCAGCTCTGGCCACATCTTCAGATGCAGTTGCAGGGTCACATCTGCATCTTCGGCAGCGTAATGGGATGCCTGCTCTAACGCGATTTGATTGAACGTCAGCTGATTTTTGCCTTTACCGGCGATCTCCTGGAAGGTGACCGTTTTATGGTTAAGCCAGCGAGCGGCCAGGCTATCCATGTCATGCTTACCCACCACACTGTTGAGAATATAGGACTCAAGCATGGTGTCGAATTTGATACCGGCCAGTTCAATGTCGTAGTTCTTCAGGACGCCACGATCGTATTTCAGGTTCTGGCCCACTTTCCAGGCGTTTTCATCTTCCAGCAGAGGCTTGAGCTGTGCCAGAACGGCTGCACGATCCAGTTGATCAGGCGCATCAAGATAGTCATGAGCAACCGGCAGGTAAGCGGCTTCACCGGGCGCTACCGCGAAGCTGATACCCACGATGTTAGCGCTCAGGGTATCCAGCGCGTCGGTCTCCAGATCAAAGGCAAACACTTCGCTGTTTTTCAGCTTCTCCAGCCAGCTCTCAAAGAGATCCTGATCCAGAATGGTGACATAACCCTCGGTCGGTAACACGCTGCTGGTTTCAACCACCAGGGCCGGTTCATCGGCCAGCGCTTTTTGCGCCTGCGTATTGCTCTTTTTGCTCTGCAGCCATTTACCGTCCTGCAGGTCACTCAGCCAGCGTTTGAACTCGTAACGACTGAACAGAGTCTGCAATGCCTCTGTATCGGGTTCAGTGACTGTGAGCTCTTCACAGGGCAGCGCCAGCTCAACGTCTGTCTTAATGGTCGCCAGCTGATAAGAGAGAAACGCCACATCACGGTTCTGCTCAAGTTTGGTCGCCATGGTTTTAGCACCACGAAATCCGAGATCGGCCACTTTGTCCAGATTGTCATAGATCGTCTGCATGCTGCCCAGCCCCTGCAGCAAGGCCTGTGCCGTTTTCTCACCGACGCCTGGCACGCCAGGAATGTTATCTGAGCTATCACCCATCATGGCAAGGAAATCGATGATCAATGCGGGTGGAACACCATATTTCTGCTCAACCTCTTCTGGTCCCAGAATGGTGTTGCTCATGGTGTTAATCAGCGTGATGGCTGGCGTGACCAGCTGCGCCATATCTTTGTCGCCGGTGCTGATCAGCACTGAGAGACCCTTTTTCTCCGCTTCCAGCGCCAGCGTACCGATAACATCATCGGCTTCAACGCCGCTTACAGCCAGCAACGGCAGCCCCATCGCCCGCACCATCTCATGCAGCGGCTCGATCTGCGCCCGCAGATCGTCTGGCATCGGCGGACGGTGAGATTTGTAATGCTCAAACAACTCATCCCTGAAGGTTTTGCCTTTGGCATCGAATACCACAGCAACGTGACTTGGATTGTATTGCGCCAGCAGGCTTTTCAGCATGTTGAGCACGCCGTACATGGCGCCAGTGGGTTCACCTGCACTATTGGTCAGCGGCGGAAACGCGTGATACGCGCGATAAAGATAGGATGAGCCATCAACCAGAATGAGGGGATTTTCTGCTATTTGCGCCATAAGTCTGTGTTGTCTTCGTTGCTATGGGTTGGTCTATAAGGATGCCACAAGCTGGCGGAAATGGTGAACTAAGGCGTAGGATATGTAGCGCTTTTGACGGTTCTGGAGGGAAGATCGCAACGATCGTTCTGTGGATAACTTTGTGCGTAAAAATTATAACGCGCTGTATTTCAGGATCTTAAATGTTTTAACCCTCAATAAAACCTATATTTTTCATTGGCTTATTTAATTTCCGTGACCCGATCGCTATTTTTAATAGCGCGATCCCTTGTGTGGATATTAAATTTATGCCCTGGAGATGGACAAAAATTGGCCCGTTGTTCAAAGGCATAAAAAAACGCCAGCAGAGCTGGCGTTTAACTGGGGTGTGAGGCTGATTACTTCTGGCTTACCAGGAATTTAACCACGTTCGCATAGTCCGCGACGAAATTATCCATAGAGCTGGTATCCAGACCGCCGTTGTTAACCATGTATTTGCCATTCACGAAAATAGCAGGCACCCCACGCAGATCAACATCAGCAGCGGCTTTTTGCTGCTGCGCAACCAGCGCTTTTACGGCGAAGCTGTTCCAGGCAGCATCATAGTCAGCCGCGGAGATACCGGCCGCTTTGACAAAAGTCTCTTTCAGACTGGCAGGATCGGTGATGGTCTGCGTTTTCTGAATGCCATCGAAGATCGGTGCTGTCACTTTATCTTCAACACCCAGCGCCATCGCGACAGCCCAGGCCTGGGTCACGACCGGCCCCAACTCTCCACCGAGAAAATCGACGTGGTATTTCACCATTTTAGTGTCAGCAGGCAGATTCTTTTTCACCGCGTCATTGACGTGATAAATACGTTCAAACTGATAGCAGTGCGGGCAGAAGAAGGAAAAGAACTCCATCACCTGAGGTTCGCCAGCCACAGGTTTAGGCAGACTCACATATTGTTTACCTTCAGTGAACTGGGCAGCAGATGCGCTGAATGCCAGCACTAAACCTATCAGTGCAAACCAAATTTTTTTCATCGTGAAAAATTCTCCTGACTACGTCATTAATATTGCGGTGTCAGCTGCAGAGGAGGTTCCTGCAACAGCTTCTCCTGCTCGGTAAAGAGTGAAATTTGCCTGCGCCAGAAATCTTCATCTGTCATCCAGGGGAAAGCGCGCGGAAAAGCGGGATCCTGCCAGCGTCGGACAACCCAGGCCAGATAATAAACCATGCGCATGGCACGTAAAGGTTCAATCAGTGACAATTCATTAATATCAAAATCACTGAATTCACTGTACGCCTCCAGCAGTATATCCCATTGAATACGCTGTTCCTGACGATCGCCGCTGATCAGCATCCAGAGATCCTGCACGGCCGGGCCATTACGGGCATCATCCAGATCGACAAACAGCGGTCCGTCACGCCACAGGATATTACCCGGATGACAGTCGCCATGTAATCGTAGCGGCTGCCACGCGGTGTGCCACTGTTGTTGCAACGTGTTTCCCAGCTTATCGATAGCCTGTAGCAGAGCCACTTTAAGCGATGCAGGCACTAACAGAGAGTGCTCCAGCACCTGCCGGGGTTCATGCAGATATTCATCCAGACCGATGGCAGGCCGATGCCTGAACAGCGCTTTACGCCCGGTCTGATGAATGCGGCCCAGGAAGCGGCCTACCCACTCCATCTGATCTTCGTTGTCTGTCTCATATTGCCGCCCACCCAGGCTGGGAAAGACGGCAAAGAAGAAGCCTGCGTGGCTGTGCAGTGTCTCGCCCTTTAACCGCAGTGGCGCCGCGATGGGCACTTCGTCAGCCAGCAGATCAAGTGCATACTGATGCTCCTCGGCAATCTGTTCAGCACGCCAGCGCTGTGGGCGATAAAACTTCGCGACATAGCGACGTTTTTCATCATCGCTGAATTGATAAACCCGGTTCTCATAGCTGTTCAGGGCTGTGAGACCCGATTCGACGCGAATTCCTGTTTCCCAGAGCGCATCAAGCAACACGTCGGGATTCAATGTCTGGAAGTTAAAAGCAGCGTCGCTCATCATGTTACCTGTAGTTGCCCTTGCAAATAGCAGCCAAGGATAACACTACTCGTCCTGTTTAATGACACCCCGTGCACGAAGCAGTGCTGTTTTGAAATCAACTTCATAGTCTTTTTTCAGGCCTGGGATTTCATCATCGCTGGCTGAGTCACGCATCTTGAGATGGTAAATTAATACATCATCGGTTAATTCACTTAACGGGTCACGGAAACCAGATTCCTGAGCCAGTTTCTGCAAAAATGTGACCAGATTTAGGTCAGGCTCTTTTTGCCAGGCGGGTTGCAGCAACTCGATTAACTCGTTTAAACGATGGCATTTCATTCAGATTTCTCCTTTCACAGTGCGTCATCAGCGAGGGCACAGTAATGACAATGTTAACCGGTATCATTCTGGCCGGTGGTCAGGGCCGCCGTATGGGTGGTCAGGACAAAGGGTTAGTGCAGCTGGATGGCAGGCCGCTTTATCAGCATGTCCTCGAACGGCTCAGGCCACAAGTCGACATTGTCATGATTAATGCGAATCGTAATATTGATCGCTATCACTTAAGCGGATGTCGGGTTATTCAGGATGTTTTTGATGATTATCCCGGTCCGCTGGCCGGTATCTACAGTGGGTTGCTCGCCATCGACGGTGAATGGGCCGCTTTTTGCTCCTGCGATACGCCTGCAATACCTCTCAACTTCGTGGAAAAACTGGTCCATCAACGCGGAGAGGCACCGGCAGTCTGGGTACGTTCACAGTGGCGCGATCATCCTACGCTGGCGCTGATTCATCGGGAGATGGCTGCACCTCTTTATAACTATCTTCAGGCTGGTGAACGACGTCTCATGCATTTTCTGCGCGACCACGGCGGCCATGCTGTCCGGATGGATGATGATGAGGCTGCCTTCCGTAATATCAATACGCCTGATGACCTGAACAACAGAGGCTGACATGTCATTACCTATACTTGCCATTGTGGGCTGGAGTGGAACCGGCAAAACGACGCTGTTGCAGCAGGTAATACCGATTCTCGGCGATAAAGGTATCCGCGCAGGATTGATTAAACACACCCATCATCAGATGGATGTGGATACGCCTGGCAAAGATAGCTATCTGCTCAGAAAAGCGGGTGCCCGTCAGGTGATAGTGGCCAGTTCAGAGCGATGGGCATTGATGTGTGAGACGCCGGAAAAGCAGTCGATTAATCTGCCTTATCTGCTCAGCCGCATGGATCACGCTACGCTTGAGGTAGTGCTGGTCGAGGGCTTCAAAGATGAACCCGTACCTAAAATTGTTTTATGGCGTGCCGGGATCAAGGGTGGGATTGAGGAACTGCTTGATGAGCAGGTTATCGCTGTCGCCAGCGACCAGAAATTAACTCTGAACGTGCCAGTTCTGGATATAAATCGTCCGGACAGCGTTGCAGACTTCATTGCTGACTGGCTTAAGGAACGCTGAAATGGATGTTGTAATGCAGCTTTTCACGATCTGCAGACGTAAAAAATCCCCGCACGACTGTGCGGGGCTTTTTTACTTATATAATGCCTGGCAGTTCCCTACTCTCGCATGGGGAGACCCCACACTACCATCGGCGCTACGGCGTTTCACTTCTGAGTTCGGCATGGGGTCAGGTGGGACCACCGCGCTAAAGCCGCCAGG
>Ga0265797_10000204_pt1 | contig 115814 bp, 97 predicted proteins | sample P2T30metagenome_FD_192433 | JGI IMG/M metagenome (GOLD analysis project Ga0265797, IMG submission 192433) | Plant litter microbial communities from East Loma Ridge, Irvine, California - P2 T30 | ecosystem: Environmental > Terrestrial > Plant litter > Unclassified | place: USA: California... | reverse complement strand
ACCTCTCCCCCAGCCGAAGCCACTACACGCGTCCGCCAGACACAGCATCTTCACACCAATCGACGACAGCCAGTCCATGCTCGCTGCGCATTGGGGTAGCAGTAGCAATTCAAACCTGTCTCGCAGCGAAGCGCCATATATCAAGCAAGAGAACCGTGCGCAATCAATTGATGTAGCCGCCATGTCACGACTGCAGCCGAACGGGGAACCAAAACCTCAAGCACAGCCTTCACAGCTACCTGTTCAGCAACCACCGCAGCGAACGCAGTCTACATCCTCAATGCCCACGATCCCTCCTCCGTCACGAACAAACAGTCTGCGCATGGGTGGTGAAAGCAAGCCAAGATTGAGGGTGCAGATCCCGAGCGAACACTCGGATGCTGGAAGTGCCACGGCCGACTCGTCTCCAAAGGACTCTGGCACAACTGGTGCGACCCCAGGACGAAGCACTGATGCGTCGCACTCCTCTGGCGTAGTCCTGCCTCCTCCGTCACCGAGTGCGAACTCGCTGCTCAGTGCAGGTGCAACTGGCCCGCCCAACCCCTTTGCTCGTCCGCCGCCGCCATCTAACAGTAACTCATACGGTAGCCGCAACGACATGGAGACGCCAATCTCAGCACTTCCCAGCCGCTTTGTGGAGAATGGCCTCCTTCCCTCGCCCTCGAGCTTTTACCCCGAGTGGGGTTTTGGTCGCGACTCCAACATGCTGCCGAGTCCTTTGACTTTCCAGACACCCGTAGCCCCGAATGGACCCAGCTTCGCCCGTGACGATTCGGCGGAGCGCAAGCGCAAGACGTCTGATCAGGGCTCGGATGACGGCAACCAAAAGCGGGTCAAAACCTGAGCAGTGCAGCGGAGTTTGAAAAGTTGTTTGAAGCGACAGTCTTTCTCGCATGGCCTATTTCCACGGCTATGCTGTATTTGTACCCCATACTTGGTGCTTCTATTCCGGTCTTTACTTCCTGAGGACCAACAAGCGATGCTCGATGCATACTATACTTTTTGCTATTTTGTTTGAAGGCTTTGTAGAATTTGGGTGCAGGGGCGTTGGATACCCACGATGATTGTCGTTGTTGTCATCTACTATTTTGTCTCTTTTCACAATTTGACGGTTGCACATGGACCTTGTTGGGCATACCGGTTATGGCATGACGAACGATCAGAGTCAAGATATGTACTTCTTTGTAAATAATACCAATGAACGGCTTGGCTTAGTCCACATAAACAACCAGGGGTACCCCATTATACAAGCTCTGTGTGACTCGACATTGCAGCGAGTGATTGACGTGCAAACTCGACAGCAACTGGCCGAACCTTCGGGAAGCGAAACGTTGGCAAGAAGGGCAGGCTCAAGTTTTGCGTATGCTGCGTACTGATTTGCCCGTATTCGTATCGTGGTAGACGTTCCCTGTGATGTTGACCGGGCACGACCTACTGCGTCATAGGGCCAAGCCGACTGCCCCGCTGCGCATACGCCTTGCCCAAGGGCTCGCCGTTGCTATCAGCCGCAACCGGGCTGTGAAGGGCGAAGTTGGGCTTTGATCGTTGGAGCCGCATCTTACTCGGCTGATCATAAAGACTTTGTGCCGTAAGCTACTAGCATCTCCCTGTGTTTTGGAGTCAGTTGCGCGCCTGACGATTGCCTTCGCTCGCCGAGAAGCTGAAGCTTGGTGTCACATTCATATATCATCAGCCCCGACACGTTGCGACATTCGCTTTCCACCTCACAAACACTCGACAATTTGATCCCATCATGGCGTACAACAAAGGCTTCAACCCGGACAGGCTGCCTATGCATGCAGAGCCTGAGCAGGTATAGCTTTCAAACATTGTCGACACGCATGCAAGACTGACGAAGACCAGGCTGCTGCCATGATGTCGCAAAACGCACCTGCAGCCGCACGCCCACCGCGCACAAGTTCAGCGCGTCCGGACTACAACAAACCTCCCCCGCCCGTTCCCAGCGGCCAGAGATACGACACCCGTCCAGATGAGCGCTATGGCGGCGGTGGGGGACGCGGCGCAGGAGGTGGTGGATATGATAGCAGACCCCCGCCAGGCGCATACAGCGACACGCGCTACGACAGCCGGTACGACTCGAGACAGGACAACAGAATGGCAGTTGGGTCGCCTCCACCCGCCAACTATGGCCATGGACCACCACCACAGGGATATCATGGGAGACCGCAGTTGGCGCAACAGTCGAGGCCGCCGCCCACGCCTGCGCCGCCAAGGGATGCGAATGACCGCGAGGCACTCTGGAGATTGTTCGGCGCCGTCGACAAGGACAGTATGTTGTAGCCACGAGCTTGGCCATGTACCATGCTAACGGATGCGGCAGAGAGTGGTGAGCTCACAGAAGCTGAACTGCGGACTGCGCTCGTCAACGGAGATTGGACACCTTTCGACCCACACACTGTCCGTATGATGATTCGGATGTTCGACACCAACAGATCTGGATCTGTCAACTTTGATGAATTCTGGTACTTGCTCTTGCCCCCTTTTCTTTCTTATCAGAATTTAAAGCTAAAACGTCGCTCACAGTGGACTATGGGGCTTCCTCTCTGCCTGGCGCAGCCTCTTCGACCGTTTCGATCAAGATCACAGCGGTAGCATATCCTACGCCGAGTTTAATGAGGCCCTCATTGCCTTTGGATACCGCCTTTCCCAGCAATTCGTCACCCTTCTGTACCGCACCTACGACCGTGATGGTCGCAATGCACTGAGCTTCGATCTATTTGTGCAAGCATGCATTAGTCTGAAGAGGATGACGGATGTGTTCAAGAAGTATGACGAGGACCGCGATGGTTATATCACACTGAGCTTGTAAGTGGTCCAACTTGAGGGCTTGGAACATGTTCTCAGAATCACGGCTAACTGTATTTGCAGCGAGGAGTTTCTCACAGGTGCGCAAGCTTTATTCCTCTTCAACTCCATTTCGGCCACCACTGATACCGGACTCTACTAGAAATCATCCGCCAGCGATGAGTAGCAGGAACACAAGTACGCGATTTGCTCAACACTTGGATATGTTGCCAAATCGGGGACCGCCCAGCATTATCCCATCGTTGCAGAGGCGGACAGATCGTCTCTACAGACCACTCATAAGTGACCTAGCGCGAAGGTGCATGATGGAAAATCTGATTTGGTTCAAACAGTGCGGGAACATGCGTTGTGTTGGTCGGAAACCAAGCACGCTTGATGAAGGTGACGAATTTAGATACCCGTTTAATACAAACGAAAGTTTCCATACCACATTTGCGTCTCTCTGACTAATTGCTTGTGCTTATCGAAAAAGGTAGTCTACCAACACCGAAATCTATCTCTCCATCTCCTCGTATCCCGTCGGCTGCCGTAATAATAATCATCTTCGTCGGGCTCAGCATCGTACCTTCTGACCTGTCTTCCCGAGCCGGCATGCGTATATATATGTTCTCGTACACCCCAACCATCGCGGTAGCCGTTGTAGTCGAATTCTGGACCGTAGTGGTATCTTCATCCTTATTGTCAGTGATAACCGAAAAAAAGGCGATATGTAGAACGACGTATGCTATCTAAGTGAGACGGTGAGAGAGAATTATTCACGTAGCACGATCATAACGATAACTATCCGGGCTACCTAGTGTGCCGCGGATACTTTGGCAACGACGCGGTTGGACAGGTCGCCACGGCACCATCCTTTGTATTTGTGTGTGGTATTCGTTGAATAGCGCGGAACTAGTACCTGTTTGAGTTTTGTCAAGAAATCAGGGTACTACGGGGTATCTGGACTGGTGGTCAAGGTTGTGGTATCTCAATTATAGAGTTTGTAGAAGAGCGATCACAATGCATAACCAAGTTGGATCGCTATATACCGTGATAGTGGGAGCGTGACTGGGGGCATGGTGAGGTGTCGAGTACGTGCTGCACATCCCCTATGGACAGGGCGGAGGCGTGTCTGGAGGCGGATGAGCACGGCTTGTCGTGGACGACAGACCGTGAAGAGAACATGTGCTGCAGGATATTATGTCCTTCACTGAGAATCCCTCTGTCACTCTTAACTGACAATGAACAAAAGTACTTCTTACAAGTATTGTACAAGACAAAGTGCTTTTCACTCAGTATCGATGGTATAGGCAGGAAGGGGTGATGGAGTCATCTGTGGCCTTTCTAGGAATTATTTGATTAGGCTGGTGTTTCATAGGAGATAAGACGAGGTGCACGAGCATGAAAAGTTGATGTCCTATATTGAGTACGTTGATTCAAACAAACTATGGGTATACAATCTTCTTCATCGCTAGATCCTTATGAAACACATTCTGGTATCTGGGGGTATATGACAAATTTAAGGAAAGACATGAGCTCGTTCGTGGGGGTCGTGAGAAGAAGAGGAAACCGCTGTACTCCAAGTATCGCCCCATTGCGACACAACCAACTTAATAAGTTCAGGAGCGCACAATGCAATCTTCAACTTCCAACTCCACTTCCTCTACACCTTGTAGGGCTTGCGAGCACGGCGCGACTCACGATCTTTTCCGCCGATGCAGAAGCTCGCAATCCAGCCAAGGAGGGCGATAAGCATAAGCGCGGTAGCAGCCCAAGTAAGGGCAAGAAACTTGCCGCCGTACTTTGCATTGAGACCTATCTCACCGCCCTTATCATTGACAATATCGGTGCCCTTAACCATAACCGCAGTGACAAGCGCGCTCGCCAGTCCAATGGCCAGGAACGCAAGTGTGGCGAGAAGGAAGTTGACACATGGAGTGAGTCTTCCATTTCCGATGAAGATTCCAAGAACGCTAGTAATGAGCGTAATAAAGATAAGGCAGATTGCGATGACGTAGAGAACGAACATGGCCGCCATGAGCGCATTGAGTGTGTCGATTCCCGTTTGAATATCATCTGGCCATTGCAGGTCTTGTAGGGTAATGTCTACACCCGTCCTGTTGAGCGCATCCTGAATGATCTGGGTAGGGTCGAACTTGTAGGTAGCCCTGCTCTTCGCGCACTCGGTAACGTTCTTGCTGATGTCGCTCTGACTCAGCGTTGCATTTGCCACTTCTCCAGGCTCATACTGTCCTTGACAGTAATTCAACATGTGTGCCGAGTACCAGTCTTCGACACCAATGCGCTCGCGGACCTCATCAATCTGTTCATTGATTTCGTTTGTGACGCTATCGGTGATGGAATCAGGGATGAGGTTTATAATCGACGAGAGTGTGGAATCGGAATCTGATGTTGCAGAGGAGATGAGGTTTTGCCCAACAGCAGAAGTGTTAAGTGTGAGGAGAGAGTAGTCTTCCATGAAACCCTTCTTGTGACCCGCGAATAGGCATAGGAATGATAGTATGAGGGCGGCGGTACAGCAGAGCACCGGTAGTATAGCGATAAACCGCATCGTCGTGGTGTTATTGACTTTGCGATTGTGGTGTAGATGTGTGGACGGTCGCGATCGTTTTAGATGCTACTAGTGAATGGCGTTGTATTCAAAGAGCAACGAAGGGCTAAAACGCAGACAAAAGACAGGAAGCGATGGATGGTGAGTTATGTCAAAGACGATAAAGAAAGAGTCAACCACTTATACGTGACGCGCAAATACAAACTTGCAATGCGACGACCGCGCAAAAGACCCACACGTCACTCACTAGGGCCCAGCCATGGCAACAAGCGAATAGCAAACCTGACCAACAGGGCCTCAGCCTCGAGATCAACGTCTTGGAAATACGAATCAGGGCCTATTCAGCACACTGACCACAATGTTGACGTGTTGCTGGGCGTATGTTGTTCAGACCCTGGAACTATGACGCAACGTAGCGCTAAGCGAAGCACTCGCGCAGGGGTCAAGCAGGTACGACTGCAGCATAATAATGCCTAATTTTTTTGGTTGGTCGACAAGGGAAGGCTCTGAAAAAGAAAAAGTATCAAAATGATTCGTCCTGTACTGACTGCAAAGGTGTGGGCAAGAGTGCAGCGCTTGCAAATGTGTCAGCCACGTGGATGTGGGGTGCACAGCCGCAATGTGCGCGTGCGAGTACGAATCGACAAGACTACGGGTGACACAAATAGAAACTGGATTCAACAGAAGCACATTTACGTGAGCAGACGCACCATGGTAGACCTAAGACTTGACTGTCTAAATCGTTTGTATTCGGGTCTGTCGCTATGCTCCCGTCTTCTATTCATGAGGCATCGTCTATCATGATGACCGTAAGTGCATTACATTCGTGAGCGGAGCAGCCTGTGCTCTCAGACTTTTGAGTGGAATCGTTATAAGCGGTTGTGGTAGTAATGTGATGTTGCGCGTTGCGCTTTGGTGTTGAGTCGAAGTCACTTGGCTCGGTGCTACCCAGCCTCATGACGGCGTCTTCTTGGAGTGGTTTGCCGGTTGGGCTGCCGACGATGAAGCAGCGCTGATGCCATCCGTGAAGGGAGAGTATGGGGCCGTCACTGAGTGCGGGGGTGCTCGTTGGCCAGACTTTGTGCGTGGAGGCTCGGCAGATGCTGGCCACTTCTTCTGCTCTTCATGGATCTTGTCCAGTGGTTCTCCGACTATGTGGTACTTTTCCCAATTGATGGGCGGGCATCGCACGATGTTCTGGGGCTGTGGTATCGCGGGGAACTTGGGTGGGTCTGGCTTCGCGTCCATATGCGTTGAGTCCTTGCGCATGTCTGCGCTATTGGTGTCTTCGTCATTGCTACGTGACGAGTCGGCCAGACCCGACAGCGTTGGGGTGAGTATGTCCTGGTAGGAATGGGAGGCCTGGGCTCTCTGTTCCTGCAGCGACTTGACGAAGGCTTGCGGGTCAGACACAGCGGCTGCCTTGAGCTCTTCGAGGGCCTTGAGGTCGCGCTTGCTCTTTTCGCGCTGCAGCTGCAGGAGCGATATGGCGGATCGCAGGGCGATGGCATCCGGGTTCTCTGTCTCGGATATGGCGACAGAGGGCGGCTGCGGTCTGAAGGTGGCAGTGGGCGGAGGGGCAGGGCGGGGTCGGGGTTCGGTGCGCTCCACAGGAGCTAGCTGGGCAGCAGAAGCTGTGGGCGTGAGAGGTGACACGGGCGGGCGGTCAGGAGTGGGCGACTTGGAGCGGTTGCCAGAGTGCTCCGAGGCGGTCGAGGCGTCGCTGGACGAGACTGGGCGCGTCGTCGTGTCGACCAGGAGCGCTGGCATGGCGGCGTAGAGGGAGACGTCTCCAGGCGCAAAGCCGGAGAGTCGTGGCAGGATACCGATCGGCGACCACTCTGCGGTGAAGGTACGAGGGCAGACCGCGCAGAGGCCTAGGAGCTGCTGTGGTAAATCTCCGGCGTGGTTCGCCGCGAGGTGGCGGCGGTTAGGCGCTGTCTAGACTTGTGCCTGGGCCGTCCATGCCAGATGCGATTTGCGATGGGAATGTGTGTCGTTTGAGATTGCGCGCGCGGGAACGCCCACGCAGTTATCGACACGTCGCGATTTGGTTGGGGAGAGTGTGCGGAGCCGGCTGCGGGCGAGAATTTCTTTGGCTGGCAGTCGGCTGGACGGAGAGCTCGGAAGGAGTTCCATCTCGTCTAGGAGACATGTGTACCCGAACATGGATGCTACTTCGGCTTCAGGATGGTATATACCACAATCACAAATCTACTCTAGCCCCCGACGTCGCTTACACTGCTCTCTGGCCGTGCGAGCCATGCTCAGACAGCGACTGCGTGATGCGCCGCTTGTCGGCAGTCTCTGCAGACGACTCGGTCATGTCCACTCGGTCTGCGTCTTGGTCGAGCAGAATGCCAACTCCCTTGGGGACATAGGAGACAAAGTAACAAGCTAAACACGGCACCGGCACGACGCAGCAGCGTCAGTGCGCTCATCTGAAGCTGCTGCCGACTCAGAACCGACATAACGGCTTTCGCGATCTGCCCGTCAGATTGCCAATTTCTGTCTCTCAAAACGCGTCTATCTCGTCCGGCGGCATATTCGCAGATTCACGCAGCCGACCGCCTGCAAGGGTCAGCGAGAGAGAGCGAAGCCACCCATGAAATCCACCACAACGCCATTTCCAGCCCGCCAATGGCGTTGGTCTGATAGACAGTGCCGCGTGGATGGCCATCAGGATCAGTCTCCATGTGTGTAGCGTACCCGCGCAGGGCGGCGTCCTACCACTGTGAGTCGCTCTTGCTTCTTCCTAGCCTTGCGAGCCCTCAAATGCGCCTTCTACTTGCAGAACTTCCAGCTCAATCCAAGCACGCCCGTTTACCTCACCACCCGTCCCGTCCTGTCATCAAACCGTCCCTTCTGCAGCTGCATTTTATCCCTCGCAATGCCACTCAAATTCCTCACTTCTCGACCCTCGACTACCGTCCACTACCTACCTCTACCTGCATGACATGCGCCACGCCTTAGCGACAGCCTGCCAATCAAACGACGATCAAACTGGCACCGACTGGCCGCTAAACCCTAAACGCCCACGCGACCGAAATCACTTTCCTTAGCCATGGCTCCGAGTGCAGACTTAACAGCACAGTCCCCGCTGGCGCGCATGCCCAAGCTGAAGTACAGAAACCCGCTGCCGGCCGACAGCCTTTCGATTGCCTCCGATACTTCCCAAGACAGTGGGCCCCACTCTGCATATAGTCAAGAGCCTCCCGCGACCCCGGATTCAAACGCTCCTTCGAACATCTCCCGTCCTTCCTTCGAAACTACCTCCGTGACGTCATCCAGTCTGGCTTCCATATCCTCCAGCAACTCTTCGTCAAATGGCTCCAAGTCATCGAAGAAGAAGAAAAAGGGCAGCTCCGTGCTCGGCTTCCTTTCTCTAAAGGAGCCGTCTCAAGTTGCTTTGGAGCAATTCGCCGAACAACAGCGCAAGCAGAACGCCAACTCGGGAACATCCACACCCCAGTCCAGAGCCAGCAGCAACTATGTTGGCCAGAAGCTCCCGCCATCTGTACCCAAGGTCAATTCGAAATGGGACGGTGTCCCCGAGTCCGTCAAAAACCGCTACTCGACATCAAGCGCATCAACCAAGGACAATAGAAGCAGCGTTTCGTCCAAGGGCTCCTTCGGCTCGCCTCTCAAACATGCTCCCTGGAACGAATCCAGATTTTCGGTCATGACCGACGGGACTCGTAATCCACCAAACTCAGTCGCCTCCATGTCCTTGTCGAATCTTGCCATGCGAGACGAAGCTTCTGGACTCGGATCCTCGCCATCTACCACCACGCTCCCTGAGATGTCTTACTACTTCCCTGACGACCCCGCTGCATCTGGCGCGTTACCCCCAAGATCTGAGAGCGCAGGCGCAACGTACGATTATACCTCACAACTGCCAGTTCGACTGTCAGACTCAACTTCAAGTGACCGTCCAAGCATGGACGGATCGGTAGACTCCAGACCGCATTCACCTGCTTCTTCAACGACATCGACGGATACAGTTGTCATGGATACTGCAGATACCATCTTCAGAAAACTCAACGACCGACCCAGCCAAGGTGCATGGGGAAGCGGTGCACATGCCGTTCAGTCACCTACTGAGGACAATTCTGATCATGTGCCTGACTCACATGACTTTCTCTTCCAACCCCAGCCTGTCATCGAACGCCGACAAAGTGACCCGCCCACTATATACGAGTCGTCCCTGGCTGCATCGTCAATCCCTCATTATGCCCCTCAACGACCAGTTCAGAATTTCAGTCGGCCGATGGCAACTAGGGGCCCACGACCAGTTCAACGCTCTACACACATGCCACACTATAGGAGGACGCCATCAGCCCCAGCGCTGCCGACCTTGTACGAAGCTTCACTGGCTAGCACCGACGATCTTCGACAAGATCGCGACGATGAAGATGACGATGATTCATATTCGATTGCACCTTCTACCATTGCACCATCTGAGCTCTCCAAGCATTGGTATGAGTCTCCACGTGAACGCCTAGGTCTGGGCAGACGCCTTCAGATAAATGATGTCTCACCTTGGGGGGAAGAGAGAGAGGCCGCAGGTAAGCCCAAGAAAAGTCGATTGTCGATGTTTGGGAAGGCTGTGTCCAGAGGATAGGCTTTGCGGGCAAAGCTTGCGCATTGACTGACTCCCAGTGGGTAGCTTCGTGCGATCCCCAGCGATCATCGACCAGTGCCACACCGACACTCGCGTCCTGATACGCCAACTTATGTACAAACTTTTGCGATTAGCGATATCCAGCATTTTCCTCGCTTCGGCGACCTTCATGTACGGCGGCATTTCTGGACGCCAGTTTCTCCAACATAGATACCCATTTCACGAATCTTACATACCCGCTTCTTAATAGATACGTCAATCCACATGGCCCTCTAGGTAATGTAGTGCTTAGTTTGTTTTCTTGTAGGGCTGATCCTCATTATGATCGCATTCCGATCGGGGTGTCAAGGAGCTGCGCGGATCGCGCGTCCATTGGAAGCTTGGACATCAGGGACTTCTCACATCACATCATGGGGCGTACTATAATGCAACGTTTTGCGTCCATCACATGCTTTTCATGCAAGCCATGGCCTCACTAAGTGACCCCTTCGAACCCTTTATTGCTTCTGCCGCCGTTCTTCGGCCCCACAGTTGGCGCATATGCCTCGTGATCGCCAGGTCCGTCGAAACCTTAACGATTAGATCCACTCCCTTGCAGTATCGCGAGAGCACGCCTTTTTACCTTTACATTTGACAGGCCTAATGTGATTCGCCTAGCTGACTTAATTCGATGCGATCAGTCAATATCCAGTGAATCAACTCGGTACAGTCGCCGAGCAGGTCAGCCCGCATCTGGTATATAACACGATCCAATAATACACAGCACATCTACTCGACATTCGGATCTCACATAGCACGCTTATGGAATGCATCTTCTCCCTCGGCTGACCTGCTGCGCATGTGACAAGGCATGTATCGCCCCTTTCGAAATCTTCCTTCCATCAGCCTGAATAAGTCATGATGCCACTAAGCTGATTGCCGACGTACACCCACTAAAGTAGCTTTCTCCAGATCATCGTGGAGTATCGTAGTACCCCCTTGCGACACTAGCCTAATCGACAGGGCAGATTCGACCATCTCCAGGTTACCCATGACCAAGCGTCGTGTTATTTCCGAAAGAGAGAGCGACTGTCCATACTCTGGTAAAGATACTTCTTGATTAACAGCACTACCCCAATGTGAACTTTATACATGGTTTCACGATCGAAGTATATGCGAGCTTTAAGGACGAGTGACAAGGTGTGACACAGATTACGCGACCCGTCGCGAACTTGGTGCTGGAAATGGATTGGAGTGGGAACATTTTCGGATATTTGGAAGAGGAGAGCGTATAGGATATGCATTAGTGGAACCGGCATTCTATATTTGCATACACGGCTAACAGTGTATAGATATCGATCGCGAAAGCAGAACTGAGCACGGGGTCGACGCGTGTTCAATCTTGGCACTATGGCAGTAATCAGAAAGTTTCCCATCATATTCAGCACCGTCATTCTTTATTCGATCAATAGTTCTTACCGGTACCAGAACATGAAGCGTGTTTGGTGTTCGTCTGTACGCGTCCTGTGCTGAGGAGGTGATGTTAATACATCGGAGAAGAACTGTTGGTCCGCTCTCGAACACACAAGAGTGGATCTTTTGGTTGTTTTGAGCCAAGGCTCGAGGTCCCATCGTATGTCGTCCGTCCTTTCCTGCTACCTCCGCCTGCCCTCTAGTCGCTCCATAATCGTCTTAATGAAGCCCGTGCCACCTTGTGTTGGTCCAGCACGGAGACTCTCACATTCATAGCACTTACAACATTTCGTTAAATCCCGCATCGTACCACGATCGCATCTTCTCACTCTCTCAAGTCAGTATTCAAGGCCTTAGTGTAGTGTTTCGTCCTTTCAGCAGTTCGGTATGCGAATGGCTACGTCGCACACTTTTTTTCAGTCAGTGTATGTTGGTGCGGTATCGCTTGTGGAACGAACTGTAGCTGGATCTTCTTTTCACCTCATCATTCCGGAACTGAATTTCCTTCATGTGAAAAAAGGCTACGATGTCGCCGCCGGCGATCCACCTATCTTCTGTGTGGAAGTCTCTGAAACAGGATATATTTGACTTAGAAGTTGTACTGTGTCTCCTTGAAGAAGTTTCTGTGAGCATTCCCAACCCTGTCTGTTCTTTTAAGTAAGCTAAGCCCCTGTTCAAGACGTGCTTGTTGTCTAGATCTCCGCATGCCTTCGAGTTTGTGAGCAATCAGTTGGAGTATTCTCATTGCAGTTATCTCCATGACCTACTTTCAGAGTTTTCCTCTATGCTTGCCCGGTTTCATAGTAAAGTGTGTATATGAACTGCTCGCCGCTTCAGTGCGGTACTCCTCGTTATTCTTGTTCTTAGGTGTCTCGTCAGCGAAACAAGCTTGTTTTGATACGGAATTGAGGAAGAGCCCCACTTCTTCTTCAGTGTTCGCTGTAGAAACATACGCAGTCGTACAGTATGGAGAGTACAGTACGTCGGCTAGAGAGTTTGTTTTGGAGCGTCTGCATAAACGCCCGGCTTCAGTGAGGCTTCAGTCATGTCTGCGGGGCCTGGGTACCCGCAAACGCTATGATATCCACGACAGGTCTAGACAGCAAATTTGGTGCATCGATCAAGAATGCCATGCTATCGGCTGGGAAATGTTGCCAATGTACGATGACGAACGAGATTTTGGCGACAGGCTTAAGCGAATGCGAAAGTCTTACCGATGCGAACGCCAGCCCCCGCTATAGAGATCGAGAAACTGGAGGCACGCTTTCTTGCTGACATGGAAGACGACACATAAGCTGCAAGTTTTCCTCGTGTGAAAAGATGTTGGCTTTCACCTCTCTACTCATGAAGCGAGAAGCTGCACGATGTCAAATACCAATATTCTCATACACATTTTAAATGCGCTCATCGGCGGCCTCTGCATTGCCATCCTTGGTCTTACAGCACACGCAGTAGCATTGAAAGATGAGCTTGATAGTATCTTGCCATCTAGTGTTAAGAAGACTGGCATGACGTTCCTTTTCTGGCCTGGATGTGGTGGCCTAGTCGATATGCTGCTCTTCATTCTATTATGGAGTTTGACTCCCTGGAAACAAGGCTCAGTATGTCTGTCACTTGATAGCGGTCTACAGAAACATGCTGACGGTGCAAAGACTAACAAACAAGCCGCATATCTCAATGGCCTTTTGTTCGTCGCAAGCTTCATCCTCGGTCGTCCACTCATAGTACTCATTTTTACTTTCGTTGAGTGGGGTCGTGCCGTCAAGAGCGAGACTAGTACATATTCCGGATATCTTACTGTCGAGACCTGGGCATGCGCGTTTTCGAAACAGAATGGGAACAACTTCGCAGACTCTCTTTGTAAAGAGCTCCAGGCAGCGCGCTATCTCCTCATACCAGTGCTTGTGCTGGGCGCTATGATGTTGACTTTGATGCTTCGGAAGAGATTCCTTGTTGCGAAAGGGGTTGTGCAGTAAGGACACGCTGCAGCGAAAGTCCGTTACCCGGTGTTTTGCAAGTTTAACAGTATTCATGCTTCATCAATCTGACATCATAGGGATGATATTTATGTAGTGTTGTATTGACTTTTCCACGGTATTGTGCATCCAAGAATTGGTGACGAACGCGATCGTATAAGGAATCTGGTGCAATGGACCTAGGCTCGATGCTGAAGATGCGCAGGAAAGTCGAGGGGCAGGGAGGGGCAAGGGAGCTTGTTGGTCTAAGCCTAAGCGGGCTAGTGAGCTACGAAGCTCACGTTTTCACGCGAGATAACTACTGGTCTGAGACATCATGACGCCGCACGATACGCGTCGTGAGAGAGTCTAAATTGAACATCCTCATTGTGCCAACAAACAAAGACCTTTTATCCACATCATGTCAACCGAGCCAGCGTCTTCTGTAGCAGCACCAGCACCTTACTATATCTCCAAATCGAATGTTTGCGTAAACAGCAAAGGTGAAAGCATCGGTAATGGTGTTTTCGCTAACCAAAGATTCGGGGCCGGCGAAGAGATTGCCAACTTCAAGCGCCCGCTTGTTGGCTCACTAGAGACCGAACGGCTACTCGACACCTGTGCGAATTGTTACCTCTGGACTGAAGGTTCATCGACTGGAACGAGGCTGTATGTACCTGAAGGGGCGAAAGTGAACAAATGTGCTGCATGCCAGAGATTTCAATACTGCAGCAAGGTATGTCGAGCTGATGCTTGATCAACACACAAAACTAAGATGCATCAGGCGTGCCAAAAAGACGCGTGGAATCGGGGTCATAAGCATGAGTGCAAAACGCTGAAGCCCATGGTTGGTAGACATCTCCCCAAAGCTTTCCTCGCGTGCGTGGAACTACTCATCAGACGCAAGCACAATCTCATCTCCGATGAAGAATGGGAGCTGCTTTGCCGCTTACCTTCCCACATCGATGATTTCAAGCGCAGTGGAACCTATGAGAACATCGAACTTATGGCAATGGGTGCTGGTCAGTTCTCATTGTCACAAAACATGTTCGACAAGGATTTTATTGCCGCGATGTATGGCCGAGTAAGTTGCTCGTCGAGACCTACAAGCGCTCTTGCTAACTCGTATTAGATCATGTCGAATGCCCTTACATTGATCACACCGACACTCGATCCTCTGGGTATTATGATAGATCCTATGCTCTGCCACATGAATCATTCCTGCGATCCCAATGCATACATCATGATGGACGGACCGCAGGTGAGCATTCGTACCCTACGGCCTATCAGGAAAGACAAAGAAATCTTCATCTCTTACATTGACGCTACCAACCCCTACCACAAGCGGCAAGAAGAACTTCGATCACGATGGTTCTTCACCTGTCGCTGTGCAAAATGCCAGAAGAAAGCTACTCTCCAAGAAGACAACTGGTTAGTACCAGCAAATCCTCGGTTCGTGTTGGGCAAAGACGAAATGGAAGCAATGGCCGGGAGCCAGGAGAAGGCTTTCGAACTGTATACCCAGCTCCAAGGAATGGCTGACTCAAAGCTTGTTATCGAAGCGCTTCAGGAAACTCTCAAGATAGGCTATGAGTCGAGATTCTGCCCAGTTTACCGTCAACCGTATGCCGCGGTCCGTGACGATCTGATTGTACACCTGCTCTCCGTAGGGAAGTACCAAGAGGCATGGACACAATGCGCTAAGCGGTACAAGCACATCCTTCCTAAGTTGCATCCGGTCCCTTTTCACCCGGTTCGGGTAGTCCAGATATGGCAGATGGCAATGCTGGCTGCATATCTAGCTAGCACCGAAGAGGGCGTGAGTGCGCCAGGGGTGAACATGGGCCTCATCGCCATGATGCTGGTGAAGCAGGTACTGGATGTTGCGCACCTGAGCCATGGACCGACTAATGCATTCACAAAGAGCGTGAAGGCCAAAGCAGAAGAAATGATAGAGGAGCTGAAAAGAAGTATTGGCAATCCGAACAGCGATGTCATGAACCGAGAACTTGAGGTCCAGAGAGACAGGCTGATGGATATGGGCGACTGGGCTAAGGACGGGCAATTTCTGGGAAAGGTAACACCGCTAGAAACTATACAATTAAAGGAGAAAGCTTTCAGCGTCTGATAGGGTGATCAGTGGCATGAGCTTCTATAGTCTTTGAACTGATCCAGTACTTATCACTACCCATTGTACATTGAGTATCTCCCCACAACGTTGCAAGCCACAACCACAATGACTATAAGTACGGATAGGCTGAGCTGTACAATTGTCTCAGGCACTTAGAGCATGATGTTTATATCTTGTTCGCAGACAGACATGAGCCTACATTTTCTATGTGAAGGTGAGTGGTGAGGCTCCACAGATTCTCACCGTCACCACCGCCCTGTTTTGACAACGAGTGATCTCACCACGCAAGCGCAACAGTGAGGCGCCTGACTATTTGAGCTCGTCCTCTGGCTCTCAATTCCATTCTCTTGTAGCAGGATGAAGCTTGAAGTGCAGTTTCATCTTACGTGGCCAACGCGAGCACCGCCCAACAGCATCATATTTCTTAAGGCCACACTTCTTACAAGGTCTTCAATATGCCCCCCAAAGCTGCTACTCTCGATGGCCAGAAGGTGGTCCCAGCCGACTGCGTCTCTGTCCTCCTTATGGCCTTAGGCAGTACCACCATCACCAAGGCTCAGTATGAGATGATGTCGGCTCTTGACGGCACACGTACTGCAAGCTCTTTCGAGCATCAATTCCGCACGATCACAGCCAAGGCAAAGGAATTGAAAGCCCGTGCCGAAAAGGGCGAGACCTTCCAAGCCGTGACACCTGTCAATAAGCGTGGTGAGTACTGATACTCTTTCGACCTCTCATCACCACGACATTAACAGTGTATAGGCCAGACTACCCCAGCAACACCCAACAAGAGAAAGGCCGCTTCTTCAGGATCCGACGATGCGACCCCCTCCAGAAAGAAGGTGACTCCCAAGTCACGTGGAAAGAAGAGCCAGACCCCGCTTGAGACGATGGATGACACTTTCCCCGAGGACGCCGAAGAGTTCATTAAGAATGAGGCCAAGTGGGAGGAGGAAGTGTTCTCTCAGAGGACGATGGGCATAATTGGATGAAATTGGAGTCGCGACAAGCATCGAGCTCAGGTCAGAGCAAACAGGCACGAGTAAGAGTGGACATGGTTCGTAGGAACTCCATAGTGAAAACCTGGCGATCGTCAACTGCATCTCAATGGAACCTTAGGTCGCAGTATGTTGGGTAAGACTCAGTAAAAGCGAGCTCCATTGTAAACCCAGCTATCGAAAAAAAGATACTTCTCAGTCACATACTCATAGTCTACCTCAAAGAATTCAACATCCTGTGCTTGCTACTTTGTTAATGCTGAATATAGGATATACCTTTTATATGCGATATAGTCGGGGTACAGCTCATATAAACGAGCTTCTTCGTTGCTAGTAACGTTGTTGTGTTTCACACTATTAGCGGCATGTTCTCGAACATCTTGCATATGGGCGATGGATTTCCGCATAAAGATTTTGAGCCTGCAGCACAGTGAAATCGACGATGCAAGAGGTTTACATCCAGAAACATGCAAACATTCCAGGATACTCCCTCTCTTCGTACATGTATGACTACATCCACTTACTTCTCTTTTTCTCTAGGTTTCATTGAGCTTCTTGTCTTTCTTGGTTTCACATTGCCGATGCTGGGCATACATTTGGCTTCGCCGCAGACCTGTAAGGATGACATGCTTTAGCTTACTATAAGCAAAGCGCGCATAATGTACGCAGACATAGCATATTCTGTTTCTCGGCAGCGTCCAGCTGTACCCAGCGCACATATGCAATAGCGAGCTGCGATATCCCTCTCTTGAACGTTGACCGCTTCACTCAATTCTACCGCGTCTCTACTGCCGAACATCTTCGTCAAGTCGAGCCAGCTGCACAGTTCATAATCAAATCTCCTTTCAGTGGGGCGCAAATGTCGGGCCGTCTAGAGGCATATCGGCTCCGTGCTAAAAACCGTAAGCTCATCACCGGTGTCGCACCGACCACATAGTCTGGCCCCGAAGCTGGCAAAGTTGTCCAGGGACGGTCGCAGATCGCAGTCACGTCGGCGCATATCGATAGGGGGGCGATCAGAGCGCTGGTTGGAGTCGCCCTGGCTGGAGATGACGTCGCCCTCCGGCGGTTAAGGTCATGTGCGAAACCGGCGTTCGCATAAGGTGGTGGTGGAGCTGACTTGCCAGGCAGGGAAAGTCAGATGGTATGTGCTGGGGCGGCCGAGGTAACAGGGGGGGCCGTTGGCGCCAATGCAGGTACAGCAGCGATGGCGATTGTGCCTCGCGCGCCCGCAACATCGTATCCAACGTCGACGACTTCGAACAACAGTCCGTCCCTATCTTTTTGTACTCGAACTCGCCTTATCGTGTTCCTGCAGGTCAGGCGACAGCAGGATGGCAGCGAGGCCCCTGAATTTCCCCGGATTATTGGGTGGCTTCTTCTCTAAGCTCCAAGCAGCTAGCATCGTGGCACGGCGGCCGTTGGTGTGCTCCTCATGCGCCGGGATGCTTTCGTCGGTGAGTGGCCCCAAGGCTAGACGCTCGCTCTGTTCCTAGGCGAGATGCGTCTCGAGGGCTGTGGGTGAGGAGGAAAAGGGGGCTCCTGGCCAAGCGTCTCACTGGGCGAACGGCCGATTGGGCGCATGAGCATTTACTTCATTAGCTTCAGAGCTAACTATACCACATTCGGTCGGCAATTTTGCATCCTCTGCCGTCGCTTTGGCGTCTCGATCCGGTCCAAGTCACCGTTAGGTGTCAGCGTATTCTTTATTATACCGTGTCGCCCTCCGCCGTCTTTTCTTCTTCACTCTCACGTCGCACTATCGCTGTACACAGTCATTCGTTCTCTATCCAACTACATATACCCATACAGCTACTACAGTTCTAATACTCTAATCAATCCAACTACCGTCAACATGCGCTTCTTCGAGACCATCCTTTCCGCCGCGGCCTTCGCTGCCGCCGTCGCTGCCCTTGAGATCAACCAATTCCCTGCTGAGGGCGTTGTTGCTGGCCAGACCTACACCATCACCTACTCTCCTGCGGACGACACCCCAACTACCTTCATCCTCCGCCAGGGAAAGTCCACCGACCTTGACACTGTCGGCACTCTCACCAGTATGTCTCAGATCCTATTAGAATCTGATGTCCACAATGCTAACTGAACCGTAGCTACCGCAACCGGTGGAAAGTTCGAGTGGACCCCCGAGAAGTCCCTCCCCAACGAGGCCGACTACGCTCTCCAGATCCAGCAGGGAACCACCATCAACTACTCCGCTCAGTTCCCTCTCACTGGTGGTTCTGACGAGGAAGACAGCCCTGTCTCCTCTGCTATCTCCTCTGCCGCTGCCTCTGCTTCGTCCGCTGCCTCATCTGCTGCCTCATCCGCCTCTGCTGCCATCAGCAGTGCCATTGAGAGCGCCAAGTCCAGCATGATCACCAGCGCCGCGACCACCGCATCTGCTTCCGCTTCCATCAGCCCCTCTGCTGGTGTCAACTCCACTGTCTCCACTGCTACCCTCTCTCGCTCCGCCTCCGGCTCTGCCACTGGCAGCGCTAGCCTCCCTGAGGTTACCGACTCTGGTGCCAACCTCATCGGCAGCCCCATCGCTGCCATGTTCGGTGCCGCCGCTGCTTTCGCCTACTTCGCTTAAGCGTTTCACTTCACGACTTCATAGTTTAATTGTCCCTTTACGATATATTAGCATTGGAATCTGTGGGAACCCCCTCTATCATCTAGTGTCAATCTAGTCACGCGAGCATTGGCGTCCGTGATCTGATGTGTCGGACGGGAACGCTATGCAAAGAGCTTGTATGGACGTAGCAGAAAATGATAATATGGAAGCATTTGCCTGATTTGTTCTCCCACTGACCAGCATGATTGCTGTATGCTTTCTGTCTCATGATGTGTCGGATGTACTTTTGCTTCTTCGAATCCCCTCGCTTCCATTTGAGGCACACTTACTATGAAACAGGGCCTATGTTATGTTGCTTTTTTTTTGAATGCTTCTTATCCACATCCTACCCGCAAGATCATCCTTCTTCTAGCACAGACGTCACGACCAAACATCCGCGTGGTACCACATCCGTCATGCCTGTCAGTACCATGGTACGAAGCTGTCATTGTGCGTCGCATGCGCGCCATGATCCGCACGTCCTTCGCAGCAACCTGATTGTCTGCAGCATTGGGTTCATCGCCCTTTGGCTTGTGCGCAGCATGACGCTTGGATCTCCACCCACCTGAGGAACTTGAAACGCGGAGTTGAGGAACGCATCTGCTTGCTCGCTCGTTGCGCGCTGGAAACCGTGGTTGACTGCCCTGCAGCGACCCCACAGCGGGATCAGTTCCCACCTCTCCACAGACGCATAAGCAAGCTGCAAGAACCCGCTGCTCGTTGCCACACCGTAACTACACCTCCTCAGCTGCTATGTTCGCCGTATCCTGCCTTTCTAAAGGTTGCAGCACTACAGCACTCACGGCGGCCCCGTGAACACACAGCCTCAGAGCTTCTCACCAGCGATACTCGCATCGCCACCACTAGACTAGCCAACCGGCATACACCGAGTTCTATCACGACTAGGTAGAAATGTTGCGCAAGTCTACACCGGTGTACCAGGCAAGCCACCAACATACCAACCCAAAGGAGCATAGACAGGTAACACTGCTTGCTCGTGTGCTGCGCGTCAAATACTTCACATCACGCGGTCAACAGCCTTCCCTAACCAACAAGCGTCTTGCCATTACTTCCTCGCATTAGCGCCGTTCAGTGGCGCTCAAGCCGAGGCTGATATGTCCGGTTACTCTTGGAGCTTAGAGAACAATGGATGCACCATACAATATATTGCGCACCTTCAAGGCGCATACGGCTCAGACCGCGTCGAAGAGTATTTTTAGGTGGCACTGAGAAAGGAAGACCAAACAAGGATGTGGAAGGGTGGTAAAACGGTGGCGAGCTGGGGAATATGGAGCGCAGCTGAACCCAAGCCTCAAGCAGTGCGCGGTGAGTCTTCGCACTTTTGCAGAATCGTCCTAGCATCGAATCTCTCTTGTTTAGCCCGCCGCCACCCGCAGAGTCCGTAGCCCAACGTTGGGCGCCATCATGCAGTATGCCTCTTGTCCGCCTAGTCACTCTCTTCGCTTCCGCTAGCCGGCTTTATTGTACTCGCTGGTACTTCGGTATTATGACCAGGCTCTTGACATAATCATCGTTGTTAACATTTGCATTTACATAACATGTTTACCCAGATTTACTAAGGTCGTATGGTCGTCGCTGTAACAACCATGGTGATGGTTGCCAAGTCGAGTCGAAAGCTTTGTGCTCCTCATCAATACGCTATGTATTGCCTCTGCACTTTCCATGCACTGCATCATATCTAGATCTATATACAAACTGATTCAACAGCACGCTACCTAATATTACATGCGGTATGGTAGGATCAATCCTGTCAGTCATTCATGCTTATGCTTGGTCAACTTGTAGCGGACACTCTTGATGCAACGATATAGCGTCTGAGAATCACATTCCAGTCAACCTCTGGAAGATGCTGCTCTTCAACATATAATTAAATTTGCCAAACACCAAGGATACTCAATTTCATTCCCATGGCTCTTCTCAACTCCGAACACAAGTCGATGCCGCTTCATTGTTCCAATTGAAAAGCCACAATCAGATCATCAGTACTATTATCCTTCCCAGATACCCCAGTTGTCTGATCGATTGTCACCTCCCTACGTCCTCTTTTCGCTCTCATCCCTCTACACAAACATCACCCCCGCAGCCCCAGCAATCGCGCCTGCAAGACCCATCTTCTTGAACCCTCTCACCGGCACCGCAGCGCCAGTAGCCTCTACAGCCGCTGTCCCACTACTCGTCGCACTCTGTGTACTTTCCGCACTGCTCGTCCCTGTCACACTCTGCGTACTAGCGTTTGTATCAAAGCTGGCACTCCTCGATGCGACAACACTCTGTATTCCACTAATTACTGTAACATCAGATGTTACTACGTTGGAAGGTATCGGTGATGACGTATCGACTGCCAGACTCGGCGCTGCGGCATCTGATGTTGGGAGCGAGCTTGATGGGGTAATCACAGCGCTGTTGTCAACACTAAAGGCGTCACCCCATGTTGGTGTTGGGGAGGCAGAGGGAAGCAGGTTGTCTGTTGAAGTTGTTGCTGCGGGTTCTACAGTGAATGGCTCGCCCCAAGATGACGTTTGTGCGGAGGAAACACCGAGGAGGGAAAGGAGAGTTGTTTTTCGGAGGGAGGACTTGCGCATATTGGATGGTGCTGTTGAGTACGTCTGTTTCGTAGGTCTTCGGTTTCGTAGTGCTTATCTCTTGCGATAATTATGACTCCGACACAATACTTGATCTTTCTGTTGCACTCTTCGAAGATGTCGAATAATGAATGACGAAGTTTCAAGCTTTTGGCGATGGCTTCTTTTTACTTGGATATCGAAGACCCTGGGCCCGCATCAATTCTCCGGATCATCACTATCAACCCACAAAATTGCCTTATTGAGCATGTAGTGCTCACACGTCTGACGTACAGTTCCAGCGCAAACAGCGATGCGTATCGCGTTGACGTGGTGAAACAACTTGCCTCTCGTTCTGTGATTGGCTGAGAAGCTCTGTAGACGACATGTGATTGGATAGAGTCACTTAGTGTTGTTTCGTTTCGGGTCTCCGCAATGCTGCCGCACGCGAAGTGACTGCCGGACCCCGAGGTTTGCAAAGCCGAAAGGATGCGCAATATTCTGTATGCACCAATGACTATTATAAGAACGATCATGTTGGTGCGAGGCTGATGGCGTGCTGTGGCGGCCATCAGTGAATGAGATACTACTTGTCCTAGGATCCTTTGACGATGCATGTGAGTGGACCACCAACAGCTCACTGACTAGAAACTCAATCTCCATTCATGTAAACCCATATGAAAGACTGGAAACTACCATTTAACCAAATCCTGTACTTGTATAGGCAAGCCGGATTCCATGGACTTATTTGCACCAACGCCGACAAGAACAGCATTTCCGCCATCACGAATATACGCAGCTCTCTTAAAGCTGTCCTCGCCCTCGCTTCCTACGATGACATCCTTTAGTAGCAGAGGGTCTCCCCCGCCATGGCCGCCTTCACCTTTGACGACATCCACCACGTACGGTTTTCCCCACAAGGGATAGACGACGATATTCGTCTTCTCCACACCACCTTGTATGTAGTTGGCTTCAAGTTCACCAAGCCCTTCGTTGGTGATGGTCTCGCCACCAGCTGAGTATCCGCCCTCGACGACATTGATCTCAATGCGGCCCTTGCTGCCGTTGAAAACGCAACGATAACCCTCCCATGGAGCGTAAGCATACGTGTTGTACGTCATGACAGCTTTGTTCTTGTACTTGATTACCATAGAGAGATTGTCTTCAATGGTGATACCTTCAGCGAAGCAGTTACGGTCACGAATGTAGCCATCCTCGTGCTCAGCCTCCAAATAAAGCTTCTTTAGTTGGGCATTTTGATCGATGTGAATGGCAAACGGGTCGTCTTTGGCAGCCTCGTTGTTGAGATACCGCTCGCCGAGGTTCTTCTCTCCACGTCGTTCCGCATTCTCTTTACCGTAGAATCGCAGGCTGCCAACGCAGTAGACATTCTCCGGTTCGGTATTCAGCCAGTAATGTACCAAATCAAAGTGGTGGATCGACTTGTGCATCTGAATGCCACCACTGGTGTCCTTGTTCCGATGCCATCGGCGCATGAAATCGGATCCATGTGCGCAGTCCAGGATCCAGTCCATATGCACGGTCGAAACCTCGCCGATGACGCCTGAGTCGATAAGTTCGCGCATCTTGGTGTGATGAGGCGCATATCGATAATTGAAGAGGACACGAACTTGCTTTCCCGTCCTCTTCTCGGCATCGATCATAGCTTGGAGCTTCTCTTCATCGATGGTCATTGGCTTCTCAGTAATTGCGTCGCAGCCCAGCTCCATGGCACGGATGCAGTATACATGATGGAATTTGTCGATGGTGGTAACGATGACGACGTCAGCCTTTTGCTCCTTGACCATCTTGTCGAAGTCTTCTGCCTTATACATTGAGACACGCTCGCCGCCCAGCTCGACCATTCGATCGTTGGCAGCTTTCATACGCGTCTGGTTCGTGTCGCATATGCCCACTACTGCAGCGACCGATTTAAAATCTTGGATGATGCTTTGGTAGTAAAATGCGGATCTGACGCCCATGCCTACAATGACATAGCGCTTGACTTGGGACGAAGCCATTTTTTCTTTGAAAACTAGGCACGTAACTTAATGGTAAAAGGTACAAGAAATTGGAGTGGTTGACTGATGTTGATGAAACGGACCATGGAACTGCTTTTATACTACATCTTACTGTGTGTCTACATTGATGAAGAGAAGACCACACGCATGTACCGGAACCAGTGAAGCATCAAATCAAAGGTTGTCGTGGCAAAACAACTGCTCGTGTTAACGATCGTGTCTCTCATTGTGGGTGTTCAGGTGGAGTAGCGGAACTGCGAGAGTGTACGAGATTAAGCCTGCCGACCCAGAAGGAGATTAGTGGTCATTATCCCCGCACTTCACTCCAATAGCGAGAGTGGGGAGGCGGAGACATCCAAATCAGGGTCGGGAGGAGGCGCATCAACCAAGATATGGCCAACAATGCTCCTACATGTGTCGCGCGTAGAGATGGTGGGTCGTCTTCTAGTGCGGGGTAGATGGTAGTTTCTCCTTTTGAGACGGGTACGACGACAGCTCACCTTCTTCACATCTTGCCTAATGCGGGTTGCGCCCGCGTCTTGCATGCTTTGAAGTAGCTTCAAACCGGGGATGCTGCTCGAACATGGAGATCGTATGGCAGTCGGGCGAAAAGGTTCCGAAGAAACGGACGACTGCAGCATGCCTAACTTGTCGTGCACGCAAGAAACGGTGCTACCACCTTGAGGATCGCGGGATCAGGAGGAAGGAACAAACTCACAGAGCCGAAAAACGAGTTCAAAGGCCTTATCAAGGAACCGATACCAGCGAATCTACCCCAAGCCCCGGTCGCGTGAGCGAGTATAACCCTGAATCCGTTCTGACAGCTCTGTCAGAGGATGCCGAACCAGGGATAAACACTTTAGCACAGACACCTCATCTGGTAGCATCGCGGCCTACTCCACAAGCTATAGTGCCTAGTCCATCTGTCGCATGCGAACCACGGCGCAGACTGGCATGGTACAAGCAACACAAAATTCGCGCCGCGCCGCCACACTTATCTGAATCATATCGAAAGTATCTCCAAGAAGAAGGAGCATTCACCGCACTGCCCAAAACAACTACAGATGCTCTCTTGTCTCTGTATAATTCGACATTAGACGATCTCGTGCCTATTGCGGATGGCCCTGCTGTATTCCGCCATCACAGCAACGGAAACGCATCTATATATTTGGTGAGGGCAATATGTCTCGTGGTATGCAAAACAGAGCACGCTGTTCCTTTCTTGCGCCTGACTGAGTCCGGTCCCCTGCTCGAACCTTTGGGTTTTGCGTCAAAACTACTGGCCGGACTAGATGCTGCTATCAAAGCAGATCTTGAGCCCGACCGCATTATCAAGATTCAGATTCTGGCACTGATGCACTTACACAACGATGGACTAGCCGGCGTTGACCGCGCCTCAAATTATCTTTCCCAGGCCATCTGCGAAGCGTGGTCCATGTGTATACATCTAAAAATACCTGGCAATCCTGATGATACCGAGTGCAAGTATCTGTGGTGGTCACTTCGAAACTTTGATCGTTTGGGTAAACCAATCATGGCAGCCGCGCCATTCTTTATTGATGATGCAGATATTGGCGTGGAACGGATATTGCCCAGCAAGGATAGCTATCGCTCTCAAATCATGACTGTGGCCCTAAGGCTCGGAGACCTAATGACTATCGCAACAAAAGCATACAAAGCCAGCTCCACGACGATGGTTGATGGTTGCTGGGAATTTCCGACACTCCCAGAAGTTATGGGGGGAAGTAGTTTCGATGAGTTCCACATGTCACATCAAGGTAAGACGTTCCCCAAACTCAATCCTTCAACTCGCTTAAGGGAATAGCATACTTGGAGACATGGTATCATGTTGCCGCCATGTTATCTTGTCGCTACAATGGACCAGGCACTGTACAATACACCCGCCGTCTCAAGTCAGCGGATCGAGTACTTGCAATCGTCTCTCGCGAAGGGTGTGAAGGCCTCCCTCCGCTTCCACTAGTACCTTACGCGATGTCCATGTCTACTACGGTCATCTACCGTGCATTACATGATGGCGCAAGAGATATGATTGCAGCACGAGAAGACCTCCAAAGATGTTGCAATGCGCTAGATTGTCTCAGCCAACGATGGACCAGCGTGAGGGGTGTAGCTAAGCTTGCAAAGCGACTTCACAGACTGATAAGTGATGGGACATTGAGGGGCTTACAAGTTGCACATCGACCAACGTCTGGTACCACCACAGTCTCCAAGTTACCCACATCCGCCAACATGAGTGTCATTACAGACCAGGTAGGAGATTTGTGTAGCGATGAAGCTTTACAAAGGCAGCTCAGTGAGATATGGCCAAGCTTCGACGCATCCTACTCTCAGATGGACTGGGCTTTCCACGACTATGGCTTTGATATGGAGTTCCCTAGTCCCTTCGATGATTTTCCAGTTTGAGGTTTTGGAAAGAGGGTGAAAGTCATTACAGGCTACGACTCAAGAATGCATAAACAGGTAGACAGGAGAGTAGGGGTAGAACATTCAGCCATACTCTTTCTACAAACTACTTGATTGGGAAGGAGCTTCATAGAAGGAGAGATGGAACTGTGCACAATATCTTTGTGATCTGTAAACGCCACGAAGTTCACCACAGCCGGATAGATAAGCTGATTAGCAGGAGATGCAGGCATATCGTCTTTCGTTCTACTAGACCATAGACAGACCAACGGGTTCATTTCTACCCTCACGTCATGTTCTCCAGTGTCGTCCACGAAGCGCTCAGAACTACCCTCACTTTTCACTTCTCTTGTTCCTACCCCAGTTGGTAATGACAAACGAACTCCATGCTTCTTTCCCGTCGTGCAAATTGACTCAGGGATCAACGGAAGTAACAAACATCGAGTGTGCTTTCTCCTAGAACACATATACGTTCACAAGCTCTCGAGCTACAGAATTTGCATAGTTGATAATACCCTGTGCACCACGCTTCGCCGGCACCGACAGTGAGATCCACTCCACAAACCAAGGTGCTACACAATAATATCTTATAAGAGACATATAAGTAGCGACATCTCCCTCCTTCCGCGGAAGGTTTTACGAAAGACAAGACCTTTAGAATTAATCGTTTAGGTACACTCATATCGCGATTGAAGTATTTCGAGCACTCCCCAGATACCCCACATGGCGCTATCCGTGGACCCTCAGTAACTAGCGTATCTCCCTCCATTACCTCACGAACGCAACGACCCGCTTCAGACCATAGGTATCGGTATCGGTTATGCAGCGTCGGCATACCCCTCCCGCCAGTCAACACTGCCCGTCGCCTGGTGTTTCACAAGTGGTAGGAGTATGGTCTGTTCGGTAAGGTTTGTTAAAGCCATTGACGTAGTACAAGTCTGACTTCAAGTATATACAAGGTTTCATGACTTCATTTCTTATATAGTACAGCATACTCAAATGGCTTGACCAACCGGTTTGTTACCCGAAAACTCGCCATTCTGTCCACTCCAATTCGACTGTCCATTCCCTACGCTCGGCGGCCTGTACGCAACATATTCTTGTTGCTGAGTCTGCCCTTGTGCCTGTGCATTACTTCCTATGTTCCCCAAGTTCAACCCGTCTCTCTTTCCTGCATCGAGTTCGCTAGGTGGCGGCATTTCCCTACCATCTATTTCCCAGACATTTGCGTTTGTAGGCATCTCGTTACTTTCCGGTATCTTCGAATCGATGTATTGGTGGCGCTGTGGTGGCTTTTCGTCGGAGTATCTAGGCGCTGGGGTGGAGCTGTGTAGTGCATGCCCTGCGGCTGCCGTTGCAGCTCCAGCTCCGGCTCCCGTTGCTGTTGCGCCTCCGAAAGTTGATGTTGACGCCCATGGTGCTTGGCCTCCTGGTGTTATAGGCGAAACTGGAGACATCATTGTCGTCGGCTGTGTCGAGGACAAATCGGGTTGCGTAGGGAGTGTGGTTGTGGTAGGGTACGCATTCTGTTGTGGGACACGGGCATATGCACCCTGTGTTGGTGGGGGATGATCGGACGACGAAGACGCTGCTGCACTGGCCTCCTTGTCGTTCATGGCTGCCGTTCTGGATTTCCTCTTTCTGTGACGGAGGAGAAGGAGGATAAAAATGCCAATCAAGGCTAGAGCTGCGACTCCTCCTACCACTACACCAGCTATGAGACCTGTTGATGGTCCAGAGCTTGAATTTGAAGATGGTGATGATGCCGCTGCGGCAGAGCTCGATGAAGTTGATCCCTGTGATGCGGTGCTTGAGGCCTCGTTTCTGGTTGATGATGCTCCTGTCGACGTTTGTGCAGTACTGCTGGCTGTGCTGCTTGCATCCTCTGTTGCGCTCGTCGCGGTAATCTCAGCAGCAATGCTCGTCGGATTTGCTGGTGTGGGTAAAGCATTCACCACACTACCCGCTACACTCTCTATGATAGCCGTAGGGACCGCAACGCCGTTGCTGGACAACACTGAAGAAACATCGCCAACAATACTGGATAAGAGATCGCCGATCTGTCTCCGTTGACGCTGATGGTTTCGTTGTACTTTCTCCGCGCCAATGCTACCGGCTGCGAGACAATAGTCGTTCATGTAATTTTCAGCGATTGGCCGATCTGGATGGGATACCGGATTGAATGCATGGTTGTCAAAGCATGAGACGCGCCATAGGTACTGTTCGCAAAGGCATGTATAGTCTGGGACGGGCGTGGTATTGCAAGGAAAGTAGCCCTTAACCGCCGAAATGCAGGAAGTTATCGCACTAGATTGGCCGACGTCAGTATGTCTTCCAAACCCACAACTTAATCGCAACAGGAATGATATAATTACATCTGCTCATGGTTCCCACCCTGGCCAGTGGAAATAATGGGCCATCGCAACGCCGGCACAAGTTTGAGCAAGACACCAAGCATCATCGCCTCATTGAGAAGGTTGTTGACGGAAGAACGGACCCGCTTGAAGAGACAGCACCATCAACGCTTTAACATACTAGCCAGAGCCAAATTCTATCAGGCTTATGAAGTGGCGGTAACAGGACCTTCTATTCGCTAATGCTGTAGCGGCAGAAGCGGGGACGACCGATCCATCTATGTAATGTTCTGTTCCGAGCACCCGTCTCGCGATAGGAAACCTGTTGAATTCGATGATGTAGGTGTGGAGGTGCGGCTTGCTGTGGCGGTGCAAGTCAGGGGTTCTGTGAGGTTTAACTGGTGGGGGCTAGAAGTGTTCCCTGATCCAGATTTTAGCCTTGTGCGCTAACGGGCCGCCCTGATGACATCGCAACGTGGAGACGATAGCTTGGGTCAAGATCACCGTTTGTGAGACAAAAACGCGACGTGCTAGGACAATTGATGTGCGCAATGGTATTACACGAGCTGCTGCACCGCCACACCTGGAGCGTTCTGCACGCTCTGTGCAGCAATCAAACTTGTGATACGTGGGGTATGGTAGAAAGTAAACTGCCGACTCCAGAACAATGCTCCGCTGAAAGAAATGGGTATTGAAGCACTGCCACAACCGTTGTCTAGGCCTTGGGAGCGAGTTTCGAGACATTTGATAGGACCTCACTTCCCGTTAACACCATCTCCGTGGCCTTCCAACCGGTTTACCAACCTCTTAACGCCACTCCACTCCTCACTACGTGTTTGCACACCTCCAAGGTCATCGCCCACCTCAAACACAGTGACGACGCCATCCATGCCACCCACTGCAACCCTGCGTCCCTCGTTCCTCTCCCATGCCAACTTGTTGAGACTACGGTTCATGTAGCCAAGACCAGTCGGCATGTTTGTAAACGCACCACGCTTGCCGTCACTAGGCTTTACAGATTGAACAGGTACCTCGACGTCGACGTTGATATCCCAAACTTCGAGGCTTCCCGCTCCATCAACGAGCGCAAAGACCGAAGGCTTCACCGGCGACCATCGGACGTCGTAGACGAGATCTTCGCGGGCAATATCAAGAACAGGGGTGACTTGTTGTGTAGCACCAGGAAGTGTAGGGTTGGTTGCGCCTGTGGCAGCCGGCGGACGCACTTTCCAGAGTTTGACACTCCAATCAACACTGGATGAGAGGACAAGGTCGCCTAGATCGATCTGACCCTTAGCGGGATGGAAGTCGAGGCTCATGACAGGTGCGGCATGGCCAGCGTATTTCACGCGACCATCTACGCCTGCCTTCGCGCCAGCGCGGTCGTAGCGATGACATGGGTAGATGGTACCCTCTTCTGTGCCTGCAAGGAAATAGGTCGGATCCGATTGAGGGAAGGCAATACTGGTTACCGCCATATCATCTGTCTTCGCTGGTGGTGGCGATGTCAATTCCAGGAACTCTTGAGGCTGTGACAGCATATCCACAGTCCATCCGCATACAACACCGTCCGTCGAACATGAGATGATGTTGTTCGCGTTCTGCGTTCCGACAATGTCTAATGAATAGACCGGGTGTGTGTGACCAGAACCAGTAAGTGGTGTCTTCTGCACTGGCGCAGACTTGGCGCGAGTGTCCCAAAGCAGCACTTGCCCTGAGTACGCGCCTCCGATGATAAGATTAGGGTGGAACGGCGAGAACTTGGCGGTGAGAATATCAGATTGAGCGTGGAAGATGTACTCGGGTCTGTCGTGCATGTGCATATTCCAAACTTGTACGAGCCCGTCTGGGTCGTGCGGAGCGGACGGGTTCTTTGTATACGACGCAAGGACGAGTTCTGGAAACTGCAGAGTTTGTCAGTCTTATAACCGCGAGACGTTGCCTCAGTTCATACCTTTGTTGAGAAGCCCAGATCCGAGATCATCCTCTTCTTGCTCCACCGTTCATCCCAGAATTGTGCAATCTCCTTGATCCGTCGGCCCTTCTTGCCTCCACTGGAGCCATAACCCTCATCGTCGTCGTCGACATCTACGCCGCCAGTTGCATAGTCTGCCAAGATGTCGTAGCCAAGTTGTTGGTCGAGCGCTCGTTCCAACACTTTCGTACTGCGCTCCACAAAGCCAATGAAGTCTTCTGAGTTCTCTACAGCCGTCAATTCTTCGTTTGTGAGGGTCTTGAACGGGAAGTTCTCGTCTGAGCCTGGCTGCGGTGCACCATCGTCAGGCGCTTGCTGGACGGCCTTGAGCTCCTCTTCGATTTCTTTCCGCAGTTGCGCTCTAATCTCTTCGTCCCTCTCTTTCTGTCTCCGGCTTAGTCGCTTGCTCTTTGGTGACCGCGTCGGGCTCTCATCGCGCTCTGTGTCACTTCCTCCAACTCCGCGGTCTTTTGACGGGCTCCACTCTATGCTTGCTTGTACACCCTTGCTATATGTGATAATCTCCTTCTCCTTCTTGACCTCGTTGGTGACAACGCCGTCAGTCTCGTAGACTGTGGCTAGCGGGCCAAGGGACAGCGTCTGCATTTCTCGGTCCACCATGCCGGCAGGCGCTTGGAAGCCAGACGAGCCTTCATTGTCGCTGCTCAGTTGTCCTGCGCTGACTACCGATGTTGGGCGAGTTGCTCGGCCTGCGCCTGCTGGTGAACCCGGCTGTGTAGAGCCAGGTCTACTTTCGCCGAGGATGCTGTTGATGAGGTTGGTGACGTCGGTCCTGCGGTCGAGGTCTTCGCTGCGTCTTGGAGTTGGTGAGAGGACCTGGTATGGCCGTCAGTCACTGGTGAGACACTTGAGTAGGCAACCTACTTCTCCTAGCGGGCTACCGGTCATTGACTGCCTGCTAGCGGACTCGGCCTTTCTCAGTTCGCGCTGGCGCTTCAACTCGGCCAACTTGGCCTTCTTTGCGAGAATCTCATCACGCCGTTGCTGCATTGTGGACTCCATGGCGGAGATGTGGAGGGCGGGATGGTTGTTGGAGTACGTGTCTTGGTGTGTGGTAGAGGGCGTAGGCTGAAATCCGTGGCTAGACAAATGAAGCCTCCCCGTCTCGACTATGCCTAGAGCAGGGCAAGGGCAGTAGGAACAAAGGTAGGCGCGTCGGGTGTTGCTCAACGTCGCGCCAAGCTGTGGTTCAGGGACGAGGGCACTAGCTCGCAGCCAGCGATCCCGTCCAAATCTTGCGCCAGCCAACCTCAACTTTCACAGCTCAACGCCCAACAGCCCGCATCCCCCCCACGACGCCCTCGTCACGACTCTCCGGATCCCATCCAGCGGTGTAATTTCCATCGCTCGCCCGGACTACCTGCCATTGGACACAGACGAGCTCGATAACGACTATCGCAAGTCCTCGCACGACCCTCACCATGTCCACTTCCGTCGGTGTCAACGTACGCTATGCCCCTCGAAGCGGTTGCCAAGGTCTCTAACACGGCCTTGTGGGACTTCTACTAGCTCTAGAGATGGAACAGCCAGGCTAATGGTGGTATCTACAGGTCCTCCGATGGTCCGCACTCGGATTCGGTGTCTTCTACGGTGCCTACCACCAGCTCTCGTTATCCGCTGCCGATAGGGCAAAGGCCGCACAAAAGGACTGGGAACACAAGGAGGCGCTGATCAGGCAAGCCAAGCAGCAATGGGCACGAGACCACCCCTCAGAACAGCCAAAGTCATCGGGAGGTACGTCAGACCGACGACACATGTCAAAAATTCCCAACCTGAACATGCGCTTGTACCAGTCCAACACATACTGACAACCCAACAGCCAAGGCGGACCCGAAAGACCCCAACGCCGACCTCAACACGCTCCTCGGCATAACCGACAAATAAGCGCGTTGAGAGTGATCCCGTTTCCTACATTAGCATGGGCATAATGCGGCCGTTTCCCATCGAGCCGAGAGGCGGCTTGGTGGGGGAGAGCAGTCAATAGTGGTACGACATCTACGAGATACCAATCTCTTGTACTATGTACCTTTTGTACAACATAGACGTCGAGTTGGTCACGTTTTCAATCTACATGCTTTAGTTCGATCTCTTCATCTGTTGTCCGCTCGACACGTCAATGTACAGGTCAGCATGCTCGACTCCAAGGAACTAACTGAACAGTCACCCTGCCCCACTCATGCCAGACTATCCAGTACTCAACGAAACACTAACAAGGGAATCGCCAGCATCGCCACAGTTTGCAATTGGTCCATTGTCACAATTTCGATCAAGGAGCTGTGCTTATCCAAGAAGACAAGATTTGTTGCCAATCGTATATTCTATACATGTATCATCTCCACCCCCGACCCGCCATGGGCAGGCACTATGCTACACAGACCATCAGAACGCGCAGAAACGATGAAAAGCGGAGCCTCGAAAAACGCCCTGCAACCCTTGGAAATCAAGAAGGGCAACAGAAGAGTAGAAATGAAAAGCGCTGAGAAGCGGCCAAGGACAATATTAACATGAGGTAGCCGCCTCCATACGCTTTATCAACCTTTGCCCCCAGCCCGACTGTCAACACGACCCGGTAATACTAATCGGATGCGGGGCAAAGGCTGTATAATCGCACATTTTCAAAACCTACAAGGAACCCGTGATGATTCGTTTCATTATCCAAACACCTATCTCTTACAAAACCTCGCCGACAATCTTGGCTGCCTCCTTGTATGTCTTGAGCAGCTTCTCGCACTTCTCGCGCTCGGCCTTGATGGTGTCGTCTTCGTACAGGAGCTCCTGGAACAGATCCTCCTTGTACAGCGTTGAGACGAGCCTGTTCTGTACAACGTCTTTTGAGTGGTTGACGAGAAGATGCATAATGGCCTTGGGCACCTGATCAGCGACTGTCTCCCGGACAATGTTGAAGTATGACGAGATGAGTCGGCGGATGAGCTCAGTCTCGAGGGCTTCGCGTTCCGTAAGGGCAGGGGCTTGCTCGGGGTTTGATGGCTGTCAAAACGTTAGCATTTGGTCTGCGTAGCATTGATTCAAGAAACTTACGAAGCCGCCTTCAAAGTTTTCTGGTCCCACGCTTGGACTTCGGGGAGGACCGCTCATGGCGGCGCTCAATGGCGCATCATAGTCGTCCGTGTCTGGTGGCATCATTGCCAACACATGGGCAGGCTGCTTGTTGTCTCCTCTTCGGATGCTCTGCGCGAAGCTTGGCTCGCTATTTTGGCTCACGTGTCGGCTGCCTGGCCGGTTATCGAGCGCTGCTTGTGCTGCCTGTTGTGGGTTGGCGTATGCGTTATTGCTGTCTTTGCTGAAGAAGTAGTTCAGGAAGCTGTCGCGTGCGGTACCTGGTGGTGACCGGTTGCGGTTGTTGAGCGCTGCTGTAGTGCTCTGAGAGCCATTCATCATCCGTCCGACAGCAGGCGACATGCTGCGGCTAGTTTGTGACTGGTGTTTCCGAAGAGGAAGAGCCTTCAAGGTGGCTCCCTCACCTCCTTCACCCTCCTCAGATCCTTCCCCGTTCTGACCATTCTGGAGCTCTTTTATTCTCCTCTGTTCTCGCCTCTTCTTCTCGGCCTCCATCGCGATCTTCTTTTCCCGCTGCTCCTTGTCATTGATAACGGATGACATGGCCGCAGCAGCTCCAAGGAAGTTGGGGTGGTTTGTGTTGATGTATGCCCTTTGAATGTCAATGAGAGAGGCGACGTAACCCGAGCAAGGGCCAAGCTGCTCTCGCAGAAGGTCCGAGACAACTTCAATGAGCTTGCCTTGCAGCCTGGGGTATCTTGTCAATTCAGTAGAGCCGCAGGTGTGGCAGATCTTGATGAGTTCCTCGTATACGAGCTCCACACAGCGTTGACTGGGTATCTCCAAAAGCTTAATCTGAGGCTTCACAAGGAGGTCGAAAGCAAGCTCAGGCACGAACAGACTAGGCCTTGGACCAGTCGAGTTGCGGATGGCCGTCCGAATGTCGAGTACAGAGAGGTTTTGGGTGGGGTCCACTTGCTCAAGCGAGTTACCAAAGACAGAGTTGAAGATGTAGTAGATGCGGGCACCACCACACAGCTCCTTGGTGGAGATTTCGGTAGAAGTACCATCGATAGACGAGATGAAAGACGAGGCAAAGCGCGTCATAAGTTGCAAAATGAGCGAGCCTCGATGTTCCTTACCAGTAAAGGCTACATCGCCATAGCTTGCAAGCTCTTGTTGTGTCTGACCCATAAGTGTGTTGAGGCGTGCCTTGATGTCTGGTAACCTGTCACGAATGTGGGCCATCAGGGTCTGGTTGAGGCTCTTAGCGAGCAGCTGGGTACCACATCGATTTGCCATGTTCCGGTACGCAGGGTGGTGTCGGAAAAAGTCCCGCTCGGCTTGCAGGGCGTCAGAGAGAGACTTGTTGCCCTGGATGTCTTGTTGTGACCGATTGACGATACCAATGAAACCGAGCTTGAGGGGGTATACACGACCAGAGAGAATATCCATGGCGTTGGTACCGTGATCCATGAGATCCAGCTTTGTAAGGACACCGATAGTCCTCTTGCCCATGGGGTCGACATGGCGGGCCAGCTTCAGAGCCTCGGAGTTTACGAGATCGACGTTGGCGGGGGAGACAGCGAGGATGACACTGTTTGGCTTTGCAATGTACTCGGTGATGAGATTCCGTGTCTGCTTCTCGATGTCGGAGGGCTGGTCGCCAATGGGCACCTGCGAGTGTTAGCTCCGTGTTCCTGGCAGAAAAAGTTGCCGTGACCAACCTTTGTCAAACCGGGCAGATCAACGAGCGTCAAGCTGAGGACGTGCGGGGAGTAGATCTTCAGGTTGATTGGTTGCCTGTTGATGCCCTTGTTGTTTCCTGCTATCCTCGAGGTTTCGTTCTCGATCTCGCGCTTGACATCGGCGAAGTCGTAGAACCTCTGGCCGGGAATGTGGAGAAACTCTCCCCATTCTTGCTGGCCAGCTACACTTGCGGGTGTGTGGGGTACGTGGACTTCGTCATCGTCGTCTTCGTCGCGTTCGCTTGGGAGGTTGATGAGTTGGAGGATGAGCGGCCGGCGTGTGACGATACCACTGCCACGGGGAAGGAAGTCCTTGCCGACGATGTTCTCGAGCACTGATGACTTTCCGGAAGATTGTGATCCCACAACGACCTGATCGAGTTAGCAGGATTCGCATCAGCCTCGACAGAGCTTTGTAAAATCTGCTCTGCGCTCACCGCATTCTCTTCTCTGGCTGGGGCGCACATACAATCTGGGGTAAATCTAGGGAATCATTTCCAATTGTGTTGAAGACCAAATCCTGCAGCCTGTTGACAATGTTGAGGAGCTCCTCGCCCAGCGACGCCATCGCGCTGGTGTGTATGTGTGGTTTCTTTGCTCCTTACTCAAAGGGTCCGGGTTGGTGTTGAGCAGCCAAACAACACGGCGGAATGCTGTATGGGCCAAATGTCGTCCTACGGCGTAGCAGAGGTGTTGCACTGTGCAGATGCAGGATCGGCGAAGTGACTGTGGCTGATGGCGGCTTCGTCGGGTCCAGAGGCTCGTGATGAGAGTGCCTTTGCTGCAGCTCCGTCGTCACTTCGCTTGAAAGTTCCAAGGTTTGATGATGGTGCACGTGACGGCCAGCATGGCAATGCACCCCACATTCAACATTCACATGTCTCCTTAATCTTAGTCCATATTGTTCATTCCTTTCGCATAAAGGAGAAGACACCCTCAGCTACGTCGCCAAGCACACGCGTTTTGTCAAAGCAAACACGAGGCTGCTGAACCCGACCATCTTGGTCGCGAGTCCTGCGAACGCCACCACACGCCGTGCATGCGGCTCGGCTCCAAGGCCGGACACGGTACACATGAGCCTGCAGCAAACCGTATGTAGAGGGTGCACACGATCAAATGAGTAACAAGACGACTTTCCCTACCACCTGAGCAGCGTCAGCAGTACCTGGTTGTGCGCGACCCGGGTCGGCCTTTGACAATACAGAACATACGACTGGCCGTCTGAGTTGGCGCACGAATCTCGTAGAATTCTTCGAGAATATGTGGACTCTGCTCTCCTAGTTTGGCCACGTATTATCGCATTGCCTCTGGTAGCTCAGAAAGTACCATGGACACGCTGGCGTACACAGTGTACGCTGGATCGCGCTCGGGTATTGTCGGACCCTCGGGGATTCCCTTGTAGTAAGGCGACGGCTATCTATCAAGTACACCAGCCTTATCGCTCTGTAAGACGCGGCCACACGCGACAACACCAAATTATCAAAGAAGATCTCCAGCTCGTATCTCCGCATCCTGGGGAATCCATTGCGATCGTCAGGTCGCTTCGACGTACTCTACCGCAATTTGGAAAGGCTGAAGTAGCCTCCAAGTCCCTACGGAAGCACATCTCCGCATAAGCTGATAGGTTTACCTTGCCTTGAGTGAATCATTGTCTTATTATGACCAAGCTTCCTTCCGAAGGAAGCCTATCACAATGATAAGGTCTGTTATCAGGCTCACCGCAAACAAGTGAAGCAACAGCGTTCGTGCATCGACTACAAAGGTAACGTACCTTCTTTGTCGTTTGCTCCAATCTACTCAGTTATCCTCACCACCTCTGCACTGATCTTCCACCCGAATCTACTCTGGGTATCCTGCCGCTCACAACTCTCACCTACTTCGCCCTGGTCATCTCCGACGGCTCCATGGCCTCGGAGTCCCTTGTTCTCACCACCACCACCGAAGAGCAACACAAAGACGTCACAGTGGGGACTATTACATGCACTGCACCTATCCCGTTTGGAGGAGAAGAACAATGGCTTTACCTACCAGCAACCAAGAAATTCGACCTATCTCGGGGTTCGCAGCAGAAAATGGTCTTCGAGTGCGATGAAGAAGGCCGCAACCACACCGGCTTCATGATTGACCCTGGTAACTCGGTCTTGATTGTGGTCGACATGCAAAACTACTTTGTTCACCCACTCTATCGAGATCACGCCGCAGGGATTGCCGCTATTGAACCGACATTGAAAGTCATCGAGAGATGCCGCAAGGAAGGAATTCAGATCGCCTGGCTCAACTGGGGAATCACTGACCACGACTTGAAGAAGATGGCACCTGCTATTCAGCGAGGCTTCAGTAAGAGTCTGGGATGGCATGTCGGGCTCGGCGCCCAGCTACCCGATAACCAGGGAAGGTGCTTGTTCAAGCGGACTTGGAACGCCGAACTCTACGACCCTTTCAAAGCAGTCGCTCAGCCTGGCGATTTGTATTTCGACAAGACGCGAATGAGTGGACTCTGGTCCGAGAAGGAGCCTCTTCACGAGTACCTCCGTGCTTCTGGAAAGCAAACCCTACTTTTCGCTGGCGTCAACACCGACCAATGCGTGTTTGGTACCGTGTCTGATGCCTACTCCTACGGATGGGACTGTGTCCTGATCAGCGACTGCACAGGCACAATGACGGGCCGAGGAGCTCAGGAACTCGCTGAGTACCAAATTTCGCAAAATATGGGCTTTGTCACCACCAGCAGCGCTTTCTGTGACGCGCAACTTTGTGAACATTTTGAGGGTTGCTGATTCAATCGCCTCTTCGTTTTACAATGGCGGTTTTCTGGACTTTTTTTTTGTTCTTGAGCGTGCTATCCAAATACCCGTAGAGCTACAGTATAGCAGAAATACATTTACATGACATCTGTACGAGTTGCGGTACTGCAAGGTTGTGTTGCGCAATTACGTCGTAGCTTCCCAGACCGTTAGTGGATCTGCACCAGTTGAGGTACGAATGACGCACGACACTGGGGTGGAGATCTTCCACTTAAGGACCTACCTCACGCAATAGCGATCTCTTCGATACGCCTCTGCACTCGTCACCCAATCGCGACGGTACCTTACTTTGAAGCGACAATCCAGATAGAAAAAGAGCTTCTGTTCATAAACAAACGGTTCGCCGACACGATGTTTTCTCAGCTTTCGATAGGCTTGACCTGCCTGCTGCAGCTATGTGGAACAGCTGCGCTACCAACCGAGCAAAAGCCATTACTACTCAATGGCCCCAAGAACGTCCAGGCTGTTCGGACTAAGTAAGTATACCCATTGAGTTTATATTCCCTCTACTAACAGGACACAGACTTCAACATGCAGAGATAATTCCTACAGTCATTGACGATTTCCTACCTAGCCTCACACTCTCCGTCCTATGGTCGGATGCCAAGGCTAAACTCGGCAACACCATTGACCCAGAAGATCTTCAAGAACAACCCAGCATCGTCCTCCACGATGACACAAGTCCGGACGGGATACACAGTACCTCCGACATGAGCTATGTCGTCACACTTACAGACCCCGACGCGCCATCTCGCGACAATCCAAAATGGAGCGAGATGTGCCACTGGATTGCTTCCAACGTCACCACTGCGCAGAATACGTTCTCTATCCTACCTTTGCCAGAGTTTGGTCTCACTGAACAAACTGAGTCGACTGATGGCGGCCCAGAGGACGTAATGGAGTACAAACCTCCAGGCCCACCACCAAAGACGGGCAAGCATCGCTACGTGTTCCTAGTCTTTGCGCCAAAGAATGGAACAACAGATTCGCTGCATCTGAGTAAGCCGGAGGATCGTCAACACTGGGGTACTGGAAAAAAGGGTGGTGGCGTGCGAGAGTGGGCTGAGCACAATGGTTTGGTGCCTGTCGCTGCGAACTTCATCTACTCGCAGAATGATAAGCAGTAGATGTTTGTTGCTCTGCTTACAGGATGCATGGAATGCCGAGGGCACATGCATCGAATGTGACTATTCTTTTCCTTCGAAATTTCTTTGCAAGCGGAGAAGGCGTTTTGTTGGTAGCGTACATATTGTGTTGATACCAAGATTTCCGTATCGGATGCACGTAATAGGCTTTCTCAACATCATTAGCATGCCATGCGTTATCGTGATGACTCAGGACTCACAACGTCTTGATAGGTAGAGCAATAGCGTATCGATATTGCCGGCACAGTGCGTCGCCAAGCAGCCCTACGGACCACAGAGCTTGTGGGGTGACAGCTCTTGCTCCACCGGGCCAGGCTAATTGCACGCACCCCGCGTCTTCAACCTCATCCACAAACAACCCGCGACCAGAGCCGATGCTGTGATACTGTGCCGCGCATACATCATGTTGTGCGTCGTTCATGGTTCCGGTCAAGACAATCAAATCCATCGACCGCATCGCCTATTATCCGGACAGCTGATGCGATGAACCAAGGACATCTGCGTCAACCACTCACCCAGCCAATATCAGCAGTGCCAACATAAGCCTACGCGTTCGAGACGGGGATCACTCAAGGTCATCTCTACGTACCTCTTGTCACATATAAAGAAGCCACCTCGACCTTGATAAAATGAATTCAACGACTTTGTGGATGACTTGCGATCTGATTCCCGTCTTTCGCATGTCCGTAGCGATCACTTCGCCTTCAGCAGACTCTCCTCTCCGTGGAAATCAACAAGAGAGTTAAAGGTCCTCACATTCTGACAAGTGGTATTCTGTGAAGCGGTCGAGGTGATGAATATCATGGTTGGGCTCTAATCGGGCTGGTTTTGAGGCTCAACATCAACGAGTTGTGATGGAGTTGCCGGGATGGTCTTCTTTCACATCGTGATGGTAAGTATGCATTACATTGCTAAATGATAAGTATCTGTCGCGCGAACTTCATGCACAACTTACTGAGCGAGTGTAATAGTGTTTGCCAGCCGACCACGCACGGCAACCACGAGCTATAGATTAAACACCCTCCTATCAATTTTAGCAATAAACTGCCCTATAATGGGCCATAATGAGTATAACTTGGACGAATGAGGATATCAAAGGATGCAGACCATCCTCTTACCGGTCAGCTCTTGAGACTCCGAGCCTGCTGTGCATACGCGCTCATCAAATCATGTTGGACAACGTTGAGATCTGAGTTGGGTTTTTGCAGTACAACCATGATATCATTGTGTAGTGCCACAACACCACCATAGACAACTCGTATCCTGTGTTGAAAAAGCAGTGAAGCAGAATGGGCTTGTAAGGGTTCACCTACTAACCCTCACCCTAACTTACCTGTATCATAGACAATCAGGGTATATCTCGGTCTCAGAATAATCGAGTTATGTTACTAAAGTTGACGTGATTTTCAAGACGTGTACGCAAGCACTTACTAGGTACATGAAAATGGGACTATCACATCACTCGTGAATTGACTTGTCGTTCTCCTATGTCACGACTTTCATTACATCATACTCCTTAGCGCGCGTTGATTTCCAGTACCGAGGGTTAGCTATATCATCGGTGAAAGCAGCAAAGATAGTCCAAAGGCAATTCCCACTACTTGAAGTACGAATATCTCAATCCAAGTACACCTTGATCGTGTGATTTTAGCGTCTATAGGAATGAAGAGATTATATGCTCCAAAAATCCATAGGCTGTAGGTGAACAGATTCTCGCCAGAACTAAAGAACAAACTATGACCTTTCGACCTGCCAGAAACCACAAGATTGCTACCGTTTGGGCTACCTCGTGGGCGAGTTGGTACAATCTCAGCCTGACACCTAAGCCATGTCCTTGTCCTCTTCCTCAAATGTAGTAATGGCAAGAGCTTCATCCTCGCTATACAAGGATTCGTACAGATCCTTGTAATATAACCCATCTTCACTATTTACCAGAGTGTCTACATCTTCAATCCACTGGTCTAAGTCTTGGTTCCTGCCCTCATTTCTGATTAGATTGGCGTCTTTCGTATACCATTCGTCAATATACTTAGTCGCTGTGGTGGCTGTCGGCGCGTGGACAAACCATTCCAGCTCTTTTTCGCTATCTTCGTTGAGCTTGTGTGACGTGTCATCATTACCGTCGTCTTCGTTGGGGAACCAAGAGGGGTATTCCTCCTCATCTTCCTCTTCGTCTTTTGTAGCGCTTACGTCCATATCTTCCGCAGAACCGTTCTCCTTCTTAGCGATCTTAAGAGCATTGACGTCCCATACAAGCTGCTCAATCTGCTGGGTCATGAACTCTCGCTCTTTGTGGAAAATTTTAGCATGCTTGGCCATGGCCTTGAGATCTCGCGTGAGACGCTTATTCTCAGCATTAAACTCTGCGAGTTCCCCTCTTACCCCCTCGATTTCGGATCCCATGGCATGAATCTCATTGGCATTGTTTGTCGACCAGTTTTGGCTTATTGTGCACCAATCCTCGGCTTCTTCAGTTAGGTTTCTATTCATGTTTTCGAGTTTTGTAAGAACCGAATCCACACCCAAGTTCGGCCGTTCGATCGTAGAATGCATGCGTCTGCATCCTATCTTATGGTCCCTTATTTGGTTTGACAAACCTAGGATTATTTGCTCTTTCTTCTCCACCAACTTTTCTTGTTCTTCGATTCTCAGATTCTGCTCGTCAATCTCGTCTTGCGCCTTCTGGCTAAACTCATTGGCAATCGCTAGCTCTTTCTTGGCCATTTCTAACGAAAGCGTCATGTCGCGCAGCTCGTTGGCCTTGAACCTGATTTGACACTGCATTTCGTATGCGACGAGTTCCTGGGAGGAGGCTTTGCGTTCCGCCTCATTTAATGCATCCAGAGAGCGGTCAACGCCGGCTGCTGCCCAGTTGCGCTGCGTTCGGGTTCGGGCTAGTTCTTTGGCGAGTGCTTCGCGGAACTCGAAGTGAGTGGCAGCTATCCTCTGTGACCGTTCGAGGGCGGTTTGGGCATCCTTAAGACTCTTCTTGGTGAACTGAAGAACCATGACGGTATTGGAGATGTCCTTTTCGATAGTTTTCCTAAGGTCATCTATGACCGAGGAATGCTCAGCTTTGGCCAGATCGAGAGATCTTCTGGAATTTTCGATTTCAGCTGCGTAAGACCTTCTTTCCAAGGCTACGCCTTCGACCCTCATCGAGAAAGAGCTGCACATCCAACACACAAAGGCTACGACAAAGACGAGGTAACTCGTAGTGAGTGGGTCGTTGGAGGAAGACATGTGAAACGTTCCAGGAGAGCTCCAAAATGACTCGGTCTTAATGAGGAAGGATTCTGTTGTAGCCAACTTGTCGTGAAAAAAAAATCTCAGTGTGTATGTAGGCGTTTGTAGTTGTGTGCGTTCGTCTTGAGCATTCAATATCGTCGTAATGATTTGTGTAGAAAGTCAACAAGTGAAGAACACTATACCATTATATACCCTAGCAGGAACCATTTCAACTGTAGTCATGTGCGTACTCGGCCCAGCGAGAGAGAAGGTGCCATGGATAGCTGTTAGGATTATCATAATCTCGTGGTTGTCATAGGTGAGCCATGGCCTCAACAGTGGAAATCATAGATTTAGCGAGGTACAACCACAAGTAGTCTTACCCCACGTAGTGAGTACCGAAATACAGTTGACCGTGGAGCTCAGTAAGCAAATTCTATCCACAAGTGACCAGTTTCAGGGTCGTGGTATTCGATTCTGGAAATTTTGGATATGTACAAGGAGACGCTGGTTATCCCAGTGCATCTCTAGAAGTGTCAGTCCTACCAACGTAAATCGTCTGGACATTTGATTGGAGTTGAAAGGGTTGGATTCTGCAACTTTTATACCTATCTTAACCACTTAGTCGTGCGTGTTGTAAATCAACAACAAAATCACCAATGCAAGCTAGCTTCCGATATCGCTCAAGACAGACTTGTAGCATCGAGTGAGCTTACTCATTCAACTCAACGTAGTTGGCAGGGAAGAGACCCGATTGGCCGTTGTAGCTACCGAGCCACCAGTCTTCATCTGGAAATTCCTACAATAATATTAGCATAGGCTTGGACGGTCATACGAACGGACTTACCAATCCAGTAACTGTCGCTCCTTCAGGGAAGCTCAGCTCGTTATCCTCGGCGGCTTCGTAGTCGTAGAGAGCAGTAGCAGTTGGGCCAGAACCGCCAGCAGACTGTGGTGGTGCCGCGGCAGGCTCAGGCTCCTGCGGCGCTGAGGGATGCGCAGGTAGCGCTGGTGCAGCACCGGCATCGTCGTCGCCCTCCACCAACTCAACGTAGTTGGCCGGGAATAGACCACGCTCGCCTTGCGAGTTGGTGCCCATCCACCAGTCGTCGTCCACCATGTCGATATCCGTGACGTACTCGCCTTCGCGAAGCTCGACCTCGTTATCCTCGGCCTTCTCATAGTCATACTGGATGACTGCGCGCTTTCCAGAGCCACCTGCACCCTCATCATCATCATGACCAGAAGCGACGGCAGCACCAACGGCGGCACCTCCTACAGCGGCGGCACCGAAAGTGGCAGCTGCAACAGCGGCGCCAGCACCACGAGCAGGATCCTTAGCCTCCACTTGGGGCTCGGGAGACATGTCGCGCGCTTGTTGCTTAGCTGCTTGATCAAGCGACCGAGCAGGCATAGGTGGTGCGTGTTCCTCGGCAGGGGACATCTCCTCGGGTTCCCGTCCGCGAGCAACAGGCATTGCGATACGAACGGGAGAACCAGCAGGCTCGGGGGATGGGCTGCGAGGCGGCTGGGGCGGTGGAGAGGGCATGCGCTGGTGTTGAGTTGCAGGCACGTCCTCTTCCTCTGCCTCTGGCTCCTTGGGTCGGGTAGGCAGGCCCGGCATCGGGACACCCCTTGGGCCTGCGTTAGGCTTGCTGGAAGTGTCGAGAGGTGGTGGGCTAGAGGCTTGTGGCTCCGGTACAGGACGCGAAGAGGGTGCTCCCATGATGGGAGCGGCACCTGAGAAGCGATCCTTGAGCGAACTTACACCCCCAGCTGCAGGCGAAGCTGGTTCCTCCTGTTGAGGTGCGTCACCCGTACGTTGCTCACTGAGGTTGCTGGCAGACTGCCCTGTTCGGGTGGTCTGTACAGGAGCCCATGATTTGCCGGAGTAACCACTTTGCCAGCCACCTCCTCCACTTTGTTGGCTCTGAAGAGGAGTTGGGCGACTTGCAGCATCGGCGGTAGGAGAAACAACGGTCTCGCCACGGGCCGCCTTCTTCTCGGCCCAGATCTGCGCCGGTGTCTTTCCTCCCTCGTCGGCGAATGTCTTGCTCGCAGCGCCAACGATAGGTGCTGCAGGAGCGGGCTTTGCACCGAACCCTCCAGGCGTGGGGGCCTTAGTGCCAGTGAATGCGCTCGCACCTGCAAACTTGTTTGCAACCTTGGGCTTTGGCAAGCTGGTGAGAGGTTTGGCCTGGGCGGTGAAGGCTGCTGACCTCTCTGCAAGTGACTTCGGCTTCTCTTCCTCCTCCTCGTTGTTTGACGCTCCTGTCGCGGCTGGAGACACACCGGAGGATGGAGGCGCGGCTTGGGCCTTTGCACGAATGGCGGCGATATCGACCTTGCCGACAGGCTCATATGCGCCCTTGACGACGGTAGGCCGGTCGTCTTTAGCATCGCGCGCCTGGGCTCGGATAGCTGCAATGTCGACTTTGCCAACTGGCTGATAAGCGCCCTTCACAACTTCAGGGCGATCGCTCTGCGAGGGCTGAGAGCCGGTGGATTCGTCTTTCCTTGCGGTAAGCTCGGCCATGTTGACCTTGGTGGGAGTGTAGGCGGTTCCGACCTTCTCCAGCTGCGATCTGGACACCTGAGGGGCATCAGCACCCCAGCCATCTGCATCTTCGTCGCCCTTTGGCGCAGGCGCACGCGAGCGGCCCAGTGGGTTGAACCCAGAGTTTCCGCCTCCGATGGACGTGGGTGTAAAGACAGGCTTCTTCGCGGCAACGGGAGGTGGGCCGCGTGAGGCAGGAACGTCGGGGGCACCGCCGTACTTGGCGCCAGATGCATCTGCGACCTTCTCAACGATCCTCTCGGGGGTGAGGTCTGCATCGGAACGTGCGGTGACTTGGACGTGGTATCCCTATGCGGATTAGAAGACGAGCAGGGAAGGCCTGGAAATACGCACATGTAGAAGCTTTGAGACAACTGTAAGGTGGCTGCCAAAGTAGCCCTTTGTCCGCTCTGGAACGCCCTCACCGCACTGTTTGCGTATCAGCATCGTATTCCTGGCAGGTGCTGCGGGGAGCTTACCCAAGCTATCAGGACGTTCTTAGGCAGCGACGTGTTCGGGTCCTTGACTTTGACGAAAGCAAACTGGATGCGGCCATCCGAGAATTCGTCTATCAGGTCGAGTAGCTCTCCCTCTGTACAAAGTCAGCATCGATGCCTCGCAACGTTTCCCAAGCTGTGCTGTGAAGTGCCGACGCCCCGAGCTTGGGTTGACACCTTGCTACAGCCCGAGAGCTCTCCACGGTTGGGTGTCTGCTGGCTGCACTGCATGCACAGCCATTGGGGGAGTGCTGCGTGTATTCCACATACCTCCGGTGCTCTGAACCTTCAGGACGCTCTCTTTTCCGCCGTCTTGCTGGAATGCGCTGACAAGCGGGGCAGCTACTGTGAAGACAGCCCATTGACCATATGTGGGCGAGCTTGCCTGGGGACCAGATGGCGCCGGGGCATTGACGACATTCTGGTAGCTCCGGGTGATGTTGGGGCCGTTGCTGGAGGTGTTGAGCGTGGCCATGGTGGGAGCAGGAGGAGTAGAGGGGAAGCTTGGGGGATGTGGTGGAGAAGAGGGAGGCAGAGAGAAAAGAGGCCCAGGTGGTTCGCAGCTAGCACAATGGGTCGGACAAGGCACAGTACGGGTATCCGTATGTGTGTATGTGTAATTGGGCGTGAATTATCCTAGTCCAGTATGTAAGCACAGCCGCCGCGCACAAGTTCGGTGTGAAGAGCAACTATGTCATGCTTGGCTCGGGCACCTGGCAAGCGGTGCCGACGGCACGCCCAAGGCCTTCAAGGAGACCCTCGTCCGCCTCACCGCGACGATTGGACATAGCTCCTCCGCACCGCCTGACAACGCTGCATGCAAAGCAGCATATCCTGCATCCTTCAAACCGCCGCCTAGACTCAAGTGCTCCATAGCAGCTGCATTCTAGCCTTCTTTCACCTCCACTCTGCCACGACAACACTAGCATCGACAACACACCCATCGCACCGCCTTTTCGAGTCTCCGTCCCGACGCGCGCTGATACAACGCATCTGTCGCCGTCGTCGGTCGTCTGTCATCGTCGTATGTCTCCATGTCCCTAGCCTGCTCGCGCCCGACAATGAGTCTTTTGTGAACTTTGCACCAGCACGGCTGCGTCGCCATGGAGGACCGGGAATCGAGCGTAGCGTCGTCGGTCGACTTCTACAGCTCTAATGCAAATCCACCCCATGCGACGGATGCGCAGAGCGACGCGCCTCTCGCGAAGCGCAAAGCAGAAGATGCGCCTGTTGAGCATGAAAAGAAGCGCAAGCTCAGCGTCTTTTCTCCTTGCACCTCGGGCGACTTGAGACGTTGCGCAAGGCTACCACCTGAGTTGTGGCAGCATGTTTTCTCTTTTTGTTCGCTTGCAGATCTCGGTCGATTGATCCAGGTCAATCGATCTTTCCTATCCTATCTCACAGACGTGCGCAGCGTGTCGACTTCAAAGTCGCATCCTGGCCGTCTGCATCTCCTAAAGTCTGAGTCGTTGTGGGCCTCTGCCCGCAATGCCATGTGTACCAAGCCTCCGAAGCCACTCCCAGGCTTCACTGAGCTGCAGATGTGGCAGCTGGCTTGGTCCAAGAGATGCCAGTTCTGTAACAAGCTTGATTCTCATACTCCAGGCGAGCGCGTATGGCAAAAAGGACCTGGCAAAGCAGGCGTGAGAGTCATCTGGCCCTTCGCTATCAGAGCGTGTGGGCCGTGCCTGCTACAACAATGCCAGACGGTAAGTTGCGCCTTCCTACCAGACGGTCGCAACTGACATATCTAGGACGCGAGCCTTCTCTTTTCGGCTTCTTCCGCCTTACGACCCGCCCTCCCCTTCGCGCTACTCACAAACGACCAGCATTACGTTGCTGCATATGCACTGCAATCTGTGACCACGCCAGCCAACGTGGACATTGCCAAGTTCTACTACAAGAAGCATGTTGAGGAAATCACGCAGGAGATGAATGAAGCCATCGGTCGTGGCCCTACAGCAGCTGAGGAGTGGTCTAAAGGTCTCGATGCTCGCGGGAAAGAACGCATGAAGGTAGCCGAGAACTGGGAGCGCTGGGAGGTCAAGAATCAATGGATGGAAGAGCACAAGGATGCGAAGCGCGCAGCATCTGCAGCTCCCTCACACGCTGCCACGTCACACAGAGAATTATCCAAGTCACCCCCTCGCCGAACTCCTTCTCCCATAATTCATGCCCCGGTTCCAGCGAGTAAGTATACCTCTGCTGTCTCATTTGCTGCCAGACATGGCGATGCTTCTCGATACTTCAACAACACCCCTCCAGTTCCCAACCTAACAGGTGTAGCACCATCGTCTCAGCATGCGCAAGCCCGACCGCCCACTGTCCCACCACAGGCTTTCACTCCCTCTGGCCAGCGAAATCTCCACGATGCAAACGAGGCCAAGGCGACTCGGAAGACCGACATAGAACGACGGTGTCAGCAAATGGATCCTCCTATTGCTCCAAACATTCTGCGCCACATGGACTCGTTCAAAGCTGCTATCCAGATCTCACAGCCAATGAACGATTATGCATGGAGTGTGCTTCAGCCCCGCTTGATCGCCCAACTTCCTGCTGCCCAACAAGCAGAAGCCGACCACGTGGCTCGGGCTGCTTCATTTCCCACAAAACCAGTGGACCGCCGCCACCCGGACGCAAACTCCAAGGAGGCCAGAGAAGTCATGGACCGGGAATGGGAGGAATCGCAACGTCCCATCCGCGACAGGCTCGATGCTATTGCCGACGATTTCATCAACCAGGACTGGGACCATGGCAATGCCGTAACCTACGATAATAGCCCAAAGTTTGCGGCTGACCTTCTTGCTTACGTGCGACGCACATACTACGCTGAGGAAGCGGAACAGGAACCCGCTCAATCTGGGCAACATACGCGGCCTTCTACTGACAATATAAATGCTAGGCCTAAACTCGTCCTGGATAACATGAAGTGGGTGTACGATAATAAGATCAAGCCTCTAACAGAACAGTTCCGTAAAGACATCTTCCTGTGCCGTGGCAGTGGGTGCGAACACAACAACAAATTCTATGGTTTCGAGGGCGTCACGCAGCACTACGGAGCAAAGCACACTGCTGCGTTCAGTTCAGGAAACGTAGTCGTGGCGTGGAGAGAAGCCGAGTGGCCAGAGGAAACCCCGTTCCATCCAGATCCTCTGTCTGTGAAACAACCTCACCATGCTCACCACCCTTCTTCTAGCACGAACGGGTTTGGTGGCTTCTATGGCGGATACTCACGTGCAGGCACATCGACACCTCACATGCCTACTCATCATCCACAGGCGAGCCCTGGACCTTACAACTACGGAGGTCAGTACAATGGACCATTCGCTCCACCACAGGTTCCTTCTGGTACAATGCCCGGATACGAGTACCCCCAGCCATATGCGACTCCCGTGGATATGTACGCGCACCAAGCCATGGGACCTCCGGGTTATGGTGCTCACACGGCCCAGAACCCATATTTGACCTCTCCTGCAATGATCAACAATGCCATAGCTCCTCCTCCTCCACCACCACCACCCAACATGCCACCACCCGGTCAAGGAGTTCCTGAGATCGCACCCAGCGGTACAGAAGATACTGGCCAAAGTACTAGCTCGTTTGACAAGCAAGTAAGTACGGTCATCGAGATGACACAGGACATCTGGAAGCGCACCTCTGGGATCAAAGATATGCCGAACAGCCTTAGGATCTATGTGTTGCTACATCGCGTCATCTCCAAGTTTCATGTAGAGTTCAACCATGAACCGAACCTGAATCACTTCATTGATGCTATGTCTAATCATGAGATGCCAAAGGCTTTGAAGAACGCGCCAGGGCTCTCGTGCAAAGCTTGTCAGACTGGCTCTTCACATCACTTGGGAAGTTCTTTCTACTCGAAGTCGGAAGAAAGAACAACATACACTGTTCTGGGTCTGCTATCCCACTTCAGGAGTCAACACCTGCCATATCAGCAACATATGCCTGGCCATGGAATTCCTGTTGCCCCTCTGGATTGGAAAGAGGACATGATCGAGCTGCCCAGCGAACGTTTCATTTCTGGACTCATACACGCTCCAGGCATGGACGACGAGAAGCTACTAATGATAGCAACTGTCTTTCCCAGCCTGTTTCCCATGCCGTTGCCCAAGATCGGCGTGATTGATAGTCATGGCCTTGCGTCCCCGGCCTCATCAGGACCAAAGGATACGGACAAAACGCCTGGTGCAGTCGATGTTCCTGGTGAAACTATAGCACGCCCAAGCTCTGTCATGAATGCTGCAGAAGTAAACTTGTCACTGCCACCCAAACCATTGGAGGCTGGTTACGAGCCTGTTCGACCAACCCTTGCCGGTGAATCGAATGAGGCATCCGGCTCCACAAATAGGAAACGTTCTTACCGACAAAGCCCGCCCGTTGAGCGCAGGCAACACCATTATGATGAGCCTAGATACTATGTAGGTGATATACAGTACTCCACAGGGCTTTCAATGGGACTAACATGCTTCTCCGTCAGGTGTCCAGGGATCATCTTGATGATGGCTATCATCGTCCGCGGGAATACGTGGAGTACGCGCCTAGTCCTAGGATCATCCATGCGGGTCCTGCGTATGACGACTATTCTGGTCGCCGGACAGCTTTCCGCGAGCAAGAGCGATTCTATGGACCTCCCGAAGATGTGGTCTATGCGCATCCGCGGGAAGGGAGTCACGGCAGTCGGGAATACAGTGCGTATCCCCGCCCGGTTCGATACTACGAAGAAGACGATCATCGGTCCGAATATCGGTTCATGAATGAGCGCCAGTCGAGAGACGCAAGTCCACCTCAAGGACAATCTGCAGCGGATCGATTCTTAGCGGAGAATGAGCCTCCACAGCCACCTCCGTCGCAAACACAACCAGAACCGGAGGCTGCAATACCAGCCCAGGAGAATGGAGACGGACCCCGTTACACGCCCCCACCTCCTGATACTTCTGTACCGGCTGAAGCGACGGCACCTGTGCGCCCACTTGCACCACCACACCCTCGTGCTCCATCCACTGTCTCTAACAATTCTCGATATGATGATTATCAATCTAATGGGTACCGGATGCCCATGCCTGGACCGAGCGGCCCACCACGAAGGTCTGGGCCTCAACGCCGAAGGGATCGACCCAATGACAATCGAGGACCGTCTCGATATCATCGATACATGAGCGTCGCACGCGAAGACCCCTACGGCCGCGGATCTAGCATGAGTCGTTCGCAGAGTAGGAGATATGAAGAACAACGGCGCCGTATCGATCAACAAGAAACACCGCAACCGAATGCCGAACCTGACTACGAGCCTGCGTATTCTAGAGAGCACAGTGTTGATCAATCTGTACAGGACGATGGCTTCTATCCGCCTGCCCGCCGTCACCCAAGGGGCTACGTATCTGTGCAAGATCGTCTGCATCCTCATGCGTACTCACCACCACGATATCGTTACGACGAACCTCGTGGGCCACAACCAGTTTATGTTGATGAGTACGGGCATCCCATCCACGACTACGAAGTCATTCGTGTACGCGGTGACACTAGGTATCGCGCCCCGTATATGCCACATCAACCTCATCGATACGAACATGATCCATATGGATACGTACCAGTACAATACGAGAGACCTCCACCACAGAGATACAATAGTCGCCCTGAAGAGTATATGTACTATGAAGAAAGGGAGAGACCGATGCCTAGGCGAGCGGTGCCGGAAGTGGACAACGATGCATACGAGCCGCCACCACCGGAGATTAAAGTGGAGAGTGTGCCAGTGCCTATGCCACCAGAGGCGTCTTAATTTCCCATGTTAGCGTGGCGTTTGAGATTGTAACGATTCCCTGGTCTTGTCTGTGCCTCTGCTATCCTTCATCTAGCTTTGCATGGCTGGGTGTTGTAGGGTCTAGTCGGCTAATGCTATCTCATTTGGTTTGGTAGTCTACACTATCAAATAATGACGTTCTTGTAGTAATTTCTTTCCCGAATTTAATACGATGGCTTTGCTTCTACGAAATAGTCTCACTAGGCGAAAGCCAATACCTTTTCGTATTGTATGATATTGAGCATGTACAGCTACAAAAGGAAGAAGAATGACATGACGAACAGCTTTTATTTTGGCATATGTGCCTTCTATAGGGTATCAACATGAAAACAGGACAAAAGAAATGGACCAGGCATGTCTATGCAGTCGATTGAATGACTGGTTCCACTGAAGACTTCTCTTCCACTCCCTGAGCGGCAGCATCGATTTTGTTTTGAGTGAGGCGCTGTGACACGGTTAGTATAGCTCTGCGGTTCTTAGTATGATTACATACCAACAAGTTTCTCAAGAGCACTGCAATGGTGACCTTGCCAATGGCAGGAACGTAGATCGAGGCCTTTTCTTTGACCTCTGGTGTAAAGTTCCTCTCACTGGAGAAGTTGATGCATGCAGCTCCGTCCCTCATCAACTCCAGCGGGACTTTGTACTTGTCTCCAGGTACACCGCTGATGACTACATCGCTAAGTGGGAGGCAGTCATTGAGAGTCCAGCCAGGCTTCTCCACCACCTCGTGCCTTCGCTTCCTTAGACCAACGCCTCGCGTGAACTCTTGCACGTCACTAATATCCACGCTGTATACGTGGGCACCGTCGTTTGCCAGTAGTGCGGCCAACGGCCTGCCTACGACCTCACTTCTGTTGATGACGGTAATAGTGCGTCCGTGAAGCCTGTTACCGTACGGGAGGATAGTGTTGTAAATCCTCAGATACTCGAGGATCTTGATCACGGCCAATGGGGTACACGGCAAGATACTCTTTTTCGTGTTGGCAGGGTCGAGGAAGCGAATATTCTGGTACATGTTGAAAATGTAACGGTGCGATAGTCCCTCAACATCCTTGTCGATAGAGACAATCTGCTGGAGATACTGGTCCTGACGGTTGCCGAAGATGGGGTAGTAAACGATTATGCCGTCAACGGCAGGATCATTGTTCGCTTCGATGAGGCGGTCCTCAAGAAGTTCGCGATCGACTTCGCGGAGGTCAAATGCGAAGCCACTATGACAGCGTTAGTAGGCAGCCTTCACCCAGCTTGCAACCAAAGGCATATCGATGGAAGAAGTGAGTTTTGATCAATGGACGCGCTCACTTTTCGACACAAGTTTTGCCCGTCCATTCTGCGTATACTCTCGCCGCAGGATCAGCGCTGGAGAGAAAGCCGACAAGGAGCGGTTTGCGTTGAATCTTGTTCAGACCATCGCGAACTTCGTCCAGAAGGCCCTTGGCGATGTTGTTCGCGAGGATAACTTTGCAGTTGGGTTTATCGTCGGCCATGGCGGGGTAACTTTGCTGTTTGGGGATACGTCTGGGGACTCAGCGGGTGATAGTCGTCAGTGCAAGTAGATCAAGAGATGAGTTTTCAAAGTCCGATTTTATTTCACTGCACGGGACCACGAAGACCAGTCAAGCTTCTTACATTGGCGCAATTAAACGCTCTTTTCTTCACTGCCGAACACTTCCCATCACTTTTTTTGCGCGACCCGCCCCACCATCCGATACCGGCCAATCAGCAGCACCGCAACTCCGTAACGTCATTGCCGGGAGTCTGCAACTTTCTGAATCGCGTGCTTTCGAGGTACCCAACAACACATTACGATACCCCGGACGCGACGAGAAGATGTCAGATATCCAGCAATATCTGCTCGACTTCGACAGAAACAAGAAAGAGGCGACGACCACTGCTCAACGGAGCGCGACGCGTATGTACGAGGCTCCGGCGGGGCATTACGTGGGATGAGGACTGATAGCAGACAGGACTGAAGAATGGCGAGTTGAAGCTTATAAGCCTGGTCACTGACCTTGGAGAGTTTTTAAATAGTGAGGATGGGGCCACACGATCAAAGAGTACGTACATCTAGAATTACAGTACGGTCTATGCTAATCTGACGCAGCAATGTCGTATCTCGCAGAGGTACTGGCATCAGTTCCGCAGAAGGTCCTCTCCCTTCAACAGCGTACGTCTACCACGATCACTTCACCCATACTACCTCGCCTTATGTATCAGTCTACCACACGCTTCGAGTCGAACCGAAGCATCAAACGGGCGTGGCGTTCTTAGCATGAGACTATACTGCAGTGCGGAAGGGCTGGGCTAACACGAAGTTCAGGAAACCTACTCTGCGATTTTATCCTTTCCCGAACCGAAGACAACGAAGGCCTTGGATCATGTGCAAAGGCACTATCGGCCCTGGAGGAGCTAGGGAAGTGGGACGACCAGCGGGTAGTCGACATCATTGATGCCCTCCTGAACAATACACATCCGTTGCGCCAATACAAGCAGCAGAGCGAACGCTACCCAGTATTGCGCTTGATCGATACACTTATGGCAAAATATCGCGAAGTCCTACGAGCCCACCACGATGCGACGCCGGACTTTTTGGGACGCTTTATAGCATATTTTGACGGAGAGAAAGACCCTCGGAACCTCATGGTCGTGTTTTCGATACTGAGGGTGCCAATGACCGAGTGGAATATTGGCGGAGATGCTCAGGACCTATTCGACGCAGTCTTTAATTACTTCCCGATTACCTTCAGACCGCCTCCCGACGACCCATACGGTATCACCGCGCAAGATCTCAAGGATCGCTTACGAGATTGCATTTCGTCTACAGCCGACTTTGCGCCATACGCGTTCCCTGCGCTCCTAGATAAGCTCGATTCCACGTCCATGAACACCAAGCGTGATGTTCTGTCGACCATTACTGCCTCAGTGACCGAGTACGGGCCGCGGACAGTATCTTTATACGCAGTTACACTGTGGGATGCGCTGAAGTTCGAAGTCTTAAATGTACAAGAAGAGGATCTAGCGAAAGAAGCACTTGCAGGTCTAGCTGCGATTGCAAGGACACTTTCACTCGGTACTCCAGGATCACTCAACGCATATCTCAAACCAATCATCAAGGAGTGCAACGAGCACCTAGAAGACGCACCCACGAAACAATCGCAGGCTTCCGCAAGGTTTCTTCAGAGCATTGCCAACGTTTCCCCAGAAGTTACTAGAATTCTACTAGCCGGAGTACTCCCGAATCTCTTCTTACTTTTCCAGACAGCCGACACTATGGCAAAGCGCCGAGGATTACTAGAAGTTCTTGTTCAACTCGTGAAGGCCAACATCGACGTGTATGGGGACTGGAAGAAGATGGGTCCTGGCGGAGCAGAAGTTGGCAACAACGCGCTCGTTCAGTTCCGAGACCAAGCCCTGGAAGTAATGCTGAATGGTCTGGAGACAGCCCCCGTCAAGGAGGTGTCTTTCCGACTCGTCTGTCTTGATGGGCTCATCCAGCTATCGAAAGCGCGAGGATTGTTAAGCGATGAAGACATCGGTCGCGTCATCCAGCTTTTGCATTCCATCGTCATCCACGAAGAGTCGTACGGCAAGGATGAGATAAAAGAAGCAGCTATCAATGGCATCGTCGAGATTGCTCACCAGAAGCCACAGGTTGTCGTCGAGAGAGCATTCCCGGCTTTCCTTGCGCAGCTTCCAGATACGGATGCAAATGGATCAAACAATTACTCGACCGTGCTCGAAGCTTTTGCCAAGCTAGCAGGTGAAGAGCAAGTTTTCGACACAGTTGTACTGCGACTGAAGAATAAATTCAGCGCAGCAGTCCAACAAGGCGCTTCTTCTACATACATCGTCGCACTCCTCTCTGCGATGTTGTATGCACTTAAGAAGGGTGAGAACAAGTTGTCGCAGGGTTCAGACAGTTCAACCTACTACAGGGACATCGCACTACCACTTCTCCAGCGCGCATCAACTTCTGACGAATCACACCCGGTAGCCTTCGATGATGAGACAACACTGGATCTTGTCGGTCGTATTTGCAACTTGATCATCAGGTACTTGCCTATACATCAGCAGAACACTGTTGCTACTGAGCTGTACACCCTATTCCGGGAAAAGCCACAAACTGAGCTCCCGCCTTTCAACCTCAATGCTGGTACCGAAGCGAATAAGACCATGATCGTCTCTACTCACCTCCTCGCCTCCCTTCGCAAGGATGCAATCTTGCCATGCGAACTACAACTACTAGTCTCTTCTCTTGCAAACTACGCCCAGCAACCTTCCCTATCTCTACCTATCCGATCAGCCTCCCTTCGTCAAATGTCGCTGGTCATCAACAAGTACTACACTTCTGCAGCACTCAAGACAAGTATGGACCCCCTTGTCGCCGAGCTCGATCTCTTTAGCCCAGAGAAGCTTGATCCACCACGGATACGCATCATCTTCGCTTGTCTTAAAGGCATAGTACTACGGAGCAGCCCTGCGCTGAACACGTTATACCCAACGCTCTTGTCACTACTATCACATCCGAAGTATGGGATTACAGTTGCTCAAGGTTTCACAACTCTTCTGCAGCCCGACGACCTTCTCACCAAGGAGAACCACTGCCAAATCCTTGGCCTGCACAAACACAAAAGCTTTGCTTTACTGGTGCCAAGTATCACGAAAGCGTTCCGAGAATCAGATCCGCAGACCAAACCCAATTACCTCATCGCACTTAGTGGTGCGCTAAGATGGATGCCTTTTGACATAGTAGTCGAAGAAGTTGGGCAACTCGTTACCCTCCTTCTACAATCGCTTGATCTCAAGGGCGCTGACAGTGTTAAAGAAGCCGCGATTGGCACGCTTACCTCTACACTTGTTGAGAAGCCTGAAGTTCTCGAGGAACATGCCGGTGCGCTGATCTCTCGACTTCTTGCTAATGCTACTATCAGCAAGGAGAACAAGGCTACACCACCACCGCCAGCAGTCAGGGTGGCGGCGTTGAAGTGTTTGCATCTGGTAGCAGAGAAGTTCAAGGAGGAGAGGATACTAGGATATAGGAGGGAGGTTGTGAGGAGACTTATTGCTGCGTTAGATGATGGGAAGAGAGAGGTCAGGAGTGCAGCGGTAAAGTGTCGGGCGAAGTGGTTACTAGCTGACGAACCCGATGATGAATAGACGGTAGACACAGCAGGAGACGTATAGACTATGAGCGTTGCTCTGAACAACTCGACTTTTGAGACGCCTATGACTTGCTACAAACGTGCAGAATGGTATAGTCTCGCCCAACATTTGAACGCCGGAAGTGCCTTTAACGCCACCCATGCAATTACATCTTGTGCCTTGTTACATTTCATACCCTAACCTTTTTGGGCGTCTTCTCCTCATCGTCGCCTTCACTTGCCGTATCCTCAACACCAACTTCCTCGTCCTCGTCCTCGTTCCTTCCTCGCTTAAGACCCTTCATCTTCCTAGTCTGCAGATTGGCAAAGTCTTGCTTGCCAACATGGATCTTACCCGTCTTGTCACCCATGATGTCAGTGTCAATGTTCTTCTTGGTCCGCGGCTCAGCACCCTTGGGCTTCTTGAGCGATTCCTTCAGCATATCCGGATCAGGGAACATCTCGCGGCCGAGCGCAAAGTCCATGCGCGGGCCCATTTCCTCGACTTCGATGCGCGGCAGCTTTTGGCCTGAGCGCTTGGTGCGGAGGAGGTAGAAGCGGAGTTTTATTTGCGGGTTGGGGAGCGCGTCGGTGGGTTCTTCGGCGGAGATGGAGATGAGGTACTGGAGGCCTTCGACGTCGACTTCGGTCGCATCCTGGCCCTTGAACAGGTCGATAAACAAGCTCTTTGCTAGGGTGTACTTTGTCTGGTTGGGGTCTTCGAAGACGGTGCCGTGGAAGCTGATTAGTGGCTTCAGGCCGATTGACGGCTTCTTGTTCTTGAATTGCTGAAGCGTGCGGAAGGTCTCTGCGTTGATGTACAACTCTAGCATATCCAACATCTTGTATGAAAATGTTCGTGCCAACGTCAAGCAGTGCGGTCGCTTCTTCGAGTGTAGAGACAGGACGAGGAGCGAGGTGTCGTTCTTCTGGGAGAAGAACTCGAGCGAAGAAGCATCATCGAAGGGGTGGATGTCGTTCTTCTTGGTGAAACGCTCGATAAAGGGTCGCTTGATGGTGCAGAGATCGGCGACGGCGAGCTTGAGGATCTGAGAAGTCTTCTGGCCAGAGACGAAGAGCGTGGTCTTGGGGTTCTCGTTCTGTTGCGGTTCGCGCTTTGCCATTGCGCGCTTGGCGCGAGCATTCTTTGGTTTCCTGGAGAATCATGTTAGAATCGCCTTGGCGTGGAGGAGCCGCAGCTGTCTTTGACGTACACTGCCTTGATCATTTTGTCGTTGTTAATCTGGGTGGTTTCCTGATGCCGAAATCTTGGCTAACAAAAAAAGTCCGGGGCTCTGCGGCGCCGGGGAGACTATTGGCCGATCTGATAACAAAGCGGCAACGGCGGGGTGATTCCGCAATTCGGCCCTCTGACGTGATTTCACAGGCTGTTTCCCTTGGGCGGCGACTAAATATTAATCAGATCATACACTCATTCGAGAACACCAGCGAGCCTCCACATCCACATCCACCTCACGCATCCAACCGCCCTCCATATCCCGACATAGACTATCGACACAATGGCTACCATGCAGGAGATGACGGATGAGTCGGCCTTCCAGTCGACCATCTCCGCGCTTGCGCCCTCCACTCTCGCCATCATCTACTTCCACGCACCATGGGCGAAGCCATGCGAGCAGATGGGAGTCATCCTGAAGACGCTCGCCAGCACATACCCCGCCGACGCGCCCATAAAATTCCTGTCGCTCAACGCCGAAGACCTGCCTGAGGTCTCTGAGCAGTACGATGTCACTGCCGTCCCATACATCGTTCTGCAGAAGGATGGCAAGACTCTCGAGACAGTGTCAGGCTCAGATGCATCCAAAGTACGAGCAGCAGTTGAGAAGTACGCTGGTGCCGGTAGCGGCCAGTCGTCCAGTCTACCACCCGCGCAAACCGTCACACGACCACAGGAGAACGGCGACAGCACGGGAAAGAGCCTCGCTGGCTACGCGCCTGGCGCACAGGACCCCAAGACCGCACCCGAATACAGCGCGAGTGAGCACCGGGAAGGCGAGCAGCAGACAAACAAGGACGAGTTGCACCAAAGACTAAGCGAACTCGTCAAGGCAGCACCAGTCATGTTGTTCATGAAGGGTACACCGAGTTCGCCCCAGTGTGGCTTCAGCCGGCAGACAGTGGCAATCCTACGTGAAAAGGGCATTAGGTACGGTTTCTTCAACATCCTGGCCGACGACGAGGTGCGACAAGGACTTAAGGAGTTTGCCGACTGGCCGACCTTCCCACAACTCTGGGCAGATGGTGAGCTAGTAGGCGGTTTGGATATTGTAAGTACACCACCCTCGAGCATTTACACACACTAACAATTCGCAGGTCAGGGAAGAATTCGAAAACGACCCCGGCTTCCTCTCGCAGCACGCCGCCAATGCTCCCAAGCCAGCAGCCTAGGTGGCTTCACGAGCCCAAGTATGCCATGATAATCAGATTCCGAGGAACGGGAGAAGAGAATGGAGAGTTCAGGGCTTGGTAAAGAGATATTGGACCGGCATCGCCAAATTACGACGATTATGATAGCAAAAGTCTCGTATGAATAACGCGTCTGGGTGAACGGGTGTCTTGGGCGGGCTTGATTGTAGGTTCCAGACCATGATCCAAGGCATGCATATAGACTCCCGTGGAAACGTAGCACTTGGAGCATGGTACCGTAGCGCTGGCGTGGAGGGTATATTTGGTTTGTAGTCTTCTCCAATACCAATTTTCTTGCTCACGTTATCCAAGTCGCTTTGTTCATGTTGAAGCGATCAGTCCTGGACATCTCTTCGACTTATATTACGGATAGAAGTAAGGAGAATGGGAGAAGCTTGGAAGGGGAAGACACTTTATTCATGACGCTGCGTCTTCGCTTCTCAAAGACCATAATCGGGTGGAGCACGGGGTTTCGGGTCTTTCAGAACACCAAGAGTATCTACGGTTGAAGACTCCTCGTGCTCGGTCAACAGGGGCGTGTAATGCTCCCCTATTCGATGAATGTTCAAGACGTTTCTGAAATTTACATTACCTTCCTGCAAAGTCAAAATTGAAGCTCGGATATACATGGAGAAAACCATGAGCACTGCTTCTCAACACAAGAGCCACATGTTCAGATGATAGCAACTCCGAAGCAGATTGAAGAAATCTATTAACGAAATCTCTCCCGTCTGCGCGCAAATCTCAAGTCAAGGATTGGCTCCGCCACTGTTTCGATATGTCGCTTGCGATATATCTTAGAGGCATGTTCATGTGCTATATGCTTGTACATGCTGCTGCTATGTATATCGCTTCTGCTTCCTATGCGGTTTAGGCGTGTTTACCTCACAGAAAAGTTTAGAATATCATAAACCCACAACCGACTTTCCGTGGGAGATATCGTCAATGAAATCTGTGTTATGGCACTGGAAATGTTCACTTCGAATTGGTACATGGATGGACCGGATTACATCGTCGTTGAGCCTAATGGAGACTTTTTGCTTCCATGTTTTAGCTCAAAGAACAAATGATGGCCGTAGCCTATGTGTGATTATGCGTGGAAGGCCAATCATGTTCTACGAGATATGGGATATCATGAACTGTGCCCCTTGTAATACCCTTAGCGTCTGGCTGCATGTTCGACGAAGCCATTCCCATTGTGTTATTGTTATTGTTATTGTTGTTTAACCTTGCGTAGATGCCAAAGTAGTGTGATTGTTGGGCTGACATGGAGGATTGAGCGCGTATTCGATGATGACACAGATTAGCGCGTTCCTGTGCCGACGCGGTTCCCCGCCCCTCGCTGCCTCGAATTAAACCTTCACCGCAACACTCTTTTTCCATCGTAGATCGTCAAGACTTATAGGAGGCTCTAGTCTGGGCATTTACAGGCTTTGGACAGCGCTGCACACCATGGGTGTCTCATACCTGGCACCATAGTTATATGCAGGGTCAGCGGTAGTACGCCTTCAACCACGCTTCGGACTCCGAGACTAATCACGGCACGTCGATGGTATGCCGCAGACACGGTTTTATTTTAGGAGTCAGCCTGTCTCAGTATGATCTGCTTGCAACCACGTCTGTTGTACACCAATTTACAGTGTTGAACCCGACCCATCACTTTCTGAGGCCATCACTCACAGCACACAATCTATTGGTCGCGGCCATTTCCAGAGTGAAAGGCGACAGATAAGCCACAACATGCCTTCAACCTACTCACAACCAGTCTCAAAGATTCCTCCGACGAAGCCCGATACAAGGACTCTCCCTCGAATTCTCTGCCTACACGGCGGCGGCGTCAATGCCGCTATCTTCAAAGCGCAATCCCGATCCCTCATACGCCATCTTCAACACTCCTTTCGCCTCGTATGGGCTGACGGCCCCTTCTTCTGCGATCCCCACTCAGACATCATTGGCGTATACAGTGACTACGCACCTTTTCGGCGCTGGCTACGATGGCTTCCTGAACACCCTGAAATCGATGAAGATACTTGTATAGAAGAAATTGGATATGCGATGCGAACAGCAATGGAAGACGATGACCGGGAAGGCGGCACAGGCGAGTGGGTAGGCTTGATGGGTTTCAGTCAGGGGGCAAAGCTATCCGCAAGCCTACTGCTCGAACAGCAAGCCAGAGAAACCCAAGCCCGCAAAGAAGGAACAAAGATTGCTACTGGTCTGACAGGAATTCCAGGCATAAGGTGGAGATTCGGAATATTACTAGCCGGTCGGGCGCCCTTGAGCAATCTAAACCCCGAGCTGATGAAGAGCGACGCACTTGTGAGTGCGGGTAACATCTCTGAAGGTTTCCAGTTCTGTAAAGAGGTGGACGAGGAAGCCACGCTGCACAAACCAACGCTCCATGTCCATGGCATGGCAGACCCGGGACTACATCTCCATCGAAAACTGTTACACGAATATTGCGAGGACTGCACGGTAACATTGGTTGAATGGGAGGGCGCGCACCGGATACCACTCAAGAGTATGGACGTGGACCGAGTGGTTGACGCGATATACGACATGGCTGAGATGACCGGGGTGAAGGTTTTGAGGACTGTTTGAATTCACGAGATGGCCACTTCTGGGGCATCGCTGTTACTACGCTCAGTCGATGCCACCAAACGCGATCTTTGAACAACCATTTCTTCCGTATGGCCTATGTATACGCAAGGATTCTGGGCGGTAGATATGTGAAGATCACCAATAACAATATTTTGACAATGTACCAAAGCTTCTCACTTGTTACTCGGCGTCCGACTATATTGCTTCCTGGTGCGAGATCTAGTATGGTGCGTCTTGCCACAAGCACCACACCTCGCATCTGCTTACAAGGGAAGCCAACCCAAGTACAGAACGCCAATCAGCTCGGTTGGCTTCGAGCACGCACGCCCTGATCCTACCTATTTCTCTCACGCTTTGTCTTGATTCGTGAGTAAGCACAGGTGCTTGATGTGGCTAATAACGTTACACTGAACGCAACAGTTTCTTGTCAGATTATCTTAAGGGAGTAGAGGCTCATCGTTACGGCCATTGCCAGGCCCTGCGTGAGCTTTCTGCCACGTTGAGACCTGGAGGCTGGTTCGAGTGCCCTCCACTCGGCATAATGTCTTAATCAAAGTTCTGGTCGTCATCAGATGTAGAGAGGACATTGCAGTCATCATCATAGACTCTTTTGGTCTTTGTAGTCAGACTATCGAGGACATGTAGCTCTATGGTGAGCTGCCTCTGAGACTTGTATCTCTTGCGCGTTTGTGTAGTTACCTCTTGACTGATTGGACAGTGGAGTCCAAATATTTTCATTCAAGTGATCAAATCTCGGCATTCTTCGAGTGACGATACACATGCCGCTTGGCGCTTGAAGTCGCATGCTTCTTGTTGCACTGACTTGGGGTGTTGTGTTTTACGCTCAGTAACATGATCTGCGTGCTCATGGACGAGGACCTCCTGAGAGGTCCATGTTTACACCAAATGATGTAATTCAACGATGTATTCATGAAAAGCTTAATAAAATAGATTAGTGATGCCTTATTGTAACCTTCTCTTGATCTGCCTTTTTCTCCTTCTCTTCTCTCTTCAGCCTTGTCTTTTCTGCTAACTCTTGTCTCCACTTCATTCCATATTTCATGATCCAAATGACGACCCCAAGCAATACAGCCATCACCAGCGCTATGAACGTAAACGCCCATCCCGGGTTCATAGCATGGCACATCGGGATAATTGCCGCCGAGCCACCAGCACTCATCATACACCTGGCAAAGTTGACCGCTGCTGTCGCAGCTGCGGGTTTATCACGATGGAGATCGAGGAGCAAACCATTGGTGATATTAAATGCACCAGTCACACCAAAGCCCATGATGAATAGGGCAACTTCCGGGCCAACGATGTGTGTTCGATATTTGAGTGTCCAGCCGAAGATAAGCACTCCGATCATACCAATGATGTGGCATGGAATCAGAATCTGTAGACGAACGCGCTCGATGGGAAAGTTGGTGAGGTCTTGCTGTTTGCCTTTGGATATAGTCATACCAACAGCTTTAGCATAGCGTCTGAAGTTCCAATCAACAACTCGACCCAGAGTGAGTGAGGCAATCAGAGAAGCTACACCATTCGAGATGTAGCAAAGACCGATATGCAATTCATCAAGGCCATACGCAGCGTAGAACAGTTCTGGGATGGCAGAGATCGTAACCATTTGACCAGTGAAGAAGAGGCCATTGTAGAGTAGGATGATTCCCGACTCCTTTTCAGCTAAGATGCGGAACGTTGCAAGCGGATTTGGCCAGGCGACTTTCGTCTTTTCTGGTTTGGTTGTGCTCTCGTTGGGCGACAGCTTAGCGAGCTTACGCGCTTGTATGCAGCTAATGACGGAGCGGTTGACGCCCTGAGGAGGTATAGAGCCATTGCCAACGACTTTTCGGCAAGTTTCAGGGAAAAAGAATACGAATATTATGAGCAGTACTCCAGAGAAGATGGCCAGAAACCAGAAGATAGATCGCCAGCCCAAATATTGTGCCAGCAGCCCACCTATTGTCGGACCGAAAGCAGGGCCCATCAATACACCAGCTTGTGCATAACCCATGTAAGTTCCTCGCTCAGCCGATGTAGAGATATCCGCAACAACCGCCATTGTCAATGCAATAGCAGCTGTGCCTCCCACGGCTTGTACCATACGCAGAATGAGAAGTGCAATGTAGTTCGTTTGAAGTGCGAGGCCGATGTTGCCGATGCTGTAGATCACGAAGCATATGATGAAAGTCAATCTCCGTCCACTGTTGTCCGATAGAGTTCCGAGGAAAGCAGGAGCTATAGCTTGGGCGATCTAGGACAGTTAGTTGCATTACCGATATCGGTGGACGCCACAACGTCAGCGAAGCCTGAGCTGCGGAGTGTCCTGTCCATTTCATACTGAGATTAACTGTCCAGACGTACCATGTATGTCGTGATTGAGATGTTGACCTGTGTAGGTGTAATGTTCAACACATTGGAAAGCACATTGAGTGCTGGAAGGAACATAGACGCGCCAAACGGCGATATTAGAGCGGAGATCGAAACAAGTAGGATGATCCATGCCTTCATGCCTTTGCTAAAGACAGAGTAGGGGGGTTCAGAAGGCTGACGTTCCAGGTTGGCTCGCGGTCCATCTTTCTCGACGTCCATGTCCTGACATATCTCTTTCTCGCTAGTAGCGTCCACGTTATTGCCGCTCGTTATGTTTTTCGTCGTAGCCATAGCGAAGCTATTTTGACCTCAGCATATGGGCAGGATAACGTTGAATAGTGTATCGAGACGTAGAACTAATGTTTAGGTCTGGAAGATGCGAAACTGGAAGAGCTATCGACTGGTCATGGGGGTCTGCCCACCCTTAATCCACCTGGTCGCCTATCGAACATGACGCTAATGCCGGGACGTGGAAAGGATGCCGTGCCCCGTTGAATCTCCAGCCTCGTTAATTCGAGGGTTTGAACGCGTGTGAGCGAAGTACTGTGTGCAAGCCAGGGAGCAGCTGGCCGATGTTGACCGATTGTTATGCAGGGTGGAAGTATTGATTGAGACAGACCCTGTACGGGCAGATGTGCTATCTCTGTTGTTGCTATATCTCTGTGCTTACTGCGCGCCTCTGTGGAGCGATGACGCACTTGCACAGGTCTTGAAAGAGGCAGGCGGGTTGGTGTCGGGGCGCGTATTCCGGGGATAAGATGTCGGAAAGCGACTTCCGGCGCGCGATCGGGAGTGTTAATGCCGAGGGCCATCGCCCGCGTAATGTTCAACCGACTCTAACAGGATCGACATGGACTGATGTTGAGACAAGCTTTCATAGCAAAACCTTGTATATAAACGTGGGTTGTTGTTTTGAGAGCGATGCGCTCTGTGACGCGAGTAGTGCTGCTTAACGCTCCAAAATTGATATGGCACAAGTCACTATGATTACGCAAAGCCGGACCTCGATACTGAACATATGCCTATAATGTTTTGTACATACCACTCACGCTATTCGTAAACTTCGTGAGTATCCAACTTGTTGAACGCCGATAATATGCTCTTTCTCGTAACATCGTAGCGGAAGCCCTGTGGAGCCTCCATTGGGTATGGTCCCTATGTGTAGATGTCATCGTCGCCATGGAAGAACCTCAACACTGCTTTTGCGACAAGAAGACCATCATGCATCCAATCCGCTCTCTCGGCAGCCTCGTCTGCATCCTGCTTGCTCACGCTCCCACTCTCAACCCTCATCTCAAGTTGCCTCTTAACAAGAGCCTCATCAAACTCCATGTGACCTTGCGTGGTGAACAATCTCTTGTGGATATATACACCCTGAACGCCAGTGTGGTCGCTGGTACCCCAAACGTGAACCTTGGTGTCCTGTGGTATCAAATCGGTGGTCTCGGTGGAAGGAGGATTAACGACGTGATCAAGATGCATCTGGTGAAGGTGGATCTTGGTCTCTGTTTCGGGAAGGTTGAAAAGATGGCGGCCAATGTCGGAGAGCTGGATGGGCTGATGGGACAACTCCCATTCACCGTCCTTCTGTGGTTTGACGGTAGCACCAAGAGTTCTGCAAAGAATTTGGTGTCCGAAACATATCCCTGTGAAACGGATGTCGGGGCGATGTGTCCAGACGTCTGTCATGCCATTAGCCATTAGCCATTGCTGAGTACCTTCCAACCACACATGCAGATACACACCTTTGATGAATTCAATGAGCTTGAGAATCCAAGGGTCGTCACCGTGTGCGTCCCAGCAACTTCCTGTTATGAGGATGGCGTGTACGTCGTCACCAATCTCCTCTAGCTTCGGTATCGCACCACCTTCTGGCTCGACCACGTATTGCATTGCGGTCTCGATACCGAGACTAGGTTTGTGCTCATCTCCAGCTTTTTTGAGAAGTTCACCTAGAACGACTCCAAAGGAGCCAGTCTCTTTTTGAGTGTCAGGATGTGTCTCATCTGTCTCGAGAACAAGCATGCGGACTTTGTCCGGATGGTTGGACAACAGTGTTCGGTTTTGTGCGATCGGTGGTACCATCTTTGCTGTAGAAGTGTGAAATTGACGTGGTATAGAGGAAAGGAAGCAACGTGAAGTAGTTGGCCTGCAAGTGGCAGCTTTATGTGAACAGGGTCCAACCGGTCTTTTGGGAAAGAGTGACGTCTGCCGTAGAAACTTTTGCGCAGAAGTGACCGAGCGTGCGGGCTTGTGCATAATCAGGTCAAGTCCGAGGAATCAAATGCAAGTCCAAGTGACAAGCACCAAGGCGCTGTCCAGAGCAGCTTCATGTAGTATACTTCAGCCTCCATCTTGGCGTTGTCGTGTTTGAGGGTTCGATGACGACTTTGCCTTGACGTCGGTGTGTTGTGGAGAGAGGTTAAGGCCTAAAATCTAAATTTTAACGTAATAGCAAAGTCTTAAAGTCTTGGAAGCTCTGATGCATCCCGATGTCCCGGCCAGTTCGGAATAAAACAGACGCTAGACATGCAGGTACTGAGGATCGATGTGGCTGCGTGGCTGAGCGAACTGATCTGATTTGTCTGTCTATTAGACCGACTAATATCATGCTGTGGCTGAAATATCTACTCCACGCCCTTGCCCTTCATTTTGAGGTCTTCGGGGTCATGCGGGGCTTCGGCTTTCTTCCCTGCCGATTCCTTACCAGTCATGACTTCGGTAAAGATCTTTCGCAACGCTTCAATTGCCTCTTCGCCAATCTGGTAATGCACAACAAACCTACCACCACGCACCCTTACGCCGTACTTCTCCGCTAGCTCGATAAAGTTGTTGATGTCAACATGATGCGCCTCGAGATCTAACCAAACCATGTTGGTGTCTACGGGATATTGCAGCTTGCCACCAAGATCGGTCCACATGCTTGCAATCTTCTTCGCATTTTCGTGAGACTTGGTGAGCTTGCCGCCAAGGAACGTCTCTTCAATGGCAACGCGCATTGGAGCTGCAACGACACCAGCTTGTCGCAGACCTCCACCGATAGACTTGCGGATCCAGCGGCTACGCTTGATGAAATCCTTTGTACCGACGATGATGCTACCAATGGGCGCTCCAAGGCCCTTGCTGATGCACAGGCTTATGCTATCGAACTCAGCGCAGTACTCCTTCAAGGTACCAGCGCCTGCAGCTACAGCTTCCCACAGACGTGCACCGTCCAAGTGCATTATGATGCCGTGTTGGCGCGCCCAAGCCGATATCCGCTTCACTTCGGACAGGGGCATTATGGCGCCATTGAGCGTGTTTTCGAGCTCGATGACACGCGTGGGACAGGCGTGGACATCGTCAGAGATGACGGCGTATTTCTGGATGTCTTCGAGCGTGAGGTATGTGCCGTTCTTCGCATCGAGTGGTTGGACCATGGCCTGGCTCAAGGTTGCTACACCTCCTGCCTCGTAGTTGATGATGTGGCCACGTCGGTCGCAGATGATGGCGTGTGGAGGCGTGGTGAGGTGTGCTCGCAGCGCGACCTGGTTGCCCATGGTACCAGATAGCATCAGGAGCGCGTCCTCCTTGCCGCTGAGGTCGGCCACGAAGCGCTCGAGTGATAGTGTGGTGGGATCCTCCATGGTGACATCGTCGAGCAGGGTGCACTCCTGGATTGCCTTGAGCATGGCCCTGGTCGGCGTAGTGTGCACGTCAGAGCGGAAGTCAAAGGCCGCCGGGTTCTTGTCGGCGCCCCAGGCGTTGCCGTCGTGGCTTGTGCCATTTGTCAAGCTCTTGCTGCTCTTGGCAACGTAGTGGGAGAGTTCTGACATGGCCGAGTATGCTCGTGAAGTGGGTGGCTGGCGCGGGGCAAGGGAGGCGGTCAAGGGTCGATTACCCGCTTTGAGCGTGTTTACTGGACAAAGGTAAGGTCAATCGCACAGTCTGTGGACAGGACCACGTACTGGAGAGGCGAGCGAGCGGATATAAACGCGGTGGCGGCATTGCGGCGGCATGTTGGAGGGAAGGGCGCAAGGCGTGAAGCAAGCCGAAGATAGGCGACGCAGCTGCCAACGCGGAAACCCCTCCACTCCGATTCGCCCGACTTTACACCTACAACCATCACAATAGGCAGGCGACAACCCAGCCATGACCGTCTTCGCCCGCATTGCAAGCTATTACATGAGCGGAACCGCCAGCAACCAGATCATGGTGCTGTTGAGCTTCCAGCAATCTAGCTATGACAACCCCCTCATCGTCGACGTTGCATAGGAGCATTATTGCGGAAGGGCAAATATTGCTACGGATCAAACACCCCAGGGAAACGGAGCAGACCGGGTTTGAGTGTGAGACTCCAACTGTTGGCACCATGACACTGCTCGCGGAGCCGTATCCTCTTCGTACGGATCCGCAAATGTCAATTCGGCGTCCAAACATTGGTTCCAGTATCACATCGCTTTGTCCGCTCTTCTCCACTCACAGCCGTACCGTACCAAAAACAGAGGAATGCTATGCTTCCAGACTTCGTCCTCAGATACATTCTGGACGTGTTTGCTGTGGTTGCGATCTTCTAGGGCCAATGCAAAACATAGCAGACACCTTTAATTACCAACTGATATCGGCGATACACTCTAGTCATGGCGGACCTTTTCCTTGCTCAGCCATAGCATCGGCTACCAGGAAGCTGGTGCGATCTAGTAGAACGCCATCATGTATCTGAAAGACATAGATGAGGAGGCTGTCAGCTTCACAAGTGCGCTATGCGCACGGTCAAGTAGCCACTGGTCTTGGATACCAAGCTGCACAAGTGCACTTTCATGACTGCTGGGCCACAGCGGGGATTATAAATGTCTGAGCCTCGCCTTCCCATTTAACTACTTTCGTCAACCGCTTTCACCAAACTCTCAAACATTGCGCTAAAGGTATGATAATAGTCATCCGCACTGTCCGTCAAGAAGATCCAATCCGCCGTGTTCTGCACCTGCTGGATCACGAAGTCCAGCACTTCTCCAGTCAGATTCGGCAACGAATGCAGTATGACTGCCAGTCTCGAACGCCGAATCTTGTGTGCTTGTAGCGGAACCATAACATCTCTGTCAAGCCACTTGTCGAATGTCTCTTCGAATACGACAGTGAGATCGGTGAGGTTGAGGTAGGATTCTTGTAGTACTGTGGGCGAAGTGAGTATAGAAGTGGGCACCAGGCCTGGATTATGAGCTATGAAGCGCTCGCTGAACGCTGTGTTGTTCTTGATTGCTTGGTTCGCTGTCTTCAAATATGCGTAATCGTCCTCGTCGAACATGCTTGGTGTCTCGTCCAAGAAGATTCCATCAACGCGCATCTTGGTGATATTTGCGACTTTGGGCCAGCGCGCGTACGTGTCGATTTCTGCCAAAACACTTTCGATAGGCTTTTCTGCATAATCGGTTGCGACGTATCCCAGTGTTCTGATGTTTGGATAGGCTCGTAGTTTAGGGACCTCATCAAGGTACACTTGGTCAGGGAGTGACCCCATACAGGGGCCAGAGCAAGGGTTGATGATGACGGTGAAGTCTACATCTCTATACGCTTTTGCTCTGAGTTCCAGTTAGTGTGCAATGAAGTCGTAGGGGGAGGTGTGCATACGCTGCGTATAGCGGATCCCATGCACCCGCACTTGGATACACGTAGAGCGGGAGAAGTATAGACATGACAGGATACTGTCTCTAGTGATGGCTATGGAGAAGAAGATAGTTCACTGTTAAGGCTTTGGGGTGGATACGAACTTCTAGATGATAGGATGCATTGCGTGGACAATGCATTGGCTCGGCATATGTGGTACCTGATAGCGGGAAGTGACCCTGTCCGCGGCTGAAGCCACGGTCTCCAAATGAGAAACTATATTGTATGCAGAGAGGGTTGCGCGGCCTGTGTCTGTCACATTCGTCGAATACTGTGTTCGGTCCAATGGCAGTCGCTTACGGCAGATAGGCTGGGAGAAGTCGATATCCATATTGCAGGCCAGGGTCGACAAATAACCGGGGATATGAAAACGATAGGAAATGTGCCATCGAAAAAAACGAGTCAACGGTATCACCAACTACGTAAAAGCTTTTTATGACGTAAGGATGCAACTCTAAAGCTCATATTCGTGCATCTTTTGCAATCGTACGCGTTGCAGCGACTGCCTGACAATCACTATCCATTTCAACAACTGATACTGTAACACTATGTTCTCAAAACAGGGGGCAACATGTACTTCTGCTGAACAATATGGACAATATAGGATATCATACCGCGATGCAAGCCATAATGAACCGTCACTCTGACTGCCTCGGAGTTCGAAATATTCAGAACCTGAACAAGTGGCTCTGGGCGCAGCAGCTCATCATAGCTTTTGGGTTCCTGACATACGGTTCGCCAATTCGGTTCGACGGGTGTAGAAGCAGAGCCCAAAAGCTTCAACCATACACGGCCGGTCACAAGATTATGCCCGAAGTTGATCGAACAAGCCAAAGGAAAGTTGCGGTTTTGGTAATACAGCCGAACCGTGCCGTAGAATACGGGTGCACCTGGATACCCGTTGTTATCTGAACTGTTGTTTGTACAAAACTCGGGATCGATTGAAAGGTCGCTATGGATTGGATCCCACAACTGCTTTGGCTGTGCACTTCGGATACGGTATACTGTAGAGTCGAACTTGAACTGAAAGCAATGCATCGCACGGCTTCGGAATATCTTTGGAATCTTTGGAGTGTGTTCGATATAAATTGCCTCTGGCTTGCCGTTATCATTGAGCCGATGACTGAACGTGTTGGCTGCAACTCTTGTGTAGTGCGATGCACTCAGTCGTCGAATGAGCAGAGCAATTATTCTTCCTTTCTCTATCGCACCCAGCGGAAGGGCGAAGATCGAATCGTCCCACATCTCGCCAGAGATTTCGTCCAGCAAAGGACAAAGCCGTGCCTCAATTCTGAGGCCCAAACTTGATGTAGCGAATTGACCACGGCCCTGCTCGATACCCTGAGATCCTTCGAAGTCATCGGGCGACATGGCTAACAATCCACAATATCTGGATAGCGACCCATCAGGTGCCTTCCATGCGAAGATTGAGTCGTCAGGAGTCCTTCTCATGATCTCTTCCTGCAACTGTCTAAATGCATTGTCACCCTCACCGTACAGCATAGGCATATGAATACCAAACAGGCCCATGAGGCTATATGCACGGTCTTCTGCTCGAGTCGTTTGCGATTGGCTGCCCATGACATTTTTTGTGCGACTGAAGCTTGATTCAGGTCACCAGTACGCAAAACAGATAGAGGTATCCCTGTCACTTCGGCAATTGTTGGACAGAACATACTCTTGGAGCCAATGAGTGAGAAATCTTGATCATAGAATGCGAGAGCCTTGGGTGCGATGAGTTCTTGTAAAGTCCAGCCTCTAGTGATCCATCGGGATGTACGTAATATTGTTGCAATATCATAACGGCGGCGCAAAACAGAGTCCGGGTCTCGCACGGAATCTGCATCTTCCAGGTGAACCATACAGAAGCAGGATTGCTGATACCATCGATACATTGAGTTGATTGCTTCCTGTAGCTCCGCGCTGCTACTTTTGCCAGTACAACAGGTGTCTATCCAGATGTATTTCAGTCCCTTCTCTCTTGCGAGCTTGGCGGCCTTTTGTATCTTCCTGTAGCCGGCACGAGCTTGAATAGACTTGCTATTCATCGCGAAGATCTTCAGCCCGGCTGCCGCTTCCAATGCAGCCATCACTGTGGTATCGCTTTTGAGGCTATCGGGCAAGGCGTGATGCTGTTGCAAAAAGCGCATCTCTTGATAGGAAATCTCCTCAATTCCCCATGTGTGCGATAGTATAAGATAGCGCGGTATCTCATTATCGTGGAGGACTTCGAATTCGAGAGTCTTGGCATGTAAGAGGCGCATATCAATCGTTCGATTTTCCCAATTCTCAGAGCAAGAGTCGTACCACCAAATTGATGAACCTCAGCTTCTAGTCGCGAGCGCTTTCAGTACCTGGAGAGAGAGTATGGTAGCCGGCAACTACTTAACCGTGATGACGTTCTCGCAAGGCTGAAGGGTGGATCGTGTCAGCTTCTGCGCACGAACTTGGGGAAACTTGTGAATATATTGCAAATATGGCTGTAGATATGAGACGTAACGGCTTACTAGGGTGCAGGAAGCTTAATTTTCGCTGAAAATTTCGTCAAATGTAGAAAGCGAGACTGCTGAGTAAGATGGAAGTGAGTGAGCTGCAATAGCCGCCTGAGGTTGTGGCTATGTGCATGGTCGGCTCAAATACCCTTGCATTCCTCAGCTCGTACATATTTTACTGCAGTACCTGCAGCATACATAGCGGGACGGCTCTTACACTCTCGTCCTCAGCCAATCGACACCTAGCAACGTTGTCGACAAGCTCGATCCCGAAGTCAAAAATGGCGATACCTTATGTACCATTATTTTGATAGTCATTACCGATCGAGCATAGATACTTGGATACGAAACGTCTTTCTCAGAGAACTGTTAGTACACAGGTGTCATTACCCACATCACGAGTGTTGCGATTGGGGCGTGCGGCTCACGACCTTGGGAAGCTTCACTCTGCGCTAAGAAATTAGTGCGGCCGCCCACGCAGTTGACCCGCCTGGCCGCATGCAAGAGATAGATGTTTCCCAGATTTTAACGATGCCAAATATGGTTCATGTCATAAACATTCAGTATCTAATACACAACAAATTGTAGAGATATGAGTGCCCGCGCACAGCCCTTTTTACAAGAAGCAACTACCACTGTTTCATCGATGTTCTAATACACGTTATGAGTATGTTTGCATTCGAAGGAGAGGCTTCGTTCGGCAAAATCGGAATGACTTTATTGACCGGATCGACTTTGAATCACGAGAAAAATTAAGCGTAAAGAGGCATTGGGACACATAGCTGGAGCAGGAAGTGTTCAAGACCGTACGTGATGTGAAGAAGGGCGAGGAGTATATGGTGGGTTACTCTAGTGTCGAAGAGAACTTGAATACGTACGGCATTAGATGTAAATGGCGACCTCTACAAGACTTAGTCATCTGCACTTGTGCTAATGGCTGCACAACACTAGTATCGATGCCTCATCTTCGAGAGAGCGGTTACAACGTGTGAACGAAACTTTGTATCTGGATGTGGTCGGCGCAATTAGGATTTTGTTTAGATGTTCTATCTATAAACTCGAAATACTGGTACTGCTACTTGGATTCTTTTGTTTCTTTGGTCCAAATTGATCCAGCTCCATCTGAACAAGTGACTGTTCATCACTATCTGCATGCCGTATCTCGAAAGTTTTAGTGTACGTGATGGCGTTCGGATCCCGTCCGCCGTTTGAGACAGCCGATCTCCCCGGACCGCTGGCCGGCGCACTGCCTCCCTTCCTCATTCCATGACTTTGGCTGCCGTATGCGTAGTAAGGCCGGTCGGTGGCCTTGGTTGTACCAAGGACCTTGGGGAACAAGTGGACAAGAATGACGCGTAGTGCAGGCAAGCAGGCGCAGATGATTCCGATATTGATTTCGATGTTTGACCAGTTGATCACATCCGCTTGATCCCATGTTGGATTCGCGGAAGCGGCAAAGTTGACAAGAGACCGCAGACGGAGTATCGATATGACGGTTACACTGAGCCTCAGGTTAGCGATTGTCCTCTAGTGATAGTTCTTAAGGTGACTCACAATGTGCCAACACAAAACATAACAGCAACGCTAAGCTTCTTGCGCCAGGACAGCTGCAGATTAAAAACCTCGAACAAGGGTAAAGCGAGCATCCAAATATCTAGGACAATACTGATGATGGCGTTTGTCCACGCTAATCCGTTGATATCGATGCATTGGCCTGATCCCTCCTTGTCCCATTTCGTCCAGTAAAAGGATATCGGTCGACATTGAAAGATGGCGGCGAACGTGAATGCAACGCCGTTGAGACAGTTGAATGCAACAGTAGCCCAGAGGAGTCGCCTGATCATCGGCTTTGGAAAGATCCGGAGAAAGAAGAAAAGAAGCGTGAGCTTCAGAAGCGCAATCTGGATGAAGTACAGGACTTCCAGGGCGTAAAGATACCGGACGAAGTTGGTGATTTGTTCGAAGCTGACTGTCCAAACGTCTCTTCCAAGACCGTTTGGAACGATGGCTCTATCGATGATAACGACAGATGGTACACCGGCTATCAGTGCGGCTAAGACGCTGTAATCGTCGTAACCGAGCTCTCCAATAGAGAACACGGCCTTGTATATAATCCTGGAGAGCGCGCAGACAGCGGTGACGATCGAGAGAATCAAGTTTGATACGCGAATGGACTCGCCAGAATAACGTATGGGGGCGTGGCAGCTTGTTGAAGTGACATTCTTGGTCGCTAAGAAAGGCAATTAGCAACATTCGATACAGCATTGGGAAGTGAGGCACTCACTCAAACTCTGTCTCAGTGTACACGCTTGCAAAACACACGCTTCTACCTCGCCTTGCAATTTAGCATCTGCACATATTGAGGCTAGGTCTGTGTGCTGAACAGGCGATTGGGTGACTGCTGTGGCAAGACACACTTGCTGAAAACGCAATCAGTACATGTTATGAGCATCGCTCGGATCGAACATACCGCGCATTGGGGAAGTTGCTTGGCCACAGCCAGCATAGCCGATTCCTGAGCAACTACTAGCTGCACCCATGCCAGCAATGGGAGCAACAATTCCAGGAGCCTCATCCTTCTTCGTACTCATACACGGAATCGCGTACGATCGAACGGCCAGGAAGTGAGAGGCGGAAACGAAGAGAAATTGGTAATCCGGGACAGACCCTTACTATAAACTCCCTGGAATGTCGGAGAATATCAAGAGCTGTCAGAAGTGCTAGGCCAGGTCGTTTAGTCTCCCGAGGCCTGTTCTATATGAGACTCCATAACGGAAAGTAATGAATGCAGGTACATTTAACCATTGGGTATGGCGGACGGCAACTGCAGATTGAGGTATGGAGTGGGGCTGAACCGCCTCTTCTGGGGCCGCTATTCGAGGGTCATGCATCTTCCGTACCAGAGGTGCAATCCTCGCCGTAGAGATGATCCCTGGCATGTGCACGGAAAGTCTGGCACTAGATTCCATGATGACTGAACGCGACCAATGACCCAGCTGAAACTTAGGGCGAATGGAGAAGTTGCCCCAGACCACTTGAAGTGGGCCTTTGCTGACGCTTCGCATGGCAGACGCTACCAGCGACGGAGGGCATACTTTTCAGGAACAGCGGATTCATAACGCTAAGTGGACTTCGCCTAATATGCAGGAGGGTGATGAGGCCTCCAGAAAGGAGACACGTTCTTCGCAAGATGCCATTGTGATCAGCGCTGATCTACTTGACTGGTTAGCACAGAACATCAAAATATAAGCAACTCGCTCGAACACTGTGCTTTGACTGTCATTTTGCTATAGCATTGTTGAGTTTGTATAGATGAAGGCATTCGAGGCCCCGGAAGGCCGACCGAAGATGGTGGTTCGTTCCGAACGCCACAGGCGAGCGATTTTGTGCATAGGTAAACGACTTGGCGTACGCCACTAGCAGCACACCTGCTTGCCGTTTGCTCCACCTCGCGTATACCCAACCGTCGCCGAGCTTCGACCGCCGCTGTCTTCGCGGCTCGAAAAGCCACATGGGGCTCGTTTGCTTTTTGAAGATCATGTTCACTGACTCTCACAACGTTGGGGATCGACTTGTGGAGCCTGATGCGGCTTTTGAGATACGCGAGGCAAGAATACAATCATTTTATTTAGCTAACAACACATACTTTCATGTATTATCACAACGGCGTACAAACGTGCCGCTGTTCATCACATGTCATTTGAGCACTGGCCTAATTGTCGCTAACAGGCAAGACCGCGGAACTCAGGAGCTAAACAGCTTAGAAACAGCCAAATCTTCGACTAACATTCCATACCACCATACCACCATGCCGTAGGGATGTGTGGAACGCGTGCCCTAGCACACGGTCCGTGGTAACCTTGAAAATTCAGCCGCTTGTTGAGCACCTCGAGCAACTTCTCGGTACGATTGCAATCTCGCCATTCTCAAGCTAAGCAGCCCTCTCATTGTGTTGAGCACCCGGAAAAATTGAAACGGCCTAGGAGCCATGCCTCCGACACTATCAAGCCACTTTCGAAGCATTCTGTAGGTCATCGTCATAGATTGGTATGAGAACTTCTGTCCACTTGTGTATTCCAATGACATCGCTACGGATTAGGTTGTTGAATTTCATCGATGTTCCCTGACACGGATACAAAACACATCCCGGCTGATACCTCAGCCCTACAAGGTATACCTGATGCACAATCGAAACAGACCCATGCGACGGGTTGAAACTCCGCCGCTATGAGCGTCCACCTTCCCCTTTCTCGCCTGCTCGAAATCGTCAGTATTCGAGTCGATGTCAGTGGGGCATTCTGGTGATGGCGTGAGTTTTGACTCAAAGTCTTTCCCTCGATTCAAGCACAACATGCATGAGCATCCCCCAGGATCACGATACTTCGCGAACAGGATGCGACGTGCTTCAGGCTTCGAAAGTTTGCTGTCGGCCCGACGTCGTAATCCCCAGATCGCAAGTGCGAGACCCCGCGACTTTTTGCTTTTCCATTCTAGGCGCCATGGCGCAAATCGTCGGAAGGCGTAGACGCAAGCATCCTGACCGCACATCCAAAGGTGTTTCCATGATCCAGCGCAGTGGTACCCTTGAGCTTGACTAACGTGTTAGCAGATGGCATCCTCCGACAATTTGTCGTCGTCACCTCAAGCGACCCGACGATCTTAACGGCCACAAGAAATCTTCGAGTGCCGCTGATTCAGGTGCAAAACCTTGGAGATACCACAGTCTACGACCTCGTGGCAATCTGATATTGAGTATGTCATAGATAGGTCTCCACTCCACCTAGCCACACGTCAGCTTCGACTGCTACGTTCGGGCCGCACCCTTTGTAACCCGCGAAAGTTTCGGGAACCAAACTTTGAGTGTGACCAGACTCACGTGTGACGATATGCGGCCAACGCAGGCATCGGCAACTGTTTCTACGCGAGCACATGGCAACTCACTCGCGTGGCCTTCGTTAAACATCCTCGGATCTACACGGGTCGATCTTTGGGTAGCGCGTACCAAACGGTCAGCCACCGGCATCACGCATCGGCATCTGCCAGGGACTGACGATCACAACGTGGGATTGACGAAAGCGACCAATATTCTCGGCCAGCTAGCCAAAGTCGTTTCTATATGCAAGCTCGATATCGACCACGTTGCAAGGAAGCTAACATTGATACTTCCTGATCTGGAGCAACTAATTGACTTGCTATCTGCTTTTGTCATTGCTACTCTCCTGGGCCACCTTGTTCAAGAGTCCATGTCTATATGCAACCGTATTTGGGAAACAGAACCTTAAAAGTCAGCGGCCTTTACACCATATGCGTACTCACTCCTACCACCGGGAAAAAGGAGGCTTGCAATCAACTCCGTAGACGATACTGATACCACTACTGTTAACCTCTTCTGTAGTCATACCCGTCTCCAGTTCTGATTCCATTTGCCCTGGCGAAAATTATCTCTAGATGCTTCACGATTCGGATCAACATATCCAACCTTTGTGCATGATCAACAAGGCTCAAGCATTATCATTCCAAGCATACACGAAAGGCATGTGCCGAGAGCCTCTTCCTCTGTTTTGGTTACGATGAATACTAGATTCGGCCGTTTTCTATCCGCTTCTTGCGGTTTAAACTTTTCTTTGAATTCAAGATATCATTTCGTGACGGATTATGTCTCAAAAGAGACTGTAAGTAGGTTTGTGATCCACATGCTTTACGAGATCGAGCCGCGAGTATGAGCCGCATGTGCATACGCGACTATGTCCGCAGATCCCCAAAGCTAAACCCTCAAAAGGCTTCGAAGCCGTTTCATGCAGGTTGCCGCTGTAACTTTCAGCCTGTCACATGGAATCTCCATTGTGACGCATGTCCCTCGTGGCTGTACCGCAGCGTGATCATGCCGATCACACGCACTGACTCCAGCTACACCATCGGCTTTTGTTCAAGCTTCTCTGATGTGGGTTCGATCTTCTCTCGCACTCATGCTATCTAGCCCAGAATCCAAAAAAACCATGCCATAGAGTTCAAGTTTTGTCATGAAATTTCCGTGCTGCAATTCCATACTCGAGTCGGCTTTTGCGCCGCTATTCGAATTATGTAAGTTTCTAGCAATACATAGCGTTTTGCCTTTTACATTTTAAAGCGCCTACGTCAATCGATTAAAGCGTGGCTATAGAGCCGCCATGCTATGCTACGACCTACTAAGCGTCTACCGGTCTGCCAATAGGTTTAGGCCATTATCAGATAATCACATTGCTACATGCTTCTTTAAATATTTCGCTACATCAAAAAAAATCCACAAATATCTCTATAGAACAGAGTACTCCTACTTACTATAACAAAGTAGATTAAGAGCTATAAAAACGTAAATAGAGAATCTAGAAGTCTACATTACTATTAACCTTTATAAGTTTTCTTGTTAAGAGCTAATGTAAGCTGTAAGGTAAAACTTATTATCTCTATACCTATTTAATTTTCCCCTTGTATAGAGTGCTTTACAGTTCGCTCTCCTAATCAGAAACAGCGACACCAAATAGCACTGCTCTTTACACTTTTCAAGAGCTTATGCTAGAGTTTGATTAGAGCTTGAGTAAGACAGTCAACGCCATAAAGTCATAATTAATTCCAGGAATTCCTTTCGGTGTTCGTATGGGATGCGAGAGCATAGCATACAACCCACTTCACGGTTGCTAAGAAGTTGCATGCTTGTTTAATTTCCTGTAGGCAGTCTTTTTGATATCCACAACCATCTCTCCATCGCCTCTTTTCTGTGCTTCGTGTACTAAAAGGCGAGTTCAAATTATGCATGACTTTCCGTCTTTCTCCAGGGAAATATTGGGGCTGCATATTTTTGCTGAGAGCAACTTTCCCAGATTGTAAGTCCTTCGTCTTCTTGTTCTCTCTACATCACTTGACCGCGTCTTCTACACCATGAAGCAGAGGCTTCACCGTCATGCTTCTGCTGACCCACAAGAGATGAGGTTCGAGTTGCAGAACGAGTTCACCACTAGAGGTGAAGTGGGTTGATTCTTGCAATCGCAACGGTGTGTTGATAAGCGCTAATCACGAAAGACAGAACATTCGGAGATGAACGGAACAACAGAAATGCATCGGAATGTCATTGATTCGCTCATCGCAGATATCAAAAGGTATCATCTCCATCATTCCCTAATCCCTAAGTCCTCAGTCCGCTCTCAAAGGGTCGAAAGTGTGAACCTGAACCCGAGCCTGAACCTGAACTTAAACCAAACAGAATGCATAATCTCCATGGGAGGTAAACATGAAAGCGGAGATGACTTCCCGCGGCAACGCCAAGGCATTATACCTCCCGTCATATCATGCTCATGTTACCTTGCCAGCCCGCTGTGGATGCAAAACCAAGTCTAACGCAACAAACGCCGCCCAATGGTACTGGAATGAAGACATAATAGATAATAAAACAAATATCGAGAACAATAGTCAGCGTGCCTTGAACGGATTACCGTCCAAACAAGCCGTTGCCAACACTGACAGTACCGAGGCCACTGCGTTGTGTCAATGATGCGCGCGCTGCATCTGGTTGGCCAGCACCTGGTAGACCTGGCGCAACGTTGGGCTCTGCATTGATGGGCCGCATGCTGCTACCCCAACGTTGTCCACCTTGTCCTTGCGGTATATCCATGTGCTGCGCCGCAGGACTTGACATCATACCATATGTTTCTCTACTCAGAACACCCATATTGTTGCGAGGGTCGGAGCCAGGTGTCTCTGCATAGGCTGCATGATCGATCGGTGCGCGCTTCATGTGTAGGACTGGTGATTCTGCTTCCCCTAGTAGACCGTTTGCGTTGTGAGCGTTCGAGGAAGGGGGGTTCGAGTTCGCTTCGATGGTGGAGGCAGAGCCATTGGGAGCTGAGAGATCGACCATGCGACGCTGACCGGCTGGTGTTTGGTAGCTGGGTACGCGGGACGGTCCTGGAGGGTACCGGCTTTCTTGGTGTGAAGGATGTCGTGGATTGGCCCATGGCGTACTTTCTAAGAATTGCTCTTCTGCAGCTGCCTCGTCTGCTGTTGTCGTTCTATTATAGGTACGAAACGAGGGAGGCGGTGCTGGAGCACGCGTTGCAATCTACCGCGCTGAATCAGCTGCTAGTTCTCTAGCAGTTGCGTTCAGCCACTTACCTTCATTGCTCGAAGATCTTCGTCAATCTCTGTTGGCCGCGCAGCACTGATGTCTGGTGCTGCTGGGAACCCTACGTACTTGGCGACACCCGACAGGACAGAGACCTCCAAATTGTACGCTGTTTGGTGCCTGATCTGGTCAGACCGCTTCTCAGGTAGTCGTACCATGTATTCAGTCTCGTCGCAACCAAGCTGGCGTCGTCCGCGTTGCAATTCGAATACTCGCTGGTTGCACTCCTCGAGAATCTCCTCGCGAATATGTCGCACAGTCTGGAAGTATTGACTGTGCATTTGGTGCCGCTCTGCTGCTGTGATTATCTCAAGATTCTTCTGCTTGTATTCCAGGAGCCTCGTCTCGTACGCGATCTTGTCGGCGCGTCGATCGTCTATGCACTTGATCATGGCAACATACTCGGGGTGAACGCAATTCGGCTGCTTGAGCATTTCTAGCTCCCTCTCGAGTTGCGCTATCTGCTCGTCGCATAACCTGATGGCAATTAGCAGCTGATACCAGTAACTGGATTCAAGGCACGTCACTTACTTCTCTCGGAAAAGCTTGAACTTCTTCTCGATCTTTGCAAGTTCATCGATAGCCTGCTTTTTCTTGGTCACCTCCTCGTCAAGCACCGCGCTATCCTCGTCGTCATGCTCGCCCTCAGCTTCAGCCTCGTGTGCTTCAGCAGCTGCGAACGTCTCGGCGTAGGCATAGCTAGGATCCTCCATCTTTCTTTTCCCCCTCCTGCCGCCTTTCCTTGGTTTAGTGTGTTTCGCGACGGTGGCCATCTCACTGACAGTCTGTGCTGCGATATTGGCTTGTCGCTCTTCGAGTTCTAGTTCTTCTCGTGCGAGGGCCGATAGGTTCTCTTCAGCGTTCTCGAGCTCTTCGTCTGCGTCCATCTGGCCCTGTCGGTCCGCTGCAGCATCAGCCAGACCATCAAGCGCCGAGCCCTTCGCGTTTATGCTTCGCTTCCGTGATGGCTCCTCTTCACGCTCATCCACAGGACTTCTCTCAGCACTGGCACGCTTCCTTTTCATGCCGACATGCTCGAGATTCGCCGCCTCGGATGCTGCGATGAGCGAGAGAGAATGCAGAGGGTTCTCGGTTGTGGGTGCTTCGCCCATGGTTGCGTCGTCTGTAATGGCAGTGGGTGTGGGTGGAGCAGAATCATCGTGCTCGATGGTTTTGGAATGCGCGAGCTTGCTTGGAGTTCTTGTGTAGATGGGCTCGGAGAGTAATGACGTCTCTGTAGCAGTGCGCGCGAGCTTTCGAGGCGTGTTGTGCAGTCGCTCAGTCTCAGCCTCTGAATCATCTTCGTCCATGTCTGCTACTGCGCTCGGCCGTTGTGTGGGTTCTGACTGGTCGTCTGATGCGTCTCCGAGCTCGCTCAAGCTGCTAGAGCCGTTGTCGGCGATGTCGTCGAAGCCATTAGGGGCTTGTTCGGTGGGCAGCGATTCTGTGAGCACTGTAGTCGGAGCTGCCATGGTAGACAGCATCGCGGCAGCGACTGCAGTAGGATCTTCGGCAGCTGCTGTTGGCACCTGGGCTGGCGCAGGGTGGTCGGGAGGAGAGGTTGCAGAGGCGGGGTCAGGTAATTCTATCGTGGGCGTTGGAATTGCACCTGTGAGGGGCTGTTAGATCTGGTGCATATTCGGACGACGTACGTAAGAGGCGTGGTGAGGGAGGTGAGTTCGCGACGCCGTCGTCGCCTCGGTTGTTGACGCAAAGATCGACGGTCTCTGGAGAGGCGACCAAGGGCGCAACGCTGGGCTTGAGAAAGCCGAAAGAGAGCATCGGGATTGCTACGGAGTAGATGGGAACGTACTTTGAGTCTGCGCGACTTCCTCAGCGGTGCCGGGAGCTGTTCTCGAGGTGCTCCGTCTGGTCTGTTCGGGCGCGCTCATAGTGCGCCCACGCCGAAGACTGCCTCAACTCGTGACCAATGTCCCGAAAACGAGTTGCAAAGAATACTGTAGGCGCCTGCGATGCTCTATGGGCGTTGTGGGAGGTGGAGGGCGCTGGATCCGGTGAGTGGTCAAAAACGGTGCTGCTGGGGTCAAGGACGCGGGCGTCGAGGGTGCGTGTGGAGATGTCTGTGGCAGGAGCGACTGGGTGGCAGGTCTGGGATGTTTGTATACGTCGGGAAGCAAACGCGGGACAGCGACTCTCATGAGGGAGTCTGTAGTGAATGTGGAGGGCAGCTTGGTCGGGATGGTCTAAACTGCGCTCAGAAGCGGGTCGACTGCCCGGGAGAGGCCCTGAGAGTCTTGCGAATGACCGCACTGCCCTATCTCGTTTGGGCCTAGTGCCCAGTGCCCGTGAGTCTCCACCAAAACTTTTTGACGAGCTTGCTGCCGGCAACATCTCGATTGTCGCAATGGCTAAATCAAACGACAAACGCGCTGTGAAGACAGACAAGAAGACAGACACGCCCAAGAAGAGCCACAAGTCGGGCACTTCATTCATCAAAGTTGACAAGAAAGCGTTTGACCCTGCGCTAGCATCGCTGTTTGCGACCAGTGTACGTCTATCGCATACACGTGCTGAAGAGTGATTGCTAATTCATGTACAGGCGGGTCCTGTACAAGCGCCCCCAAAATCACGCTACCAGGCGCGCGCCCAAGAGAAAGCGACCGAGGACTCGAGTGAAGATGAAGACGAAGGCGATGCGAACGATGCGGAACTGAGCTCGGCATCTGAAAGCTTGCCCTCCGATGACGACGACGAGGATGGAGACGAAGATGAGGACATGTCGGATGCTAGCGAAGGGTCCGAGTCCAAGGACGAGGCAGCGCTTGCAAAACTGCGTGAAGCTGCACTGCACGGCGCAGTAGAAAAGCCTAAAAAGCGCAAGCGAGGTGACAAGGAGGAAGTCGAGGATGCCTACATGCGAAAATTGGCACGAGAGGAAGAGAAGGAGGAGGAGCAAAGACAAAAAAAGCGCAAGACAGAAGAAGAGGACGAGGATGAGGACGATGAGGATGATGAATCTTCAGACGACAACGATGAAGGCGAATCTTCAGGCGAAGAAGACGACGACGAGGATGCGGAAGATGTCAATGATGCCGACAAGGCTGAAGACCTTACAATCCCCAAGCACGAGTCGCTCATGGAGAAGACCGACGAGAGCGCTTCGGAAGTGGAGAAGGCATCGCGCACCGTCTTCCTAGGCAACGTCTCTGTCGAGTGTATAAATTCAAAGCCCGCCGAAAAGGCCCTCAAGAAGCACCTAGAGTCCTTCATCCCCGATCTCGCCGACAATAAGCCCCCGCATAAGATCGAGTCGATACGTTACCGCTCGACAGCATTCGGTACCTCGCTACCCAAACGCGCTGCCTTTGCAACCAAGGACATCATGGATGCGACTACAAAGAGCACGAATGCATACGCTGTGTACACAACCAAGGTCGCGGCGAGGGAGGCTGTCAAGAGGCTAAACGGCTCCATGCTCCTCAAGCGCCACCTCCACGTCGACTCATTGGCCCATCCATACAAAGTCGACCACCGCCGCTGCGTCTTCGTTGGCAACCTTCCTTTTGTAGACGATGAATCCCAAACGCCCGTGGCCGAAGGCGAGAAGCCCAAGAAGAAGAGGCCTGCCTCTGACGTTGAAGAAGGCCTCTGGACGCACTTTGCCAAATGCGGGAAGATCGAGAGTGTGCGCGTAGTCCGCGATGCAAAGACGAGAGTCGGTAAGGGATTCGCCTACGTACAGTTCGTGGACGAGAATGGCGTGGAAGCCGCACTGCAACTTAACGAAAAAATGTTCCCACCTATGCTTCCCCGCAAACTCCGTGTTACACGTTGCAAAGCAGAGAAGAAGAACAAGGACAAGCCGAGAGGACCGCCACCATCCAAGACAGAGGGTGCATCAAAGGGCAGGCCAGGTGCTGGCTACAAGCAAAAGCTTACTGAAGAGCAGAAGTCACAACAGGGACGTGCAAGATCGATGTTGGGCAAGGTCGCCAAGGCACAGACGAAGGAGGGTTTCGTGTTTGAAGGTCACAGAGCGAGCGAGAGACAGGGTAAGAGTGGGCTCAAGTTCAAGGGCAGTGGAGGCAAGAAGAAGGGTCCTAATGGACGGAAGAGCAGAAGTGCAGGCTGGAAGAAGACTGGCGGCAAGAAACAGTGATAGTCAGCGAATTCAACCTGCAAACACGGAAGCTGTAGGATATATACAGCTGTCGCGGGGCTCAATCGATACATTACATGCGCATTTCTACAAAAGAGCTTGCAGTCAGCAAAAACACATTGCGGTGAAACCTCACGACCAAGGCTCTCGGTTTTGCTGTCCTTCCACTACACTTTCTTAACGTAAGCACCAAGAACACAAAACATCTCCAAGATGGGCTCACCCGAGCTGTCCACCCAGTACCTGATGCTGCACAACCATCATGTTTCAACAAGACATACCAAGATCATCAAAAAGAAAAAGGCTCTTGGCCCCCGCAAGTTATCGCAGTCTTATCTCAAGGCTAGAAATGGGTTGTTGAAGACAACCATTACCAACCAGTCAGGTCTGATGCAGATATAAGTTCAGTGCGAAGCAGCCACATCGTCCGAGTACTAAATTGCGGCAGTACAAAACGCAACTCACTTCAATCTCCTTTACTCAAACTTCCAGGAGAGATACGAAACAAGATCTATGGGTACGCAGTTGAATACCACCAAGTTGACATACACGGCTACTCCCCTATTAGAAGATGGGACATCAGACTTACTCACGTCACCCGTGCACTTGATAGCGGGTGAACACACCGTCTTGGTTGCGATTCTAGAATCAACTCACTTCACCTCTATTCGCGAGCTCGCCCTCACCCACGGTAGGCGTTTGCCTTCACGACAAATCTGTAAAGGACAAGAGCGGTATGGTTGCTTGATAGTTGGGTACTAGTGCTCTCCATGACACGACGCATGTAGTTCAGTACGACTATCCGTAGTCTACGTGGAAGGTCGGCTATAGGAATTGGATATGTGATAGTATGCACGCCTCAAGATACAAAGAGCTTTGGTACCCTTCCGCTCTTGAACCACTTGTAGAATTTCGTGAGACTCATGTTGATTGAGGTGGATTGTTTAGGTGATAAATGTTTCTAAGATCTCTACAAAAGTGGTTTCCTCTTTTAGCTAGCCGTTAATCTTCTGTGATGAAACAGGATCGTGTTGAACTCAGGACTGGGTGTCGGTCCATTGCATATGCTGTCCTTGTCCATTTCCTCTATCTGTTGTATATTCTGGGGCATATGAGACAGCGTGTCTGACATCCTGCAACCTGATGCGTGAGTGACTCGCAGCTCGGACGCAGGCCGTGGACGTGCACCACTTGATGCTTCTTCTTTCTTGCCTGTCTTTTCTTCACCTTGGAAGTCGTCTTCTAATAGCCCGATCGCCCCGCTTGACTAATTGTCGTCAAGGATTACCGGAGATCTTACCAGTGAACAAAGCATGACACATGGACTGTAATAACACCGTCACTACCTCAAAGAGAAACTGAACATCTCTTTAGAGTAAAGTACTTATACCTACTATAACAAAGCGTGTTAAGACCTTTCTAGATATAGATAGAGAACCTAGAAGTCTGCAATGCTATTAATCTATCTAGAATTTCTTCTTAGAGGCTAACGTAGGCGGTAAACTAGGGCGTGTTATTCCTATACACGTTTGAGTTTTCTATTGTATACGGTGCCGGTGACATGTTTCTCTAGTCGCTTGCTCCGGTTCCGCTTCTACGGTGGATATTGCTGATGGTGCCTTTTTTTTTTGGTAGAACTGGTAGGATTAAGGTACTGAAATTGAAAACCGTGATACCTTGTTGAGCACGAGACATCATGTCCAGTGGTGTTTCATAAGCGCCGCTCAGAGCGTCTGTCTTACAGGCTGGTAAGCCGCAGTTGAAGACCATGACTGGTGCGGTGCGGTACAGTGGGCGCAATGCTGAACGTCTGGGGGATCTGCGGAGGCGCGAACTCTAATCGCACATCAAATACTGTAAGAGCCGCAATGTGCAGTAAGATCAAGATGAAACGAGCACGGTGGTGCACGCGACAGGTGCTTCACCGATGTTCCCTTGTCAACTGGAGCAACGGTTTCATCCGGGATGTGCTGAACACGACCATTATCCCGATCCGAGGTGGAGAGCAACACTGACGGCTGCGGGTGGCGGGTCAGCATTTGCTCAAGCCGAACAGCGTTTCAACAGAAGCCCAATACAATCACCCACGCATTCATTATCGAGGTAAAGGTTCAGAAGTCGACCGCAATGAAAGTGAGATTAGTGGAAGAAGTGTGGCACAGAAGCAGCTGATGATTCAAATGTCAACTTCCTGTAGGATTCTCGCGTGCTGCACGGCATTGAGCTGATGGTCGCCCAAGGATGAACGCGTGGGTTGTGTGTGTGGAGGGGGCCATGCACACCAGCGGAAGATGTAACCTGATTAGATTAACGCGATGAGCAATCGAAACTGATACGCTGCGGTACAGGGCTGGTGGCAGATACGTAGCCGAGCTGCATCGGCACCGTTCTGGTACTTGGGTTCGCGTGTCGCGCGAATGGTGCAATGGCGGAAGTGAGGCATTTGATTGACTGCTGTGGAACCCGTATAGATGGAGGTGCAGTATCTCGAACGGAGTCCATAACAGGTGCCAGAGCGTCTGACAGTGCCAAAACTCCTGACATTATGCCGGCAAAGGTAGGGTCGGGATCAAGGCAGCGCGAAGCGAGCTTCTGGCCAAGGAATTGTTCCCCTTGCATTTCATGTGGTGGTTGCTTTCGAGATGACATCCATCTTCAGCCGCCGGACGAAAAGCACATGTTAGAGTAAATGGGCCGAAGTATCAACAAAATTGTGTGACTTGCGAGCGGCCGAACCGTTGCCTTGGGTCCGAGGAGGATGACGCAGCGTGGTGTGTGGCGGGAAATGTCAGTGGCTGGTCTTGAGGCCTACCGATCTTGAGACAAGGACAGTACGCGTCTCGGCTCGACGAGTCGAGATTCAAAGTAGAACAGGAGCCTTTCTTTTGTTTTGTGCGGCATGAGCACACTCTTTTCTCCATGCAAAGCAGGGTCAACGTGACGATCGCAAGCTTGGACGCTGAAGCGGCTCGGGTTGGGGGGTCAGACTTTGCCCACCTGCATTCGCGTTCTGTTGTGCTTACTATACAGCTAACGTGACGGCGGTGCATACTGCGTACATTCATATCAGGATGTGCAAGGAAAGGATGGAATAGTATCATTCATTATCATTCCCCGTGTTGTCACATGGCATGGAGCTCTCTAAATGATGTTGAATGCTTTCTTGAGACGTGGGCGAGACAGAAGCTGGGCCAATAGACGTAAGAGACAGCAGTGGCGGCTTCTAGTCGAGCGCGAAGCAGCGCGTCGCCTGAGGCATGCGTGGCGGCTGAAGGGCGTCGGGCTCTCCACGGAAGGGTGTGTGTTCACAACTCCGCGGTGCTCTGTCAGATGCGCAAGCACACTGCTTGCCGGTGAAGCAAGCGTCACATATTGCAACAGTGAGCAACGAGGCTGTTGTTTCTCGTCCCCTTATGTCAAGGCGTGATCAAATAGATGGATGGGTCTTGCCAGGGCAGAGCCAGCTCAGAGTTTGGCGCCCGCCCGTACCGGCGTACTATGGTACCCAACCTGCAACGGATCTGCCGTCTGGGGGCGGAGCAATTTCCAAGGACGCGCCAATCGAAAAGCTGGTACCAGCATAATGCCCTGTCTTCCAGATCATGTGTGCACTGTGATTTGCCTGAAGCTGAAATTCAATTTCGAAGTGGAAGGGGAATTACACAGAGTTGTGAAAAACATGAGCGATTTGGCGCTGGGCTGAAGCTGGAAGCACGTGTCTACTTTACCCACGTCATCGGTTGAGCCTCGGGACGTCGGGGTTTTGCGCCAACCCCGCTTCACTCGTTAGCTTCCCGAGAACAACTTCAATCACCCAAGACCAAGATGCATTCTTCTAGATGAAAGAACATGGAAACAGTTATGCGTGCTGTCTGCCTCTGTTGCACCTGGCCAACTGTCCCGTTGAGGACGAGAATCCAGTGTGGCTGTCTTGCCCACAAGTATGGGGCCACAATCCCTGCGAGCCGCTAGTGAGCTTAGCGTGTCGGCGGGTCATCGAATTATAGGCGTCGCCGACCGCTCCTTCCTGAGCTCTTTCGCGCCTTCCAATCATCTGGTCCTCCTCCCCAGAGCATTTTAGCACGATCATTCTACGCATCTTCAACGCGTCCGGGGCTCCAGCAAGCACAACTATACAACAAGACATATAAGAAATACACAAAACTCTCTCTCTACCCTGCGCTTGCGCTCAAAGGTTCCGTCCTGCATCAGTTGGCTCGCGTCTGGTCGTCAAGTCAAGAAGATCGGCCTGTAACCTCGACTCGCAAATCTCCCCAACCACAGACCGTGGAGCAATAGATCACGGGATCGCATTTTGCTGCAGACCGCAACACCCATTGGTAAGTCAACCCCATCCTCGCGCCCTGATCTGCACACGCGTGCTCGTTGCGCCTATCGTCGCGATGTTCGTTTTGCTTGTACGCCAGCGGCTCTAAATCGCATTCGCTTCCACTTCATCATGGAGACATCTTGAAGGAAGGCGCATCCATTCAGACACGGCCATTGTCGTCGCAGCGCCATACCACGTCCCTTCGACATGACGCGCTGTTGCCTCTCTGGTTTTTCTTTACGAGCAGACCGCATGCTCTGACACTACGCGTGCGCTTCACATGTTCAAGGGCTGACGTCGCATTAGTTCCGCAACACACAGCCCACCAAGCCTCTTTGTATCGCGCTCTCTGCCCGCTACTTGGACCACGCTGCTGTCACCTGCGCAACGACAATATACATTTGTCCGCTCGCTGGTCGCCCTAGGCTTCAAAGCCGAAAGGTATCTAAGCCTACTTGTCATCTCGACGGCGCAGCAACCGACAATACGCGCTGCTACTGATCAAGGTAAGTGTCCATCGTCATGCATATGCACGTTGCACCCTTGACTGCCAATGTGCCAACGCATCGCCCGCCCAGCCAGCACATGCCAACTTCGACATCATTAGCTGACAGTACTCCTAACTGTGTAGACAGTCCTCATCTTCATTTCTAACTGGTGAATACCCGCAACGACTATTCCCCACTACGGCGCGGCCCTCTAGAGTGCAGTTTCACCCTCGACAAAACGCTTTACCACTTGTAAACGCGCACTGCCCTCTCGGCGCCCAATCGCAATCTTCGCGCCTCCAAACTCAAGGCTCCAGCCGTGCGCTCTAGCGAAGTCGCCTCAACTAAGCGTGGCCACTGACAACACATCGAGAGCTGACCCTGCCCTGAACGCGACCCAGCCTACCTGCGCTACGCGCCTACTGTAATCCTCCCACTATCTCGTCTCTAACCACCAAACGAGTCAACGTTGGAGACATCTTCACCATGACCGACTACGCCCAATTTTCGCAATCCCATCATGGGCCAGCACCCACCCAGCAGCAGATGCAACAGTTCGGTCAACAATCCTCTCCAATCCTCCCCTCTCAGGGTTACAACCATGGCGGTGCGCCACACCCTCAACACCACCAGCAAATGGGGTTTCCGCAACAACAAGCGTACATGGCCGCTGGCATGCAGAACCCTTACATGGCATCTCAACAGGCACAGCACCAGCAGGCTGCAGCGTTAGCCACGGCCGCTGCTGCTGGTCCGGCTGGATACTATGACCAGAATGCTATTCCCGGTCAACTCGCACAGGACCCGCGCGCATCTCCACGTATGTCGGTGTCTCAGATGAAGGGCGACGGACGCGTAGCTCCTCGATCTCCGACCAATGTCTCCAATGCGATGAACAGTGCGCTTCCATCTCAAGTGATGACGCCGACTCAGATGCAACAACAACGACGTATGAGCACGCAGATCAGCAGCCCCGCAATGCAGCAACCCCAGCCTGTAATGAACCACGGCGGGCCCAGGCCTTCAGTCCCTGCAATGACCCAGCAACCCCAACACCAACAGTCACCAGAGCTCGTCGCCGGAGGAGCGCAGCCTGAGGAGGCGCCGCTCTACGTGAATGCTAAACAGTTCCATCGCATCTTGAAGAGACGTCTCGCGAGGCAAAAGCTTGAGGATGCGCTGAGGCTGACGTCCAAGGGACGAAAGCCATACCTGCATGAGTCCAGACACAATCACGCCATGCGCCGTCCCCGTGGTCCAGGTGGTCGCTTCTTGACGGCAGAAGAGGTGGCTGCAATGGACAATGCGGCTGCAAAAGGCGAGGGTGAAGATGGCAACAAGGAGAACGCATCCATGCCTTCCAAGCCCGCCAGCTCTGGGCCAAAGCGCAAGGCATCCGCGACGCAGCTCAAGGGAACACCAACTATCAAGAAGAACAAGGCGGGTGCTGTGCAGCGTCACAGCACAAGTGAAGAGGACGAAGAAGAGGACGACGATGATGTTGAAGACGAGGGCTAGATTCCCATCGCCGCCAACATCTCATGTTCCTTCTACGATTCGACTTCTACACCTCTTTAATTTCGACATCTGATATTCTTGACAGTTCCTTTCGGGAGCTCCCCTTCATTTCACGACTTACGAAGCGAGTGCTTTTGGGAAATCCGGTTGGCTTATGCATTTTACCCCTGTTGTCAGTCATGGACGCTTTCACACACAAATTGTCTTAGCTAGGGACTGGGTGGGATTGGGTCACACACACACGGTAGGGCGGTCGGAGCATACGGCACTCACTCGGACGTTGGGAGTTATGTTGTTGCTTTCTATTCCTGTCTGCAGATGTGTGGACTATCATTTTTTACTTCTGTTATCTTCTTGTTTTATCTGTTACGATCAAATACCCACACTCGCTATCTAGCTTGGCGAGAATACCCAACCACTGGCCTGGAGTGCCAGTGGCTACAATAGAAAGGGTCCTCCTTCATCGGACGAAAATCAATACCATTCCACTTACTCGAGAGGAGCTCTTCCAGTACCGACTGTTGTCTCTTGATGTTCAATATTCAAAGCTGTGTGCGATATAGGCCACTCCCGCCTTCAGGGTAAAGCGTCGTACTAGCTCGTGTATAACTTGACGCGATTGTTTATTTGATGTATCACATTGTGCGTGAAACCAAGCTGTCAGAAGCACGATGTTCCCACTGCTGAGGATCGTGATTTGTACCAAAACCGCACGTCGGAGTTGCACTTGTCTTCCCGTATGTTGGTCTCATCTCTCCGATCTTTCAGCCTCGTGCCTCACTGTGAAGGGACTTGTGACATGCTTAATCACATTTGCGACTGGCGGATCTATGAGAACCGCGTCACTACGTGAAAGAGAGAAACTAAATATCTTTTTAGAGCAGAGTACTTTCCTACTACAACAAATTATATTAGAGCTATATAAAAATTAATAGAAATCCTAGAAGTCTACAATTCTATTGATCTTTATAATCTCTGTTCTTAGAAGCTAATGTAAGCTGCAAGGTAGAGCTTCTTATCTCTACCTGTTCGGTTTGTCTCTTGTGTAGGGTGGCGTGCAGATCTCCACAGTAGTGGATTGGTCATTGCTAAGTAATTCGTTGCGGAATTGGTGTGCGGAACCGCGCCTCGGTAAGTAACCGGAGATCTGCACCTGAGAAGTGCGGAGCTTCTGCAGGCCGGATATGTACACCAATTTCGAGTGTGCTACGATAAGCATTGTTCTGGCTACTTCCATGTACGACCTACATGATGAATTCTTCGTCGTGCAGACCTGCCACCCCTCATTCATCACAACCGCAAAAACATGACGAAGAGCGCAGCCAGCCAACACTCGGCGGATGAGTCAATCCGAGAAGTACAGGACGATACGTATGATGAGTCCGACGACCAAGAAAGAGATAGGATCGAAGAAGAGTGGCGCAACAGCATTCGCATGAAGGTTGACCTTCGACTTTGCAGCATCGCAGGTATCTTGTGCTCGCTCAATCTACTCGACAGTGGCGTGATATCCAGCGCATCCGTTACGTCGATGCTCAGCGACCTAGAACTGGACATCGGTAACAGATACTCGGTCTCTATCTTCATCTTCACAATTGCAAGCATTGCTTTCCAGTTGCCGTCAACAATTGCTGTGCGCACTTTTGGTCCGCGTATCTGGTTCGCCTTGATCACTTTCTGTTTCGGCATCATTACACTGTGCACGGCTTTCGTACAGACATGGCGGCAAATGATTGCACTTCGCATCCTACTTGGTATCGCCATGTCGGGTATCTACCCCGGATTGACGTATCTCATCTCGACGTGGTACACGCGGAAAGAGCAACAGCTTCGCTTTGCCCTGATGCAGAGTGGAGAAGTCATTGTCTTGGCAACGGGCGGTATCGTCAACTTCGGGCTCAACCAGCTTGATGGCCAATATCTCAAGGGATGGCAATGGATGTTCGTCGTGCAAGGGAGCATCACTGCGTTCTTTGGCATCTTGACCTATTGGTGGATGGTCGACTTTCCCGAGCACGCGCAGAACTCTTTCTACTTCCTCACGCCCCACGAGAGCGCGTTGGCATCTTCTCGCATTCAAAAGGACCGAGGCGATGTCAAGCCTGACGACTTTGCTTGGTCCAAAGTCTTTGTTCACGCCAAAGATGCAAAAGTCTACGGATTCTGCATCCTTTACTTCCTGCAGAACCTTGTCTCGACGTCGCTCTCCTACTTCTTGCCCATCATTCTGCAAGGCGGAATGGGCTTCTCTTCTGATAAATCGATCTTGCTCTCTGCGCCGCCTTATTACTACGCGGTTCTCCCCGCCATCTTGTCCTCGATCATCGGCGACAAGTTTCAGCTAAGAGGGCCAATCATAGTTTTCAACTGCGTCTCTCTAATTATCGGGTTTTGCATGCTGGGCTTCTCAGACCAAGTCACAGTGAGATATATCGGCACCTATCTTGCGACTGGAGCATACGTGGCGAACTGGGCTGCCATGGCGACTTATCAAGCGAACAATATCTGCGGCCAGTGGAAGAGGGTGTTCACGGCCGCGATGGTCACAGCCTTCAACGGAGCAGGAGGTATTGCTGGAAGCTTCATTGTCAGACAACCGGAGAGTCCGAGGTATATGACGGCGATTTGGGTGAGCATAGGGAGCCACATTTTGATCATCGGACTAGTTGGTGTGTTCTCGGTGTTCTTCTACATTTCGAACAAGCGGCAGACTAGGGGAAAGCGACTATTGGAAGGGACGGAGGGTTTCAAATTCACCTATTAGGCGAAGAGCGTAGAGGAGAATGCGGTTGACCTAAGGCAGACCCTGAGAAAAATCTACTCTACCAGTATTCCCAAGTCGCATTACAGTGCCGCCTAGTTCTGACCATGCTTACGTATGCCCTGTGCAATTGGGCACCATTCCGCGTCAATGAGTCCAGACAGGTGAGTCGTGAGGGAGCAACGTACCCAGGCAACAACAGAAACATGTGAGCTTGTCATGCACAAAGTGGTTCGCCGACATGCTTGACCAGTCACAGGAACATGGGATGAAAGCGGGTTGACGTCGGTGTGGGGACCGTCTGGGACAAGGCGGATTGGCTCGTGCTGAGTCGCTCACAAGCATCGTCGACCCAACTCCCATCTGTCTCACCACTCCCGGCTGCTACAGCACGAGCATCCCCGCAGTCCCGGTTATCGAGCGCTCCTAGCAAGTTATCCTATTCGAACCCCTCTGTTTTCTGCTTCTCCAGCTGCTGGCCGCCGATTTGGTAGCGTCAAGCAGCTTCCCCCTGTCCAGCTGGCCCCTCGAACGGCAACAGCACCCCCGTGGCCCTCCGCCGAGCTTATGCGCATCGGCACAGGCTGTACATAGATTTCACAACCTATTCCGACACGCCGTACACACGTTCTGAGTCCGCGCCGCCCTCGTAGCCGCCACAATGGTGTTCCTAGGCATATACCGCGCCATCTACGACTATGAGCCCCAGAGCAGCAATGAGATCGCCCTTGACGAGGGCGACATCTTGATGGTCCTGGAGAAGTCGACGATTGACGCCTGGTGGAAAGCGAAGAAGAAGGGACGCGATGGAGACGATGAAGAGCCCGAGGGCTTGATTCCGAACAACTATATTGAAGAGGTATGCTGCGCCTCGTCCACAGCACAGAGCCCAGCTTGGGTCGCAAAGCTATACCACACACAACACCACCGTTTGTAAAGATTCCTGTAGTCTGGAGACTGACAATGTTTACAGGCCGCACCCATCGCCCGCGCCAAAGCCCTATTCGATTACGACCGCCAGACAGACGAAGAGCTCTCTTTCAAGGAAGATGCCATTCTAGACGTTTACGACACCACAGATCCCGACTGGACACTGGTCGGAGTCGAAAGCGACTATGGCTTTGCGCCTGCGAATTACATCGAGCTTACCGAAGACGATGCGGCAGCACCAGCAGCACCAGCAGCACCAGCAGCACCAGCAGTGGCATCTCCGGCGCTGCCAAGTCGCCCGCCAATGCCGGCAGCGAGGGACTCTTTTGACGACGACCAGCCGCCTACTCCTGACACTCCCCCAACGCAGAGTCCCGCTGCCGCCCTGGCTGGCATTATACAGAAGAAGTCGCAAGAGGCAGCTCCGCGATCGACCATCTCACCCCCACCTAATGTAACCGCGCCTCCAAAACAACAACGACGCGTGCAATTTACCCCGGAAGAGTCGGACGAAGAAGCGCCACCGCCTCGTCTTCCCACGCGGCCCGAATCCGAAATACACTCGCCCCCACCGACTCAATACACGCATGCGCGGTCCCCATCACCTCCGGTCAGATCGCCTCCACCCCGGAGCGTCACATTTGACCAGTATGATCCTCCAAGTAGGGACGAGCAGCCCGCGACGCCCATGTCCGGCTCTGGATATCATCTGTATAACATCTACGAGTACATCACGCAGCCAGGCAAGAATAAGAAAATGCCAATCACGCTGGGCGTCAACATCCCGAAAGGAATGATTATGATTGCGCCCGAGAAGTCGCGCGATGGACCACAACAGGAGTGGAGCGCAGATAAGATGGAGTACTACTCACAAGAGGGCAAGCACATATTCATGGAGCTGAAACAGCCAAGCAAGAGCGTTGATTTTCATTGCGGCGCTAAAGACACTGCATCTGAGATAATGCTGGCTCTTGGTGAGCTTGCCGGAGCCGCTAAGAGCGCAGGACTGCGCGAGGTGATAGCTGCTGGCTCCGGAAATTCTAATGTGCAGAAGAAGGGTGTCATGCTATTCGACTTCATGGCACAGGGCGATGACGAGGTTACCGTCGGTCTTGGCGATGAGATCTTGGTTATCGACGATTCTGCCAGTGATGAGTGGTGGAAAGTCAGGCGGCTCAAGAATGGCAAAGAGGGTGTCGTACCAGCTAACTACGTTGAAATTACAGAAACCGTCCCCATACATGCTCCTGCAGCCGCCATGGCTCGATCGGGAACCAACGCTGGCCGATCCATCGTCGAACAGAATAGGCGGGAGGAAGAGGAGCTTGCTCGCCAGGCCTCAAGACGGAAGAGGCCAGAAAGTGAGGCAAGGAACGATCAGGTAGGCCCTGGCCTGCACTTGCCTTCGCGTAACTCTAGTCTCATGCAAACAAATGTTGACCATCGTCGTACTTCACAGAGATCATCAAGCAAGCGCGAAAGCTCCGCAAAAGACTCGAGTTCGAAGTCCTCGTCTAAGCCAAGTCAGTATACAACAATTTCACTACTTGAGTTTCTTGATCTGTCTCTTACAAAGGGGTCTGCGCCTTCGGTGGACGCTGGACATCTACCTAGTGGGACACAAAAGCACGCAATATGTGCGAGGAGAGATGCTAATTGAATTTGTTAGATGCTGCCAAAGTACGCACTTGGACCGACCGCTCTGGATCATTCAAGGTTGAGGCAGAGTTTATCCTGATCAAGGATGGCAAAATTCACCTACACAAAGTCAATGGCGTCAAGATCGCTGTACCGGTCACAAAGATGTCCGTAGAGGACCTCGAATATGTAGAACGCGTTACAGGAGAGTCTCTGGATGACGACAAGCCTTTGTCGGATCTGAAGAGGAGAAGCATGCAACAGCCTCGCGCAAAGGACTCTGGTCCAACCGGCATTTCTGTCGAGAGGAAGCCAGAGTACGATTGGTTTGACTTTTTCCTCAAGTGCGGTGTTAACCCCCAGATCTGTGAACGCTACGCTAGGGCATTTACCAAGGACGAAATGACAGAAGAAAACATACCAGATATTACTCCTGGGCTTCTGCGTACGTTGGGTCTCAAGGAAGGTGACATTCTCCGTGTCACCAAGCACTTGGACGCACAGTTCGGAAGGGATAAGCGAAATGCTGAAGATGGAGGAGAGGGAGCTTCTGGTGGCCTGTTCTCCGGCCCAGGAGGTGCACTGAGAAACAACACTCGTAAAGGACGTCCTGCACCGCCTGTTGAAACAAACGATGTCGTTGACCCGAAAGCGTTTGAGCCAAAGTCCGATGACACAGTCAAGAAGCCCGCAGATGGTACCCCGACACCGCTGGCGTCCGCACCCACTCCTGACAAGACTGCAAATGGATTTGACGATAATGCATGGGATGTCAAGCCATCAAAATCTGCGTCCACCCCTGCGCCAGCAGCATCTCCGCCAGCAGCACAAGCACCTGCAGCGAAACCACCCCAGCTGACCGGATCTATGAACGATTTGTCTCTCTTGGATATGCCTGCGCTCAAGCCTGATGAGATTGCTCAGCCAACACCTCCCGCTCCGGCACCCCAGCCAACGCAAGCGCCTGTTCAACAGCCTCCCGCTCCCGCTCAGCAGCCACAACCGACCGGCGCTACCCCTACCCTATTTGAACAGGTTGCGGCTATTAAGGCTCTTACCCAGCCTCAAAACATGGCTCCACCGCGTATGCGGCCACAAGCTCCTCAACAGCAAAACACTGGTGGTCTCATTGCTCCACCACCGCAGCGGTCTTCCTCTGCCCCTATGAATCCGCAACAAAGTGCTTTTGGCCCTCCACCACCTCTACAACCTCAGCTCACAGGCTACAACCCAAACATGATGGGCCAGAACTCCGGACAGGGCATGCCACCGATGCAACAGCAAATGACAGGCTTCCCACAGCAGAATGGCGGTTATGGGTTCCAGCAAAACGGCATGATGCCGCAACCCACAGGCTACAACTCCATGTCTCCACCCCAGCAACAGCCTATGCAGACTGGGTTTGCACAATACCAACAACAGCAGCCAACCGGTTTCCAGCAGCCCATGCAAACTGGCTTCCAACAGCAGCCCCACTTCACCCAGGGCTTCGGGAATGGCAGTCCCTTTGCCGACCCACCACGCGCACCGTTCCAGCCCCTCCAGGCTCAGCCCACTGGTTACAACTCGTTCCAACCATCCCCGCTTAACCCACAGGCGACTGGCGTCAACCGCTTCTTACCCCCGGCCCTTGCGCCACAGCCAACCGGTTACCAAAGCACTCCGCCTCTTCCTCCCATGCCGCCAATGCCTTCGATGCCTACGGCTCAGCCTTTGGTGCCACAGAAGACCGGTCCACCTCCAAGCATCAAGTTTGGTGTACAGCCCGCAAAGAAGCTTACGCCTCAGCCGACCGGGAGGGCGAACCTTGCCAATGCCAGTAAGTCTCTAAAACTGTTTTGTGTAATCACTTTCTAACCATCGATCAGCTCCCCAAAATCCTTTCGGTTTCTAATTCCACTTGCGATGGTTGTTCGCTCTTTTCGCACCCCTTTGCTTACTTACGGGGCATCCGCTTAATTACCCTACCACCATATGTATATGTACATAAGTTCTGTGATACTTGTTTGTTGTTCGGAGATGTGGATTCGCAAGGCCCGATAGCATTCTTCATCACTTCACATAGCACTTACTTGCATTCAACACCCCCAATTACATGCAATCCGGCGTCTTTGCTATTCTTTTTTCTGCTTTACACAGCCATTGCTTTGATTTGGGTATGCTGGTAGGCCCGATGTTGATTGTTACGGAAAATCAGCATGCGCCACTTTATCGGCCCTTTAATTACATGTCTAGAATGGGGCTGAGATGCGTGGTATGATGGCTCAGCTACGGAGATGGTCGGACCTACGTAGCTTGTAAAACAGAGATAGTCCAAACCTAGATGTGCTTCTAGACAATGTGACATGCTCAGAGCAACTGCACAAAGCGTATGTCATAAGTGCGGGATAGATTCACCCCTGTTCTCGAGCTGTGGTTCACCCCTTCGCGCGAAACAGATGCGAGACCAAGCCTTTGCCAAGTAAAGCTTAGCCCAACACATCAATGGCATGAGCACCCCTGCTGTGGCTGGCTGGCCGATCCGATGTCGTATCCACACAAAACCGCGCACGCGTTCGTGGCTCTGCTTGTCAAGTGTTGCAACTCAAGATAGAGCGTCGTAAATGTACATCGGCCAGATGCATCAGTGTTAAGGGCTTCGTCATCGTGCAGCCAACCCAAAAAATGCCCGATGTCGCGCTGTCAAAAAGCATGACAAGCAGGTGTGGCGATGACGAAAGCACACCAAGCTTCCTTCGTACCCCGGCTTATTTGCGCCAATAGTTGGGCCCACTGCGAATGTGGCTCATGCTAACTAGCGTAATAGACCGGCTGGGCCGAGTGATGCATGTCCGCGTGAGTGAGTGAGAGGATGCGCGTTTTAAAGGCGGCGCATCCCCTCGCTCCCAGTGGAAGGGTCCACTGTATTTCCTCCAGCCTTACGTTGCCTTAATCCTACCTTCACTCTCAACGCCCTACCTCGCAAGGGCTGCTATCGTCTTCACAAGCGAGAATCAAGATTCTGGTGGTTCCTCGGCGAAAGCTTGGTATCAGACTTGGTTGCGCGACACCTGATTACTACCGGTTGCTGCCTCATCCTACGTACATCACCGGCGAACAAACGGATCGCGAACGCATAACATCAAGCCGAACGCGACTCTCAATCCACACATTCTAGAGAATCGGTTTAATAAACATGTCGAACCAAGGCTACTACCAAGGCGGTCCTCAGTACCCACAACAAAGGTACGTTGTTTCCTACTCCAAATCGACAACTCGCACCTGTGTCGCAAAGTCATGCACATTTGATTCTTTTCCCAATATCCAAAACATCTTACTTGGTGGAAGATGCTAACGCCATTCTCACAGCTACGGCCCCCCAGGCGGCCAAGGCTACGGTCAACCACAATATGGCGCTCCACCACCACAGCAACAAATGTACTACGGCCCTCCGCAAGGACAGTATCAACAGGGCCCGCCACCCAAACAGAAGAAGGACAGGGGTTGTTTGACAGCTTGGTAAGTTGGTACCGTACACAATTAAAGAACAAGGAACTGCAACTAACAGAAGATTAGTCTGGCAACACTTTGCTGTTGTTTCGTTTGCGAGGAGGGATGCGAGTGCTGTGCTGATTGCTGCGAGTGTGCGGCAGAGTGCTGCTAGACAGTAGGAATGATAATGAGGAGTGGCATAGGGGCACTGAGCGACTATCGGGTATTGAGAACATGGTGTCAGCACATGTCGGTCATGCGGCTGAGTTTTGGCGAGACGTGAGTCGGCTCACATGTTCATGATTGGCTTTCTGTTTCTTTGAGTATACCTGACCACTTCCGGTTTCTTTTTACAATGTTCAATCCATGGCCTTTTTGTTTCTCGTAACAAAAGCAGTGCATGCTTCTTCATCCATCGATCCGGAGCCGACTTTCTTGTCTAGCCAACTTTGATGCATTCATGGTCTTGTTGGCTTGGCCTGTAGAGTTTTGAAGAGGGAGAAACACACGTTTGACACTCAGTGAGCTCACGTTTGCATGTCCTGTAACCTTGTTCTTCTGAATAGGGCTTCTGGTTTTGGAAGTCGAAGTGATATAGTAAAGAAGCTGCAAGACGAAGGCTCATATACGTGCCGTCAGAGGCTTTCGTATGTGCTGTTTCCGCAAGCATCTTAATGCAAAGTCACTAAAACGTAAGCCCGCATAGCCTTTTATGTTCCCCACTGGAAGGTCATCGTACAAGGATTTCAAAGTGATATCATAGGTGTCTATCCATCAGCAAGGGCAAGAGGCCAACCCGATCTCAATGCCTACTTGCACAATAGCCACAAGATTCCCGATCGCAAGCTTTTTGCACGCACCCATCGTCACTTCTTAATCACCAGCAACACCTTATACATCCTTCCAACTCCGACTTGTCACCCTGTCTCTTGCATCCGATCTTTGGCCTCTTCCCATATCTCGATACTCTCTCGCGAGCCCACCCCTCTCGCTGCCTTGATCAATCATTCTCATGGTTCTTCTCTCTTCCACAAACGTAGCAGGCTGCCCGTCTTCATCGATACCCTTCCAGCTTCTAACTTCAGTGATCTCTCCAGAGTGCGCGCTCTCCGAATCCGTGTTATCTTCCTCCTGTCTTCGGCAGTTAGATGGCGGGGTCACATGCCCGGTACGCTCGAGGGCTCGTGTGCGGGTAACGTGACGATATAGTGGCTGTGGTGGACGCTCGGGCGATGGAGAGGAGGGTGGTGCATGTGGTGTATGGCGAGCGGTTAGAGGAGAAGTACGCCGGAAGCGAGTTTCTTCATAGCGTCTAGAAATTGGAGGGGAGGGCGAGAGACGGTGCTGTCGATCGATACGAATCTCCTCTTCGTACTGTTTTCTTGGAGATGGCGATGAGTGGCGAATACGGATCCTTTCAAAATCCTGAGTTGGTGACTCAGGCGGAGGGCCATCGACAACTCGGTGCCGAGAATACTCCCGATAGTGATTGTAGTTGTCGTCGCTTGCCATTCGCGTATCTAAATACCTTGGTCTGCCTCTTGATTCAAGTACCGGCTCCTCTTGCCTTCCTCCTTCACCAAAATGGACATGTGGCCCTTTCACTTCGACATGCATTCTCTCTTGGCTTTCGCGCACTGTGTCCTTCCTCCGGTAAGAGGTCTCGCGATCGGTGCCTATAGGTTTCAGAATACTCCGACTAGACGATTCTAGACGACGACGCGGCACAGAGTCAGCGTTGCTCGAAGTTTCATCTGACAATTTCACAGAACTACGACGCTCTCGAACGATCGACCGGTACGGCCTTGGATGAGATATAAGGCGAGCTTCCGCTTCCTCGCTCCGCCCCTCAGTACGAAAGCTGACTCGAACGGGAGATCTACTTTGACTCCTAGGCCTGCGTTCTTGCGACTCAGTCCGATACATGACTCTCGTGGATCTCGTCTGAGGCGGAGGGGACGGACTGAGCTCGACGATCCTGGAACTCGCTCGGCGTGAGGGGCTTCTGTCAATCTTCCTATAGGAATGAGTATGGACAATATCTGGTGGAGGCCATACCTCATCGGATTTTGAGACACGACTGGGGAGTGGCGCAGGCGGCGCAGAGTATACTTGATCTGACTGTGTTGCCCTTGAGCGAATAATGTCAGGCGGGAGCCAGGCTTCTCTAGCATACCTTGACGAACGACGGGGACTCAACGAAAAAGTGTGTGTTCTCCGCTCAGTTCTGGATTCCTCTCGAGGTCGTTGGAGAGCTCGTAGGCCCAGGTATGCTTGACTAGATTCACGTCTAATCACGCGTGGGCGACTGGGAGAGTAACGCGCAAAATAGGTTTCCTCTCTGCTTCGCCTCCGACCCCTGCGCTCATCATGTTCGATGTCGATATGGACACACTCTCCAGGCCACTTGCATGGCACATCGGCCGTACACTTTCGGATGTGTGTGTATCTGCTGGTTGAGCGGTAGGAGCTCTTGAGCTTCTTCTCGCATCGTCGGCAGAGTGTGGGAACCATAGGCTTGCCAGGGAGGACCGGGTTACTGCGATGGAAGCCTGCGGAGCGCATTTGGCCGCAGTGACTACAGGTGTGACAGAGCATAACTGGTACAGCCACTTCCTCGACCTGCGGTGGTGGTGCCGCAGTTGCCTGGGATTGACCATATTGTTGGTAGTGATATCGTTCGCTTGTCTGCTGTGATCTTGACTCCATATTATCCTGCTGCATATTCCGTGACGATGGCACCATGGCGCTCGTAAGTGGAGCCATTCGCCGACGATCTATATCAGAATTCTGGTTGTTATACTGCCAGTCGGGGTTATATCCTAGTGGAGGCGGGGGCTGAGGGTTATAGTTCCTTGGTAACTGAGCATATCCTAATGGACCAGCTGTTGAAATCTGTTGTTGACCCTGTTGCTGTGTCTGCGGATCTAAAAGCGGCGCTGGGCGCTGTGGGATTCCGGTCTGACTGTAGGTGCCTTGGCCGCATCCAGCCTGCGGATAGCCTCCCTGATATCCTGGAAACGAAGCGACGGAAGAGGAGGCTGCCGGTGGGGGTGTTGGTGCCGCGGGAGGTATTCCAAGGCCTGGAAATTGCTATAAAGATGTAAGCTGTAGTCTGTCGATTGGCGAATCACGCGAGAGACCGGACAAGACAGTCCGATTTCAAGCACTCCTGTATCTCATTGTTAGCCAACCTGTAGTCTCTGGGAACCGTGACGCACTCACACACTGAAAAGATACGAGTTGGCTGGCTGGGCGAAGGAACCCGGGTACTGAGGAATTGGCTGACCTTGGTTTTGGTCTTGTCCGTTGCTGCCACTGCCACTGCCACTGCCGCCAGTGCGGCCCATGTACGACTCAAAGGCCCTTCTCTGCTCTTCATTGGCCATTGTGTGGTTGTGGTAGGTGCGGACGTGCGACTGGACGTGTAGGAGGAAGGCCGAAGAGCGGCGCTGATTATCGAAGCCACGTGGGCGCCGAGGGAGAGAGGTGCAAATAGGTGTCAAGAGGAAAGAGCGACAGGAAGAAAGGTGGGGCAAACTGAAGATGGACTCAGAGGACTGTAGAAAATCATGTCGCCACGAGCGGTGAACGGGAGGTCAAAGTGAAGGAGGGTCGCGTGACCGCAATCCATACCCATCGTATACAGTCGTCGTACTCGAGCCGTGTCGCCAGCCACGGTATCTATGCATTCTTGCCGTAACTCACCTCATGGATGCCTGCAATGGGAGCTAATATTCTTCTATTTCTTCCCAGACGCCCGCCTGCGAACAATGCCAGTATGGCTTATTTTGTACAAATGCTACAAATCTCTAGCAAGATCGTCATATACCTGGAAATCTACTCCACTCTCAAGACCCTAGGTCCCTTTCTCTTGGTGGACCTCTTCTTCTTGTGGCCCTTGTCAAACGACACGGCGCTTTGGTGATCGCGGCCAAAGTTGTCGAGATCCTTGACCTTGTAGATCCTAATGATCCAGTTCTCGCTGGTAAAGGCCTCCTCGATGGTGCTGAGCTCGGGGCCCTGTGCAGGGAGACGCGCGTTACGAACACGATCCTGGGCCTGTCCAGCGGGGAACAGTGCGTTGTAGTTGTAGTACGACATCTTGTACCTGGTAACGTTGTTAGTGGCTGCTATGGCTGGCTGGAACTAGATCACTTACATCAAGCTGTTCTTCATAGTTTCGGTGGCCTCACCGTCTACGCGGTACTCGCCTCGTGGGGTGAAGAAGTTGCGCTCCTTGACCTCATCAGGCCAGATACCCTCAGCGATCCTGACCATCCAGAGGAACTTGTTGATGTCATCACCAGAGTAGCCTAGAAGACCACCAAAGACCACCAAAACGTAGTCAACCTCGTGCTGGCGCATGATGGGGTAGCTGACTTCCTCCCTGGAGCTCATAGCCTTACCAACGGTAGCAATGTGCGTGTTGTTCCAGGTGTTGTTGTCGACAAGGGTAGGGCGGTCGGCCATACCGCCAATCTGGTAACCGTAGTCCCACCAAGACATAATCTTGGCGTTCTGGGGGGTGTTCTGCCTAAGCCAGTAGTATGCCTCACGGTAGTCATCGATGATGTGCTGGCTGCCGTCAGGAAGCCTAGATGCGAGCACGACCGAGGGCGAAGAGTAGGCATTGGAAGTGACCCATGTGCAGTGAAGGACGAAGAGCATGAGGTAGATGGCGGAGGCTCCGGCAACGGTAAGCTTGGAGGCGTATGAGTAGATTCCAACGAGCGGGTTGCGCGTGGATCGGAGACCTTCGGGGATCACTGCTGCAGCGGCAACTGAGACAGCATCAGTGCTACCATTCTCAGTAACGGGCTTGGGAGTCTTGACGTCCAGGTAAGTATCGAGGATCTTGGAGAAGGCCATTGCCGATGCTACGCAGACAATGGGAGTCAGAGTAAGCATGAGACGGACCATGACACCAGCGAAGTAGCTGGCAAGCACAGCGTAGATGACGATGAAGACCTGCTCATCGGTCAAAGTCTGGAAGCACAGGTAGACACCTGCGGGGAAGAGCCAGATCATGAAGTTGAGATCGAAGAAGAAGGCAGGCCACGCGGTAGGCTGATGTTCGGAGACAGAGGCAATGATGGGAATGTGGATCTTGGCGTATCCGGTGTCCCAGAGCGAGTAGAAACGGCCTGTCCAGGGCGCGATGACTCCGGAGACAGTCAGAAGCACCAGCCCTCCAACACCGATGACGAAGACACCGAGGACAAGAGCGCGGAGTAGCGTCTGGAACTGCTTTCCGGGAAGTTGTGCGCGAACCCAGTCGACAAAGGCAACCAGCTGGAGGAGGCCAAAGACACCAAGCGCGGACATGTGCTCGCTACTGCGGATAGGCAAGAAACCAACAAAGGGAATCTGCATACTCGCAAGCGTGCCGAGCGCATACCACGATGTGTAGCTAACGTACAACCTCGGGCTGTATCGTCCCATGCAGATCAAGACGAAAACATGCAGAGGCAGCAAGTTGGTAATGAAGACGTATCCACCCCACGCTGACACCATGTATCCGTAGAACAGGGCACTCATTGCACCCCAGAACATTGATCCGTTCTTAACCGCCTTGATCCACAGATAAAAGGTGAAGACCAGCAGGAAGATGGCAATGGCCTCGTTGTCGTAACTTCCCGCAACGGATCGCGAAATGTAACCAGGCGTGATGCCCATGAAGGCTGCGGCGAGCAGACCAGCGGAGGGAGATGGAACCATCTCGGAGGTCAGGAGATAGGTCGCGAGCGCGGTAAGGCCTGAGAAGGCGGGGGCGAGCAGGACACAGATGTTTCGAATGTCAACAGGAAGGCTGATGGCGCGGAGGAAATGGTAGATGACACCGCTGGTGACCATCAGTCCTGGATAGAGAGTACCACCGGTAACTCGCCCAAGAGGATGCCATGTTCCTGTATCCCAAGTTAGTCAATTGCGTCTCGAGGGTGCTGAGGGGGTATGCGGCCGAGGTGCGCGTACGGTCGTCGAACCAGTCCCAGAAGCTGTAGAAGCCATTCTGTACTAGGTATTTCGTTGCTCGGAAGTTGAACCACGGATCGACTGTGAAGCACAATCAGTCAATTGCTTTGATACTGTTGCATTGCGGTACTGACACTCGTGGATGATGCTCTCAAAGCGGATCACGGAGAACAGACGGCTGCTTACTGCAGCGGCAGCGATGAGGACCAGGATAATCACTCGAAGCAAGCCTCGAGTGTTGCGGCCAGTCGCCTGCTTGAGGAGCTGCCCGTCATCTGCGGCGGCAGCCATGTTTGCAGGAGAAGATAAAGGAAGGTGAGGTTGTTGGTCGCAAGGCCGCGTCACGGAACTTCTCGAGAGCTATGGTTCATGAGCACACGTTTCCAACTCCACGCCTCGGCATTTGGTTTCGCCGACATGCTTTCACCCACCCCTGCAACGTCATCATCATCGCGGGTGAACAATACCACATGTACTTGGGGTTTTTTTTCTTTCACTTGATCACCGTGACCGTATTATTATAAGCTTGACCAACTGCTGGTTTAGACTATCTAAAAGGGTATATCGATCTTGGTCACCCATGCGCCGTGAGCTACGAACCTCATCCAAAGAAGTCCATCGATTCCATCATAAAAGTCTCATCCTCTTGGAAATTGCAATCAGTGCACAGTTGATGGGGGCAATTGGTACACGCAACGTCAACGACACCACACGGACTTCCGCAAGAACACTGTGATAGTTAGCCAAAGCCGTACTTACCTAATGATGGGCGGCTTACACAGTAGCGGTTCATTATAAGCGTAGTTTGCTTGCGCTTTGGCAGCCGCGGGGCATATGTGTCGTCTTCAACTGACCGTTTCCTCTTACTCGCCTTCACAAAGCCCGGTGGAGGCGGTGGGGATGTCGTCGTCGCATGTGTTGGCATCGGCATCGGCATCGGCATCGACATACCAGACATGTTGTGTCGACGAAGCTGTGGTCGCGGCTGCGGGGCGTCATCGTCGTCTCCAACAGCATCTACATCACCATCCTTCTCTCTCTCATCCTCATCATCGAAGCGTTCTCGTTTCAACTTCTCTTCAAGCAAGTCCTTTTTCAGTCGGTTCTCCTCAGCACATATCCAATCATCGATGCTTCTCTTCTCCTTCTCGAAGTGATACGCAATATGATCAAACCGCTCATCCCATGCTGCATTGCGCCGTTCTTTGAGCTGCTTTACAACCCCGCATAAACCACACCAGAAAGAGCCTTGACAGTTCTTTCCAATCTTGCTATTGTCCAAGCGCTTTTGGGCTTCCTCGCATGGGGTCTTGTGCTGCGTCTCTAGGTGGTTTCTGAATGCTCCTTCTCGGTGGAGGTGCACACCGCAAACTTCGCCTGTCGGAAGTGTCTCATCGCAACGAAAGGCTTCCTGTTGGAAGTGCTGGCTGTTCTCGTGGCGCTTCCAGTCCGACTTTGCGCCGAATCGTTTGTGGCACTTGGGATATGTGCAGCCATAAGGCCGATCGTGTCGTTTCATGTGTTTGCGCAGATCGCAATCACGAGCGACTGCGAATCCGCAATCGGGGTGTGGACATTTCTTATCATTATGAAGCGTGTCTTTGCTGTTGCGACGCTGTCCTGTATTGGAAGATACTGGGCCTTTGTTCAGAAGCTTCGTTACCATGTCCATTAACACCGCATTCTTCTCCGGCCTCGATTGCTCCGCAGATCTGTCTTCGCATTCAGCCTGGTCCTTCGCTTTCTGTATCATCTCCAACATGATGCTTTCGAGGTCCACAGGGCTCGGTGAGTGTGACTGTCGCTCAGACTTCTTTTTAAGCTCCTTTTGTTGCTCAGCCTTAGTCTGTGGGGCATTGGATAGTGCAGAACTGGACGAAGACTGTTGAAGTTTGAGGCTGTTTCTTCCAGGTACACGAGAAGCCGTCTTGGTGGTAAGCAGAGGCTTCTGTATTGGCTGGGAAGACACTCCCGGTGCATGATATCGAGAGCGTGTCGACTTTTGCATTTTCTGAATACCAGCGTTGTGAGGTGCGGAGGTGGGTCCAGCTCTAGACGGCCGAGACAGTGATTGTATGTTTCCCACAGGGTTGGAACTTGGTCCAGACGAGAATGAATGTCTGGCACTCTGTGGCGAAAGGAAGTCCAACACGGGCGGCATAGTTATGGTCGGACTGACTGAGAAGGGATTCTCCATCCCGGATACTGCAATATCAATGTCCATTGGTGTAACGCTGGCTTCCTCCATCGGAGTGTCAGCGTTCTTTGGGTGGCATATTGATCTACCAATGTCAGTTTAGCTGGTGCTTTGAGCGGAAAGCAAACGCATTTACCTTTCTATGACATCAAGGACGTTTTCATCTTTATGCATCCTCTCTACATGCTGCTTGAAGTTGTCTAGACGCGGCCACGTCTTTTCTTTATTTCTGCAGTTCTCTACTGCACATCTGTAAGATTTCTTGTCGATACCCTTTCGATGGAGACTCCTTTGGTGCCTATCGAGGTCATTTGTTGTTGTAAAGCCCTCTGTCCGCTTGCAGCCAGGTACCTCACACTTGAAGGGCTTGTCGTGTTTGAGTTTATGTTTCCTGCCATTATCAGTCAGCATGTGCTCATCTCGCAATGATGTTGCCTACGCACTTAAACTCTGAATTACACTTGAGTATCTCTGAACATTGAGGGCAATGATACACTTTCTTTGACTTGCCACTACGACTGCTGACGAGTGATAGCTGATCCGAAGGCATCCGTGACATTGTAGGAGCTTCGCTAGTGACAGACTCGACGTTCATGCCGTCCATATTGGACAGAAGGCCTGCTGGTAGCTCTTGATTGACATAATCGGGGTCATTGCTGACAACGGATCGAGTGTTGTGCGAGAAGTACCCTTCATCAGACGGTGAAGCCTGACTGCCAATGTCAGACTTCGGGCCATATGAGAGCCGGAAGTTCGTATTCAGTTGACGTGGCGGGCCGTGAGATCCACTGGATTGGGGATTCCTGAGATTGAATGGACTCCATGCTGGTTCGGGCATTCGGCTCGCATTTGTATCGTAATAATGAGGAACATAGTTTGGATCGAGGAAAGATGAGTCCCTGGTCAGGTCGAATCCGATGCTACCGTCTACAGGCGAAAAGCCCTGAGAATAAATCATATGATTGGAGTCTCTTAGCTGCTGTGTATCTCTTGCTGTGTTTGCAGACCCCGATGAGCTGGGCCTCCGAATGCGTACGTCCTGTGCACTCCGTGGCCGTTGAGAGGGTTGCCATGACTCGGCCGGCACAGTATCGATATGCAAGTCAGGTATTCGTCCATTGTACTGATATCTGGTCGGGGGAAGGTTGCTATAGAGTTGTGAATAGCTCCCATTTAGGTTTTGGTGAGACATGTTCGCTATCATGGGTCAGCATCTTTCGGGCTGCCCAAGGCATCAACATGTCATCCACACTCTAATCGACCACGACTGGAACACGAAAGAAGGCACCCGAGTGGCACCAGGAAATTTCCATCAAACATTAAAAAAAAAAGTATAAGCTGCCTTTCAAAAGGCAACAGCAATACATACCTCGAACTCAACTTTCAGCCTGCTGCAGGATGATAGCCTGACGCCTGTCCAAGGAACGCAGTACGCAAACCGTTTCAAAGAAAAGGGTGCGCAGGTATGCATTAGTAGATCTCAGCTGCAGCACACCGCCCCAATCTGCTAAGAGTGACAAGCCAGATAGGTGCGTGTAACAGATATGTATGTGAGGTCCTCCGTTTCGTGTCCCTGCGCACGGGCATGCGCTGCCTGGCCGGTGTGAGGATGAGGGAAGGCTCCACACCAAGACGTCGTCACTTCATTGCATGCGCATGCTCTGGACGATGTGCTTCGGACTCTTTCGATTCGAGGTGAGCAAAATAGGGGTCAGTGGTATGTCGTCATGTCGCTTTTGATACACTATGGTTATCGCAGTTCGATGGCCATGATCGCGATGGCTAGGGCCACTGCGCATGTGGGCGGCCTCCCAGTCCTCTCACCGGAGGGGTACCAAGAAGGCAAACGTTGCCCTGTTTGCCCTCCTTCATGATTCTGCAAGCTCATTCGTGCTGCCGATACACCTAGCGAGCCGTTCGTCGAATTGCAGATGGAGGACCTCATGTTGCGGGTGGCTGTGCAGAAAAGGTCCTCCATGTGTGTCGGGGATGCAGGAAGCCAATCACCGCTCAGCACCGGATTGCTCCCCGTCGGCGCGATCGATTTAGCACGCCATGCTGATGTGTGTGACTGGGCGCGGGGGTCCGTGTTTTGGAAATAGACGCAAAGATGCCTGAGGCAGGACTTGTTGCTGTTTGTCGCCGAAGAGAAACGTATCGTAATAGAGTCGCTCCGGACTCAATAGTCGAGATTCAGAGAGTGGGTCACAGCTTCCGTTGAGAGCTGTGCTCCATAAAACACATCACTTCGCAAAGAGTGGAAGGTACAAGGAGCATGGTATTGTGCAAATGATGCGCCGATGTCTATCATATCATGCATGCCTATTGCACCATGAAATGCTGATAATGTAGCCGACCCAATCTGTAAGCGACAGTAGGTGTCTTAACACGTCTAAACCAATTCGCCTCATAACCGTAAACTCATCTTCCGGTGCGCAAGAGTGGATATCGTAGGAAACAAAGGAAAACAAAACAGACATTACGACGTGCTGCGCATCGTGGGCGTTCGACGGAAACTTCCCTCCCTCGCTTGTCGCCCCCTACTGCTGATGCTGGTATTGATAATTGTGTTGCGCGGTCAAGTACGACATGGCGGGGTAGGTGCTGCCCTGCTGATAATGCATGGTGTTGTTGGTGTCAAACCCCATGTTAGGCATCTCAGTCGTCAAGCCCTGTGGCTCTTGTGTGTAGTAGGAAGGAAAAGGTGTAATCGTGGTGTCGACCGGAGAGTCTGTGTACATCGACTGCTGCTGTTGGACGGTACTAACAGGATTCATGCCATATTGCTGTACTCCGCTTTGCATGTTTCCATTATGATATGGCTGATTTGGAATTTGGAGTCCGTTCGCATAGCCATTGAGTGGCTTCCGAGGAACCTGTAGGCCTGGATAGGTCTGATTTGTGTGGTACGCAGCATTGCTTGCCGCATAGTTAGCATAACTGCTAGTTTGAGTCGATGGTGGTGCCATTTGTGGTGGCGGGTACGTTTGCATTCCCGTGGATCCTGTTTGAGATTTCGATTCTTGAGGGTAGAGACTCTGGGGGTCGATACCAGGCGCATACGTTGCATTAGGGTTGTACCTCGATGGGTTGTCCACTGGCGAGCGGCTTGGAGTGATGGATAACTTGCGGCTCTCGGGCAACTCAACCACTGGGCTGATGATGCTGTCTGCATTGAGCTGCTTCTGATCCACAAGGGTGAGAATGGGCATGCTGATCTGCTCCATGTGTTTTGCCAAGTGAACGGTCAGTTTCTTCCAGCTGTTGCAGATGTTACCACAGAACCGACAAGGCTCATCCTTCGGCTGTTTAGTGGTGTCACGACGACATCGTTCAACAATGGCCCAAATATCATCTGAATCACGTTAGCGATCTGCAAAGTAACTAACATCATCCATCTCACCTTGATCGCCGGTAGTTGGTGCATCTTTGTTAGCGGCTCGGGTACGTTGTCGTGGCTCAGCTATCTTATGCTCACGAACAAGATGTTGCACAAAGTTGTCCTTGCGGTAGCATGTGTGGTTGCAATCAGCGATCTGGCATGTCCAATTCTCTAGCTGGCGATGTCGCTCGTTCTCGTGTCGAACCCAGTCTGCCTTACGCTTGAATGACTTGGGTTCACCGCAATTGGGAAAGGTGCATGTAAAAGGTTGCACGTCTTCATGTACATGCTTGGTCCAGTCGGATGGCTTGTAGAACTTCTTGACCTTGAAGCACAGGGGGCATTCGAACTCAGCTGGTAAACGTTTGACAGGAGGAAGTGGTACACCAGAAGGGAATGCAGCAGGAGCGACATTTCCTTCCATAGGAGGCTCACCATCATCGTCAGAAGAACCAGGCAAGGTAACCTGAAAACCGATGAAGGGGGTGTCGGCATCCTTAGCCCCTGCTTTCGGAGGAAGCTGCTTTGCTTCGCCACCAAGATCGGTGCAAAACCCTCTTGACGCACAGTTCTTGTGCTGCACGGCGTTGAGATGCTTGACCTTGAATTCTAATAGCCTTTTGTATCTGCGCATCTGTTCTTGGGTGATGCGCTCAACCATAAAGTCAGCTAGACGAGGGTTGAGTTGTCTAGCATGAGCCCTGAAGCCGTCGTACGTTGGAATAATAGGATCCGTGCGGACCGTGAGATCCATACTGACGGGGTCTTGATCGTCGTCGTCGTCATCTCCCGCTGGGCTTGGCTGTGCAGATGGCTTCGTCGCCTCTGTATCTGCAAGCGGTGAGGCTAGCATGGGCATAGGTGGGCCTCCATGCTGTGTCATCAGCTCAGCCAGTCCTGGCGACCGACCGATATCACTCCTACTCCGGCTGCGTTTGATAACGTTCCTGGGACCTTTGTACCATGGTCCAGCAGCCGCAGATAAACCCATAGAACTACGCGGCTCTGCTTCTTTGCTGTGATTGCTCAGGTTCGTATCAACTCGAGGCGACTTCGGACGACCCCAGCTACCTATGCGCTTTGGCTTTTCGATGATCGGTTCTTTGGACTTGTCCGAGGCTGTGTCGGACTGTTGTACAGGTATGCTACCTTTACGTTTAAGCAGCAGATTGCTTGGTGTACGCTTGGGCAGGATATTCTCTAAGAAACTAGGGCGACGTTGTCGCTCTTTGCTCTTCCTCGGCTCAGGTTCAATAACCTTGATGACACCTGGAGCTGCACGGATACTACCAATGTCAGATTCGCTGAGACGCCGTGAACCAACCGTAGCTGCAAGTGAAGCTTGTTCGACGTCCTTCGATCGCACCAAGAAGCGCATCATTGCAGCATTCGATGTGGGCGGCTGGTATCGAGCCGAAGTGTTTGGAGGATGGGGTTGCGAGGGTCCATCTACCCATGGTTTTATAACAGCACCATCCTTTGATATAGATTCTTGCGTGAGGGGAAAGTACGAATTCTCGACGTGGCTCGCATTGACGTCGATCGCAGCGGGTGGAGATTCGGGTTCTGCCGATTCATCGTCATCGTAGTCGTAGTCGCCGTAATCGCTTCGTTCGTCAATATACACGCCAGGCCCAGGTATACCCGAGTCGTCTATACGATCGAAGTCGGTACGAACACCCAGTCCGAAGCTATTTGGGAGGGCCCGCCGTTGAACGTCGTTGTGACTCTTTGCTCGACGTCTACCCGTGATTGGCTTGAGCAGATTGTTTGATGGTCCCACATCGCCTGCTTCGCTGCCAACTTCACTCTTTGTGAGCCACTCTTGTACTTCCAGCTTCTTCTCGTTCTTCGATCGTTGTTCTGCAATCTCCTCTATGCTGGGAATCCACGCGTCGCCCATCCGACGTCGATCGTCGGGATTAATGCCGCTCTGCCCAGAATCCCCTGTTAGCAACCATGAACCGTCATCATTGCGTTCAGGTCCGCGGACGACTGGTCGCACGTGTACGTGCTCCTGCGAGTCCCCTTCCTCATCAGAGGTTTCGTTATGGGCGTAAGGTGATAAGTGGTTGCCAGAACGGCGGCTGCTAAAGCTCTGCCTGCTGGCAGGCATGCTGTTGTCGGAACGTGAAGGTGAGTCTTCTCTACTGTAATTCTCTACACGCACAATGGGGCTTGTCAGATGTCGTGTGAGAGGCCGAGGGTTTGCCATTGATAGATCTCCGGAACTGTTTGTCAGGGCTGGGCTATGTGTTTGCTTGATTGGAGTTGCTTGAGGTAGATGAGTGCCGTGATTTGGTGGCGTCGACATATTCCCATTGTACTGCATGGAGGGGAACGCTGAGCTCTCATCGCCAAGTGCTGGACTAGAATTGCTTGTCGCACTTGGGGACAGCAGTTGATGGTGTGGGTTTAGTGAAGTATTACTGAGGGGAACGCTCGGCTGGGCGTTGTATGTATTGAGAGACCCTGAGGTCAGGGCTGACATGTCGACATGCTCCTGGAACGCCGGAAAATTGCTGGTTGAACCGTTCTCAGCAAACGTTAGGCCGGAGAATTCGTCAAGAACGTGTCCGTTAAAGTTCGGGGTAGCGTAGGTGCTTGGATCGTGATAATTTGGATCGCTCATATAGCCAGCTTCTGGACTGATGTGATCGATCGAATGCGAGGGTGAGATATTCTGGCCGTTTCCGTAGTAGGATCCTGGAGAGAAACCGTAGTTTTGAGATTGGCTGTAGACATTCGGTGGGGGATATGACATATCCGGATTTAAGGAAGAGTCGAGAGAGGATCCAACGTTTGGAGTGAAGATGGAGTCTTGCCCAGGGGTGCTGGACGAGGGATGCGATACCATGGACCCATCGTAAACCATGGATGCCGGTTCTGCAGAGTACGTAAATGTGCCTTGCGCATCTGGCATTAGGAAATTGCCGGTAGAAGGCGCAAGTTGATAACCGCTAGCCTGCACATCGTGAGGGTGGCGCGGCTGACGCCGAGGGTCCTGGTAGGGCTGTGTTTGCGTATCAACTGCTTGCATGGTTGTTCCGATTATACCGAACGGCCTTGTGGCTGAGTCGACGGTAGATCAGATCGCGCCGATTGATAGATGGTTGCGACAAGCAGCGAGTGTGGAATGGTAACGTGACTGTGACCCACACTGCTTAGGGCGGCATAGTGCTGCCTGAAGGTTACTGATGTTGTTTATGCGAAAGTCAGAAGGCCAAAGGGAGGGGCAAAAGTATCGCAGCGCGTCGACACACGCAGCAAGATTGGCGGAGAGACGAAACGAAAGAGAAATATCGCGGTGCGGCTGAAAGCGAAAGACGACAGGCCGCTGTAGCTTGAAGTTGGATAGCGATCTGCCTCGCACAAGACGGAAGTTTGGAGCCGTTGAGGCTAGAGGCAATGCCGGCCCTCTACGATGTTGACAGCTTCAGAGTGGGTCGCGAGCGAAATCGGGTGACGGCGTGCGCGAGCAACAGAAAAACAGCGTGAAGTTCTCGGTTGGTTGGTAGAAACAGCGTGGAATTCAATGTCGACGGTGGAGCCAGCCGCAGCAAAGAGCGAAAGTCGAGGCACCGGTCAAGGCTGATTTCCCCCAAGATCTCCAGAATGGTAAGGCCGGGGTAGAGGGATGCACGCCAAGCAGATGCTGTTCACGTTTTCGAAACAATGTGGGCGCAGGCTGCGCAGATGTCCAGGAGGTTGTGAGAAAGAGCAGATCGACAGAAAACAAGCGCGACGGCGCGATGGCAGCTGTGAGCTTGACTGGCGTCTCGAGGCAGATTTGCAGATGCGTGACACGTTCTTGGCAGGCTTGATACAAACGGCACAGCCTCAGTTGCTATACAGAAGCGGGAGCAGGGGGCTGAACACGGGGCGAGCGGGTGGCTATGCTTCGAGGGCATATCCTCATGGCGAACTCGATCTGCTGTTTATGATGCTTGTAGTAACTCCTGCCATCTAATCCGATCGAGGCTGTCGTGTCAGAACGCGCTCAACGCTCGAAACATGTACCCAGCCTTTGTTGCGCACCCGCGTAGGCTGGCGCTTAGCAGTTTAGCAGCCGAATGCTGATGCTATATAAAGATAGGCCAAGCCTGCAATTGCTCTTCATCTGTCATGCGTGCCAGTTAAACAGCAGCATGCTAGTAATCGGGCCCTCGTCATGGAAATCACAGGCCGCCTTATGCAGCTGTTCTTTTCTGCCCATTTATGACCGTCGCGATGTGACGACATAGCATGGAATGCCTTGCATGATCAGCCACGTCTAGGGATGAAGCTTTTCTAGCCACGTCGCAAGCGGATAAGGTAGTGGCTGGCCCCAGTTTCATAGAGCAAAGCCGGATAGTCTCCCGGACGGTTGTGGGGCTCACGGAAATATGGCGAAGGAGCACATCGACCTGCTGTCTTCAGCGCACACTACCTTAACCTAGTCTAGATTTGAGGATATATGCTGTCACATCGCCGCGGGCGAGTACTATGACGGAAATAGCAGGATCGCTTCGCTTCGGTGAGATATAAGGTGCAATGTTGCGCCCATAGGTTGTGATATATAGCTTCGGGTGCTGCATACCGTGATGTACGCTGTAGCCACAAGCGACACGGTAATGGTCTGATTGTACTGGCCGTGAAACGTGCTGCTGGTGTTGGATATGCAAGGCCTCGCCTAACAAACTCACCATCAATGGGGTTTATCGAAATGCGGTCAAATGGAGCACCAAGAGTGCGATGCGATGTAGCCGAGGTGGGAGACTCGAACCAAGATGTTGGTATCACGGCTTCATCAACTACTACCAGAGTATGCAAGGTACCCGTG